>Ga0207761_1000066_pt1 | contig 29775 bp, 29 predicted proteins | sample LuqExpMetageno34_FD_187792 | JGI IMG/M metagenome (GOLD analysis project Ga0207761, IMG submission 187792) | Tropical forest soil microbial communities from Luquillo Experimental Forest, Puerto Rico - Sample 34 (SPAdes) | ecosystem: Environmental > Terrestrial > Soil > Tropical forest ... | reverse complement strand
CGGGGGCAGCCGGTGCAGCCGGAGCGGCGGTAGCCGGCGCGGGTGCGGCGGCCGGAGCCTTCGTGCCGGTAAGCTGTGTCGGCAGCGGTAAATGGTGCGGGTAGTAAGTCCAGGCCACGAAGATCGCAGCGAACAGCACTGCCGACAGCGCGGCAGCAGTGCCGCGATGGTTAAACGACAGTAAGTTGCCGATCAATGTGGCGACAAACACGAACACCGCCAGCAGCGCGACATAGAGCCAGTCCACCTGCGTTAGATCGATCGGCATGGCTTCCTCCTTACGTCGTCCCTTCTTGAATATTAGCAGGTCCACGATGTGGGTCACCTGCGGCGCGTTGATCCCATCATTCCCCAACCGCTCGTTTGCCAGTATATGTCCCGCCGCCATGCCAAACCTCCTCATTCTCACTGAAGTTCAGGAAGCGATGCGGGCCCGTTACAAGGCTATGCTCCTGAAACGCTTTCCGCAGCTGACGATCAACGTGGTCGGCCATCACAACGATGTCGGCCCTTATATCGCCGACACCGAGATCCTGCTGTGTTTCTCGCCGCCGATGGCCGACCATGTGGTGCGCGATGCGCCCAAACTGAAATGGATCCAGGCCCTGGGAACCGGCGTCGACAATATCGTCGACCTGCCGTCGCTCGGGCCGGAGGTGATCGTCACCAACATCCGCGGCATCCACGGCGCGCCGGTCTCGGAAGCCACGATCGCCTACATGCTCTCGCTCGCGCGCGACCTACCGCGCTCCGCGCATGCGCAGGACAGAAACGCCTGGGAGCGCTGGCCCTCGCAGCTGCTCGCCGGCAAAACCGTCGGTATTCTGGGGGTCGGGTTGATCGCGGAGTATCTCGCGCCAATCTGCAAGACGCTCGGCATGACGGTAATCGGGATCAGCGGCAGCCCGCGCGAGACCAAGGGCTTCGACCGCATGGTCCATCGCAACGACCTCATGAAGGTCGCGCCCGAGCTCGACTATCTCGTCGCGCTCGCGCCGCTGGCGCCGGAGACACGCGGCATCATCGGCGAGAAGCTGCTCGCCGCCATGAAGAAGACTGCGTATCTCGTCAATGTCGCGCGCGGCGGCGTGGTGGACGAGCCGGCGCTGATCAAGGCGCTCGACAGCGGCGCGATCGCGGGCGCTGCGCTCGACGTGTTCGCGCAGGAGCCGCTGCCGCCCGACAATCCGATCTGGCGCGCCAAGAATGTTACCATCTTTCCGCATCTTGGCGGCTATTCGCACGGCTACGAAGACCGCGCCATGCCAACCATTGAGGGCAATATGCGTAAGTTCTTCGCTGGCGATCTCAAGAGTATGATCAACATAGTGCGCAAGCCCGCCTCCTGGGGAGACTGAAAGATGGCCCTGTCCGAGCGTCTGAATAATCCGATCTCCACCGCCGAGCTCGGGCGCCGCTGGCGCTTGGTGCGTGCTGCTATGGCGCGCGAGAAGATCGATGTGCTGCTGATGCAGAACAACAACGATCACATGGGCGGCTATGTGCGCTACTTTACCGACATGCCCGCGACCAACGGTTATCCCAACACCGTGATGTTCCCGCGCGACGACGAGATGACGGTGGTGTGTCAGGGACCGTTCGGCGGCACTGAGGCGACTGCACAGGGCGATCAGAACTGGCGTGGCGTTAAACGCCTGCTCACGACTCCGAGCTATGCCTCAGCGCATTACACCAAGGACTACGACCCCGAGCTCGCCGCCAAGGCGCTGGCACCCTTCGCAAAGGCCACCATCGGCTTCGTCGGCACTTATCAGATGTCCTACGCAATGCTCGACTATATCAAACGCGCTTTTCCCGAGGCGCGCTTCGTCGATGCTTCCGACATGATCGACCGCATCAAGGTGATTAAGAGCGCGGAGGAGATGGAGCTGGTCAAGCGCGCCGCCGCAATGCAGGACGGGGCAATGCGCGCTGCCTTCGCGGCGGTGAAGCCCGGCATGCGCGACACCGAGGTGGCCGCGGTCGCACAGCATTACAGCCAGTGCAACGGCAGCGAGAACGGCATCTATCTGTGCGCCTCGATGCCGCTCGGCAAACCATCGAAGTTCGCCAACCGCCATCTGCAGAACCGCATCATCCAGAAGGGCGATCAGATCGCACTTCTGGTGGAGGATAACGGCCCGGGCGGCATGTACACAGAGCTCGGCCGCTCCTGCGTGGTCGGCGTGAAGGTGCCGCAGGCGATGAAGGACGAACTCGCCTTCTGCATGGAGTCGCGGCGGGTCACACTCGACATGCTCAAGCCAGGCACGGCATGCAAGGAGGTGTGGGAGGGTTTCAACGCCTTCATGCGAAAGAACGGCCGACCGGAAGAAGCCCGCCTCTATTGCCACGGCCAGGGCTATGACCTGGTCGAGCGGCCACTGGTGCGCCACGATGAGCCGATGATGATCGAAAAAGATATGAACGTTGTTGTGCATCCCACCTATATCCATGCCGGATATCTCAACTGGCTGTGCGACAATTACCTGATCGGCGGCAATGGGCCCGGCGACCGGTTGCATCAGTTCCCCGAGGAAATCGTCGAGGTCCGCTAGCATGCGCGGGCGGCCTTGACCGCCACGCCGGAGAGCGCGAGGCTTCCTCCCTAAAGTGGAGGAAATGCAATGAAAAAAACTACCATTGCGGCGGCATTTGCTGGTGTACTGGCGCTGACCGCATCCGCCGGGGCGCAGGATTTTCCGATCCGCCCCATCACCATGGTGATCCCATTCGCTGCCGGCGGACCGCAGGACACCATCGGGCGTATTTTCGCACAGCGCATGGGTGAACTCCTCCGACAGACCGTCGTGGTCGAGAATGTCGGCGGCGCTGGCGGCATGACCGGCTCCAAGCGCGTAGCCGATGCCAAGCCCGACGGCTACACGATGGTGCTTGGGAGCGTTGGCACCCATGCGCAGAACCAGACGCTCTACAAACATCCGCTCTACAACGTGGTCACTGATTTCACGCCGGTCGCGTTCCTTGCCGAGACACCGATTGCGATCATTACGCGTCCGGATCTGCCGGTAACCAACTTCAAGGAATTCGTCGCCTACGCGAAGGCGAACCAGACAAAGATGCAGTTCGGCTCGGCCGGCGCTGGTTCGGCGACGCATCTCGCCTGCGTGGTGCTCGACGGCGCGATGGGCACCAACATTACGCATGTACCCTATCGCGGCACCGGACCTGCAATGCAGGACCTGATCGGCGGCCGCATCGACTATCTGTGCGACATCATTGCTACCGCCAAGGCACAGATCGAAGGCGGCAAGGTGAAGGGCATCGCAATCATGACCAAGGACCGCTCGCCAGTGCTGCCGAATTTGCCGACCACCGGCGAGCAGGGCCTCGATGTGCAGGCCTATACCTGGAGCGCGCTATTTCTGCCCAAGGGCGCACCGGCCGACGTGGTAAAGAAACTCAACGCCGCCGCCGTCGGCGCGATTGAGACGCCGTCGGTAGAGGAGCGCATGAAGGGTCTCGGCGCCACTGTCGCCAAGAAGGACCAGCAGAGCCCGCAATGGCTCGCCGACTTCGTCAAGAGCGAGGTCAAGAAATGGGAAGTGCCGATCAAGTCTAGCGGCGTATCGGCGGACTGAAACGACTCAAGCGACGGGAATACGATCATGGCTGAGATCAAGATCGTCAATCCCGATGCGCTCGGCGAGCCGCTCGGGCAGTATTCGCATTTGACCCGCGTAAAGGCTTCGGAGTTCGTCTTCATTGCTGGGCAAGTCGGCGTCGATAAAGACGGCAAAGTGATTGGCATCGACGACTTCGATGCGCAGTGCGGCCAGACCTTCGCCAATATCGAGGCAGCGCTGAAATCGGTCGACGCCGGCTGGGGTAATATCGTTCAGTTCACCACCTATCTGGTGCACTCGCAGGACATTCCGAAATTCATGGCATTTCGCTTACGTGAATTTCCCAAGATGTTCACCAACGGCGCCTATCCGCCCAATACATTGTTAATGATCAACCGGCTGGTACAGGAAGCGCTGCTGGTCGAGGTTCAGGCCGTGGCGGCGCTCTGAGCACGGGTCTGCTCGGATTCGATTATCAAACAGCAGACGTGCTTGATCGCGCGTATTCTTTGCGGCGCATGCTCGATGCCATGGCGCAGTTCAAGGGGACGCGTAGCGTGGCCGTGCTGCCGGAGCTAGTGGCCGACGACGAACTCGAAAGCCTGCATGCGCTGGGAATCGGTGGACTGCGCGTAAATATCGCGACCGCCGGCACGGCCTCGCTCGCCGCCATGCGGCACGACATCGGGGCAGCTGCGCGGCTCGCCGCGCGTCACGACTGGCATGTGCAGATCTTCGTGCCGTCTGTTGTGATCGAGCCGCTCGCGCCATTTTTGCTCGCGCTGCCGGTCGACACCGTGATCGATCACATCGGCCTGATCGCGCCCGGACCGGGGACTGGGGCGCTGCGGGTTCTCACGCGCCTGCTGGAAACGGGAACCATCTGGGTGAAGATTTCCGGCGCCTATCGCATCGCCGACGACTGGCGCGACCCCCGCATCAGACCGCTGGCGCGCGCCCTGTGCGCCGCCAATCCTGAGCGCATTGTCTGGGGCTCGGACTGGCCGCATACGGCCAAGCACGACTTGCGCAGGCCGAACAGCGAGGAGGAATTGCCGTTCCAAAAAATCGACACCGCCGCGCTGCTCACGCTGGTACCTCACTGGCTCGAGGATGATGCGTTAGTGCGACGCGTGCTGGTGGACAACCCAGCGCGGCTTTACGATTTCTCCTAGAGCGCCTTCGCCACCTTCACACCGAATGCATCGGTGCCAAGTGTGCCGTCCAAATCGCACGTACGGCCATCGGGCATGGCAATGACATGGTCTAACGCAGCTTCAATAGCCGTTGCCGCACGATTGAACTTGTCGTCGGCCCGCCGCTCGCCCAGCCATGCCAACAGCATCGCCGCCGAGCCGATCAGCGAGGATGGATTGGCGACGTTCTTGCCAGCAATGTCGGGCGCAGATCCATGCTGAGCCTGCGCCACCGCATATGTCGCGCCAGCATTGAGCGAAGCGGCGAGCCCAAGACCACCCGAAATCTCCGTGGCCTCATCGGATAGGATGTCGCCATACATGTTGGTCGTGACAATGACATCAAACTGACTCGCGTCGCGCACCAAGAGCGCGGCCATGGCGTCAATGATGCGCTCTTCGTACTGGACCTGCGGATAGCGCGCCGCGACCGAACGTACGCATTCGAGATAGAGCCCATCGGAGACGCGCAGCACATTGGCCTTATGAACTGCCGTCACCTTTTTCCTGCGTCGCATCGCGAGCCCGAAGGCGGCCTCGGCGATACGGGTCGAGCCGTGCCGCGTGATCTTGCGGATGGCAAGGGCGAGATCGGGCGTCGGCATCAACTCGCCGGGGCCGACATGCATGGTGCGGTCGGCGTAGAAACCTTCTGTGTTCTCACGCACGATCACGAGATCAACCGCTGAGCCGCAGCGCGGCGGGAAGCCCGCGCGGGAACGCGCGGGGCGAATGTTGGCATAAAGATCGAGCCGCTTGCGCAATTCGCCGGACGGGTTGAGACCCCCCTCGACAATCGGCGGATAGTCGTTGTGCGACACCGGTCCTAGCAGCACGCCGGCGGCCGCTTTCGCTTGCGTCTCGACCGCATCGGAAAAGGTCGTGCCGCTGCCTTTAAGCGCTACCCAGCCGATGGCCGCGCTCTCGAAGGCAAGTCCCAGCCTAAACTTGGCGTCGGCCGCCCGCAGCACGGTGAGGGTTGCGGCCATAATCTCGGGCCCGATGCCGTCGCCCTCCAGCACCAAGATGCGCAAGCCCTCCGCCATATCTCACTCCCTGCGCCGTTGCCGATTGCATTAACCTGGGCTCCTTGTTAGCGCAGACTAGCGTGCCGCGTCCCGCCCTGTCTTGAAGGCCCACCATGCCCGCCCCCGAACAGTTCGTGCTGCGCTCGACCCTTACCTCGCCATTCGGCCGCAAGGTGCGTATGGCCGCCGAGGCGCTCAATCTTTCCGACCGCATTGAGCTAGTCCCGGCCGACCCGCGCGACGAGAGAGACACGCTGCGCAAGCAGAACCCGCTCGGCAAGATGCCCTGCCTGATGCTATCCGACGGCACGCCGATCTACGACAGCGGTGTGATCATCGAATATCTCGACCAGCTCGCTGGCGGCGGCAAGCTGCTGCCGGCGGGCGGGCTCGCGCGCATCAAGGCGCTGACGCTGGCGCGGCTCGCTGACGGCATTACCGAGGCGGCGATCCTGGTAATCTATGAAGGCCGCTACCGCGAGGCGCACCAGGCGTCGGACATCTGGCTCAAACATCAGCGCAGAAAGATCCTGCGTGCGCTGGCGGCGTTCGAAGCGGCACCGCCCAACCCGGCCGCGACCGACATCGTCGCCATCGGTTTGTCCTGCGCGCTCAGCTATCTCGACTGGCGCAAGGCCGTCGACTGGCGACCACAATTCCCCCGACTGGTGGCATGGCTCGATGCCTTCGCTAGCCATGAGCCGGCTTTCGATGCAACGCGCGCGCCGCGGACGTAAAGGTCTTTCATGCAGCACACAGCCGACACCCCCGCCGCACCGCCGTATTGGATGGCGCAGCCATCGTCGCCGAAGTTCGGGCTGCCGCGCGGTGCCTGCGACGCGCATGTGCATGTGTTCGGCCCGCGCGCGCGTTTCCCTTTCGCCGAGGGGCGCAGCTACACGCCTTCCGACGCCACCAAGGAGATGCTGTTCGCGCTGCACGCCCGGCTTGGCATCGAGCATTGCGTGATCGTGCAGCCTAACTGCCACGGCACTGACAATTCGGTTACCGAGGATGCGATCGCCGCTACCGGCAAATCTTATAAAGGTGTCGCACTGGTGCGGACCGACGTGAGCGACGGCGAGTTGAAGCGGTTAAACGAGGTCGGCCTCACCGGCGCGCGCTTCCATTATATGTCGCATCTCTCCAGAGGTGCGCCGATCGGCGAGGTGATTGCCTTTGCCAAGCGGCTCGCGCCGATCGGCTGGCATCTGCAGATACATCTGGAGGCAAGCCTAATCGCGCAGATGGCGCCGGCATTGAAGCGCTCGCCAGTACCGGTGATGATCGACCATATCGGCCGCATTGATTCCTCGCGCGGACTGGAGCAGCCCGCGTTTCGCGACCTGCTCACGCTCATGCAAGACAAGAATTTCTGGATCAAGGTGAGCGGGTGCGACCGCGCGACCCGGCAAAGTCCACCTTATGCTGATGCTACGCCCTTCGCACGCAAGCTGGTGGCGGAGTTCGGCGACCGCGTAGTCTGGGGCACCGACTGGCCGCATCCCAACCACGAGCCGCCGGTGGTCGATGACGGATTGTTGGTCGATCTCCTGACCGAAATCGCGCCGAGCGACGCGGCGCTTAAGGCGCTGCTGGTCGATAATCCGCAGCGATTTTACAACTTCGCGCCAGCGCGCAAACTCGCCGGAACAGCAGTATGAGCGGACGCCTGCAGGATCGCATCGCTATCGTGACCGGGGCCGGCAGCGTCGGCCCCGGCTGGGGCAATGGCCGCGCCACCTGCGTGCGCTTCGCCGAGGAAGGCGCCAAGATCTTCGCGGTCGACCGCGATCTCGACAAAGTCGCCGAGACGGTCGAGCGCGTGAAGGCGGTTGGCGGCGAGATCGTGTTGCAGCAATGCGACGTCACCGACAGCACTTCAGTCGCCGCCATGGCGGAGGCATGCCTCAAGTATTTCGGCCGCATGGACGTGCTGGTCAACAATGTTGGCGGCTCGGCACATGGCGGGCCGGTGGAGATGAGCGAGGAGGTCTGGGACGCGCAGGTCGATTTTAACCTGAAGAGCGTGTTCCTCACCTGCAAATACGTATTGCCGGTGATGGAGAAGCAGGGCAAAGGCGCCATTGTCAACGTCGCCTCGACCTCCGGCGTCCGCTTCACCGGTGCGTTTCAGGTCGGCTACGCCGCGACCAAGGCGGGGGTGATCCAGCTCTCGCGCGTGGTAGCCATGCAATATGCCGGCAAGGGCATCCGCGTGAACACGGTGGTGCCCGGCCAGTTACATACGCCGATGGTGGAGGCCCGCCTCGCCCGCCAGCGCGCCGGCGGCGATGTCGAGGCGCTGCTTAAGCAGCGGCTGAAGCGTATCCCGATAGGTTTCGCCGGCGATGGCCGCGACACCGCCAATGCTGCGCTGTTCCTGGCCTCCGATGAGGCGCGCTTCATCACCGGCACGGAGATCGTAGTGGACGGCGGCATGACGGTGCGCTGCGACTAGCTCGCGATACGGTATGCCGGTGGCGCAACTGCTCAACCGGTTTTAGCGGTTGCGATCATGTGAGAGAGACTTTAACCGTTAGGGAGCCGGCCACGGCCGGCACAACCAACCGTTTCGAAAGTCGCTTAGCGCATCCATGAAAGCAGCGCCGTTCGAGTATTCCCGTCCTGCCGACATCGACGAGGCCTGCGCGTTGCTAGCCGCCGACGAGAGTGCGCGCGTGATCGCCGGCGGGCAGACGCTGGTACCGATGATGGCGATGCGGTTGGCACGGCCGACGCGCTTGATCGATATCAACCGCATCGCCGCGCTCTCTTACATCCGCACCGAGGGCGACAGCGTGGCGGTCGGCGCCACCACGCGGCAATGCCTAGTCGAGCGCGATGCGTTGATCGCCACCAGCGTGCCGCTGCTGGCGCGCGCCATTCCCAATATTGGCCATGTCGCCACCCGCGCCCGCGGCACCGTCGGCGGTTCGCTCGCCAATGCTGATCCGGCGGCCGAGATCGCGCTGACAGCGATCACGCTCGACGCCACGCTGGAGTACCGCGCGGACGGCGCGAGCGAGGCGATCCCGGCGCGCGAGTTCTTCATCGGGCCGATGATCACCGCGCTGCCGGCTGGCGCGATTTTGTCCGGCGTGCGCTTCCCGATCTGGCAAGGGAAAGTCGGCACAGGCTTCCACGAGATTAACGCGCGCCGCAGCGACTTCGCCTTCGTCTCAGCGGCGGCACAGGTCGAGCTCGGCGACGACGGCAAGGTCAAGCGCATCGCGATCGGCGTCGGCGCAGCCACCGATTTTCCAATGCGGCTCGACAGCGCCGAGCAGCAATTGACCGGTACGGCGCTCGATGACGCCGCGGTGCGCGCGTCCTTACGCGAAGCTCTCGCCGATATCGAGGCGCTCTCCGATCTGCACGCCTCTGCCGATTATCGCCGCCGCGTCGCGATCGACCTCGCCGCCCGCGCGGTCGCCGATGCGCGTTTGCAGGCGCAAGGAAAAACTCATGCGCATTGAACTCGACGTCAATGGCTCCAAGCACTCGGTCGACGTCGAACCGCGCACCACGTTGCTTGACTGCCTGCGCGACCAGCTCGGCCTGACCGGCACGCATGCCGGCTGCGAGCACGGCGTGTGCGGCGCCTGCACCGTGCTGTTCGACGGCGTCGCCGTGCGCTCCTGCCTGATGTTCGCGGTGCAGGCGCAGGGCTCGCAGATCACCACAATCGAAGGTGTCACGCCCGGCCCTGGCGAGCTATCGCCGGTTCAGGACGCCTTCTGCGAGACGCACGGCATGCAATGCGGCTTCTGCACGCCGGCGATGATCCTCACCGCGCATGCGCTGCTCGCCAACAATCCCTCGCCCACGCGCGAAGAGATCGTCGAGGCGATCTCTGGGAACATCTGCCGCTGCACCGGCTACGCGCAGATCGTGGAAGCGATCGCGCTCGCGGCCGAACGCATGCGCGGCGCCAACCGACCCTCGGAGCTGCGCAAATGAGCGAGCCGGGCCGCCATCGCTACGTCTCCACCGACCGCCGGGTGCGCGAGGACCGCCGCTTTGTGGTCGGCAAGGGTCGCTATGTCGCCGATATCAGCTTGCCCAACACCAAGCATGTTGCGTTGGTGACCTGCCCGTACACGGCCGCGCGCATCGTGAGCATCGACAAGAGCGCTGCGCTCACCATGCCGGGCGTGCATTACGTGCTAGACGGCGCCGAGCTCGCCCAAGCCACGCTGCCGCTAATGACCGGGCTAGAGACACCCAACGTGCCCCGGCGGCCGCTCGCCTTCGAGGTCGCGCGCTATGCCGGCGAATGGGTGGCCGCGGTGGTCGCCGACACACGCGCGCTGGCGGAAGATGCCGCAGAGAAGGTGAAGGTAAATTACGCGAAGCTGCCGTTCGTGCTCGACGCTGAGCAAGCGCTCGAGAAGGGAAGCCCGCTGGTGCACGAGGCACACGGCTCCAATGTGCTGCTCGACAAGACCTTCACCTGGGGTGACGTCGACAATGATTTCGCCGCTAGCCCGCGCAAGCTCTCCCTTCGGGTGAAATGGGGCCGCTCCTCGACCGTGCCGATCGAGACCTTCGGCGTGGTGGCGAGTTGGGACCCCTGGCGCGATATCCTCGATGTCTATGCCTCGATCCAGATGCCGCGCTACGCGGACCAGATCGGCAGCGCGCTGAGACTACCGGTGTCGTCGGTGCGCGTGCATCACGACGTCGACGTCGGCGGTAGCTACGGCGTCAAGCGCGGCATCAAGCACACGGTGCTGGTGGGCTACCTCAGCCGTCGGCTCGGGTTCCCGGTGCGGCTGATCGAGGACCGGCTGGAGAATATGCGCGGTGGCGATGCGCATGGGCCGGAGCGGCTCTTTGATGTGGAAGTTGCCTTCGACGACCAAGGTATCATCAAGTCGATGAAGATGCGCGCGCTGGAGAACGTCGGCGCCTATGCAGGGCGTTCGCCGTTCCAGCTCGGCAAGCCGATCGGCGCCATCGTCGGGCCCTACAAGATCCAGAGCGTACGGTATCGCGCCATCGCGGTTGTCACCAACAAGACCACGCAGGAGGCGGTGCGCGGCTTCGGCCAGGCGCCGACCAATGTGGCGATCGAGCGCACCATCGACGAGGTCGCCAACGTGCTCGGGCTTGATCCGCTGGAGTTGCGCCGGCGCAATCTGATACGGCACGAGGACTTCCCTTACACCATCCCGAGCGGCACCACCTACGACAGCGGCGACTACCACACCGTCATCGACAAGGTTCTCGAACACACCAGCTACGAGGAACTGAAGAAAGAGCGCGACGCCTTGCGCGCGCAGGGCAAGCTCGCTGGGATCGGCCTCGCCGCCTGTCTGGAACCCTCCGGCGGCAATGCCATGTTCGAAGCGCTGCTCAATCCGAAGATCAGCACAACCACATTCATGGATTCCTGCCGCATCAACGTGGATGGCATCGGTTCGATCACCGCGACCATGCACACTACCTCGTCGGGGCAAGGCCACGAAACGCTGGTCGGCACGGTGATCGGCGAGGTGCTGCAGTTCGATCCTGACCTCATCCGCGTGACGCGGCCGGATTCGCTCAATTCGCTGCCGAGTGGCACGCCGGTCGGCAGCCGCATGGCGATCATGCTTGGGGGCGCGGCCTTCCACGCCGCCAACAAATTGAAGGCGAAATTTACGGCGATCGGCGCGCACGATCTCTGCATTCCCGCCGACCGAGCCGTTTATGAGCGCGGGGAGGTTTATGACCGCAACGCACCGCAGAATCGCCGCACGTGGGCGGATCTGGTGCAGATCGCGCACCGCAGTTATCACCGTATGCCGGTCGACATGGAGCCCGGTTTGGCGGTGAGCCACGTCATGCAGGTGCCGGCCGGCGGCAAGCTGCCGACTGACGACGACCGCGTGCAGATGTATCCCTGCACCTCATTCGAATTCCATTTGATCCTGCTCATTATCGATCCCGCGCTCGGCCGCCCAGAAATCGTGAAGTACCGCATCGGCCACGACTGCGGCGTGGTGATTAATCCGAAGATCGTGCGCGGCATGACCATGGGCGGCATCGCGCACGGTATCGGCGCGGCACTTTACGAAGAATTCGCCTATGACGGCGAAGGCCAGATGGTGGCGCAGAGCTTCATGGACTACATCTTGCCGTCGGCGCACGAGGTGCCGCCGGTTGAGATCATCCATCACTGCACGCCCTCGCCCAATACCGTGCTCGGGCAAAAGGGCTCCGGCGAATCCGGCTACCTCGGCGCGCCCGCCGGCGTCGCCAATGCCATCAACGATGCGCTCAAGCCGCTTGGCATTTCCATTAACAGGCTGCCGATCAAGCTGTCGGTGCTCGGCGACATGGTCGCCGCAACGCAAGAACGTAAGGAATAAAAATAATGATTGTCGATTGTCACGCCCATCTGGTGCCGCCCGAATTGCTGGCGGCGATCCGCAAGGAGGCCATGCGCTTTCCCAACGCACAGCTGATCGAGCAGGATGGCAGCCTGGCCTTCGCCTTTGCCGGCGGCAAGCCGACGCGCCCGGTGTCGAAGCCTTTGTCTGACATCCCGGCGCGGCTGACCTGGCTCACCAAGAATGGCATCGACAAGCAGGTGGTCGGCGGCTGGGTCGACATGTTTGGCTACGAGCTGTCAGGCGCCGAGGGCGAGGCCTGGGCGCGGCTCACCAACGACGCGCTGCTGGCGGCCGCAAAGGCCGAACCGCATTTCGTGCCGCTGGCCACCGTTCCGCTCGGCAATGGCGCGCGCGCCGGTGCGGTACTGAAGGACGCAATGAAGGCCGGCTTTGCCGGCTGCATGATTAGCTCGTTGCCCCGCGGTGTTGGCTCGACGCTTGACCACGCCGATCTCGATGCGTTCTGGCAGGCGGCCGATGACATCGGCGCGCTGGTGCACATCCATCCCAGCTACGACGCCGGCGACGTGCGAGTGAACGATTTTGGTCTGGCCAACGGACTCGGGCGCATTACCGACGCGGCGGTGGCAGTGGCACGGCTGATCTCGGCCGGCCATATCGCGAAATACAAGAACGTAAGATTCTTCGTGCCCATGGGTGCCGCCGCCCTGCCCTTCGTGCTCGGACGTCTCAAGCGCAACCACGCCATCACATCCGGCATCGGCGATCCAGTGGCCGCACTGGCATCGATCTATACCGACACGATCCTGCACGACGCGCGCGTGCTGAAATTCGTCATCGAGATGATGAGCACCGAGCGCCTCATGATGGGCTCCGACATGCCGTTCCCGATAGGCGACATGGAACCGATGAAGATCGTTGCCGAGGCTAGGCTCACTGCCGCCCAGGCCGCGTCGATCAACGGCGAACTGGCGCGACGCCTGTTCCGTATTCCATGAGCGCACCATGAAGCTCGATATCGGCGGCGAGGAGACTTTCGAGGTCGGCATCGAAGCGATGTGGAACGCGCTCAACAATCCAGCCGTGCTGGTGAAGTGCATCCCCGGTTGCAAGGAGATGATCCCGACCGGCGAGGACCACTTCAAGCTAGTGCTTAATCTCAAGATCGCCTCGGTCGGCGGCAGCTTCGAGGGCGAGATTTCGCTATCGGACAAGCAGCCGCCAACGCACTGTAAGGTGGCGGTGTCGGGAGCAGGCTCGCTTGGCCACGGCACCGGACTCGCCACTTTCTCACTCGAGCCGCAAGCCGCAAGCTGTCTCATGCGATATAGTGGCGAGGGTGAGATCGGCGGATTGGTGGCGGGCGTCGGGCAACGTATTCTGAAAGGCGTTGCCAAACACTTGATCGCGCTGTTTTTCAAGGCGCTGCGGCGGGAGACCGCGCTAGCATCGTCACAATAAGAAACGACACAAAGCTTCGGGAGGGTTTGATGACTAGGTTGTCCGCACTTTTGCGCGCTTGCGTGACCGCCGCAGCGCTTCTCGGTGCCTCGCTGATGCCGGCGGCAGCGCAAACGCCGGCCAAGATTACCATTGTGGTGTTCGGCTTCCCGTCGCTCGGCGCCTTCATGCCGCCGGTGATCAAGGCGCAGAAGCTCGACGCCAAGAACGGGCTCGACATCGAATTCGTCGAGCGACCGCCGGATGCCTACACAACGCAGTTCAACTCGGGTGAGTTCAAGGTCGGCGGAAGCGCGGCGGTTCTCACAGTTGGCCTAGCTGAAGCGCGCGGCGTGAAGGTAAAATACCTATTCAACCTGTTCGACTACTGGGGCACGGTCGTGACATCGCGATCCGAGGTGAAGACGGTCAAGGATCTGGAAGGTAAGCAACTCGCTGCAGCCGCCTCCACCACCAACTTCGTGATGTTCGAGTTCTTCGCCAAGCAACTCGGCGTCGACAAATCGAAAATCCAGGTGGTCAATACCGCGCCGCCGGGCTTAGTCGGCTACGCGCTGGCAGACCGCGCCGACGCCATCCAGCTGTGGGAGCCAGCCTACACTCTGCTGAAAACCAAGAAGCCAGATATCCGCATGGTCGACACCGATGTGAGCAAGACCTGGGCCAAATTTGCAGGCGGCGAGCGCATCCCTTATCTCGGCCTTGCCGCGCATGACGATTGGATCGCCCAGAACCAGGCGCTGATTCCGAAACTCTATGCGACCTACAAAGAGGCCGGCGAGTTCATTGCCAAAAATCCGGAAGCTGCGGCGGCGCTGATCGCTCCCAAGTCGACAGCTGAGGATCGCGCCGCATTGGTCTTGCTGATCAAGGCCAACGACCGGCTCGGCATGAGCGTGGTGCCAGCTGGCGAGGTCGCCAAGCAGATCGAGGCGGTATACAGAGCCGGCGTCGACGTCGGCTATTTCAAGACGCTGCCATCGAGCGATACGATCTACACGAAGCCGATGAAATGATCGGTTCGCGCACCGTCCGCGCCTTGCAGGCCGCCGCCGGCATGATCGTGCTGGCGGCGCTCTGGCAGATTATGTCGATGATCTTTCCGCCATTCCTGTTCCCGCCGGTGCCACAGATCATCACGCGCACCGTGGAGGTGCTGATCACCGGCTCGCTGCTGGTCGACGTGCTGCTCACTGCTTGGCGCATTTTCGGCGGGCTGTTCGGCGCCTTTATCCTCGGTGGCGTCTTGGCGCTGGTGATCGGCCAGTCGCGCACCATGGAGAACTACATCACGCCGGTGCTCACGTTCTTCCAGGGCATCCCGGCGCTGTCCTGGGTAGTGTTCGCTATCATCTGGTTCCACGGCATCGAGTTCCGCGTGCTGTTCATCATGGTGATGACCACGCTACCGGCCTTCACCTTCCAGATCCTCGACGCCTTCCGCTCGATGTCGAAGGACCTGTTCGAGATGACCATGTCGTTTCGGCCGCGGCGCTGGACGCTTTTCCGCTTTCTCATTGTGCCGACCATTTTGCCGGGCATTTTGACGGCGTGGAAAGTGAACCTCGGCAATGCGGCGCGCGTGGTGGTGGTTGCAGAGTTGGTCGGCGCCACCGGCGGCGTCGGCTATCAATTGCTGCGCCAGCAACAGTTGTTTGACATGGCCGGCGCCATGGCTTGGACGCTGCAACTGGTGCTGTTCGTGCTGGTGGTGCAGCAGACCATCAACGCAATCGAGGCGTGGGTACTGCGCTATCGCGCGGTTTCCGAGCGAGCGATGTGACTGCATGTCGTCCGAGCCGATCATCCGTTTCAATGACGTGAGCAAGGTGTTCCGCCGTCCGGACGGGCGCGGCGATTTCGTCGCGGTCGACAAGCTGTCGTTCGAGATCTGCAAGGGCGAGATCGTCGCCGTGCTGGGCAAGACTGGCTGCGGCAAGTCCACGATGTTCAATATCGTCGCGGGGCTAACCGAAGCGACGTCCGGCGAAGCGCGCGTGGTCGGGCACGATCCGTTCCGTGAGTTCGATTTCTTCCGCGGCAAAATCGGCATCGTGTTCCAGGGAGACCGGCTGATGCCGTGGCGCACGGCACTAGACAATGTCCTGCTCGGCCTGCAGATCCTCGACACCGATCCGACGCAGGCAGAGGCGACCGCACGCGCCTGGCTGACGCGGCTCGGCCTCGCGGGCCATGAGAGCGATTATCCGCACGCGCTGTCGGGCGGCATGCGCCAGCGCGTGTCGATCGCGCGCGCCTTCGCGGTCGACCCTGAGATCCTGCTGTGCGACGAACCGTTTTCCGCGCTCGACGAGATGACTGCGCGCGACCTGCGTGCCGAATTCGTGCGGCTGGTGCGGCAGAACAACAAGACGGCGGTGTTCATCACCCATCAGGTCAACGAGGCGATGGAGATCGGCGACCGCGTGCTGGTGTTCCACCGGCCGGCGCGCATCGCTTACGAGACGCGACTCGCCGGGGCCGACGAGGCACATCGCCATGAGGCGCACGACGAGATCATGAAGGTGCTGGGTGCCGAGGCTGCGACAGCCGGCCTTGCGGCCGGCTAAGGCCGGTGTCACCCTTCCTCAAGCAAGAAATTCCGTGCGATCAGACCAGTTAAGCCGGCGAGGGGAACAAGGGGGCAGCGATGAAATTCGTTCTGAACATTCTGGCTGCCCTGCTGGTGCTGCTGATGCACGAACAATCATGGGCGCAATCGGCTTATCCGAACCGGCCCGTGCACATCGTGGTCGGTTTCCCGGCGGGCACAGCACCGGACATCTCGGCGCGCATTCTTGCCGCCAAATCCGCCGAAAGCTGGGGCGTGCCGGTCACGGTCGAGAACGTTACCGGCGCGGGCAGCAATATCGCTACCGAGCGGGTGGCGAAGTCGCCACCGGATGGCTACACGCTGCTGATGGGCGGCAATTCGGCGTTGGTTGTCAGCCCGAGCCTTTACGAAAAGCTGCCCTACGATCCGGTCAAGGATTTTGCCTTGATATCGCAGGTTTTTGTCGCGGCGAACATTCTCACCGTGCATCCCAACGTCCCAGCCAAGACTTTGCCGGAACTGGTGGCGCTGGCGAAGGCGCAGCCCGGCAAGCTGACCTACGGCCATGCCGGTATCGGCACCTCGCAGCATCTCGCCGGCGAGTTGTTCAAATACATGGCGCACGTCGACGTGACGCCGGTGGCCTATCGAGGCTCGACCGCGGTGGTGCCGGACCTGCTCGCCGGCCGGCTGACCATGTTTTTCGGCAATGTCGTGAACGTGATGCCGCTGATCCGGGACGGCAAACTGCGCGCCTTCGCCGTCACTTCGCTCAAGCGCTCGGCGGTGGCGCCCGATCTGCCGACCTTCGACGAATCCGGATACCCCGGTTTCGAAGCGGTGCCTTGGTTCGGCTTAATGGCGCCGGCCGGTACGCCGCCCGATATCATCGACAAGGTTTACCGCGAGACGGTGAAGGATTTGGCAATGCCGGACGTGCGAAAGGCAATGGGCGAACAAGGACTCGACATCATCGGTAACTCGCCGACGGAATTCGCTGCCGTGCTCGCCAAGGAGATTCCGGCGTGGGCGAAGGTGATCAAGGAAGCCGGCATCAAGGTCGCGAACTAGAACCATGTTGACCCAGGCCGCCGTCTTCCGCAGCGTCGGATCGCCGCTTTCCATCGAGCCAATCGAGCTCGACGCGCCGAAACCGACCGAAGTGCTGGTGCGCATCGCTGCAGTCGGCCTCTGCCGCACCGATTTGCACGTAATGCGCGGCGAGCGCCGCGTCGCAATGACGCCGATGGTGCTCGGGCATGAGGCGGCCGGCATCGTGGACGCCATAGGCAGCGCGGTTACCGGCATCGCGGTCAGCGACCACGTGGTGCTCACCTTCATCCCTGGCTGCGGGCGTTGCCGCTGGTGCCAGCAGGGCCTGCATCATCTGTGCGCGGAAGGTCCGCGCATCACGCAGGGGCCGCAACTCGACGGCAGCTATCGCCGACATGACCGCGACAACCGCGACGTCGGCGCCTTCTGCATGATTGGCGGATTCGCCGAGCGAACAGTGGTCGACCAGGCCTCGGTGGTGGTGATCGAGCATGACATTCCCTTCGACCTCGCTGGCCTGGTAGCCTGCGGCGTCCCGGCCGGCGTCGGCGCCGCGCGCAACCGCGCCAAGGTCAAGCCAGGCGACAGCGTGCTGGTGGTCGGCGTCGGCGGCGACGGCATGAACGTGGTGCAGGGCGCGCGGCTGTGCGGCGCGTCCCAGATCATCGCGGCCGATATCATGCCGACCAAACTCGCGTGGGCGAAGGAATTCGGCGCTACCCATGGCATCAATGCCATCGGCGAGGAGCTGACCAAGGCGGTGCTCGCACTGACAGGTGGCGTCGGTGTGCAGCATGCTTTCGTGTGCATCGATCCGCCGACCACCCTGCTGCCGGCGTTCCGCGCCACCGCCAAGGCCGGCAATGTGGTGGTCACCGCGCTGACGCCCGACACGGTGACCGAGATCAAGATTCCGCCGCTCGAGCTTTTCGTGACGCAGAAGGCGATCATGGGCGCGGTCTACGGGTTCATGAGCCCGCGCCTGCAGATCCCCGAGTTGCTGGCGCTCTATCGCCGCGGCGAGCTGAAGCTCAAGGAATTGATAACGCAGAGATATAGCCTGGATGAGGTCAACCGCGGCTATGCCGACCTGGAGGCAGGCAAGAATCTGCGCGGGGTGATCGTGCTTTAGCGAAAGATCCCGAAAAGTGGGAACCGATTTTCGGAAAATATCATGCGCAAGCTAAAGCGCTTTAATTGCGCAGCAGGAAGCGCTGGATCTTGCCGGTCGCAGTCTTCGGCAGATCGATGACGAAATTGATCCAGCGTGGATATTTGTAAGGCGCCAAGCCCGCCTTGCAGAGATCGGTCAGCTCGGCAGCGAGACGCTCGCTGCCGACAACGCCCTGCTTGAGTACAACGAATGCCTCTGGCTTGATCAGGTTCTCGGCGTCAATGCGGCCGACCACCGCGGCCTCTAGCACGGAAGGATGCTCGACCAGCTTCGATTCGATCTCGAACGGCGAACACCAGATACCGCCGACCTTCAGCATGTCGTCGCTGCGGCCGCAGTAGTAGTAATAGCCGTCGGCGTCGCGGCGGTAGGTGTCGCCGGTGTTGAGCCAGCCGTCGATCATGGTGCGCGCGCTGCGCTCCGCATTGTTCCAGTAGCAGCGCGCGGTCGAGTCGCCGGTGATGAACAGTTGCCCACTGTCTCCGTCGGCGACGTCTGCGCCGCCTTCGTCGACGATGCGGGCGCGATAGCCGGGCACCATCTTGCCGCTCGAGCCAGGCTTGATGTCGCCGGCCCGGTTGGAAATGAAGATGTGCAGCGCCTCGGTCGAGCCGATGCCGTCGAGGATCGAAAGGTCGGTTTCGTCGTGCCAACGGCGGAGGATCTCCGCTGGCAGCGCCTCGCCGGCGGAGACGCAATGGCGGATCGAGGTCAAGTCCGGCTTCGGGTTCTGCGCGAAGTGCTGAAGATAGGCCGCGTAGAGCGTCGGCACGCCGAAATAGAGCGTGGGCTTAAAGCGCTCGATTAGCGGGAAGCTCGAAGCTGGGCCCGGCCGCTGGTCGTTGAGCACCGCGGTGGCGCCGACCCAAAGCGGGAAGGTCATGTTGTTGCCGAGCCCGTAGGCGAAAAACAGCTTGGCTTCCGAGTAGCAGATATCGGCCTCGCGCACGCCTAGCGTCTCCACGCCATAGCGCTGGCTGCATACGGCCATGTCGCGATGGCGATGTACTGCGCCCTTCGGCGAACCGGTGGAGCCGGAGGAATAGAGCCAGAAGCAGTCGTCGGTGGCGGAGGCTGACACCGCGATAAATCGCGGCTCGGCCTTCGTTAGCAACGCGGCAAGCGATCCCTCCCCGCCCTCGGTCCGCAGCACGATGCGCGGTTTCTGCTTGGCCGCGGCGAAGGCGGATTCGACCTCGGCGGCATATTCTGGCGAATAGACCAGCGCGGCGGCGCCGGAATCGTCGATCAAGTACGCGTAGCTCGCCGCGCGCAGCAGCGTGTTGAGCGGCACCGGTATGATCCCGGCTTTGATCGCACCCCAGAACAGATAGAAGAAGGCCGGACAGTCCTTCACCACCATCAACACGCGGTCGCCGCGCTGCAAGCGCAGCTTCACCAGCGCATTAGCGCAACGGTCGACATTGCTGGCGAGCTCGGCATAGCCGATCGATGCGTCGGCGGTGTGGATGGCGACCTTGGCACCGCGGCCCTCGCTGAGATGCCGGTCGATAAAGGCGGTGGCCACGTTGTAGTTGGGCGGAAAGCGCAATGCGTTCGGCGTGGTCTCGGCCTTCCTGGCACTGGTCAGCATTGTGGTTGGCGCTCTGGTAATTCGCTTTTCGACCTTCTCTCATGCCCGCGAAAGCGGGCATCCAGTAATCACGGCCGGCGCCTGCGTCTATTTGGTCCCCACCTTCGCGGGGACGACATTTTTAATCACATGAACGCCTGAATGCCAGTCTGCGCGCGGCCGAGGATGAGAGCATGGATGTCGTGGGTGCCCTCGTAAGTATTGACGGTCTCGAGGTTCGAAAGCACGCGCATCACGTGGAACTCCTCCGAGATGCCGTTGCCGCCGTGCATATCGCGCGCCTGCCGCGCAATGTCGAGCGCCTTCCCGCAGTTGTTGCGCTTCATGAGCGATATGGACGGCGGCGCCGCGCGGCCGGCCTCCAGCATACGGCCGAGCCGCAGCGCGCCTTGTAAGCCCAGCGCGATCTCGGTCTGCATGTCGGCGAGCTTCTTCTGAATCAGCTGATTTGACGCGAGCGGCCGACCGAACTGCTTGCGGTCGAGCGTGTATTGCCGCGCAGAATGCCAGCAGAACTCGGCCGCACCCATCACGCCCCAGGCAATGCCGAAGCGCGCGTTGTTGAGACAGCCGAACGGACCGGCCAACCCCTTGACGTTGGGCAGCAGGTTCTCTTCTGGGATCACGCAGTCGCTGAGTACGATCTCACCGGTGATCGAGGCCCTAAGTGAGAGCTTGCCCTCGATCTTCGGCGTCTCGAAGCCCTTGGTCCCGCGCTCAACGATGAAGCCGCGGATCACCCCGTCGAGCTTTGCCCACACCACCGCCACATGCGCGACCGGCGCGTTAGAAATCCAGGTCTTGGCGCCGCTGAGCTTGTAGCCGCCCGCAACCTTCTCGGCGCGCGTCACCATCGAGCCCGGGTCGGAGCCGTGATCCGGCTCGGTCAGACCGAAGCAGCCGATCAACTCGCCGGCTGCCAGCTTTGGCAGGTACTTCTTGCGCTGCGCTTCGCTGCCATAGGCGTAGATCGGATACATCACCAGCGAGGACTGCACCGACATGGTCGAGCGGTAGCCCGAATCGACTCGCTCCAGTTCGCGCGCGATCAGGCCATAACAGACGTAACCCAGCCCGGCGCCGCCGTACTCCTCCGGAATGGTCGGACCCAGCAACCCGAGCTTGCCCATCGCGGGGATCATGTTCGCGTCGAACTTCTCCTCGCGGTAGGCCGCAATCACCTTCGGCATCAAATAATCTTGCGCGAAGCCCTTCGCCGTGTCGCGCACCATGCGCTCGTCTTCGCCAAGCTCTCCCTCCAGGTCGAGCGGGTCCTCCCACACAAACGCCGAATCCTTCAGCATCGCAACCTTGCCCTCGCGCTTCTCGGCTTGTTGGGACATCGCTCTCCTCCAAATATCCGCGGGCCGCGTCAGTGCGCGCTCGCACTGCTCCAGGTGTAACCGGGCTTGCCGTAATAGAAACCGTTGGCGAACGGCGCGTTCGGCCTCATCGCTTCAAGCAGCGCGGCTGCCTCATCGACGGCAAGCTTGCCCTCAACAACGCCGGCAAAGATCTTGGCGATCCCGACCATATCGAGCGTATGGGGTGATAAGCGGAAGCGCGACACACCCATTTGGCGCAGCGCCGGCACTTCGTGCACCAGGTTGAGGTATTCGTAGGACAGCGTCTGGATGCCGTTGACGGTCAAGAAGGTGCGGCCCTCGAGCGTGGTCAGCGTCATCCCGTCGGGGTCCTCCTCGCAGACGAAGCGGCAGCTGTCCTTGGTGCGGCCGTGCGCGCGGGCGTGATAGCAGCGCGCGGATAAGGCCAGCGACTGGCGGCCGAACACCTGCACTTCGATGGAGACTTCGAGATCGCGCGCGGCGTCGCATAGCGCGCCTACCGCTTTGGCCGGCATCTCTACCGGTAGACAGATGTTCTTGGCGCCATTTTCGACCAGGAAAGCCACCGCGTGCTCGTTGTACACGTTCATCAGTGGCCCGACGTGGTGTGGCCGTCCCTTCAGGTACATCAGCGCCGAGCCGTCATTAGCTTCGACCATAAATTCATCAGCGGTGCAGATCTGCTCGGTCAACTTGCGGTCTATCTTGCTCACCACTTCCGACAGCGAGGAGAACACTACCGTCTTGCCGCCCGCAGTCAGTCTTTCGGCGACGGACTGGTAATACGGCTCGATCAGCGGCGCACGCTTGGAGCACACGGTCTCGCCGATATAGACAGTAGCGACCGGCGCCTCGTCGGCAATGCGGAAATAGAAATCGCGCCATTTCTCCGGCTGCCAGTTGAACAGCACTGGTCCGAGTGTGACGCTGCCTGCCCGCTCCTGCACGATCATCTCCACGTCTTGCTGCGGTAGGCGCCCTGCGTCTCGCGGTGGCCTTCGGTCAGCGCCAGCAGATTGGCAAGCGCCGGCTCGTGGCCGGCCATCAGGTCGTCGACCGCCATGCGGAAGGCGGCGACCACAGCCTTAACGTAGGCGCGGCTGCGCTGGCGGCCTTCAATCTTCAGTGCGGTGACGCCCGCGCGCATCAGGTCGGGCAGCAGCGCCGATAGATTGAGGCTGACTGGCTCCTCGAAGGTGTAATAAGGATTGGCATTGGCGCTGCAGGTGTAGCGGCCCTTGCAGATGGTCGGATAGCCGGCGTTCTCACCGCAGGTAAAGCGGTCGATCATAAACGGCCCGAGCTTGGTGGTGAGATTGCCCTCGCTGTCGTCCTGGTAATGCACATCGGCGGCCGGCGAGCAGACGCCGTCCATGTTGGTCGACAGGCCCGTCGCGTAATTGGTCAGGCTGCAGCGGCCCTCCGCCATCATGCCGATATTGCCGAAGATGAAGGCTTCGATCTCGCAGGGGATCTCGCTGTGCAGTTCGGCGATCTCGGCCACCGTGAGGATGCGCGGCAGCACCACACGTTTGATGCCGAAGGCCTGGCAGTAGAAGCGGATCGCTTCCGGCGAGGAGGCGCCGGCCTGCACCGACAGATGCAGCCTTAAGTCCGGATGGGTTTTGGCAGCGTAGTCGGCGACGCCGATGTCGCCGACAATCATGGCATCGACGCCGAGTTTGGCGGCGAGATCGACCGCCTGGCGCCACATGTCGAACTTGCCGGCGGGCGGAAACGTGTTGACCGCCAGCAGCACCTTGGCGCTACGCGCATGCGCGTAGCCGAGCGCCTGCTCGAGCTCCGCGGGCGTGAAGTTCAGGCCTGGGAAATTTCGCGCATTGGTCTCGTTTTGCAGCCCGCAATATACCGCATCGGCGCCGGCATCGACCGCCGTGCGCAAGGCGGCGGGTGTACCGGCCGGGCAGACCAGTTCCGGACGCGTGTAAATCTCAGGCATGACGTTGGCTCGCTTGCAGTGAACGCAAAGCCGACACTGCCAGCGCGGCGGGCTTGGCCAGCGGTCCAAACGATCCGACCACGCTGTCGAGCGCGCTGCCCTCGAAATCATCGAGCGCGTTGCGCAGCGCCACCACCGCTTCGGTGTCGCCGGAGACGCGCAGATCGCGGGTGAAGAACAGAGCGTCGCCGTCGAGCGTGCCGTCGATCATGTCGAGCAGGATGAAAAATTTTCCGGCGATGACGGCGTCATGCGCGGGCTTCTCGTAGCGGCGATAGGCGCGCAGTTGCGGGCGGTTGTTGTCGGGCGAAAGCACCAGCACGAGCGGCAAGTCGGTCGGATCGATCAGGAAGCGCTTGCGCGCGTGCGGCCCAAGCCGCGCGAATAGTTCGGGGCGATTGCGCGCCACATGCGCGGCGATGTGTCCCAGAATTGGCTGCATCACCGCCAGCGGCGCAGCCGCCAGCACCAGGCTCGGAATATTCTGCAACAGCGCCCGCAGCGAGGAGGCGACCGGCTCGGCACCTAAGGTCCTTGGCATCGGCGCAATTTAGGGCCAACGGGCGCGGCCGCATTTGACCGAAATCAAGATCTTTATGTGGGTTTAGGCGCTGTCCTGCCTAGAAATCCCAGCCCAGCACGCGGTCGAGGGAATAGGCACCGCCGCCGTGCACCAGCACGACGAGCGCGGCGATCGTCCACATCAGGGTGTATTCAAGCCCGAGCTGATTCCAGAAATAGCGCCCGACCCGCCAGCGCTCGACATTGGTGACCAGCAGAAACAGCACGATTGGCACCATCGCAGGACGCGTGAACAGGCCGAGCGCAACCATCGGTCCGCAAACCAATTGCGTCAGCGAAATCGCCAGCGCCCACAACCGTCCCGGCCGGTAGCCCTGCTTGTTCAGGTAGTCGGCGAGCATGCCGATATTGCGCAGCGGCTGGCCGGTGGTCGGAAAGAAGCCGAAGGTCATACGCAGGCCGTGCGGAACCAGCGCTAGGCCGACAGCGACGCGCAACAGTGCCTCGGTGGGAGGCCCGAGGCTCTCGTAGACGCCCTCGAGCTGCGGCAGCACCTCAGAGCCTGATCTCGCCGAGCATGACGCTGGCGCCGAGCTGCGTCTTGATCGACTTCTTGGTCCTCTCCGCCACGATCTCCACAACATAGGCGCCGGAATTCTCGTCCAGCCGGTCGAATTTGAAGTCGCCGTAATTGTCGGTGGCGGTTTCCGCCACCACGGCGCCGTCCTTGATCAGACGCACGTTGGCGCCCTCGACGCAGTCAACCACGCCCTTCGCCTCAGCCGACACGGAGCCGGCGATGAAGCACTGCGTGTAGCGCCAAAGATTCTTGTAGTAGATGCGCGGTTTGGTGCCGAGTTCAGGCTTCATCACTTCGAGGTTCTGCTCGCTCGTGATCTGCGCCATCTCGTCATCCTCGACGCAGACCGAGCGCATGGCCGCGGTCGGGCACGACTGCTGCCCGCGCGTCTGCTTCCAGCCCTGGTCGATCAGGTGGGCGTCGAAGGTCCAGGCCTGCGGCAGCTTCAGCTCCTCGTTCCACCAGATGTGGCCGTAGGGGCAGGATTCGACCAGATCCTTGCGGCCCTTGGCCTTGGCTGGATCGATTAGTACGATGCCGTCCGACCGCTTGCTTACCGCGCCGCCACCCTTCGCGACGCAGGGTGCGTTGTCGCAGTGGTTACACATGGTCGGCACGTAGGCGACGTCGATCGTCGGCAGTTGGCCGCGCTCCTTCTGCAAGATGTTGATCCACTTATGGCCATGCTTGGCCATGGGTGCCGAATAGCCAAGGAAGTCATTGCCGACATATTCGTCCATAGCCGCGAGCGTGCACAAATTGCAGTTGTTGCACTCGGCAACATCGATGATCATGTTCCATTTTTTCATCGTCATACTCGCATCATTCGCAAGCGGTCAGCCCGAGGCCGTGCGGCCTCGGGCTTGTCATAGGTCACTGCGGAATCTTCGGCACCACCAGTTGGAACAGCTTGAGCGTTGCACCCGCCGCCGGCTGGAAGCTCGCGGTCTCGGACGGTCCCAGATAAATGCCACCGCCCTTCTCGACGTCGTAGTCTTTGTTATTCAACGTGATGCGGCCTTTGCCGTCCATGACGTAGATGAGCTGGTGTTTGTCGGCGGCATCGGCCTTGAAGGTTTCGGCCGCCTTCAGCCAGCGTAGCGAACCGAGCACGTTCTTGGCGCCGCACAGCGCTTGATTCAGCACTTCGGTGACCTCGCCCTGGCCCAGCACCGCTTTTTTCGGAAGCTTGTTGGTATCGATGAATGTCAGCGACATGATCGGTGTTCCTCTAATGGCTGTATGGCGTCAGCTTTGCATCCAAACTTTGCCGTCCCTGTGCTCCCAGCGCAGGTCGTCGTCGGTGCCTTCAAGAATGGTGGTCTTGAACCGATTGGGCGCCTGGAATTCGAAATAGAACAACGGCTCCGTGGCGCGAAGGCGGTGCTTTTCCTCGGCCGGGATAAAGATCATGTCGCCGGGCCCGACCGGGCACACGCCCTCATCGGATTCCACCGTCGCCTTGCCGTTGATGATGAAATAGAAATGCTCGCAATTCTTGTGCAGATGCAACGGCGATGCGGCATCTTTCTTGTAGTGCATGACACCGGCCAACATGTCGTCGATTTTGGCGAGGTCCTTGTTGACAAAGAAAATGCGCTCGCGCGCCTTCTTGGCGTCGATCAACGCTGGCAGTTCGTTCTCTTTGAAAATGTAGGCCATTAGGCATTCTCCTTCTGTTGCGGCTTTCGTGCCGATAGATTACAGCCGTCGACCGATAGGGTTTACGTCAATCGTCACTTCGCCATTGCCGGCGCTGCAGCGGGTTTCCGCTTAACCTGCGCGTCTTTTCCCGCTTGGGCGAAAGCTTCTGAGATGTATTCGGTCTTGCCGTCCCACACCTCGATTTCGACCAAGCCATGTGAGCCGGCGAGCGAATGCGTGGACTTGGTTTGCGAGCGGTGCGGCATCAGCAGGTTCACTACGCCGCCGCGATCGACGGACCGGCCCGGCTCACCCATCGGTTCGTACAGCGCCGAGGACTCGTAACTGCTGGCCACGCCCCGCGGCAGCCGCTGTGTAAGAACCGCCGCGCAAATTACCGCGCCGCGGTCGTTGTAGACCTTGACTAGATCGTGCTGTTTGATTCCGCGCTCCGCCGCATCCTGTGAATTTATGCGTACGACCCAGTAGTACCAATCCTTCACCTTCACCCGATGGTCCGGGATGTTAAGCAGGAAGCTGTCCTTGCCATCGCCCTGGGTGTGGAAGCTGTACTTGCTGTGCGGCGTTAGTAGCTGCAGCGGATATTTCCGGAACAGCTCGCCCGACTGCGGGCCTTCCCACGACGGTACGTATTCGACGACCGGCGGCCGCTCGGGATCCTTCATACGCTTGAGACTGTTGCATTCAAACTCAAGCTTTCCCGATTGGGTCTGCAAGCCTTTGAGGAACTCCACTGAATAGTCGGACGGCAATGGATGCGGCTCCGGAACATCTTTCTTGCGACCTTCCCAGAACCAGCGGAATGACACCGGCACACGCAACTTCTCCTTCTCCGCCGGGACGACGTAATAGCCGCGCTTGATGAACTTCTTCCACGAGATCACCTTTGGCAAATCGGAAGCATCGAACAAGCGCTTGACCCAATCGAGTTCATTGACGCCTTCTGAGAAGTAATTGGCGAGCCCGAGCCGCTTGCAAATCTCGTTGAAGATCCAGAAATCGGATCTGGACTCCCCGAGTGGCTCGATAGCCGGCGCCTGGAAGATGACAACCCGATGGTTGAGTTGCTGCTGGCCGTGATGGCCATAGCCACCGAGCGCCGCCCATTCGCTAATGTCGACCCGCTCGAAATTTGTGCAGGCAGGCAGGATAACGTCCGCAAATTTGGTATCGCCCTCGAACCAGATCGCCTGGCTGACAACGAACTCAAGGTTCGGCGACTGGAACATCTTCACGTGGCGGTTAGTATTATTCATCGTGGGGATCAATGAACCGCCGTACTTGAACATCACTCGCACCCGTGCGTGACCGGCCGCCGGATAGCTGAACTTGCCGAACTGCATTTCGATCGATTTGCCGTTCCACGGGTACCCACCGTCGGCTTTGCCATCGAGAATGGCCTCCGGCAGATAGATTCGCGGAATCTTCTGCTGCGGCGTATTCATGGTCGGGAGCTGCGGCATGCGCTGAAAGAGCTCAACGGCCATCGCAGTCTTCTCAATATCGCCGGACATGCCGCCGTCAGCGTAACCCGGGAACCAAAAGTTGAGATCGACTGGGGCACCCCATTGTAGATTGCCCATGTTGATGCCGGGCTTGCCCAGACCCTGCATCGCGATCAGACACACCATGGTGCGCGCCCATTGGATGCCGGTTTGATTGCGACATGCGCCACCATGGCCGTTGCCCCAACCGCCACAGCCTAGATAAGTACGTTTGGACGCCCATTCGCGAGCCAGCGCTCGCACGTCCTTGGCGGGAACGCCGGTTTCCTTCTCTTGCCACTCCGGAGTCTTGGGCACGCTATCGCGCTCGCCCATGACATAGGCCTTCCAGGCATCGAAGCCGACTGTGCGTTTGGCCACGTATTCCTTGTCGTAGAGACCTTCCTTGATCCAAACATAAGCGATCGCCAGCGCGAGCGCTGGTGAGGTCGTCGGCTTTGGGCAGATCCATTTGCCCGGCAGGAATTGCGCAGACGAGTTATAATAAGGATCAATGTGCACAACCTTGATGCCGAGTTTCTTTAGCCACTGCCGGCGCACCGTGCCCTCCTGCGCGCCATAGGAACCGCTTGTGGTGTCAGGATCGGCCGCCCAGAACACAACCATCTCGCAGTTTTGCAGTAGATCCTCGACAGTACCGTAAGTTTCACACTGGCCGACGCGCATCGTGTAACCCCAGTGATGCGCGGCGCCCCAGTACCAGCCTTCCCAGCTGTCTGGATTGTGGTGCACCGGCGTGTGGCCGACGGCGTTGCTGAAGCGATACAATGCGCTGAGGTAATAGCCGATATGACCCCAGGTATGATGCGAACCATGCGAGACCGTCATGGCGCCCGGCCCGTGATCGCGCCTGACGCGTTGGATTTCGCCGGCTACGATGTCGAGCGCTTCATCCCAGCTGATCCGCACGTAGCCTGACTTGCCCCGGTTCTCCGGGTTGCGCTCACCCTTCGGATCGAAATCGACCCGCTTCATCGGGTAGAGCAAGCGGTCGGGCGAATAGATCATCGACCGACTGTTTTGCCCATGCGGAGCGAGTGTCGTCTTGCGAGGCGGCGTGAATTTCATGCCGTGCGCTTCAATCGTCCAGGGCTGCGGATCGGTTTCGTCAAAATCGATCGGTGTAGTGCGAATGATCTTTCCGTCCTTGACGTAAACGAAAAGCGGGCCGCCATTCGCCATGTTGCAATAGCGCGTGGTGCCGTCGGGCAGCGGCACGCCGAATTTCCAGCTCGCGGTCTGCATCGCCATCAGTGTTTGCGCGAACCAGTTCGTCAGGTCTTCGGAACCCTCGACACCCAGTGTAAAATCTTTCTGTGCATTGATTTGATTGAGCCAATTGATCGGCGGCGTCAGCAGGGACGCTCCGGTCGGGGCATTTTTAAAGGCGAGCGTGATGTCGGGCTTGGGATGAATGCCGGCGCGCGAGGTAATCTCACCGTCCCTGATCTCGATCCAGCGGCCGGTGCCCTCGTCGCGCGCCTTGATCTGCGCGACCAGGTTGCGCTCCTTGAGCCGTGCAGCAAATGTGGGATACCTCCGCGCGGTGAACTTGAGCACCACCGACAGGCCAAACAGGATGATCGAGAATTTCAACCGCGAAAGCATTTTGCTTACCTTTTTTGCGCAGTGATTGGCTAAGAGCGCCGGTCGCACCGCATCGCCCTATAAGTATACACCGCGGCTGATCATAAATTGATGCAGATTGCTGCAAAGCTGATCGATTTTAGCCATCGCCAGCGCTACCCTGTCGCCCACGCCCGCGCCCCTTCTTGGGCGGTACGATTCCGGTCGCTACGCGCTCGATTTCATCGAGAAAAGCGAGGCAGACCGCCGACAATTCGCGCTTGGCGCGAGATATCACTGCAACCTGCCAGGGCGGCATCGGTGAATCGAGTTTCAACAGCGCATTCGACGAGGGTTTGCCGTCGTCGAAAAAGAGCTGTGAGGGCATCAACGTAACGTAATCGCCATTCTCCACGAGAGCGCGCGCGCAGGCGAAGGACGTACACTCGATCGTGCCCTTGGGCAGCGGGAGACGGTTGGACGCGAAGGTCTGCTCGAAAACGTCGAGCCCGGTATGGCTCCGCCGGTAATTGATCCAATCAAGGTCAAGCAAATCCGCAAGCTTGAGCTTGCGCGCGCCGATGAAAGGATGATTGGCGCCAACCGCAGGGACTAAGCGATCCTTGACTAGGCTGACGAA
>Ga0207761_1000065_pt1 | contig 29901 bp, 33 predicted proteins | sample LuqExpMetageno34_FD_187792 | JGI IMG/M metagenome (GOLD analysis project Ga0207761, IMG submission 187792) | Tropical forest soil microbial communities from Luquillo Experimental Forest, Puerto Rico - Sample 34 (SPAdes) | ecosystem: Environmental > Terrestrial > Soil > Tropical forest ... | reverse complement strand
GAGCCGTAGTAATCGCCGCCCAACATGTACGCGACATGCGATTTGGAGTTAGAACTCCAGGTGCCCATCTTGTGCGGATTGTTGCGGGCGTATTGCTTGACGGCGCCCGCGGCGCGGCGATCGGAATTGCCTTCGCGCAACACCGGGTTGACGACGCTGCCGAACACCTTGGCGTAGCGAGACTTGATGTCCTTCTCGGCTTCCGTTGCGGCGTTGTCCGGATAGTCCGGAACGTTGTAGCCCTTACCCTGCAGTTCCTTGATCGCGGCCTTGAGCTGCGGGATCGATGCGGAGATATTGGGCAGCTTGATGATGTTGGCCTCGGGCCGCATCGCGAGCTCGCCGAGTTCGGTGAGTTCGTCGTTGACTCGTTGCGCAGGGGTGAGCTTCTCGGGGAAACTGGCGAGGATGCGACCGGCCAGCGAGATGTCCTTCAGCTTCACGGACACGCCCGCCGCGCCCACGAAGGCTTCGACGATCGGCAGCAGGGAAAAGGTTGCGAGCGCCGGGGCTTCATCGACCTTTGTCCACATGATTTCGAGATTTGGCATGCCTGCTCCTCTGGTCGCCGTATTTGTTTAGGCCGGGCGGAAACTGAACTTTGATGGGCGCGGTGGTATGGCTTTTCCCTCGGGCCCTCAAATAAATTGTTCTCGGCGCGGACACCGCCAACCGGAAATCCGATTGGCGGGGTTCTTCACCTTGATCTTCGCCATCTCGGATAAAGCCTTTTTTGCAAAGTCGCGCGGACAGCGGGAAGCGGTGGCCGGCGGGCGTGCCTATAGCACCGGCCCAAGGGGGAGGCAAAGCACGGAGAAATACATAGGTGCGTTGCGCGGCTGGGACGGAAGTTGGCGTCGCGGCCGCAAAGCCATGGGAAAATCGACGATTTCCCAGAGCGCCGTCGCGGTGGTAACGAGCAGCGGTATGGAGGGCTAAGCGCCATGCCGGGGGCCGGCACCGACAAGACAAAGCGCTGGATCGTTGCGCCGGCCCCGGTGGTGGTGCTGGTCGAGCCGCAGCTCGGCGAGAATATCGGCGCGGCCGCGCGCGCCATGGCCAATTTCGGTCTGTCGAAATTGAGATTGGTCAAGCCGCTGCAGGGCTGGCCGAACGAGAAGGCGCGCGTGATGGCGGCCGGCGCCGACCGCGTGCTCGACGAAGCACAGGTATTCGACAGCCTGGAAGCGGCGATCGGCGACTGCAGCTTTGTGCTCGCTACCACGGCGCGTAATCACGACCAGGCCAAGCCGGTCATCGGCGCCGACCAGGCCGCGGCGCAGATGGCCCCGCGCATCGCGGCCGGCGAGACGGTGGCGCTGGTGTTCGGGCGCGAGCGCGCGGGCCTGACCAACCACGAGGTGGCGCTGGCCGACTGTATCGTGACGCTGCCGGTCAATCCGGCCTTCGCCTCGCTCAACCTGGCGCAGGCGGCGGTGATCGTCGGCTACGAGTGGTTCACGCTGGCGAGCGGCGGCGCGCTGCCGTTCGCCATGCCGGAAAAGTCGCCGCCGGCGCCCAAGCAGCAGCTCGATGCGTTCTTCACGGACCTCGAGCGCGAGCTGGAGAAGGTCGAATTCTTTCGCCCGGAGGAAAAGCGTGGCACCATGAGTATCAACCTGCGCAATATCTTCCAGCGCATGGCGTTGACCCAGCAGGATATCCGCACGCTGCACGGGGTGGTCACCGCAATTGCGCAGGGGCGCAAAGGGCCGGCGCGCGGCGGCGTGCTCGACAGCGTGGGCGCAGAGAAATTGCGCGCGCTCATCAGCGAGCATGAAACCTTGCGCGCGCCCTCGGAGCGCACGTCGCTGCGCGGGCTGCCGCGTCTGTTGCGGCGCAATCCGACCGACGCCGAGCGCACGCTCTGGCAGGCGCTGGTCGACGACCGCCGTTTCGCCGGCCGCGGCTTCAAGCGGCAGGTGCCGATCGGGCCACACATTGCCGACTTCGTCTCGTTCCCGCTGCGTTATGTCATAGAGCTGACACCGGAAAACGAGAGCGAACAGGCCGCGCAGGCGCGAGCCGCCAGACGCGAATGGCTGATCGATCACGATTATCGTGTTGTGGAGGCGCGCAGCGCGATAGTCACGAAAGACGTAAAGGCTGTGCTGCACGAACTTGCAATGGCAATCAGCGCGAACTGATGGCCTTCATCTGCGCGGCCGCGCTGTCGCGCAGCATGCCGAGATCGCTGCCGACGGTGATGAAGCGAAAGCCGCGTTCGGCCATGGCCCGCGCGCGTTCGACGGTGGCACAATAGATGCCGGGGACCTTGCCGGCCTTGGTTGCTGCTATGCAAATCTTGTCGATGGCGCGCTCGACCTCGGGCGCCTGCACGTCCTGCGCCTTGCCGCCTGAGAGCGCGGTCGACAAATCATAGGGGCCGACGAACAGCGCATCGATGCCAGGGGTCGCGGCGATCACGTCAACATTCTCGAGCGCGGTCGCAGTCTCGATCATGGCGAGCGTCAACGTGCCGTCATTGGCCTCGCGCAAATAGTCGGTCGGCGCAGAGCGGCCCTGCAAGGCCATAGCGCGCATCGGGCCCCAGCTGCGTTCACCGAGCGGCGGGTACTTGGCGACCGCGGCGAATTGGCGCGCGTCTGCGGCGGTATTGATCATTGGGGCAATGATCGCCTCAGCGCCGAAGTCGAGCGCGCGCGACACAAATGCGAAATCACCGATCGGTACGCGCACCAGCGGGGTGCTGCCCGCATGATGCACGCCGGCGATGGCTGCAACGATCGCCGCGGTGTCCCAAAGTCCGTGCTGCTGGTCAAGTACGACGGCAGCAAAGCCTTCGCGCGCGATCGTCTCCGCCGCCACGGGAGAGGCGAGCGTGCACCAGGACGAAAAAACCGTGTCGCCCGCGCGCAAGGCCCTGGCGAGCGCAAAAGCGGTCACGTCAGCCGCTCTTCTTGACCTGCGCGACCGCCTGATCGAGCAATTCGCGCATTTTCGTGCGGATTTGCTGTTCGGTAATGCCCTTACCCTGCAAATCCTTAATAACTTTACGCAAAACGTCGTTATCGCCGCCTTCCTCGAAATCGGCGAGTACCACTTCCTTCGCGTAAGCCTCAGCCTCGGCGCCCGTTTTGCCAAGCTGGCCTGCGGCCCACAGCCCTAACATTTTGTTGCGACGAGCCATCGCCTTAAAGCGCAACTCCTCGTCATGCGCGAACTGTTTCTCGAAGCCTTCCTCGCGCTTGTCGAATGTCGTGGTCATGACGCCCTCACTTTTAACGCTCACGCGACCGTCTTATCGCGTGCACAAATATATTCGCTGCGCCTTGCATATCGCTGTGCCAGCGTCAAGGCAACCGTGCGGCGCGCGATTGAGGCAATATTGCGGAGTGGAAAACGTCCTGCCGGCTCGATTGTGCTGCCCGGATTGATCGGCTAGGTTGACCCCCGTGCTCGGTTTGCTCTATGCGCGTTGAGCGCGAAACATCCGGTCCCGCCGCCGCGGATCTTAGACGTTCGTTAAAGAGGAGCCACGGCAACTCGATGGACTTTCAAAAACCACGGTACACGCCAATGAGCCGCCGTCGTCGAATTTACGAGGGCAAGGCGAAGGTCCTTTATGAAGGTCCCGAGCCGGGCACGCTGATCCAGCATTTCAAGGACGACGCGACCGCCTTCAATGCCAAGAAGCATGAAGTGATCGAAGGTAAGGGCGTTCTCAACAACCGCATCTCGGAATACGTGTTCCAGCACCTCAACGATATTGGGGTGCCGACGCACTTCATCCGCCGGCTCAACATGCGGGAGCAGTTGATTCGCGAAGTGGAGATCATTCCGCTCGAGGTGGTGGTGCGCAACGTAGCCGCCGGCTCGCTCGCGACACGGCTCGGCATTGAAGAAGGCACCCAACTGCCGCGCTCGATCATCGAGTTCTATTACAAGAACGACAAGCTTAACGACCCGATGGTGTCGGAGGAGCACATCACTGCGTTCGGTTGGGCGAGCCCGCAGGAGATCGACGACATCATGGCGCTCGCCATCCGAGTCAACGACTTTCTCTCCGGTCTGTTCCTCGGCGTCGGCATCCGCTTGGTCGATTTCAAGATGGAAACCGGCCGGCTATGGGAGAATGACGTGATGCGCATCGTCGTTGCCGACGAGATCTCGCCCGACTCGTGCCGGCTGTGGGACATCAAGTCGAATGAGAAGCTAGACAAGGACCGCTTCCGCCGAGATCTCGGCGGGTTGCTTGAGGCCTATACCGAGGTGGCCAAGCGGCTCGGCATCATGAGCGAAGGCGAGCGGCCGCAGGGAACTGGTCCAGTGCTGGTGAAGGGCTGATCGGCAGGCGGGCATAGCGGTTGTAATTTCGTGATGCCCGGCCTTGTGCCGGGCATCTGCGTCTTTTAGGTAAGGCCTATGTGGCCGGGGCGGCTGCGACGGAGATCGAATGAAGGCCCGCATCACCGTGACCTTGAAGTCCGGCATCCTTGACCCGCAAGGCAAGGCCATTGAAGGCGCGCTGCGCTCGCTAGGGGTTTCCGGCGTCGCTAGCGTGCGGCAAGGCAAGGTGTTCGATATCGAGCTCGAGGACGTCGACCGCGCTAAGGCCGAGACGCTGCTCAAGCAAGCTGCCGACAAGCTGTTGGCCAATACAGTGATCGAGAATTACCGGGTCGATGTGTTGGGATGACGCAGGGGCCGTGCACGCCATGAAAGCCGCCGTCCTCGTCTTTCCCGGCATCAATCGCGAACGTGACATGGCGCGCACGCTGCGGCTCGTCTCCGGCACCGCGCCGGCAATGGTTTGGCATGCCGAGACTGAGCTGCCGGCCGGCACTGACCTAGTGGTGATACCGGGCGGCTTCTCCTATGGTGACTATCTACGCTGCGGCGCCATCGCGGCACGTTCGCCGATCATGGACGCGGTGCGTGTCCATGCCGCCAAAGGCGGGCTCACGCTTGGCGTCTGCAACGGCTTCCAGATCCTGTGCGAGGCCGGCCTGCTGCCCGGTGTGCTGATGCGCAACGCTCAGCTGCGCTTTATCTGCCACGACGTTTATTTGCGGGTCGAGCGCTCCGATACAGCCTTCACGCGCGGCTATAATGCCGGTCAGGTGATCCGCGTGCCCGTTGCACATGGCGAGGGCAACTATATTGCCGATGGCGAGACCATCGCGCGGCTGGAAGGCGAGGGCCGGGTGATCTTCCGCTACTCCTCGCCCGACGGCATGATTGATCCGAACTGGAACCACAATGGTGCAATAAACGCCATCGCCGGCATTCTGAACGAGCGCGGCAATGTACTCGGTATGATGCCGCACCCGGAAAATCACGTGGAGGCTGCGATCGGTCCCACCGATGGGCGTGGGCTGTTCGCTGGGTTGGCCGAGGTGTTGGAGCGCGTAGCGTAATCGTGATTCCCAACGAACCCAAAATAACTCCCGAACTGGTCGCTGAGCACGGGCTCAAGCTCGACGAGTACCGGCGCGTGCTCGATCTGATCGGCCGCGAGCCGACTCTGACCGAGCTCGGCATTTTCTCGGCGATGTGGAATGAGCACTGCTCGTATAAGTCCTCCAAGGTGCATCTGCGCACGTTGCCAACCAAGGCACCGTGGGTGATCCAGGGACCGGGCGAAAACGCGGGCGTCATCGACGTCGGCGATGGTCTCGCCTGCGTATTCAAGATGGAGAGTCACAATCACCCGAGCTACATCGAGCCGTACCAAGGCGCCGCCACCGGCGTCGGTGGTATCTTGCGCGATGTCTTCACCATGGGCGCGCGGCCGATTGCCTGCCTGAACGCTCTGTCGTTTGGTTCGCCCGCGCATCCGAAGACGCGGCATCTGGTGTCCGGCGTGGTCGCGGGCATCGGCGGCTACGGAAACTCGTTCGGCGTTCCGACCGTAGGCGGCTCAGTGCGTTTCCACGCGCGCTATGACGGCAACTGCCTGGTTAACGCGATGGCGGTCGGCATCGCCAAGAAGGACAAGATCTTCTACGCGGCCGCTTCCGGCGTCGGCATGCCGATTGTCTATCTCGGCTCCAAGACCGGGCGCGACGGAATTCATGGTGCATCCATGGCGTCGGCCGAGTTCGACGAGGACAGCGAAGGCAAACGTCCGACCGTACAGGTCGGCGACCCGTTCTCCGAGAAGCTCCTGCTCGAGGCCTGCCTGGAGATCATGCACAAAGACTGCGTCATCGCGATCCAAGACATGGGCGCGGCAGGTCTGACCTGCTCGGCGGTGGAAATGGGGGCCAAGGGCGACCTCGGCGTCACGCTCGAGCTCGACAAGGTGCCGTGCCGCGAAGAGGGCATGACCGCCTACGAGATGATGCTGTCGGAGAGCCAGGAGCGCATGCTCATGGTGCTCAAGCCGGAGAAAGAGACGGAAGCGGAAACGATCTTCCGCAAATGGGGGCTTGATTTTGCGGTTGTCGGCGAGACCACGCCCTCCAAACGCTTCGTTGTGCGTCACCACGGCGACGTGATGGCCGACCTGCCGATCAAGGAGCTCGGCGATCAGGCGCCTGAATACAAACGGCCGTTTGTGAGCGCCGCCAAGCCCGCGGTCGTCAATGCTGACCGCGTGCGCGCGCCGGTGGGCTTAAGCGAGGCGCTGGAGAAATTGCTGGCGACGCCCGACCTGTGCTCGAAGCGCTGGGTATGGGAACAGTATGATCACATCATCCTTGGCAACACCGTGCAGCGGCCTGGCGGCGACGCTGCCGTGGTGCGGGTCGAGGACGGGCCGAAGGGGCTGGCGCTCTCCACCGACGTGACGCCGCGTTACTGCGAGGCCGATGCCTTCGAAGGCGGTAAGCAGGCGGTGGCCGAATGCTGGCGCAATCTCACGTCCGTGGGAGCGCGGCCTCTTGCCATCACCGACAATCTCAATTTCGGCAATCCGGAGCGGCCGGAGATCATGGGCCAGTTCGTCGGCTGCATCCGCGGCATCGCGGCGGCCTGCAAGGCGCTCGACTTCCCGGTCGTGTCGGGCAATGTCTCGCTCTACAACGAGACCAATGGCCGCGCCATCCTTCCGACGCCCTCGATCGGCGGCGTCGGGCTCCTCGGTGACTTTGCCAAATCCGCGACGATTGCTTTCAAACGCGGGGGCGAAGCGATCCTGCTGGTCGGCGAAACTGCCGGCTGGCTCGGACAGTCGATATATCTGCGCGACATCTGCGGCCGCGAGGAGGGCGCCCCGCCGCCGGTCGATCTCACCGAGGAGCGCGAGAACGGCGACTTCGTGCGCACGCTGATCTTGGACGGCAGCGCTAGCGCCGCACACGACCTCTCCGACGGCGGCCTCGCGGTTGCTCTTGCCGAGATGGCGATGGCCTCCGACATCGGCGCGGCGTTGGACGAGGGACCGGGTGATATCGTCTCCCATGCCTATTGGTTCGGCGAGGATCAGGCGCGCTATCTGATCACCGTACCGGCGGCCGAGGTCGATATGGTGATGAGGCGCGCGCGCGCAGCCAGCGTGCCGGTCTGGCGCATCGGCACAACCGGCGGCAACGCGCTAGCACTGCCAGGCGAACGGCTGCTGCCGCTTGCGGCTTTAGGTGAGCGTTTCGAAGGCTGGCTGCCGACCTACATGGCCGGCGAGCTGGCAAATGCTTAAAACGCTCGCTCAGAGCGCCGGTTCGGTAATTTTCTCGGCAGCTTTGTAGAGCGGCGCCAGCGAAGGTCGGTGCGCCATCCGGTAGGCAATCTTCTGGCCACCTGCGACCCCATATCTCGGCAATGTTTGACGAGAACGCGCAGGCACGGCGCCCCCCCAGCCAAAGTGCCCGCGACAAACGACTCCGCAGCGGTTTCATGATTTCGGCCAGTTTTACTTTTATCGGCGCGCACATGTTGGCGCACTGACCTGGTCGGCATCATGGTTCGGAATTATGGTATTGTTTTATTTGATATTGGCATCCGAATTTATTTGGGCGCAAATAACCCAAGGTTCGGCGCGCCAGATTCGCTGCCGCCCAAGGAGAACTGGAAATGGCGATGTATGCCGACGAAATCGAACGATTGATCAAAGCGCGCATTCCGGACGCGCAGGTGACGATCCACGATCTCGCCGGCGACGGGGACCATTACGCCGCCACAGTGATCTCGCCCTCGTTCAAGGGCAAGTCGCGGGTGCAGCAGCATCAGTTGGTCTATGAGGCATTGCGGGCCCAGATGGGCGGCGCACTCCACGCGCTCGCGCTGCAGACCGGAACGCCGGACGCGTGAGTACACTCATGATCCCGAAAAGCAGGCGCCGATTTTTGGGCAAGATCACGCGCAAATAAAAATGGGCCGCGTCAAGATCCTCTCGCCGCCAGGGACCATCGCGCCGACCGGAACCTGGAGTCTCGGTGCGCGGGCAGGAGATTTAGTCTTCGTCGCCGGCATGCGCGGCATTGACCCCACCAGCAATCGCGTCGTTGGGAGCGAGGAAGAGCGTGTTCAGACCGCCTTTGCGAACATGAAGGCGATCGCACTCTCGGAAGGGGCAAGTCTCGCTGACTGCGTACGGCTGACCGTATTTGTTACCGATATGGACCGATTGCGGCCGTTGGTGAATAAGGTGCAAAAGGAACTCTGGGGCGGCGGACCCTATCCGCCCCGTACCATCGTCGAGGTGGCCAAGCTCAATCAGGGCGACATTTTCGAAGTGGAAGGCACGTTCTACGCCCCGTCAAAGCGTTGAGCAGCCATGGATTTCGGCCTGATTTGAGGTGGCGCCGGAATCTGGGCTACATATATTTGTTCGAGCATTCGCGAACATCGGCGGCGACGTCTTTCGCCGCCCAACAGGACCGAAAGCCAATGGGTATCGAGCAATTCATCGACAATGAAGTGAAAGGAAACGACGTGGTGCTGTTCATGAAGGGCACCCCGCAGTTTCCGCAATGCGGCTTTTCCGGCCAAGTGGTGCAGATCCTCGACCACCTCGGGGTGACCTACAAGGGCCTCAATGTGCTGGAATCCGACGAACTGCGGAACGGCATAAAGGCCTATTCGAACTGGCCGACGATCCCGCAGCTCTACATCAAGGGAGAGTTCGTGGGCGGCTGCGACATCGTGCGCGAGATGTTCCAGGCCGGCGAGTTGCAGCAGACGCTCAAGGACAAGGGCGTCGTGGTGAAGGCAGGTAGTGCGGCTTGAGCGATCTGGTGTGACTGACTGTTTATTGTGGGGGTAGGCTGTGGACGAATAGGTGCAATCCCCTTGCCATTAGCTCAGGGGGATTCCGCTTTGGTAGGGGTAAGGAGCCGGCGCGTTAGCGCGAGTAATATTCAACCACTAAGTGCGGCTCCATCTGCACCGCATAGGGCACATCGGCAAATCCCGGGATGCGAGTGAGCTTGGCGGTCATCTTTCCGGTGTCGACCTCGACGTAATCCGGCACGTCGCGCTCGGCAAGCGCCTGCGCCTCCAACACCAGGTTTAGTTGCCGTGACTTTTCCTTCACCTCGACCACGTCACCGACCTTAACGCGGAAGCTTGGGATATTAACCCGCCGGCCGTTCACCTTGATGTGGCCATGGTTGATAAACTGGCGCGCCGCAAATACGGTCGGCACGAACTTTGCGCGGAAGATGAAGGCATCGAGCCGCCGCTCGAGGAGGCCGATCATGTGGGCGCCGCTGTCGCCCTTGAGCCGGCGGGCCTCCTGGTAAATGCCGCGGAACTGGCGCTCGGAAATATTGCCGTAATAGCCGCGGAGCTTCTGTTTGGCCTTGAGCTGCACGCCGTAGTCGGAGAGCTTAGTTTTGCGGCGCTGGCCGTGCTGGCCGGGGCCATATTCGCGCCGGTTCACCGGGCTTTTGGGGCGACCCCAGATGTTCTCGCCCATCCGGCGGTCGATCTTGTACTTAGATTCACTGCGCTTGGTCATCGCGTCCTCTTGGATGCTTTGTGAGTTTTGAGGAACCGCGCCCTCCTAGCGTCCCGACACTCGCCGAGACTGACAGGCAAAGCCTCGTAAGCGCAAGGTCTTGCCGCGGGTCGCGAAACACCCCGCGAAGCTTAAAACCCGCCGGGCGAGGGCTATTTAGGGGGCTACGGCATGGCTGTCAAACCTTCCATACGGCGGGTCGCTCGATAAGGCTTAGGCTTGCGAAATCCGCGCCAGGAGGCCATTTACGGTCCGTCAGGCCGGGCCCCTCTGGCAGCCAAGCGGTTGCGATGTCGGACAGATCGAACGGCGGAGGGCCCGACGACCATTCTTTCGCACGAAGCGAATGCCGCGCTGCTGCAGGTGGCCGCCATCGACCTGCTGATGGCGGGCGACAATGCCGTCGTCATCGGGCTGGCGGCGGCAGGCTTGAAGAAAGCGCAACGTGCCCGTGCTATCTTTGTTGGTATCATGGCTGCCACGGCATTGCGCTTGCTGTTCGCGGTCTTCGCCATCCAATTGCTCGAGATCGTTGGACTGCTACTCGCCGGCGGCATCCTACTACCGTGGGTATGCTGGAAAATGTGGCGAATTGCACCGGCCATCTTCCGAAGTTGAGGTGACCGAGGCGGGCGAAACCCGGGCGCCGCCCAAGACCTTCGCGAAGGCGGCCTGGCAGATCGTGGTGGCGGACATCTCGATGTCGCTCGACAAATACTGGCGGTGGCAGGCGCCGCGCGCGAGCATCCGGTTGCTTTGGTATTCGGGTTAGGCTTTTCGATCGTGCTGATAGGCGTCGCCGCCAATGTCGTCGCGCGCCTCCTCCAGCGTCATCGGTGGATCGCCTATGTAGGTCTTGCGATCATTCTCAATGTCGCCTGCGACATGATCTGGCGCGGCGCAGTGGAAGTATTGGAATCTTAAAAGCCGTATCTCGCAAGTGCCTTGGCCAACGCAGGCGAGGGCATGCGACCTGACGTGAACACAATACTATGCGGCGACGTTGCTGCCGTGACAGCGGGTACGTCGCGCATCAAGTCGGCGACGCGTCGCGCAATCGCTGGCGCCGGATCCAGCCATTCCACCGACCATGGCGCCGCGGCGCGGAAGCGCTCGATCAGAAGCGGATAATGCGTGCAGGCCAGCACCACCGTGTCGGTGCGGCGGCCGTCCGCCTCGATGAAGCAACCGGCGATCTCAGCGGCGATGGCGGCGTCCGTCACCGGTTCTCCGGCGAGCTCCGCTTCGGCGAAGGAGGCGAGCCGATGTGAGCCAACCAGCACAACATCGCAGCTGGAGGCGAATTCGCGGATTAGCGCGCGGGTATATTCACGGCCGACGGTCGCTTGCGTGCCAAGTACGGCGATGCGTTTGGATCGCGACTGTGCGCAGGCCGGCTTGATGGCCGGCACGGTGCCGACGAAAGGCACCGCAAAGCGCATGCGCAATTCGTTGAGCGCCAGCGTGGAGGCGGTGTTGCAGGCCACCACCACCAGATCAGGCGCGTGATCTTCGATCGCAGCCCCGATCACCGAGAGCACGCGAGCAATCAGCGCGTCCTCCCGCTGGCTGCCGTAAGGGAAGCCGGCATCGTCGGCGACATAGATGAATCGCACATCCGGCCGCGCTTGTTGCACTTCGCGGAATACGGTGAGCCCGCCCAGGCCAGAATCAAACACCAGAATGGTCGCAGGAGCGATCGAAAGCATGGCAGGTGGCTGAAGCGGATTCGGCATGGTGTGCGAGCTAAGCCATGGAGGCTCGCGGGTGACAATGGTCCAAAAACGTGAATCTGGCGCACACTGCGCCGCAGGCCGCGGATGCCCAAAGAAATAGACGCTATGCAGCCCCGAACACCCGCTTGAAGATTGTGTCGACGTGCTTGAAATGATGGTCGAGGTCGAAATTGGCCTCGAGCTCCTGCTCGCTCAGCTTGGCGCGCACGTCCTTGTCGGCCTTCAGTAGCGACAGGAAGTCGGCTTCGCCGCCCCACACCTTCATGGCGTTGCGCTGCACCAGCCGGTAGGCGTCTTCACGCGCGACGCCCTTCTGGGTGAGCGCGATGAGCACGCGCTGCGAATGGATCAGTCCGCCGAGCTTGTCGAGGTTCTTCTGCATCGAGGCGGGATAGACCAACAGCTTGTCGATAAGGCCGGCCAGCCGCGCTAGCGCGAAGTCGAGCGTGACGGTCGCGTCCGGCCCGATCATGCGTTCGACCGATGAGTGTGAGATGTCGCGCTCGTGCCAGAGCGCGACGTTCTCCATGGCCGGGATCGCGTAGCCGCGCACTATGCGGGCGAGGCCGGTAACGTTCTCCGACAGTACCGGATTGCGCTTGTGCGGCATGGCCGAGGAGCCCTTCTGCTTTTCGGAGAAGAACTCCTCCGCCTCCAGTACTTCGGTGCGCTGGAGGTGGCGGATTTCAGTTGCCAGACGTTCGATCGAGGAGGCGATCACGGCGAGTGTGGCGAAATACATGGCGTGGCGATCGCGCGGGATGATCTGGGTCGAGACCGGCTCGACGGTTAGCCCCATAGCCTTGGCGACATGCTCTTCCACGCGCGGATCGACCTGCGCGAAGGTGCCGACGGCCCCAGAGATCGCGCAGGTAGCGACCTCCTTGCGCGCGGCAACCAGCCGCTCGCGGCTGCGCGCGAACTCGGCATAGGCATAAGCGAGTTTCAGCCCGAAGGTGGTCGGCTCGGCATGGATGCCGTGCGAGCGACCGACCGTGGGAGTGAGCTTGTATTCGAAGGCGCGGCGCTTGAGCGCGGCGAGCAGTGAGTCGAGATCGGCGATCAGAATGTCGGCAGCGCGCGTTAGCTGTACATTGAAGCAGGTGTCGAGCACGTCGGACGAGGTCATGCCGGAATGTACGAAGCGCGCCTCCGGACCAACGATCTCCGACAGATGGGTTAGGAACGCGATGACGTCGTGCTTAACCTCGGCCTCAATAACGTCGATGCGGGCGACGTCGAATTTTGCAGCCTTGCCTTTCTCCCAGATTTTGTTCGCCGCATCCTTAGGGATGATGCCAAGCTCGGCCATTGCGTCGGCGGCGTGTGCCTCAATCTCGAACCAGATGCGAAATTTGGTTTCTGGCTCCCAGATCGCGACCATGTCGGGGCGGGAATAGCGGGGGATCACGCTGCTTCCCCGCGCGCCAGCGCCGCCGCGTTGCGGAGCGCCGCGATATTGGCCGTGTAGTTTGTGCCCTTGAACACTGCCGAGCCGGCGACCAGCACATTGGCACCGGCCGAGACTACCTTTGGCGTAGTTTCCGGCGTGATGCCGCCGTCGACCTCGATGTCGATCGGGCGGGTGCCCACCATCACGCGCAGCTCGCGAATCTTCTCGACTGCCGCGGGGATGAAGGCCTGGCCGCCGAAGCCGGGATTGACGGACATCACCAGGATGAGATCGACCAGATCGATGAGGTGTGCGACGCTCGCAGCTGGCGTACCCGGGTTGATACTCACGCCGACCTTCTTGCCGAGCGCGCGGATCGCCTGCAGCGAGCGGTGCACATGTGGACCGGCCTCCACGTGCACAGTGATGATGTCAGAGCCGGCCTTGGCGAAGGCCTCCAGGTAGGGATCGCAGGGCGCGATCATCAGGTGTACGTCGAACGTCTTCTGAGTACCCGGACGGAGCGCCTTCACCACCTCGGGGCCGATCGAAATGTTGGGCACGAAATGGCCGTCCATCACGTCGACATGGATCCAGTCGGCGCCAGCGGCATCGGCCGCGCGCACTTCTTCGCCGAGCTTGGCGAAGTCGGCTGCAAGAATCGAGGGTGCGATGATCAGTGGACGGGCCATGTCGGGGTTCGACTAACACGCGCCGCGTGGACGGGCAACGCCGCGGCGGCCGCCGTGCACCGGCCTCTTAATGATCGGCCAGCCGCCTAGCCAGCGGCTTGAGCAGGTGCGGCAGCAGATAGATCGGAAACTGCGCCAGCGCGAAATAGAGCCATGCGAGATCCGGCACCGCGAAGCCGGTGGCCGCGAGCATCAGGCCGACATTGCGGTTGCCAGCGATCAGCCCAATTGCGAAGGCACGCGCGCGGCCGGCGCTGGCAAATACCAGCGCAGTGAGCGCGATTAGCCCGAGCGCGAGAACAAAGGCAAGCGCGGTAAGACCAAGCACGAGCAGCGGCTCTTTGTGAATATGCCCGCCGACGCCGTCCATCGCAGCCACCCCGAAAGAGAACATGGCGAGCACGCTCAATCCGTCGATGCGCTCGCGCTGACGTTCGACCCAGGCATGGCCGGCGATGCGGCGCACTATCGCGGCGGCAAAGGTGCAGCCGGCGATGATTAGGAACAGCCGTACTCCGAAGGCAGACGGCGATGCGAGCGCGGTGCCGAGGAAAATATGGGTAAACAGACTGGCGGTCAGTGGAGTGATTGCGGTGCACACGATCAGGCTCGCAAGTGTGAGGGCGACGTCGAGTCCCATCAGCGCTGCTAGAGCGGGTGACGACATCAGCCCAGGGGCTGACATCTGCAGCACCAGCATGAAATAGAGTCCCGGCAGACTTTGATTGACGCTGAGACTAAGGAACAACGTTCCGAGCGCTGCTGGCACGATCAGCATTACCCAGAGGGTGGCGGCAGCGATCAGTCTCGGCCGGGTGAAATGATGGCTGAGCTCGGACGGGTCGACCCGCAGGAAGGCAAGCGTCAGCATCGCCACGATGGCTTCGCCGAGATATGGCTTGATCGCTGCGGCCAGCGGCGGTGCCGCTAGCCCGACAAATACCGAGGTGGCGGCAAACAGCGTGCCGTGCCGGCCGATGAAGCTGAGCGCGGCCGCGGGCAGGCTTCGCCAAGTCATTGCGGGTGAACTCCGGCCGCCCAGCGGGGCGCTCAAGCCTTGATAGCGCCTTCAATGGCGATGATCCATATTTGGGGGAAGGGAGAGTCCATGGCACGCACGGATGCGATCGTGCTCGGCGCCGGCATCGTCGGCACTTCGATCGCGCTGCATCTCGTCAAGCGAGGCTTGAGCGTGGCGCTGCTCGATCGCGCCGGCGTCGGCGAGCAGACGTCGTTTGGCAATGCTGGCATCATCGAGGGCAACACGGTGCTCCCGCCGGCATTTCCCGCAAATCCGGGAGCGCTCCTGCGCATCGTACTTAAGCGCGCGAGCGAGGCCAATTACCACTTGTCGTTTCTGCCGCAGGCGCTGCCCTGGCTGTGGGCGTTCCGCACCGCCTCAGCACCCGCTCAGCTGATCAAAACCGCGCGCCTCATCCGGCCGCTGTTCGCGCGCGCGGTGGCCGAGCATGAGACGCTTATGGCGGAGGCCGGCGCCGCACATTTCTTACGCAAAACCGGATGGCTGAAGCTTTACCGTAGCGAACGTAGCTTTGCCGCCTTGCGGCCTGAGTTCGATCTCGCCGCGCAATTCGGACTGCCGTTGCAGGCGCTCGACAGCGCCCACGCGCGGGCGCTCGAGCCGGCCCTGCGGCCGGTATTTTCGCACGCAGTGTTCTGGCCGCAGGCAGCCAGCGTGAGCGATCCGCTCGGGGTGACGCGCGCCTATGCCGCGCGCTTTGCCGCATTGGGCGGTATCACGCTCTCGGGCGATGCACGCTCGCTGCATCGCGCCGGACAGGGTTGGCGGTTGGAGACCAACGAGGGCCCGCTCGATGCGCGCGAGGTCGTGGTCGCGCTCGGACCCTGGGCGCGCGAATTGCTCGATCCGATGGGTCTCAAGCTTCCTCTGATGGTCAAGCGCGGTTATCACCGACATTTCCGTGCGACGGGCAACGCCGGCCTATCGCGCCCCGTGCTCGACGCCGATGCGGGCTACGTCATAACGCCGATGGAGATGGGCCTGCGCATGACCAGCGGAGTCGAATTCGCCCCCCGCGACGCCAAACCTACGCCGGTGCAACTTGACCGTATTATGCCGATGGCGCGCGCGCTGTTTCCGCTCGGTGACCGGACGGATGACAAGACGTGGCTGGGAAGCCGGCCGTGCTTTCCGGATTCGCGCCCAGTGATTAGTCGCACGCCAGGAAAGAGTGGCCTGTGGCTGGCGATCGGCCACGCGCATTGGGGGCTCACGCTCGGCCCCGCCACCGGCCGCATGCTCGCTGAGATGATGGCAGGCGATAAGCCGTTCTGCGATCCGGCGCCATATGCCGCCGATCGCTTTGCTTAGAGGTTGTCACGGCAGCCGCGCCAACTCGGCCTTGGCCTGGGGTTTTTCCATCATGTCGGCTACAGCTTTGTCGGCCGCCGCGGGGATCGGTACCATAGCCTCGTCGCGCACGCCTTTCGCCAGATTGAATTGGCCGAGATCGAAGTGCGCCTCGCATTGCTGCTCGCGGCGCGTGCCATTGTTTTTAACGTCGTCGTCGGCGTGGTGGACCTCTACCGGCATTGCTTTTCCGAAGATCAAGCACCGGCCGCGGCCACAACCCACGGTTCAACTGCGCCCGAATTTGCCCTTCCATGTTGGCAGTGCACCGGAGAAGGGCAGGGCGGTTGCCTCATAGATGCCGCGCGCGATGGCGCGGGCGAGCACATTCGCCGCGACCATGCCGAGTTCGCTCAACGAGAAGACCGGATGGGGCAGCGGTTTGTTTCCGGTGGCGGCTGCAAACACGACGTCGCCGTCGAGTGGCGTATGCACTGGATAGATCGCGCGCGCGAGCCCGGTCTGCGCGATGACCGCCAGGCGATTGGCTTGCGCCTTGGACAGATTCGCATCGGTTGCTACAACGGCGAGCGTGGTGTTCTGGCCTAGGGCGCCTTTGCTGCGAAAGGCCAAGTCGGGGGCAGAGAACGCGGCCGGCCAGCCGCGCCCGCCGAATTCTTGTGATTGCTCGAACGGCGCCGCCCAGAAATGCGGACCATCGCCGATGGTGACGCTGCCGGCCGCGTTCACCGCCACGATCGCGCCGACGGTGATGCCATCGCGCGTCTGCGCCGAAGCCGAGCCGATACCTGCTTTGAGATTGACGGTGGTGGCGCCGAGACCGGCGCCTACACTGCCGAGCGCAAAATCCACGCCCGCAGTTTTCGCCGCGTCATAGCCGAAATCGCGATAGGGCGGGTAGCGGCCCCAATTCTTGTCGCCGCCATTCAGCAGGTCGAACAGGATCGCGCCCGGCACGATCGGCACCGTCGCCTCGCGGATACGGAAGCCGCGGCCCTGTTCGCGCAGATAAGCTTGCACGCCAGAAGCGGCATCGAGCCCAAACGCAGAACCGCCCGACAGCATGATGGCGTCGATGCCCTCGACGGTCTGGGCTGGGTCGAGCAGGGCGGTTTCGCGCGTGCCCGGACCGCCGCCGCGCACGTCGACGCTCGCCACAACTGGGGCGTCGAACACCACTACGGTGGTGCCAGAGCCTAGCTTGGCATCGCCGGCGTGGCCCACCCGCAGACCGGGTGTATCGGTGATCAGATTGCGCACGGGCTCCACTCCTCACCGGAGCGGAGACGATTTGGCGAGACGCGTCAATCGCCCTCGTCGATCCCGTCATCGTCAAGCGGATAGCAGCAACCTTGCCTTCGCCATAGCGGACAGGGCATCTAGGTCGCCATGAATGGCGATGTAACTTACGTGGCCGCCCTGATCGCGGGCCTGGTCAGCTTCCTGTCACCCTGCGTACTGCCGCTGGTGCCGCCTTATCTCGTGTTTTTGGCCGGCACCTCGCTGGAGCGCTTTGCCGACAAGGAGCCGGAGTCGCGGGTCAAGCGCGAAACCGTGCTGGCAGCGGCGCTTTTCGTGCTCGGCTTCTCAACCGTATTCGTGGCGCTCGGTGCCAGCGCCAGCGCGATCGGTGCCCTGATACGGGCCTATTCGCAGCCACTGGCGACCGTCGCCGGCGTCGTTATCATCATCATGGGTTTGCACTTCCTCGGCATCACCCCGATCGCGCTGCTGCACCGGCAGAAGCGGTTGGAGCTGGCGAAGCCGGTTGGCCTGTGGGGCGCCTATATGATGGGGCTTGCCTTTGCCTTCGGCTGGACACCCTGCATCGGCCCGATCCTGGCAGCGATTCTAACGGTGGCGGCCTCCGAACAGACGGTGAGCAAAGGTGCCAGCCTGCTCGCCGTCTATTCACTCGGCCTTGGAATTCCGTTCATCGTCGCGGCGCTGGCGATCGAGCCGTTCGCGGCGTTCCTTGCGCGCTTCAAGAAGCATCTCGCCAAGGTCGAGCACGCCATGGGTGCGCTGCTGGTGCTCACCGGCATCGCCTTCCTCACCGGCAGCTTGAATCTGATGAGTGTGTGGCTGCTAGAGGTGTTCCCCGCGCTGGGACGGATCGGGTGAAACGAAAAGCCCGCCGGTGCGGTGGGCTTTCCATACAGGGTCCGGTGTGAAGCCTATTTCACCTTGGTGCAGTCGGACCCCGGACACTCGACGTAATTGATCTTGCCGCTGGCGTCCTTCTTCCAGACATACATCACGTAATCGAGCTTGGTGATGTCGCCCTTCTTGTCATAGGCGATGTCGCCCAGCACGGTATTGAAGTGCATGCCGGAATGCATCTTCTCGGCGACCTTCTTGGGGTCGAGCGATTTGGCCGCTTCTGCCGCCTGTTTGATGATCTGCACACCAGCGTAGCTGTAAAGCGTGTAAGCTTCCGGCTCGAACTTCTTGGCGCGGAATTCCTCCACAACATTTTTGGCTTCCGGTTTGTTGCGCGGATCGGGGCCGTAGGTCATCAACGTCCCCTCCACGCCTGGCCCGCCCACCGATGCGAACTCGTCGGAGGTGATCCCGTCGCCACCCATCAGGGGCGCCTTGACGCCCTGATCGCGCATCTGCCGTACGATCAGGCCGCCCTCGGTATAGAGGCCGCCCCAGTAAATGAGATCGGCGCCCGACCGTTTGATCTTGGATACCAGCGCGGAGAAATCCTTGTCGCCGGTATTGATGCCCTCGTAAAGGACGCCTTTCATGCCTCCTGCCTGGATCGTCTTGATGGTCTCGTCGGCGAGGCCCTTGCCGTACGTAGTCTTATCGTGGACGAAGGCGATCTTTTTGCCCTTGAAATGATTGAGGATGTAACCGCCGGCCACTTTGCCCTGCTGGTCGTCGCGCCCGCAGACGCGGAAAATGTTCCACATGTTGCGTTCGGTGACGGTCGGATTGGTTGACGCGGGCGTAATCTGCAGGATGCCGTTCTCCTGATAGACCTCGGAAGACGGGATTGTGACGCCGGAATTATAGTGGCCGATGACAAATTTCACGCCGTCGGCGGCGAACTTGTTGGCGACCGAGACGCCCTGCTTGGGATCGGAGACGTCGTCGCCATAGGAGACCTGAATTTTCTGGCCGAGGATGCCGCCAGTGGCGTTGATGTCGGCGGCCGCCTGGTCGACGCCGTTCTTCATCTGCGCGCCGGTCGCCGCGCTCGGTCCGGTGATCGGACCGCCGACTGCGATCTTGACTTGCGCCGTCGCGGTTCCGGCTGTCGTGATCGCGAAAGCCAGCGCGAAGCTGAGCGTGGTGATCCTCTTCATCCCCTGTTCCCCTTCTCGTGGAGCCGACCGGCTCATTTGAAGGGGAAATGCTACGTCAGGGCGACTTGCGGCGCCAGCGCAAGGGGCCGTTCGGCTCGTTGATCCAGCGATATTGCACGACCATTTGCGCCGCGCGCGCGGCGCGAAACCCTAGGAATCCGAAGGCGATGCAGAAAGCGCTGTCCACAAAATAATAATGCAGCGACAACAATGTGCCCTCGAACAGGGTGAAATGGATGAACCGCACGGCAAGTCCTAAGACGAAACCGTAGGCGATTACCTGCCACCAGGGGCGCCAGGTGGTTGCAATGGCGCGGCCGGCCAACATCGCTGCCCCGCCGCCCAAGATGAGGGTGACCAGAGCGAACACGCTGAACGCGTCTTCCTCGTAAAGGAATTTGGCGATCGTGACGGCGGTGGCGATCTCGTTCAATGCCGACCCCCTTCCAGATAGGCCGACTTGATCTCCGGCCGCTCCAAAAGCTCGTGTCCGCTGCCGGTGAGGGTGATCCGCCCATTGACCATGACGTAGCCGCGATGGGCGAGTTTTAGCGCGTGATATGCGTTCTGCTCGACCAAGAACACGGTGAGGCCGGCTTCGGCGTTCAACGCTTTGATGGCGTCGAAGATCTGCCGCACGATCATAGGTGCAAGGCCGAGCGAGGGCTCGTCGAGCAGCAGCAACCGCGGTCGCGCCATAAGCGCGCGTGCGATCGCCAGCATCTGCTGCTCACCGCCCGAGAGCGTGCCGCCGCGCTGACCGATGCGCTGCTTCAGGCGCGGGAATAATGTGAGTACGCGCTCGAGATTGTGCTCGAATTCGGCGGGCTCTGCGGTGGTGGCGCCCATCTGTAGATTTTCCAGCACGGTCATTCGAGAGAAGATACGGCGGCCTTCCGGCGCTTGGGCGAGCCTGAGCCGCGCGATCTCATGAGTGGCGAGACGGGTGATGTCGCGGCCGTCGAATTCGATGCTGCCTTCGCGCGCGCGCGGATTGCCGCACACCGTCATCATCAATGTCGATTTTCCGGCGCCATTGGCGCCGATCAACGTGACGATTTCGCCCTCGTTGACGTCGAGATCAACGCCTCTTAGCGCCATCACACGGCCGTAAAATGTCTTCACGCTGCGGATCGATAGCAGGGGTGTGGTCATAGCCCCACGTCCGCTTCGATCTTGGCGACATCCCGGTCGGCGACGCCTAGATACGCGGCGATTACCTTGGGATCGTTGCGCACCTCATTTGGCACGCCGTCGGCGATCCGCACGCCATAGTCAAGCACGATCACGTGGTCGGAGATCTCCATCACCACCGACATGTCGTGCTCTATCAATAGGATCGACATGCCGTGCTCAGCGCGGATGGCGAGCAGGAGCTCGTTGAGCTCAGCGCTTTCCCGCGGATTGAGACCGGCCGCCGGCTCATCGAGGCAGAGCAGCACCGGCTCTGTGCACATGGCACGCGCGATTTCCAGCCGCCGCTGCGCGCCATAGGGCAAATCGCCGGCCGGATCGTCGGCGCGCGCGAGCAGACCGACGCGGTCGAGCCACAGCCGCGCTGTGTCGATTGCCGCCTTCTCCGCGATCGAATAGGAGGGGAAGCCGAGGATGCCGAGCAGGGTATAGCCAGACGCCAGCATCAGCCGATTATGTTGCGCGACCAGCAGGTTCTCCAGCACCGTCATGCCTGGAAACAGCCGGATGTTCTGGAAGGTGCGGGCGACGCGCGCCTGCTGCGTCACCAGATAATCCGGCATGCGCTCAAGCTGGTAGACCGCGCCGTCGGGAAGCGTCAGACAGCGCTCGCCGTTGTCGGTGAGTGCTTCCAGGTGTGCCCACGCCTTCGCAGCGCCGTGGCGTAAGCCCAGGCGGCCCTCGCTCGGCTTGTAAAATCCGGTGATGCAATTGAATACCGTGGTCTTGCCGGCGCCGTTTGGTCCGATCAGTGCGGTGATATCGCCCTGCTCTGCTTCGAACGACAGATCGTCCACCGCGACCAGGCCGCCGAAGCGCATGGTCAGATGCTCGACCCGAAGGATGGTGTTGCCGGTCCTCGCCATCAGCCGTGGCCCTCTTTCACAAGATCGGCTGCGATAGTCTTGCGTTCCTTCAGAAACACGGAAGGCTCGCGCGTGGCGATTAGGCCGCGCGGCTTCCAGATCATGATCAGCACCATAGCGAAGCCGAACAGCAGCATGCGATACTGGGTCGGATCGAAGGTAGGTCCGAAAATTTGCTTGAGGAAATCGAGATCGCGCATGATCTCGGTGCCGCCGATCATCACGATGGCGGCGATTGCGACGCCGACCTGACTGCCCATGCCGCCGAGCACCACGATCGACAGAATCGTTGCCGACTCCAGGAAGGTGAAAGACTCCGGCGAGATGAAGCCTTGCCGCGACGCAAAAAACGAGCCGGCGAAGCCGGCGAACATCGCGCCCATGGCGAACGCGGTGAGCTTGGTGTTGGTGGTATTGATGCCGAGCGAGCGGCAGGCGGTCTCGTCCTCGCGCAGCGCTTCCCAAGCGCGGCCGACCGGCAGCCGCCGCAGCCGCACGGTCGCGAGTGCGGTGAGCAGCGCCAGCGCCAGGATAAGGTAATAGAGAAAGATGGTGCGGTAGAGCGGCGAGAATTCCAGCCCGAACACGGCGGCGAAGCCGTCTTCATTAGCGTTGAACGGTATGCCGAAGAAAGTCGGACGTGGGATGCTGCTGATGCCGGCATAGCCGTTGGTGAGATCGACAAAGTTGATCAGCACGATGCGGATGATCTCGCCGAACGCCAGTGTGACGATGGCCAGATAATCACCACGCAGGCGCAAGACTGGAAAGCCGAGCAGAATACCCCAGAACGAAGCGAGGACGCCGGCGAGCGGCAGCAGGATCCAGAACGACAGGCCGAGGGTTTTGGCTAACAGGGCGTAAGAGTAGGAGCCGACCGCGTAGAAGGCAACATAGCCGAGGTCGAGCAGTCCGGCGAGACCGACGACGATGTTGAGGCCCCAGCCGAGCATCACATAGATCAAAATCTGGATGCCGAAATTGTCGATCCATTTTACTGCGCCGCTAAAGCCGTTAAGCGCGATGACGATCGGCGGATAGGCGATCACGAATCCGATTGCGAAGGGTACGAACCACCTGCCGACAAAGCTGCGCCAAGGCGCAGACGTGGCGTTGGCCGGGCGCAGCGTGCGTTGCGCGAGCCAAGGCTCGATTCCGAGCGAAAACGCCAGCCGCCCGATGCAGACGACGGCCGTGATCGCGAACAGCAGCTGCCACCGCGTTTGCAAGATCAACTCGTTGTGGATGTCGGTGACGGTTTGGAAGCCGATCAGCGGCAGGAACAGGCCGAACGCGATCAGCGCGGTGACGCCCGCCTCTCGCAGCGCGCGGGCGGCGTCGACGCGCTGGCTTCGCGCCTCCGGAGCCATCTCACACCTTCTCGACGTCCGGCCGCCCGAATAGGCCCTGCGGCAGGAAGATCAAGGTGATGGCCAGCACCGAGAAAGCGGCGACGTCCTTATAGTCGATCGACACATAGCCCGACCATATGGTCTCGATCAGGCCAATGAGCAGGCCACCGATCACCGCGCCGGGCAGCGAGCCGATGCCGCCGAGCACAGCTGCGGTGAATGCCTTTACGCCCGGAACGAAGCCATCGGAGAAACTCACCACGCCGTAATTCATCAGATACATCGTGCCAGCGATGGCGGCCAGTGCGGCAGCGATTACAAAGGTCATCGAGATGGTCCGGTCAACGTCGACGCCGACTAGCGCCGCCATCTTCTGATCCTGTTCGCAGGCGCGCTGCGCGCGGCCAAGCTTCGTCTGCGCGACCAGATACCAAAACGCTGCCAGCAACACAGCGGTGACGGCCCAGATGATGAGTTGTTTGTAGGACAATGTGACCGCGAATTCGTTCTTGGTTAGCAGCACGAACTCGCCTTGCACCATCGGCGGAATCGACTTGTTGCGTGGACCTTGTGCAACCTGCACGAAGTTCGACAGGAAGATCGACATGCCGATCGCCGAAATCAGCGGCGCCAGCCGAAACGATCCGCGCAAGGGCCGGTAGGCGACGCGTTCGATCACCCAGTTGACCAGCGCGGTGAACAGCATCGCCACCAGAAGCACGATGAACAGAGCCAGCGCGATCGAACTGATGCTGAGCCAGCTCACCAGGATCAGGAAAGCGATTAGCGCAATGAAAGCCGACACCATGAAGACATCGCCGTGCGCAAAATTCACCATGCCGATGATGCCGAACACCATTGTGTAGCCGATGGCGATCAGGCCATAGATCGAGCCGAGGGTGATGCCGTTAATGAGTTGCTGGAGGAAAACTTCCATGCGTGCGCTCAGGGCCTTCCGCAGGAACGTCCGGCTGGCGGCCAAATGGTTTGAGTCGTTAAGGCTTAACAAAGCAGGGCGGGAGCGGCAACGCTCGCGGGCCAACGTGTGTTATTAAGTTCTTAGCCCGCTAATGACGCAGCGGGTCATGCTGTTCCATCACGTCCAGGGGAATCATTGGCGGCGGCCGGACATTAGGATTGATCTGGGGCTGGGGTCCGCTGAACGCCGAGACCGTCGAGCCAACCGTTGGAAGTAACTCGCACGAACCATAATCGAGTTCCAATCAGCGTTCCGGTCGGTGCAGGGTGGCGAGCAACGGTGCAGCGGCCGGGAACCCAGCCAAACAGCACGAGCCGGGTCAGCAGCGTCTCGGACAGGGCGGCCAGCGCCGCCAGGATCGCTGGACCGCGGAATGGGAAACGGAAGCCAGCCATCGTCGGGGGGGTCGTCTGCGCAGCAAATTGGCCTCGCGTGCGCGCTTGGCCTATGCTTATCCTATGGCCACCACGTCCGCGCTGCCGCTGTTTCACCTGTACGGCGATCCGCCGGACGATAGTGCGTTTGACTTCATTCATATCGAGACCATCGCGTCGCGCTCCTCGGTGCATGACTGGACCATCCGCGCGCACCGTCACCGCAATCTGTTCCAGGTGCTGCTGATCGAGTTAGGCGGTGGAGAAATGAGTTTCGAGACAGCGACCGTGACGTTTACGGCGCCCGCGGTGATTCTGGTGCCGGCCACCACCGCGCACGGCTTCCGCTTCACGCCCAAGGTGACCGACGGTTGGGTGGTGAGCTTCACCGAGGATGTCGCCGATGCGCTCGGTGACCAGTCTGGCGAGGCGCTCGCGCGGCTGAAGGCAGTGGCGGTCGATCCTCTGCTACCGCTGGCGACTAGCGCGGAAAGCAGGCGGCTCGCGATGCTGTGCGAGGACCTGAATGAAGAAGCCTCGCTCGCGCGGGAGGGCTATCGCCTCGCAATGCGCGGGTTGCTCGCGCTGATCGCGATCGAGGTGGTGCGGTTAGGCGTGAGCCGTGCGCGCACCGGGGTGGTTACGCTCGCGCGCGCCGATGCGCGGGTGGAGGCGCTGCGTGAGTTGGTCGACGAGCATTTCCGCAAGGAACGGCTGATCAGCTTCTATGCCAACAAATTAGCAATGACACCTGATCGATTGAACGATCACGTCAAGCGTGCAACCGGCGTCACGGCCGGCCATTTGATCCGCCAGCGCGTGCTGACCGAGGCCAAACGCCAGCTCGTTTTCACCAGCCAGCAAATCCACGAGATCGCCTATGATCTCGCGTTCTCCGATCCCTCGCATTTTACGCGCTTCTTCCGCAAGCAGACCGGCACGACGCCTCAGGCCTTCCGCGAAGGTCGCGGCGGTTAACCTTGAGGGCTTGGCGTTAAGCGGTAAGGTAAAATTTTGGTTTGCTTTGAAGTTCGCATTTAATGCGAATACGTGTGGGTTCCTGTTGAAGGAGGAACCGATGCGGAAAGTCTCCGGCGCTACCATCGCCACAATCTTGGGCGTCGCGCTCTACTTCATGCTGTTCTGGGGCTTCGATGCGTTGCGTATACTGACCTCGCCGACCTACGGGCTCGAGGACGTCTGGCGCTCGCAATTCATATTCGCGATCGGCCGCATATTTAACCTTGGTCCAGTCGGGTTGATCCAGCTCGCCGCCTTCTTCGGCACACTCAAGCTCGCGGTCGCCGCCATTTGCGCCGTGCACATCGCCGACCGGCTGCGCTGTCTCGCCGGCGGTAAGCCAGCCTTGGACGTGCTGGAAGGAGGATTGATCCTGGTGGTGCTAATCACCATCGCTTCAGCCGGCCCTGCAGTGTGGGCGCAAAACACTGACCTAGTGCGTCAGCAGGCTATCCAACTTTTGTTGGCCGCGATCGCTACCGCGCTCTGCATCGTCGAGCGCAGCTATCAGAACGTCGAAAGCGACGCCGCGCCGGTTGCAGCCGCTACGGCCGGTGCAGCGCAGAGCTCTACCTGATTCACGCCCTGGCGCCGACGCGCGACGAGTTACGATGTGGCCCGCCCGCAATGACGGGCTACGCCGTTTTGGCTAGCTCCTCGATGACCACAGCGCCTTCCTTAAAGGCACGGTTGGCCGCCGGCAGGCCGCAGTAGATCGCCTGCTGCATGATGATTTCCTTTATGTCGTCCTGACTGAAGCCGCCTTCGGTCAAAGCCGCCCGCACATGCATGCGGAACTCTTCCCACTTGTCGAGCGCCAGCATCGTGCCGATCACCAGGATGCGGCGGGTGCGCTCGTCGTAGTGCGGCCTCGTCCAGATCTCTCCCCAAGCAGCGCGGGTAATAAAGTCTTGGAATTCCATATTGAACGGCGTCTTCTTGGCGTTAGCGCGATCGACCCAGGCATTGCCCAGCACTTTGCGGCGCCGGACCATACCCTTCTCGTGCCGCTCTTTCTCATCCATCGCGTAGCCCTTATCGGAGGAAGTTGAGGACCGCGTCGCTATAGGCCTGCGGCTGCTCGATGTTCGAGATATGCGCAGCGTCGAGCGCGACCAGCTTGGCACCCTTGATCTGCTTGACGATCGTCTCGCCGGCGGACGGCGGCGTCGCCGGGTCTTGCTTGCCGACGATCACCAAGACCGGATTGGTGATGTGCGGGTTGGAGGCGGTGAAATCCATGTCGCGCACCGCCTCACAGCAGGCGATGTATCCGGCCGGATCGGTGGCGAGGAACATCTCCTTCATACGAGTGATCGCCTGCGGCGCGCGCGCACGGAAACCGGCGGTGAACCAGCGCTCCATGTTGGGATCGACGAGCTGAGCGAGACCTTTCTCGTGCACAAATTTGATGCGATCGTTCCACGGGCCCTTGTCGGCGTAATGAAAGTTCGTGTTGGACAGCACCAACTTCTCGACGCGGTCGGGCGCGTTCGCTCCCAGCCACTGGCCGACCATGCCGCCCATGGACAGGCCGCACCAGTTGGTCTTAGCGATCTTGAGCGCATCGAGCACGCAGATCACGTCGCGGCCGAATCGCTCCATTGTATAGGGCCCCTTCGGCACGCCGGATTTGCCGTGGCCCCGGCGGTCATAACGGATCAACCGGAAATGCTTGGCGAACACATCGGCCTGGTCGTCCCACATATGCAGGTTGGTGCCGAGCGAATTCGATAGCATCAGCGTCGGGGCGCCCTCCCGCCCCGTGATTTCGACATAGATCGGGCAGCCGTCATCGGTGGTGATCGTCGGCATTGGTTCCCCTATTGCGGCTTGTGCGTGTTGCGGTGTGTCGTCTGGCCGACACACTTAAAGCGCTCTGAGCCCGCTGCAAAGCTCTTTTCATGGCGCGGCCAAGAGCTTAAGCCGTTATCGGGATTGCGTGATAGGAGACGCTGATGGCGATGACAATGACTGGGGAGGTGCAACTCCCCGCCAGCCTCGAGGCGGTGTGGGCGAAGCTCAATGATGCCGACGTGCTCAAGGCCTGCATTCCCGGCTGCGAGGAACTCACGAAGGCCTCAGACACCGAATTCCAGGCAGTCGCCGTCACTAAGATCGGGCCGGTGAAGGCGCGCTTTAAAGGCAAGGTCCATCTCACGGACCTCAATCCGCCTTACGGCTACAAGATCGCGGGCGAGGGCGACGGCGGCGTCGCCGGCTTCGCCAAAGGCGGCGCCACCGTGACGTTGGCCGATAAAGATGGCGGTACGCTGCTCACCTACAATGTCGAGGCGCAGATCGGCGGCAAGCTCGCCCAGCTGGGCCAGCGCCTAATCAATGGTGCCGCTAAGAAGATAGCCGACGACTTTTTCAAGAATTTTGCCGCTACGGTTGCGGCCGGCTAGGTTGAAGCCCCGCGGAATGGCCGATTCCAACCTTCGACTCCCTTGACCGGGTAGCGGGTGGGAGTCCAAAGTTAAACCCGTTCCGCGGCAAAAACGGGCCGATTTCTGGCCTCAGCCGCGAATGCCCGTAGCGGTCGCTGCGAAAAGAGGGCTTTTGGCCCCAAAATTTGGGAGGATGGTCATGCCGGCGGTATCCATGACGGTGAACGGCAAAGCCGTCACCGGAGATGTCGAGGCGCGCACCCTGCTGGTGCAATTCCTGCGCGAGCATTTGCGGCTGACCGGCACTCATGTCGGCTGCGACACTTCGCAGTGCGGCGCCTGCGTGGTGCATGTCGATGGCATCGCCGCCAAGTCCTGCACGCTACTGGCGCTGCAGTGCGAGGGTGCCAAGATCACCACCATCGAGGGTCTGGCCGAGCCGACCGGTCCGCTGCATCCAATGCAGGAGGCGTTTCGCGAGAACCACGGCCTGCAATGTGGCTACTGCACTCCAGGCATGATCATGTCGGCGCTCGATATAGTGCGCCGACACGGCAATGAGCTGGACGAGCACACGATTCGCGAGCAGCTGGATGGCAACATCTGCCGCTGCACCGGCTACCACAATATCGTCAAAGCAATCGCGGCCGGCGCCAAGGCCATGGGAAAGGGCGGAGCGCCCCGCTAAGCAGCCGACGATCGTCAAGTCAAGAAACAAGTCAGGGAGATACCGCCATGAGCGCGACCGGGATCGGCGCGGCGGTGCGCCGAAAGGAAGACCTCCGCTTCGTTACCGGCGTGGGGCAATACACCGACGATGTGGTGCGGCCGGGCGAGACGCGCGCAGTGTTCGTGCGTTCGCCGCACGCCCACGCCAGGATCAAGAGTATCGACCCGAGCGCCGCCAAGGTCATGCCCGGCGTGCTGGCGGTGCTCACCGGCGCCGAGCTCGCCTCCGATAAGATCGGGAATCTAATCTGCGGTTGGATGATCCATTCCAAGGACGGCTCGCCGATGAAGATGGCGCCGCACCCCGCGCTTGCCGCCGGCAAGATCAACCATGTCGGCGATGGAGTTGCGGTGGTGATTGCAGAGACGCTCGCGCAGGGCCGCGATGCCGCGGAGAAAGTGAAGATCGATTACGAGATACTGCCGGCGGTGACCGATCCGGCCAAGGCGGCCGCCGGTCCGCAGATCCACGAGATCGCGCCGAAGAACACGATCTATCAATGGCATCTCGGCGACGCCAAGGCGACCGAGGCGGCATTCGCGCAGGCCAAGTACGTGACCAAGCTCGATCTGGTCAACAATCGCTTGGCGCCGACTGCGATCGAGCCGCGCGCTGCGGTTGCCGAATATGACCCCGGCACCGATCAGCTCACGCTGTGGAATACTACGCAGAATCCGCACGTCTCGCGTTTGGTCATTGCCGCCTTCGTCGGCATGGCGCCGGAGCACAAGTTGCGAGTGATCGCGCCCGACGTCGGCGGTGGTTTCGGCTCGAAGATTTTCATCTATCCGGAGGAAGTAGTGTGCCTGTGGGCCGCGCGCAAAGTACGCCGGCCGGTGAAGTGGACCGCCGAGCGCACTGAATCTTTCCTCACCGACGCACATGGCCGCGATCACGTCACTCATGCCGAGCTCGCACTTGACGCCAATGGCAAAATCCTCGCGCTGCGCGCCAAGACGATCGCTAATCTCGGCGCCTATATGTCAACCTTTTCCTCATCGGTGCCGACCTATCTCTACGGCACGCTGCTGTCGGGGCAGTACGACATTCCGCATATCTATTGCGAGGTCGACGCGGTCTACACCAACACCGTGCCGGTCGACGCCTATCGCGGCGCCGGTCGACCAGAGGCGACTTTCGTGGTCGAGCGGCTGGTCGAGGTGGCGGCGCGGCGGTTGCAGATTGATCCAACCGAATTGCGCAAGCGAAACTTCATTAAATCGTTCCCGCACCAAACCCCGGTGATCATGACTTACGATGCTGGCGACTATCAGGCCTCGCTCAAGAAGGCCATCGAGCTTGCCGACGTGAAGGGTTTCAACAGGCGCCGGCGGGAAGCCGCGCGCCAGGGTAAGCTGCGCGGCCTCGGCTACTCGACCTATATCGAGGCCTGCGGTATCGCGCCGTCGCAGGCGGTCGGTTCGCTCGGTGCTGGCGTTGGCTTGTGGGAATCCGCCGAGGTGCGGGTCAACCCGACTGGTAGCGTCGAGGTGCTCACCGGCACGCATGCACACGGGCAGGGGCACGAGACCACCTTCGCGCAGCTGGTCTCCGAACGGCTCGGCATTCCGTTCGAGAACATCGCGATTGTGCACGGCGACACCGACAAGGTGCAGTTCGGTATGGGTACCTATGGC
>Ga0207761_1000064_pt1 | contig 29921 bp, 26 predicted proteins | sample LuqExpMetageno34_FD_187792 | JGI IMG/M metagenome (GOLD analysis project Ga0207761, IMG submission 187792) | Tropical forest soil microbial communities from Luquillo Experimental Forest, Puerto Rico - Sample 34 (SPAdes) | ecosystem: Environmental > Terrestrial > Soil > Tropical forest ... | reverse complement strand
CTTGTGCCCATGCGAATGGTCTGAGGAATAGTCGATCCGGTCGAGATGTACCAGATCCGGCCGGTACGCCAGCACTGCCAGCGCTTCAATCTCACCGCCGTGCGTGAGGCCGTTGCAGTCTTTGCCGAACATGTCCTCCGCAACGAAGCACGCCTGCACCGTCAGTACCGTCATCCCATGTTCGCGATGCAGCCGGTCCGCAGCTACGCCGAGCGGGGGAATGTTCATCTCGTGCCAGTTCAGGATCAACAGGTACTTCGCTCCATGTTTTGCCGTCGAGGCGCACGTTTCCATCACCAGCCGTATGTACGTGTCCGGCGAAAGCGTGATTGTCCCTTCAAACGGCATGTGTAGCGGCGTGACGCCCAGCGGCCCGCCCGGCAGCACCAGTCCGTCCATCCGCTCTGCGACCGCGTGCGCGATGATGTTCGACGCAAAAATGTCAGTGCCGGTCGGCAAGTGCGGTCCGTGCTGCTCCACGCTTCCTTGCGGGAGAATGACCAGCGGATTCTTTTTCAGTTGTGCTGCAATTTCCGGCTGCGTCAGCTCGATGAAGTATCGGCTTGCCAGCATTGTCTCTCCTCTCACGCCTTCAGCTGGCTGTGCACGTCCGCCAACACGTCCGCGATTCGAATGTACCGCCCGTTATCTTCAATCGACTTCAGCGCCGCGTTTACCATCGCCACCGCCACATTCCCGTTGTACGCGCTCAGTTCGTTCGGTTTCCCTGTGCGGCAGCTCTCCGCGAACATTTCCAGCTCCGCGCGAAACATATCGCTCTCCGGCACGCTCAACTCTTCTCTCTTTGCGTACCCGTCTTTCCCGCGTTGAATATACAGCGTCGATTTCTCATGCAGCTGTTCCGGCGTGTCCCAGGTTTCGAAATCGATTTCGTAATGCATCAGTCCCGCCGACCCAAACACGCGCACCGCAAAAACTCCCGGCGAGGTCCAACACGATCCCACGTATCCGATTTTTCCGTCCGCAAATTTCAGCAATGTCATCGACTGGTCATCCACTTCCGCGCCCACCGGCGAGAGTTTCGACGCCATCGAACTTGCCTCCACCACTTCTCCACCCAGATAATGCAGCACGTCGAACTGGTGAATCGCCAACTGCGAGAGTGGACCGCCGGGGGCCTTGTCTTTGTACCAGCGCCATGTCTTCGGCGTCAGCTCCAGCGCGCGTTCGTTCGAGAAGTTCGCTTCGATGAAGGCTACGCGCCCCAATTCCCCTTCGTCGATGGCCTTCCGGATAGCGCGGATTCCGCCCATCAGTCGCGCGCTATGGCCGACTGTCACCGTGACGCCATATTTCTTTTCCAGCTCCGCGATTTGCAGTCCGTCCGCCAACGTGCTCGCGATCGGTTTCTCCGTGTACACATGTTTCTTCGCCTGGGCCACCAGTTGAGCCATGGGAAGGTGCTGCTCATTCGGCACCGTCAGAATCACACCCTGAATCGAGGCGTCGGAAAGAATCGCACTCATGTCCGGCGCGGAAGGTACGCCCGTGGCCACCTGAAACGCTTCGCGCTTTTCAAAGGAGCGGCTATAAGCCGCAACAATTTTCAGTTTCTGTGACTGCGAAGCCGCGCGCGCCAGGACACGAGCCCAACGCCCTAGTCCGACAATCGCAACATTAATAGGAGCAGAACTCAACGAGAGCCTCGGAGGATCAAGAATCCTTGCGCGTGTGGCACAACCATAGTACCGTATTACGAGAATATGACACAGTCAAGCCCTTCTCCCTCCGCCACTTCCCTCGCCGCCATCCCCAAAGCCGCGGCTCCTCTCCGCCGTCAAGTTCTCCAGGAACTTCGCCAATCCATCATCTCTGGCCGGCTCAATCCCGGCGAGCGCCTCATCGAACGCGAACTCATTTCGATGATGGGCGTCTCCCGCACTGTGATCCGCGAAGCTCTGCGCCAACTCGAATCCGAGGGCCTCATCGAGATTATTCCGAACAAAGGACCGGTGGTCCGCACTCTCACCCTCGAGGAGGCGCGGGATCTTTACGCTATCCGCGCTGTGCTGGAAGGCTTGGCCGCCCGCTTGTTCACCGAGCATGCGCGACCTTCCGAGATCCAGGAATTGGAAGAAGCGCTGATAAGGACCTCAGGGGCATACAACACGGGTGACCCGGAAACAATTCTCGAAGCCAAGAACGGATTCTACGACGTGCTTTTCGCCGGAGCTCGCAGCCAGACGCTCTCCTCGATGATTGCGCTGCTCCACGGACGCATTCGCCGTTGGCGCGCTATCGGTCTCTCTCACCCGCTGCGTTCTTTGCATCGCGAGCAGGAGAGCATGCACAATCTTCGCGGCATGCTGAAAGCTGTCCGCGCCAAAAACGCCAAGCTGGCGGAGGAAACCATCCGCGAGGAAGTTCACGAAGCCGCCGCCGAAGTGAATCGCTTGCTGGCGCAGAATTCGCCGGCTTCCTCCTAGTGGAATTTCGTCACACGCTGGAATCGTTGTACTTTGTAGTTGAGGACACGCAATGACCACTCATTTCATCGTGCACGACAAAGCCGATACGGTCGGCGTCATGGTCGTGGAAAACACCCCCGCGAATACGGATCTGACCGGCTGGATCATGGAAACCGACGAGACCATCGCCGTAAAATCTCTCGATCCCGTTCCCCTCGGCCACAAAATCGCTCTGAAAGACATTCGCAGTGGCGACACCATCCTCAAATACGGCCATGACGTCGGCCGGGCCGTCGCGGAAATCGGCAAGGGGCGTCACGTGCACGTCCACAACATGAAGACCAAGAGGTGGTAGCGATGGCCAAATACGATTTCTACGGTTACAAGCGCGAAAACAGCCGGGTCGGTATTCGCAATCACGTTGTGATTCTGCCGCTCGACGACTTATCGAACGCCGCCTGCGAAGCCGTCGCCAACAACATCAAGGGCACACTCGCGCTGCCTCACGCCTACGGCCGGCTGCAATTCGGCGAAGACCTCGAACTCCACTTCCGCACGCTCATCGGTACCGGCAGCAATCCCAACGTCGCCGCGTGCGTTGTCATCGGCATCGAACCGCTGTGGACGAACCGCGTCGTCGAAGGCATCGCCAAAACCGGCAAACCGGTCGTCGGCTTCGCCATCGAAGGCAGCGGCGATATCACCACCATCGCCAACGCCTCCCGCAAAGCTCGCGAGTTCATTCAGTGGGCCAGCGAGAAGCAGCGCGAACTCTGCTCCATCCAGGATCTTTTCGTTTCCACGAAATGCGGGGAGAGCGACACTACTTCCGGATTGGCTTCCTGCCCCACCGTCGGAACCCTCATCGACAAACTTGATCCGCTCGGCGCCACCTCTTGCTTCGGCGAAACCTCCGAACTGACCGGCGCCGAAGTGGTTTGCGCCAGCCGCGCCGCCACGAAGGAAGTCGGCGAAAAATTCGCGCAGGTTTTCCGCGCTTACCAGGAAGTGATCGAACGCCACAAGACCAGCGACCTTTCCGATTCGCAGCCCACTAAAGGCAACATCGCCGGCGGCCTCACCACCATTGAAGAAAAAGCCTTCGGCAATTTTCAGAAGATCGGCAAGAACGCCAAATTCATCGACGTGCTGAAGCCCGCGGAGGCTCCCGCGAAAGGTCCTGGCCTCTATTACATGGATACTTCTTCCGCGGCAGCGGAATGCGTAACACTTCAAGCGGCCGCCGGATTCGTTGTGCACCTTTTCCCCACCGGCCAGGGAAACGTCATCGGCAATCCCATCGAACCGGTCATCAAACTCACCGCCAATCCCAAAACGGCTCGCACCATGAGCGAGCACATCGATCTCGACGTGTCCGGGATTCTCCGCCGCGAACTCACTCTCGACCAGGCCGGCGATCAGCTCATCGACATCATGATCCGCACCTGCAGCGGCCGCCTCACCTGCGCCGAAGCCCTCGGTCATCGCGAATTCGTAATGACCAAGCTGTACCAGAGCGCCTAATTGAATTGCTTGTCATCCTGAGGGCGCGAGTTTTGCGCCCGAAGGATCTCAACCGCCCCTTTTGGCTCGCTTTCTGATTGCTGGATTGACGTATCTATTCAATAGAACCGGTTAGCTTACTTCGCCACACCCGCCTGAATTGTCGTCTGATAGCTGATCGCCATCACCCAGTTCCCGTCGCGCTTGATCCACAACCGGCTTACATGGACGGGCTTCCCGCTGTACGGCTGATGCAAGCATGTCATCACCACTGCATCACCAAAATCGAACATCTTTGCCGACACCAGCGGCGACGGCGCCGAACCCACGCCCGAAACTTTCTGCTTATCCAGCGTGGCCATACGGTCTTTTTTGTAGATCGGATGATCGCTATTCGAACTGATCTGCACAAACTCTTCCGCAATGTGCGGTGCCCACGCCGCCGAATCGTGCGCCGTCACTCCCGTTTCCAGCGCCTGCCAGGAAGCAATGATTGCCCGCTCCGCCTCATTCGCCGGCTGAAATGGCACACTCTTGCACGGATTCTCGCAAGTGTTCACGCCCGATCCCGATGACGCCGGCGGTTGCTCCAACTGCTTCACCGCGTGGTAGACGAGCAGGCGCCACCCGGAGTGGCGGCGTACCCATAGGCGCAACACATGAAGTTTGTCCCGGCTGGCGGACACCGCCGCGACATCACCGTAGGTTCTCTCCGAGCAATCAGCGCCTGCTTCGTCATCGAGATCATTCTTGAGAATCGCTGCCAGCGCCTCCTTGCGTGTCAGCGTCTTCCCCTGCGAATCCGTCCACGTGAAATCGTCGTCCAACAATTTACCCAACGCGGCAGCATCCGAAGCCGCGATTGCTTTCACGAACGCGCCGTCCATTTGCAGAATTGCCGCATCACCTTCGACGGCGAGAACATGATTCGCTCCGACCAGCAGCAAAAGTCCCAGCCCCAGCAGCCCGGCTCCACGCACCATCAGCGACCCGCGTTTCATCGCGTCTTCCCCATTCCACCTGAATTCGTCCGCATTGCAGATAAAAAGGGCCGGACCAGGTCCGGCCCCCTGACCGCACCCGAACACCGTGTTAGAACGTAAACTTCAAGCCAAGCTGAATCGCGCGCGCACTACCCGAACCGAGCACTGGGTTGAACGAGGCGCTGTCCGGCGTCGCGCAACCACAACCAAATGTGCCTACCACGGAGGGATCGGCAAAAGCCGCTTGGCCGTAACCGCTTGTCGCTCCGTTCGGGTTGGCAAAGTTCGGATGATTAAACACGTTGAACATTTCCGCGCGGAACTGAGCTTTCACACGCTCTCCAAAATGAAAGTTCTTGCTGACGGAAAAGTCGATGTTGTGGAATCCCAAATCGCGGAAGATATTCCGGCCCATGGTGCCGAACTGCCCGATACCATTGGGCAGCAACACGGACTTGCCGTTCTTGCTGACATAGCAGCCGCCAGTGCCGTTCGCGACCGCGATGTTGAGGGAGGTTTGCAAGGCGCCGGTGGCATGCGACTGGCAAAGCGCCCAGTCCGCCGCCGTTTGCGCGTCGGAAAGGTTGACGGTGTTCCCCGACGGATAGGTTGTGTAATTGCACCCGCCGGAAGCGCCGTTAGTGCACAAGATCAGCGAGTTTTGCCCTCCAGCCGGAAAATTGCCAGGGTTGCCGAACAGATCCCAGCGGTCGGCTAACTCTCCGGTTCCGCTGAAATCATTGCTCTGATCGTTGATGTTCCAAGGCTGCCCGGTCTGCTCCGTTATGATGCTGTTAACCTGCCATCCTTCGAGCATCTGACTCTTGGTTTTGTGCTCGGGAAACGTGTAGGTAACCGAAAGGGTGAAGCGATGCCGGATGTCGCCGTCGCTACTGCCCCGCTCCAGGTACTGCCGCGCACTGTCCATAGGCAGGAATGCGACCCAGTTGGAGGAAAGGTCATCGATGGCGTGCGAATAGGTATAACCCAGAACGAAATCCAGTCCATGAAGATTCCGAGCAGTCAGTGTGTTCTGCCAACCATGGTAGGTCGAGCCATAGAGGTTGGCCAGCCGGTTGATGAGCGCGAGATAAGGATACTGGCCAAGGTAGGGGCGAGCGGCATTTTCCGTTCCATTGGCATTGGCGAAGCAATTGTTCGGGTCGGTGTAGCCCGATGCGATGCAGGCCTGCACCTGTGCCGCGGGCCAGCCAGAACCCACGGTTGGCTGATTCACATCGACTACGCCCGGAAGTTTCGTTCCGTGGTTGCCCACGTAGGTCGATTCCAGCGAGAGCTTGCTTGAGAAGGCATGCTGAATCCCCACAGTCCAGTTTTCCACGTATGGAGTGCGGAAATTGCGGTCCATCGAGAAGGTATTGCAAGGGCCAGGATTGTTACCCAGCCCGTCACCGCACTGGAGCAACGAGGTAACGTCGGACGGATAAATCGCCGTGCTTTGATCTTTCCAGGTGAGCGAGACCGGCCCAGATCCCGGAATGATAACGCCCGCGGCGGTGATGTTGCCGATGCCCGCGCACCCTGCGGCACAAGCCCCGTTGGTCACGATGGATGCGCCTGTGGGAACCACGCCAGCGCCGAAAAGCGCCACGGCGCTCTGCAAGTTCTGCTGAGACATGTAGGTGCTCATGGACAGCAGGCTATATACGATGCCACCGGCGGCGCGGATCACCGTTGTTCCCTTGCCGGAAATGTCCCAGGCAATGCCCACCCGCGGGGAAAAATTCTTGTGGTCGCTGTTGTATAGCGAGCCAATATTCTTGCCGACCTGCTCGAAACCAACCGAGGGCTCCCAGTTGCCGAACAGATTGTTTGCTTCCGTCGGCACGCCTTGAAATTCATAGCGCAGGCCGAGGTTCAAAGTGATTTTCCTCGTGATGCGCCAATCGTCTTGAACGTAGCCGGCATAGAGCCACTGCGATACGTTGCGCGTAGGATCGCCGGCCAGGAAACTGGCGTTAGTGGGTGCGCCGGAAAGGAAGGCCTCCAGGTTGGTGAAGCTCACCCGGCCTCGCCCGCCGCGATACGTGGCTTGATGAACCAGGTCTCTGCGAATTTCTCCGCCAAACTTGATGGAGTGTTGGCCGCGAAGATAGGAAACCTGGTCGATGAAGTCGTAAACCTTGTCGGGTCCGACGATCTTGGGAAAGTTGTGGAAGGCGCCCAATTCGGTAAAGCCCGGGATTTTTATGTTGGGTATGCCCGCCAGAAGCGGATTCGTGATTCCTGTAGTGATCTTGTAAGGGAAACTCACATCGTCCGGAATAATGTTCAACGTGTAGTGCGTGAATCCAAAACGCAATTCGTTTGCCCAAGTGGAATTCGGCGTGTATGCCCAGTGCGCGGAAACGGCCTGCGCAACCGAGTGCACCCGGGTGCGGAATTGCGCGAGGAGCTCGTTCGAGTCCATGCCGATAATGGTGTCGTTACCGTAGAAGTAAGATCCCCCAATGGTATTGCGGTCACTCATGTGATAGTCGATCTTGCCCAGCCCATTGTTGGAACCATTGGCGTTGGGATAGGTAAGTGCGACGCTTTTGCCTTGTGACGAATTCGGCGTGTAGAAACCCAACAAATACTCGCTCAGCGGGTTAGGGACGAAGCCGGGAGTCTGCGCTTGAAGGTCCGCGATAGCGTCCGGCACGCTGATTTTGCAGTTGCCGGTGGTCAGCGACACGCAGCCCTGGCCTGTCCCTCCACTGATGCTCGCCGTGGTAGGCGCATTTCCTGTAAGCGCGTTGCCGACCGTGTACGTCTGGCGCTCATAGGCACCGAAATAGAAAAGCTTGTCCGGAATGATTCGTCCGCCGACGCTGCCACCGAATTGCTCCAACTCCAGCGGGGTCTTGGGAGTTCCCACCGGGTCGAAGTAGTTTCGCGCATCGAAAGAGTCAGAACGGCCAAAGGCGTACGCCGACCCGTGCATGCTGTTCGTTCCTGACTTCAGACCGACACTCGTGATCGCGCCTGGCTTCCATCCAAATTCAGCCTTCGGATTTACCTGGGTGTTGAATTCCTGGATGGCGTCGATGGGAATTAACGTAGCAGCATCTCCCAACACCGCTGCGGCGTTGGTCACGCTCAGGCCCATAAACGACTCGTCGTTCGTGACGCCGTCCACGATGTAGCTGGTATCTTCAGGGCGGATGCCGTTGGTCATCTGTGTCCAAGGACCGCCACCCGGATAGATCGTGGTGCCGGGTCGCAGCGTGAGAAGGTTTTGATAGTTGCGTCCATTAAGCGGCAGCTCGTTGATGGCTTCGTTGCTGAGTGTCCCGCCGAGCGTGGTGCTCGTCGCATCGACCATCGGCGCTTCTTCCGTCACCGTCACTACTTCGCTTGTCGAGCCGGTCTGCAACACCGGATCGACGGTCAGATCCTTGCCCACTTCCAACAACAGGTTTTGTCGATCGAAAGCCTTGAAGCCTTTTGCTTCCACGCGCAGCGTGTACGTGCCGGGAAGCAAGTTGATGGCAACGTATGCGCCAGCCGAGTCCGTGACGAAGTTACGCGTAGTTCCGCGCGCCACGTCGGTGATGGTCACCGAAGCGCCCACTACATACCCACCCGACGAGTCTGTAACCGTGCCCAGAATGCGGCCGTTATTTCCCTGCGGGAACGCCGGCCCTCCGAGCATTATGAGCAGTGCCAAAATAGTAAAGGACCCGGCCAAGCCACGAAGCTTGGAGCGAACGAGGACAGAAAAGCCCACGAAGTCAGCCGTCATACCACCCCTCCCCCTCGAAAAGGTATAGCCGCTATACCACCAGATGCTCCCCGCTGTCAATTATCTCGTTGATTCGCCGTAACAAAAAAACCGATGGTTCGCACTGGTACATTGGACAGACCACGATTTCTCCCTGAGATAATCGATTTTTTTGCCAATCACTTGCGCCTTATTTGCCCTTGTCACATAAGGCACCAAGCCCGAAATGTTGACGCGACCGCAACCTCCAATAGATAGGCAAGCTAGCTGAGGTTGCGACGAGAGGTTGACCTCCAAGTGGTCAGGTGGTAGAACCAATTCCACACTCCATTTCCCGGAGCTTCTCCATGAATCTCGGTTTTCTCGGCCTTGGCGACATGGGCCAGGCCATCGTTCCTCGCCTTCTCACTACTGGCCATCGCGTCACCGGCTGGAATCGCACTCGCCAGAAAGCCGAACCACTCCTCCGGCTCGGCATGGCTTGGGCGAACACTCCTCGCGAAGTCGCCGCAGCCTCCGACTTTGTCTTCTCCATCGTCACCGATTCGGAAGCTGTTCGTGCGCTGGCTCTCGGAAAAGATGGGGTGGTCGAAGGCTTGCGCAAAGATGCCGTCTATCTGGATATGAGCACCATCGATCCCGAAGTCAGCCGCGCTGTCGCCAATGAATTCGACCGAGTTGGCCTGACCATGATGGACTGCCCGATTTCCGGCACAACTCTGACAATTGGCCAGGGCAAAGCCTCGTTAATGGTCGGCGGGAGTCGCGCAGCGTTCGATCGCGTCGAGCCGGTCCTGCTCGCCATCGGTCCGAAGGTCACGTATATCGGTTCGCAAGGTCTCGCGATCCAGCTGAAAGTTGCGCTCAATATGACGCTGGTCATCGAAGTGATCGGCTTCTGCGAAGGGGTCGCGCTCGCGGAAAAAGGCGGTGTCCCGCGCGAGGTCGCCATCGACGCCATGCTGAAGAGTGTTATCGCTTCTCCCGTTCTCGCCTATCGCGCTCCCCTAATTCTGGAAGGGCACATCTCTGACGCTACTTACGGGAGCGTCAATCTCCAGCAAAAAGACATGCTGCTCGCGCTGAACAATGGCAGAAAGATGGGCGTACCTGTTCCGCTTGGCGCCGCTGCCAACGAAATGTTGAATGCCTGCCGCGGCCTCGGCCTCGAGCACCACGATTTCGTCACCGTGTATGAGGTCTATCGAAAACTCGGAGGAATGAGCAAGTGAAATCGTATCGTACGAATCTGCGTGACGTGCCGCGTGTTGGCGGTCTTTCCCGCGATGATGGCTGGATCAACATGCAGGTGCAATTCCTGATTGACCAGAAGACCGCCGGCTCCGATAAGCTCCTGATTGGCTGGACCGTGCTCCCTCCGGGCGCGCGCCATGACAAGCATCGCCATCCCAATTGCGACGAGTTCTTCGTCGTGATCCAGGGCAGCGGCTACATCTATACCGACACTGGCCGCGAGCCTTCGAGCAAAGGAGACGTCATTTTTACTCCGCGCGGGCACTGGCACGGGTTCGACAACACCGGCACTGAAGACGTCGTTCTCGTCTGGGGTTGGAGCGGCGCCGGCTCTCTCGAAGCCGCCGGCTATGAAATTCCTCCCGAAGGCTACGCAACCTGATTACTTCGTTCTGCGGTGGCAAGTCATGAACTCGCTCGAAGCAAGGGTTGGGTTTGGGTTTTGTATCGGCGGGTCTTTAGACCCGTCATTCTTTGGAATTGTCGAATCTTACAGAAGAACACAATGAGCGCGACACCGGCCTGGGAGGATCCTCGCATCGCCAAGGGCATGAAGCAGCAACTTCATATGCGTCAGGAGTTGTTGCGCACCGGCAAGAATTGTTTGGGTTGGAAATTGGCTTTTGGCGGGCCCGCCGTAATGCAACGCCTGCAAATCAACGAGCCACTGGTCGGATTCTTAATGGAAGACGCCCTCGTTCCCTCCGGTTCCTCGATCTCTGTAGCTGGCTGGGTCAAGCCCGCCGCCGAACCGGAGCTCACCGTTTACATGGGAGCGGATCTTCCGCCCCACTCTGACCGGGAAACCACCATGGGTGCCATTAAAGCTTTGGGTGCCGCCATTGAAGTTGCCGATGTCGACCACCCTTCCGACGACGTGGAAGGCACTCTCGCCCGCGACATCTATCAGCGCCATCTGATTCTCGGCAAGCCCGACCCTTCACATGCAGGCGGCCGCTTGGACGGACTGAACGCGCGCGTCCTTCACAATCACAAACTTCTCGCCGAAACCAACGGTTTTGAAGCCCTCACTGGCGAACTCATCCACATCGTGTCTCACGTCGCCAATCTTCTCTCGGCGTTTGACGAAACGCTGCGCGCTGGGGACATCATCATCGCCGGCTCGATTACCCCGCCCATCTGGGTCGCGGCCGGAGACTTGGTTCATTTTCAGTTGCAGCCGCTTTCGCCACTTTCCGTGAGCTTCCAGTGAGGAGCGGCTATTTCACCTGCAGCGACTCGATATAACTGTTCAGGCGGTTGATTCGTTGCTGTGCCTCGACCTCTTTGGTACTCGAAGACCAGTTCAACCGTTCAAACAGTTGCCCCCAGACGGGCATGTCTTTGCTGCCGTGCGACGCTCTTTCATTTCCGAACGTCAATACCGCCGCCACGTGTGCGGCTGGATATTCCCCGCCATTGTTCTTTGCCAGCGCCGCGAGATTCGCGGGTGGCTTCTTCATGGCTGAAGCCGCGGGTCCATTGCCTGTGCCGTCTTTCCCGTGGCAAGGCGCGCAATAGTCGGTGAACATCTGTTTTCCGGAATTCGGATCGCTCTGAACTACCGGCGCTTTCTTCACTGTGGTCTCTTGTGCCGTTCCGGCGGCTGGCATCAGGACGAGCGCGACGATGGCGAAAGCAGCGGCTATTCCTACCGCCAGGATTCCGAGGGAGCAAGCTAACTTACGGTGTTGCATAGGTACCTCCAGAACCAGTTTGCAGGGCTAACCCACGTGGTTACTGTGACGTCCGGCACAGGTGTAAAGGTCAGACCTTGGACCATTGCCCTCAACACTTTCCAACTCGCCTCGCTCGCTGTAACATGCTTTTGTTTCCTCTTTTCTCGACGGTGATTCCATGAAACCTGCTGCTTTCTCCCGCAGAAGTTTTGTCGCCTCTTGCGCTGCGCTCCCCTGGGCTTGGCACGCGATCGCTGCGCCCACCAAGATTCCCATTGGCATCGAGATGTATTCGGTGCGTGACGAACTACGCAAAGATCCGCAAGCCACCGTCCGCGCCATAGCCGCCATGGGTTACCAGGGGCTTGAATTCTACGCGCCATACTTCGAGTGGACTCCCGCGCAAGCCAGGGAAATGAAGAAACTCCTCGACGACTTGAACATCCGCTGCTTTTCCACGCACAACGACGAGTCGTTTGTGGGGCCGGAGAAAATTGAGTCCGCCATCGGCCTGAACCACATTTTGGGCAGCAGATATGTCGTGATGGCCAGCTCACAACCCAAGCCGGGAATCGACGGCTGGAAAGCTGTTGCGGACGAGTTGAATCTCGCTGCCGAAAAGCTGGAAGCGTCGGGACTCCACGCCGGCTATCACAATCACCAGCGGGAGTTCACTCCTCTCGAGAACGTCCGCCCCATCGAGGTCCTGGCAAAAAATACCAAGCCGTCCATCATGCTCCAGTTGGATGTGGGTACTTGTCTCGAAGCCGGTTCCGACCCGGTCGCCTGGATCCGTTCCAATCCCGGCAGGATTCGCTCGCTTCACTGCAAGGATTGGTCCTCTGCAAAAGAGAAGGGCTACGGCGTCCTTTTTGGAGAAGGTGCTGCGGACTGGAAAGCCATTTTTGCCGCCGCGGAATCCGTCGGAGGCGCCGAATACTATCTCATCGAGCAGGAAGGCAGCCGCTATTCCCAACTCGAGACCGCAAAGAAATGCCTGGAAGCGTATCGCGCCCAGGGCTAGCAGCCCAGCTCACCAGGAAAAATAAGATCATTGCAATTCGAACCCGCGCCGCAATCCGCATGAGAGCACCTCGCCTTTCACCGCGTACGCCCCCTTTTTGCTTCCTTAGTGGTCTCAGAATCAGCATGGGCGTCACGGGTTGCTTTCCGCATCAATAAACAAAAACGGCCACCCGAAGGTAGCCGCCTTGTCGTCTTTGTGGGGTTTGCTGTTTTACGACGCTACGTGTCTCGGCGACTTCTTATTCAGCGTCGCGATCAGTTGGTGCGCGCTCGGCGGCGCCTTTACCGCATGCTTCAACACAATGTCTTCCGCTTTGATCTCTTTGCCATAGAGCTTCTTGTTGGCATCGTTATCCGGCCGCAGCGTCGAACCCTCCAAAGAAAGGCCCGCGAAGGCGCCGCGTGCTCGCGAGTAGCTCAGTATCTCCGCGCGCATCGTTGCATCCGTTGCCGCTGACGTTGTGCGCCCCACCGGGCCTGCCGCTACCGAGGCATCGCCACCTAGCTTCACTTTGCTGGTCAACACGCCCTTCGCCGCGCGATCATTCATCAGCAACAGGACAAAATCCGTGGCTTCGCCGCCGATCTGCAAGCCGAAGCTGCCACCTTCCAGCGCCATCATCGTCGGCGCTCCCCATGGTCCCGTGAAATTCTCACCGCCGCGGCAAGTCATTACTCCGCGACCATAGCTGCCGCCGACGATGAATGCCGCTTTTAATACCGACGGCAACACAATTACGCATTCCGCTTTATTCAAGAGGCCTTGCGGAATGTTGTCCGGTACGTTCAAGATTTCCGTGATACACTTGCCCGCGTTTTCCACTCGATCTGTTTCCTTGTCATTGTCTGCGGCCAGCAGCGGCAACGTTCCAGACAACGCCAGAACAGCACAAATCACGAAGACCAATACTTTTCTCATGCGGAGCTCCTTGGGCTTACAGCATCAGTTTCGACTAGGCTTCAGCCAGGTTACGGGGCGGGATGTTGCGTCCGGCATTATAAGTCAAGGCCCGTCTGTTCACACAGCCAAAAAACTGCGATATAGATCCTTCCTAAACCAGACTGTTTCCGTCCCATTTTCCGATGAATTTCTCATCGTTTTAGTCAGATGACGTTGACAGATTCATCGATTGCTGCAACGATTAGGCATCCTTTCGATCCTTTCCCTTGCCCCCCGCTCCGGCAGGGATTCCGTCCTGTGCCCAGCTCGATTCCGGGCCAGGCTAATTCCGCAAGCTCACGTTTCTGGTTGTGCTTTTGAAGATCGTTAGCGGACTTGTCCATGAATCGCCTGGCACTATTTTCGATCTCTCAACCATCCAGCTTGCTCTTTTCGCAAAACACTGGACAGCACGCGGCCTCAGGGATTATTACGTTTAACGCCAGACTCGAACGCGTGGTATCCGTGTCCGGCTCGCAGCGCACAATGCCTGCCGCGACTGGACTACTTTTTCGCTTCGGTTTTGGAAAGACGGCGTGGTCCGCGACAAACAACCCGCCGAACTTTGATAGGGAGAGCAACATGGAGAAAAAAACAATGCAATTCGGTGGTCTGACTCTGGCTGCGGCTCTGCTGGCAGGCGTTTGCTTGTTCAGCGCGCCGGCAAAGGCCGACGTCGCCGCTGCGGAGGCCACCTTCAAGGCCAAGTGCGCCGGCTGCCACGGTGCTGATGGCAAGGGCAAGGAAGCCATGAAGACCAAGGACATGGCTTCTGAGGAAGTGCAGAAGATGAGTGACGCCGACCTGAGCGGCATCATCACCAACGGCAAGGGCAAGATGCCGCCGTACAAGACCATGAGCGCCGACCAGGTCAAGGACATGGTTGCGTTCATTCGCTCGCTCAAGAAGTAACCGCTTTCGCTCGTCATCTGGCACGCAGCGCGGCCGCTCCTTCGCGTTTCGTGCAAGGGAAATAAACCAAGGAGGAAGTAATGAAGAAGGTTCTGACTGTTCTCGCGGTTGCAGCGATGCTTTGCCTTGTGGGATCCGTTTCGCGCGCTCAGGATGCTGCGAACGGGGAAAAGACTTTCAAGGCAAAGTGCGCTGCTTGTCATGGCGCCGATGCCGCTGGCAAGCCGGCAATGAAGTCGCCCTCCATCAAGGGCAAGAGCGCCGATGACATCCAGAAGGCAATCTCCACTTCGCCCAAGCACACCAACCTCAAGAGCCTTACCCCGGCCGAAGTGAAGGATCTCGCTGCTTATCTGGCTACCTTGAAGTAGTCGCTCTAAATTCGCCGGTGGGCCTGCTTCTGCAGGCGCACATTCGCAATGCTGTAACAGGCCCTGGCGGATCCTTCGCCGGGGCCTTTCTCTGACCGTTCGTGACATCCCAAACCGAGGGGAACAGACGCATGTCGACACAAACCACGATCAAAGATTGGGCAAGACTGCTCTATTACTTCGGCCAGAACACTCTTAGCCTGATCGGCGTCGTTCTCACCACCTCCAGCGCCATCACTCTTATTGGCTTCTGGATTTATGACTTCGTCCTCCCTGGTCCTCCTCACCCTTACGTCGGCATCCTTCTCTTCCTCATCCTGCCTGGAGTGTTCATCCTCGGCCTCGTTCTCATCCCCATCGGAATCTTTCTCCGCCGCAGGAAACTGCGCGATGCCGGCGAGTTGCCCACCGTCTATCCCGAGATTGATTTCAAGGTGCCGATGGTGCGCAGTAGCCTGCTGTTCATCCTCTGCGCCACCGTTTTGAACGTCATGATTTTTGGTTTTGCTTCCTATCGCGGCGTCTCTTACATGGATAGTACGACGTTCTGCGGCCTCACCTGCCACACGGTCATGGCCCCGGAATATAGCGCCTACCAGAATTCGCCCCACTCCCGTGTGGAGTGCGTTGAGTGTCACATCGGCCCCGGCGCCGGATGGTTCGTTCGCTCCAAGCTCTCAGGCCTCCGTCAGGTTTTCGCCGTCACTTTCAAAACCTATTCGCGGCCCATTCCTTCCCCCGTCAAATACCTGCGCCCGGCGCGCGAAACCTGCGAGCAGTGCCACTGGCCACAGCGCTTTTCTGGCGACAAATTCATCCTCAAGACCAACTACAAAGAAGACGAAAAGAATACCCCGCTCACCACCGCGCTGATCCTCAAGATCGGGGGCTTCACCCGCACCGGCGCCCAGGGCATCCACGGCCGCCACCTCGACGAAGGTTCGCGCATTCACTACATCTCCATCGACGAACGCCGCCAGGTTATTCCGATCGTTTATTACACGGACGATCACGGCAAGACCATCGAGTTCGTCTCTTCGGACATCAAGGCCACCAAGGAACAACTCGAAAAGGGCGAGAAGCGCGCCATGGACTGCATCGACTGCCACAATCGTCCGACTCACGCTTTTGAATTGCCCGAAAACGCTGTGGACCTCCGGATGTCCCGCAGCGCGATCAGCACTGAACTTCCTTACATCCGCAAAAAGGCCGTCGAATTGCTCAAAGCCGACTATCCCGATCGCGATACCGCCAAATCTCGCATCACCGAGGGCATTACCAGCTACTACCGCAGCAGCTATCCGGACATCTATAACAACAAGCGCGCCCTAGTCGAACAGGCCGCCGACGCCGTCGCCGCCATTTATCTCCGCAACATTTTCCCGGACATGAAAGTTACCTGGGGCGTGCACCCCAACAATCTCGGCCATAACGATTTTCCCGGCTGTTTCCGCTGCCACGACGGCTCCCACACCAGCGCGGACGGCCAGACGATTTCCAACGATTGCTCCGCGTGCCACAACTTGCTCGCGGTTCAGGAGGAAAACTCCAAGGTTCTCAAGGACCTCGGACTGCAGTAACTGACAATTTAAGGGTTCGCGCAAGCGGGCCCGGAAGGTAGCGCTTTATGAGCTCCAAACGAGCCGAGGGCTGCGGCCGCCTTTTTGCCGCCCTGCTCCTCGCGCTGGCGTGGGTGCTCGCTCCCACCTGCGCTGCCGCAAACTCCGCCAAGCCTCAGCCGCCCAAGCAGGACGAAGCTTGCCTCGCTTGCCATGGTACACCGGGGATGAAATCCAGTAGGGGCAAGGATATTTTCATCAGCCCGGCAAAGCACGCCGCGAGTGCGCATGCGGTTCTCGGTTGCCAGGATTGCCACACTTCCATCAAGGATTTTCCGCACCCCGCCAAAGTCGCTAAGGTCGAATGTGTCACTTGCCACGATGCCGAAGCCAAGACTTTCACTACCAGTGCCCACTCCGTCCTCAACGAAACTGGCTGCGCCACTTGCCACGGCAGCGTGCATGAACTCACTTCTGCCGCAACTCTCATGCCCGGCAAGTGCGGCGAGTGCCACGAACCGGAACTCAAGGAATTTGCGGACAGTATTCACGGCCAGGCCGCCAAGAAAGGCGATCCCGACGCACCAAAGTGCGTCTCCTGCCACGGCGACATTCACGCGGTAAAACCCGCGAGCGAGCCCGATTCCAGGGTGGCGCGCAAGAATCTGGCCGACACCTGTGCGCAGTGCCACAGCAACGCTGGCTTTCTCTCGCGTCACCTGATCCCTGTCGCGCATCCCGTCGAATCCTACAAACAGAGTGTTCACGGCCGCGCTATCGCCGCAGGCAGCGAAAAGGCCGCGGACTGCAACAGTTGCCACGGCAATCACGACATTTATCCCGCGCGCGATGCCCGTTCTCGCGTCAATCACTGGAACGTTTCCCACACCTGCGCCGAATGCCACAAGGAAATCGCCAAGGTTTATTCCGACAGCGTGCACGGCGTTGCCGTCAAGGCCGGCGTGAAAGACGCGCCAGCCTGCGTCGATTGCCACGGAGAACACCTGATTCTCGATCCCAAGAATCCCGCGTCCCCGGTCAACGCCGCGAATATCTCCGCCGAAACTTGCGGCCGCTGCCATTCCAGCACGCGCATGGCGCAACTCTACGATCTCCCGGCTGATCGCGTTCCTTCCTACGCCGACAGCTATCACGGCCTGGCGCTGAAAGGTGGCCGGCTCACCGCAGCCAACTGCGCTTCCTGTCACGGGGTGCACAACATCTACAAATCAGCCGACGCGCGTTCCACCATCAATGCCGTCAACCTTCCCAAAACTTGCGGCCAGTGCCACGCCGGAGCCGACCAGGCGCGCTACTCCATCGGTCCGGTTCATGTGCAGACGGGCGCGGGTCCCAATCATCCCGTGGTGCAGTGGATTCGCTGGACGTACTGGGTTCTTATCCCGGCGACGCTCGGCTTCATGCTTCTCCACAATCTCCTCGACTTGCTGAGCAAATTGCTCCGCCGGCGCCCGCGTCACGAGTCCGGCGAAGTCGTTCTTCGCATGAACCTGCGCTTCCGCATCGCGCATTGGGGCATCATGGCCAGCTTCCCCACGCTTGTCTTTACCGGTTTTGCTTTGAAGTTTCCCGATGCCTGGTGGGCCAAGCCGATGCTTTTCTGGGAAGCCCACGTTGGCGTACGCGGGGGACTGCACCGCACCGCCGCCGTGGTGATGATCGCCGCGACGCTCTATCATGTGATTCATCTGGCCACGCAGAAGCGCGACCGCTCTTTCGTCTGGTCCATGTTCCCGACCATCAAAGACGCTACCGACATGATCGACGTCTTCCGCTACAACCTCGGCCTCTCCGGCGTCGAACCCAAGTTCGCCAAGTTCAACTACGCCGAAAAAATGGAGTATTGGGCCTTCATGTGGGGCACGTTCGTCATGGGCCTCTCTGGCTTCCTGCTCTGGTTCAACAATTTCACGCTGCGCCATTTCCCCAAGTGGGTCACGGACGCCGCCACCGCTGTCCACTGGTACGAAGCGCTCCTCGCCACCTTCGCCATTCTCATCTGGCATTTCTATCTGGTGATCTTCGATCCAATGGTTTACCCGATGGACACGGCGTGGCTCGATGGCAAAATTCCTGCCGACCACTACCGCCACCTGCGTCCTGCCTATTTCCGCCAGCTCGAACGCGCCGGCCTGGTCAGCACACCCGCGGAAGACGCCGCCGAATCGCACGCCGAGCCCGTCCCCGGCGACGACTAGGGCTAGGACATTCTGCTGCTCAGGACCTTGGCCAACGCCAGACACGATAGAGCAGCCACCAAGGCCGGAACAGCTGTGGAAAACTTTGACCCAAGCCAGAAGCTAAAGCAACTGTACGATGCCAGCGCTTGAACTGCCGCACAAAACGACAGGACAAACCACCCAAGCGCAAAGGAATTCGATCTACGCGATCTGGTTCGGGCCATCTCGCGCCACATTCTAATCTCAAATGCGAGACCCACCCCGACGAACACAGCCAGGAAGAGCTAAACTTGTTTTCCCCATTGCTGCGTATCACCCGTCAGATTTCGACTCTCACGTCCCCAAACTTTCGGAAATCCTGGTCAAACGATGCGACCGGCAGACTTTCTGCCGCTGCCGTCGCCGCAATCACGCTGTCCACAAAATGTGCTTTCGTTCTGCGATAGCGTTCCAAAGCATCCAGACGTATTGGGGTTTCTTCGATCTCAATCCCAGGGCTGGAAATGAGTCTGCTCAGGACCGACGCGATATCCCCGCGCGCCTGTTCGTAGAACGATTCCAGAACAAACACGCACTCCGCTAGAACCTCCGGCAGTATCACGATAACCACCTCGCCGCGATCGCACGCGTCGAATAGCCTGCCTGCTGCTTTGGCGTGCTTCTCATCGTCCTGAACCAGATACCGAACAACGACATTGGTGTCGGCAAGCCGTCGCTGGGTCACCGCTTGCCCTCGTGGTCGAGCACCGCTTTTGCCGCCGCCGCACGGATCTGTGCGAACGACATCCCCTTGCCTTTCTTGCTCGCAAGCGCTCCCCTCAGTGAGCGCGTTCCTGCGTGCACTCGCACCGTCACGTGATCTTCTTCGATTACGTACTCCAGCTTGTCGCCGGGCTTGATGCGCAGTGCTTTGCGAACCTTCCCTGGTATGGTCGTCTGCCCTTTACTCGTTACGGTGGAATGCGGCATTCCAAACCCCTTACTAGTGATTGATTCCTTACTGTTTGATTATCCCTTACTTCTGATCGGATGACAAGGGAAGGTGGCGCCTTTTGTTTTGCCTTGGCTTTCGACCCGTCGATTCTCTTAGCTGTTAACTCCCAGCCATCGCAGTGTCCGCTTGCTCATGCCTCGGTGTGGTAACGTTCTCCAGGAGACCCTCCTGTCATGCCCGCGCGCACGATCATCGAACCCTTTCGCATCAAAAGCGTCGAACCGATTCGCACCACCACTCGCACTGAGCGACAGCAACTCCTCGAAGCTGCAGGCTACAATCTATTCCTCGTTGCTTCCGAAGCGATCCTCATCGACCTGCTCACCGACTCCGGCACCGCCGCGATGTCCACTGAACAGTGGGCCGCCATGATGCGCGGCGACGAGTCTTACGCCGGCTCGCCCAGCTTCACCCGCTTCCGCGACTCGGTGCAGTCCATCTTCGGCTTCCGCCACGTCATTCCCACGCACCAGGGGCGCGCCGCGGAACGAATTCTCTTCAACGTGATGTGCAAGAAGGGCGACATCGTTCCTAACAACACGCACTTCGACACCACCCGCGCCAATTGCGAGTTCGTCGGCGCGCAGGCGCTCGACCTGCCCATTCCCGAAGCCAAGGAGCCCGCGAAGTTTCATCCCTTCAAGGGCAATATGGACACCGTGAAACTCGGCGAGTTGGTCGATCGCGAAGGCCACAAGAGAATTCCTCTGGTGATGCTCACCATCACCAACAATTCCGGCGGCGGCCAGCCCGTCTCCATGACCAACATTCGCGAAGTCAAAGCCATCTGCAAGAAACACAATATCCCGCTTTACATCGACGCTTGCCGCTTCGCTGAAAACGCGTACTTCATCAAACTCCGCGAAGCCGGTTATTCCGACAAGACTCCCGCCGCAATCGCCCGCGAAATGTTTTCTCTTGCCGACGGCTGCACCATGTCCGCGAAGAAAGATGGGCTCGTCAACATCGGCGGATTTCTCTGCACCAACGACGATATCCTTGCCCAACAGGAAAAAGATCTGCTGATTCTCACGGAAGGTTTTCCAACGTATGGCGGGCTCGCGGGACGCGATCTGGATGCCATCGCCGTCGGCCTTCACGAGGCGCTCCACGAGGACTATCTCAAATATCGAATAGCCTCCACGGCGTTTCTCGGCAATCACATTGCCGCCGAAGGCGTCCCCATCGTGCAGCCTCCCGGCGGCCACGCCATCTATCTCGATGCGCGCGCGTTTCTGCCGCATCTGCCACTGTCAAAGTTTCCCGGCGTCGCGCTAGCGAACGAACTCTATCTCGAGGGTGGAATCCGCTCCGTCGAAATCGGCACGCTCATGTTCGGCGAACACGCTACCATGGATTTGGTGCGGCTCGCGATCCCTCGCCGCGTCTACACGCAGAGCCACATCGAATATGTCGTCGAAGTCATCCTCGATGTGTGGCGCCGCCGCGAGAAAATCCCCGGCTACGAGATCGTCCACCAGGCCCCGTTCCTCCGGCACTTCACTGCACGTCTCAGGCCTCTGGCTGCCTAAAGCCGATTCACATCTCAAATTCGTCATTCCGAACGGAGTCTGCGAAGAGAGATTCCTCGCTACGCTCGGAATGGCAGTAGCTGAGGGGCTTAGGGCCTACCGGCCGGGCCGTTCGTGGGGCTGGTTGCCGGACGGATGCGGGGTGCTATTCGGGTGCCCGTTCGGATGTTCGTTGGGGTGCGCGCTGTTCGGATGCGAATTGCTCGGATGAGAGTTCGGCGACGCAGTGTTGGCATGCTCGTGGTTCGTTGCTGAACCGTTTGCCCCATTCGTGGTGTGCTGGTTCGTGTTTTGCGTTTGATGATTCGCCTGACCCGCGTACGGCGGCCGATCATTCCTGGCCTGCGCATGGTTTTCGCCGCCCGCGTTGCCTTGCGGGCGATTCGTGTTACTGCCCGCCGAATGCGCAGCCGTCACGCCGTTTCCGCTGAACTGCCCTGGCTTGCTGGTCGCCGCCACTGCCGGCTGTCCGTGGTTCACCGATGCCAGCAATTGGTGGTTCTGGCTCGCGGCATTCACGTGCTGGGTCTGCACGCTCGTCGGCGCTATGTGGTGCTCGCTCTCCACTGCCCGCTCCGCGGCGGTCGGTTGCGCGGTCGTGCCGCCGGTTCCACCGTTGTAGCTGACGTTGTTGTTCACCACCGTTTTGTTGATCACCGTATTGTTCACGTACGTGTTGTGAATCACCGTGGTGTTCACGTTCGTTACCGCTGAATTGTACGCAAACGCGCCGCCGCGCCACTCGCCGCCGACAAATCCCACACCGCCGTACCCAAATCCATAATTAATCCCGCCATAGAAACCGACATGCGGTCCCCAATATCCCCCGTGCCAAACGTAGTAGCCGCCGCCCCATCCCCAATAGCCGGGAGTCCACAGCAAACCAACCGCCGGCGCCACCACCCACGTTCCCGGCACCCAGTAGTAACCGGCCGGACCATAGGCCCAATAGCCGGGCGTCCAGATATACCCTGGGCCGGGACAAATCGGTTGCGAATACACCGGTAGAACCGGCGGCCCAACGCGAATCGAGACGCCGACCGCAATCTGCGCATGCGACGCCGACGGCAAGCTCAACGCACCGATCGTAGCGAACATCAAGAAGCACACTCGTAGTAAGCGCGACATTTGCGTGTCCTTTGTTGGTTCCCTCTTCAAGCTGGGATACTGCGCGGCTCACCTTCTCCGCGCGATCGAGGCACCTGTTCCTATAAACCCATCCTCGCAGAAAAGTTGTCGTGTCGCAAAAACCTCCTTCCCGTCATAGGTTTACGAGACGGCCACACTGCTTAGCGTTCTTCCTTGGTATGGAAGCTCTGGCCACTCTCGTGCACTAATCCCACCTGTAGTGTGTGACGTCGTCACGGCTACTGGTTCCTCGCACCGGTTCACGCTCCCTGTGTCGACGTAAAACGCTGAATTATATAAGCTTTAGCTCGTTTACGCCTCGGGTGAGTGGCAGGTCCAGAAACCTCCTGCTGCGTTCCTTCGCTCCAGGCCGGGCAAATCCCCACTTCGGTGGGGCTTCTCGCCCAGTTCAAGGCCAAGGAGTGATTCCGATGAAGTCGCAACTCGAACGTCGCGGTCCCCAGCTCTCTCTCGACCAACTCAAAGCGGCCGCCGCGGAAATGCGCGCCGTCAATCTCACGGCCATCTACGCGGCCGGCTCCGGTCATCCTGGCGGCACGCTTTCCGTCATGGACATCGCCGCGGCTCTGTATCTGAACGTCTTGAATCACGATCCAGAGAATCCCGCCTGGCCCGAACGTGATCGCGTCTTCTGGTCTGCGGGACACAAGGCTCCCGCCCTTTATGTCGCTCTCGGCCGCGCGGGATATTTTCCCCTCGATGATGTTGTGCTGCTTCGCCAGCTCGGCGCTCCGTTCGAAGGCCATCCCAACTGGCTCAAAGTTCCCGGCGTCGAAATCTCCAGCGGCTCGCTCGGCCAAGGGCTCGGCGCGGCCGTCGGCAATGCTCTCGCGCTCCGGCTTCGTAATTCCTCTTCTCGCGTCTACGTGATCATGGGCGACGGCGAGCAACAGGAAGGCAGCGTTTGGGAAGCGGCCATGTCCGCCGGCCACTTTAAGCTCAACAATCTCTGCGCCGTCATCGACGTCAACCGCCTGCAAATCGATGGCTGGGTCGAAGAAGTCATGAATGTCCAGCCTCTCGCTCAAAAATACGCGGCTTTTGGTTGGAACGTTCTCGAATGCGATGGCCACGACATCCAGCAACTGCTTAACGCGTTCGCTAAAGCAGCACTCGAAACCGCCAAGCCAACCGTGATCCTGGCCAAAACCGTCAAGGGCAAGGGCGTTTCCTTCATGGAAAACGAAGCCTCCTGGCACGGCACGCCACCGAAAAAGGACCAGTTCGAGAAAGCCCTCACCGAGCTTCTCACTGCGGAAGTTCCCCGTGAGCGTGTTGATCGTTTACTGGCGCGTGCGGCCGCCAGCGCCAAAGAAGTCGCGCAAAACACCAAGAGCAACATCCCCAAGTTCGCCCACGAATATTGGTGGAACTCGCGCGAAAACATGAAGGTCGACATGGACCCGACACGCATGGGCTTCGGCCGCGGCCTGGAGAAAGCCGGAGAAGATCCACGCGTCGTCACACTCCATGCCGATATTTCCGGCTCCATTCGCATCACCGACTTCGAAGCCAAGCATCCTGAACGGAAGAACCGCGTCTTCAGCGTCGGCATCGCGGAACAGAACATGATGAGCGTCGCCGCCGGTCTCGCCCGCGACGGCCTCATCCCGGTAACCGGCACCTACGGCGTGTTCGCTTCGGGGCGCGCCTGGGATCAGATCCGTACGACCATTTGCTACTCCAATCTCAACGTGAAAATTGCCGGGGCGCATGGCGGCATCTCCGTTGGTCCCGACGGCGCCACTCACCAGGCCCTCGAGGAAATCTCGCTTACCAGCATTCTCCCGAACATGAATGTCGTGGTGCCTTGCGACTCCGTGGAGACCGAGCGCGCTACGATCCACTCGCTTCTCTCGCTGGACGGCCCGTGCTACCTCCGCTTTGCCCGCGAGGCCACACCGATCGTCACCTCTCTCGACACTCCTTATGAATTCGGCGTCGCCAACGTTATCCGCTACCGCGGCGAAGAAAAGAAATTCTCCGACGCCTTCGACACCTTCCTCGGCACGCGCTATCGCAACGATCACGCGCCCGTTTCGATCATTGCCTGCGGTCCGATGGTCGCCGAGGCCATGCGCGCCGCGTGGTTATTGAAAGAGGAATACGCGATCGAAACGCGCATCGTGAACGTCCACACCGTCAAGCCGCTCGATGTAGCCACTATTGTTCGCGCCGCCGACGAAACCGGTGTGATCGTAACGGCAGAAGAGCATCAGACCGGCGGCTTCGGCAACATCATTGCCGGCGCGATTCTGCAGCATCGCCCGAACTTCCGCTTGCCATTGCAACTCAGCATGATCGGCGTGGCCGATCGCTTTGGCGTTTCCGGCAATCCCTGGGAACTCGTCCAGCACTTCGGGCTCACCGCCGAACATATCGCGAAGCGGGTCCTCGACATGCTGGACCGCAAGATCGCCACCTCGCCACTCGCGTCTGCGGAAATGCCGGCCATTCGTTGCACTCGTTGCGGCAACCATGTTCCTCTCACTGAATACGCCAAGGAAGTACAGATGCCCGCCGACGAAATGTGCGCCGAGTGCGATTACCGCTCCCACGAGCTCTGCGCTGTCTGCCGCGTGGAATGGGGCAAGATCACCCAGAACACGTCCTACATTTGCCTAAGCTGCCGCGCCAAGCCCGTCCTGCGCTGAGTCCGCGCATGTTGGATGGTGTGGGGGCGGGTCTTCCCACCCGCGCCTTTGCCTTTGTAGGGACCGCCTTCTGAGGCGGTCCGCTATCGATCAACTAAGCGGATTTGACTGCGCAGCTTGGCAAACGCGATTCTTTAGTCATGCCGAAACTCTCCATCGACCCCGCCCTCAAGCAAAAGTGCACCCGCGTCGCGCTAGGCCTGGTCACCGCAAACGTCAAGGTTCACGAAAACTCCGCCTCGCTCCTCGACGAAATGCAGCGACGCGAATCCGAAATCCTCGCCCTCTCAGATCCGCGCTCCATCCTCGAATCTCCGAAAATCCTGGCCACCCGTTCGGGTTACAAAGCGCTCGGCAAAGATCCCGCCCGTTACCGCGGCTCCGCGGAAGCCCTGATTCGCCGCATCATCAGCGGCAAGCACTTCCCGCAAATCAACACCGTCGTCGACATCATCAATCTCATGTCTGTCGAAACCCGTCTCTCCATCGGTCTCTACGATCTTGCTCACGTCAAAGGTGACATCACCTTCCGCGTAGGGCGCGCAGGCGAAACTTACAAAGGCATCGGCAAATACGATCTCAATCTCGAAGACCTCGCCGTTTTCAGCGACGACGACGGCCCTCACGGCAGTCCTACCAGCGATTCTGAACGCACCATGGTCACACTAACGACCACGCACGTCGCCGCCATCCTCATCTCCTTCGGCGGCCCAGAGGCTCTGCAGCCGGCTTGCGAACGCACTGCCTCTCTCTTCACGCAATACGCTGAGGGTGAAAATTCGCAGATCGAGATCGTGCAGTGACTTCTGCGCAAGCCCAGTCGGCGCATCGACCCTTCCCTCGTTGGCAGCGAATCCTCATCGGCTTCCCGGGAATCTGCCTCGCCACTCTGTGGGGCTTCGCGGAAGCCACCTTCTTCTTCGTCATCCCCGACGTTCTTCTTTCGCTCGTGGCTATTCTGAGTTGGCCCCGCACGTGGAAGCATGTTGTCAGCGCAATCGCCGGTGCATTGCTGGGGGGCGCTTTGCTTTTCCAGTGGGCGGCCGCCGACCACCGAAACGCTCTCACGACGATCGGACAGGTGCCTTTTATCCGGGAACACATGCTGACGCAAGTCGACGAAAGTTTTCAAACGCGGGGCTTGTACGCTTTGTTGTGGGGCTCGCTCCGAGGCATTCCCTACAAACTCTACGCAGTCCAAGCCCCGCAATACACGAGTGAGTCGAATTTTCTGTTGGCCACTCCTCCCGCCCGTGCGGTGCGCTTTCTCCTGGTGTGGGCCGCCTTCGGCACAATCGCGGGCTGGCTCCGCCGTCGTTTCGCTCTACGCACCGGTCATCTCCTGCTCATCCACTCGGCGGTCTGGATTGCCGTTTACGCGTTCTATTGGGGCCGCATTCTCTCCGGCTGAGGGCTTCCGCTGTAGGATGAACTCAGCGCCATGCCCAGCGTCTACGACCTGAAACCAAAATTCCAGGCCCTACTGCGGCCGATCACGAACGGTCTCGCGAGAGCGGGTGTCACCGCCAATCAAGTCACGATCGCGGCCATGCTGCTTTCTCTCACCACTGGCGCCGCCATCTTCTATTTCCGGTCTCCGCAAATGCTTCTGTTGCTTCCCGTTGTGCTTTTTGTGCGCATGGCCCTGAACGCCATCGATGGAATGCTCGCTCGCGAACACGATCAGAAAACCGCTTTTGGCGCCATCCTGAACGAACTCGGTGACGTCGTTTCCGATTCCACGCTCTATCTGCCGCTCGCAGTTGTGCCCGGATTTAACGCGAATCTGGTCGTGCTGATTGTGCTCTTCGCGGTTTTCACGGAAATGACTGGCGTCGTCGCGATGCAAATCGGCGCTTCCCGCCGCTACGACGGCCCCATGGGAAAGAGCGATCGCGCCTTTGTCTTCGGCGCGCTGGGACTTTTGGTCGGCCTGCGCGTACCTGTTGATCCTGCAATCCTCTGCATTCTCGGTGTTGTGCTTTTCCTTCTGGCCATCACTGTGATCAATCGGGCCAGCCACGCCCTTGCTGAACTCCGGAGCCGTCCCTCGCCATGAGCGCCGGTATCCATCCTGTCGCCAGTCTGCTCGCCGCCATCGCCCGCGGCATCAGCGGCGTACAAGTGCAATGGGCCGGGTGCGAACCCGACGAGCGCCAGCGCATCTACTTCGCCAACCATTCCAGCCATCTCGATTTTGTGGTTCTTTGGTCGGCTCTTCCGCCCGACCTCCGCGCCCGAACCCGCCCTATCGCCGCCAAAGATTATTGGGAACAAAGGCCATTGCGGCTTTATCTGGCCAAGAATGTCTTCCACGCCGTTCTCGTTGAACGTGGAGCGGCCGCGAAGACGCAACATCCGGAGGAAGCACATTTCGTCGGCCGTCACCTGATCGATCAGATGGCCGAAGCCCTCGGCAGCGAGAATTCGCTGATCCTTTTTCCCGAAGGCACCCGCGGCACCGGCGAAAAACTCGGCCCATTTCGCTCTGGCCTCTATCACCTCGCGCTTCATCGGCCTGACGTTGAACTGGTGCCCGCCTATTTGGAAAATCTCAATCGCATTTTGCCCAAAGGCGAATTCCTCCCCGTTCCGATGCTCAGTCTTCTCACTTTCGGAAAGCCGATACAGGTAGAGCAGAGTGAACACAAAGATGACTTTCTCGAACGAGCGCGCGAAGCGGTTGCCAGCCTTCGCCGGATTGGAAACGCATGATGTTCGCCGCTCTACACGATTCGAAACTCGTTTGGCTCTATTGCGGCGTGCTCGCTCTGCTCGTCATCTCAACGCTGATCGGTCAGGTCCTGAAAGCCGCTCGCAAGGGCGACGCCAGCCGCTCTACCATCGACAATCTCAACGCCCGCATTCGCGCCTGGTGGAAAATGGCGGCCATCTTCGCGGTGGCGGTCGCCTTCGGCCCCATTGGCGCGCTGGTCCTATTCGGCCTGATTTCCTTCCTGGCCATGCGCGAGTACATGACGCTGGTTCCCACGCGCCGCGGCGATCACCTGACGTTGTTCTGGAGTTTCTTCGTGATCATGCCGCTGCAGTATTACCTCATCGGCATCCAGTGGTACGGCTTCTTCGCGATTATGATTCCCGTGTTCGCGTTCGTCTTCGTCCCCACCAGCATCGCCATCGCAGGCGACACGGAACATTTCCTGGAGCGGGCTGCAAAAATTCAGTTCGGCATCATGGTCTGCGCGTACTGCTTAAGCCACGCGCCCGCGTTGCTGCTCCTGCACATTCCCGGATTCGAAGGCCACGACGCGCGCCTGCTGCTTTACCTGGTCATCGTCGACCAGATGAGTGACGTCCTGCAGTATGTGTGGGGGAAGCTGATCGGCAGACACAAAATCGCCTGGCGCGTCAGTCCCAACAAGACCTGGGAGGGCTTCGTCGGCGGAGTCGCCAGTGCCACGGCGTTAGGCACGGCCCTGTGGTGGGCTACCCCGTTTACGCCGCTGCAATCCGCAGGCATGTCGTTAATGATTTGTTTGCTCGGCTTCGCCGGCGGCCTGGTGATGAGCGCCATCAAGCGCGACATTGGCATCAAGGACTTCGGCGTTGTTATCGAAGGCCATGGCGGCATTCTCGACCGCATCGACTCGCTCTGCTTCGCCGCCCCGATTTTCTTCCACCTGATCCGCTACTACTTCGTGCGCTAGCAATTGTAGGGCAGGGCGAGTCTGCGAGCCCTGCGGCTTTGTCTACCAGTAAAACCAGGATAACCACGTCATTCCGAGCGAAGTCCGCGGAGCGAGGAATCTCTCTTTCTTTTGGTCCAAACCCAAGAGGGATTTCTCGCTGCGCTCGGAATGACGAACAAGCGCGGGCTTACCCGCGAGCTAGCACTTCAGCCGCATTCTGAGCTGTCTTGCTCTTCAAGAATCCTTTTGCCGCCAGCAACTCCGCATTCAACACCGCCGCGCCGGCCGCCCCCCGCACCAGGTTGTGCGACAGCAGCGTAATCTTCACATCGAACAGGGGGCACTCGCGCACCCGCCCGACCACTCCTGCCATGCCGTACCCGATGTCCGAATCCTTCCGCGGCTGTGGACGGTCATCTTCATCTCGCACCACCACCGGATTCCTTAGCGCCGTCGGCAACGACGCCAGTTCGTCTGACACCTCGAAATTCCGCAAAGCGTCCTTCACTTCCTCGATGGTCGCCGTCTTCTTCAGCCGCACCGAAACGCACTCCGTGTGCCCGTTCACCACCGGCACTCGGTTGCAATGCGCGCTGATGCCCAGTCCCGCATCGATGAACCGGTTCCCGTCCCACTTGCCCAGCAACTTCTGCGGCTCGCTTTCCATTTTCTCTTCTTCGCCGCTGATGAACGGCACCACATTCCCGAGCGCGTCCATCGACGGTACGCCTGGATACCCAGCGCCCGAAACCGCCTGCATCGTCACTACGAACAGTTTCTCCAAGCCAAACGCATCCGCCAGCGGCTTCAGCACCAACACCAACCCCGCCGTCGAACAATTTGGGTTCGTCACGATGAATCCCGAATCGTACTTCTGATTCTTCTGCTGCACCGGAATCGCGTTGATGTGCGACGCGTTCACTTCCGGGATCAGTAGCGGCACGTCCGGATCCATTCGATGGTTCTTGGAATTGCTCACCACGGGGTAGCCCGCTCGCGCAAACACCGACTCCGCTTCGCCCGCTACCGAAGAATCCAACGCCGAAAAAACGAAATCGCAATCCAAGGTCGGCTCCAGGTCTTTTACCACCAGCCCGCGCGCCGCTGGCGGAATCGGCGTCTCCAAATGCCATCGCGCAGCCTGTTCATACGTTTTGCCGGTCGACCGTTCCGAAGCCGCCACGGCCGTCAGCTCAAACCACGGATGGTGGGCCAGCATGTTCACGATCCGCTGGCCCACCATTCCGGTCGCGCCCAACACTCCCGCGCGATACTTCTTCCCGTTTCCCAGTGCGCTCACGCCGCACCTCCGTTTGCTTGAGCACCGATTCGTGTGCCGCGCGCCTGCGGCTTGAACG
>Ga0207761_1000063_pt1 | contig 29978 bp, 21 predicted proteins | sample LuqExpMetageno34_FD_187792 | JGI IMG/M metagenome (GOLD analysis project Ga0207761, IMG submission 187792) | Tropical forest soil microbial communities from Luquillo Experimental Forest, Puerto Rico - Sample 34 (SPAdes) | ecosystem: Environmental > Terrestrial > Soil > Tropical forest ... | reverse complement strand
AGGGAGGGACCGAAGGACACCCGCGATGGGTTGATCGAGGAGGGCGTCGACGATAGAGAGCAGGCCCATGAAGAAGAGATTGGATTTTTCGTCGTCCATCTGGGCGGCGTGGGAGAACTCTTCGCAGAAATAGGCGCGGGTGAGGGCAGTGCGGATCAGTTCGGGCGGTTTGCCGGTGGCGAGAGCAATGACTGCAAAAACAGAGACCCAGCGGCGGAATTCGCGCTCGCCGATCAGAGAAATCGCGTGGCGGACACTGTGGACCTCGGAGCGTAGGCCAAGGAGCGGGGAGTTGAGATAGCGGAGCAGGCGATAAAGGAGAGAGGGTTCGTGTTTCAGGAGATCTTCGACGGCGGCGTAGTCGAGTTCAGGTGCGGCGACGAGATGAAGAAGCCGGAGATGCAGGAGTTTGTTGCCGGGGATTTCGCGGGTTTCGACCATGGAAGGCTTGCAGAAGAAATAGCCCTGGTAGAGGGTAAAGCCAAGATCGCGGGCTTCGGCGAGTTCCGCTTCGGTCTCCACCTTCTCGGCGAGCAGAGTGATGCCTGATTTGCCATACTTCTCGGCGATGCGGCGGCGAGCGTCGGCGTCGAGGAGTTGGAAATCAATCTTGAGATATTTGGCGCATTCGACGAGTGGGGCGAGATTCGGGCGGTCAACGAAGTCATCGAGGGCGAGGGTGTAGCCGTCGGAGCAGAGATCTTTGCAGATTTTGACGATTTCCTCGGAGGGTGAAACGGTTTCGAGAATTTCGATGATGACCTGGCGGGCTGGGAGGAGACGGGGTGCGTCAAGGCGGAGAGCGAGTTCGTCGACATTGATGAAGGCGAGAGCGGCGCCGGTAAGCGTTTGCAGGTCAAAGAGAGTAATCGAGTCGGCGATGACGCTGGAGGAGGCGTTTTTGTTGAGGACGAAGTAATTCTGCGGGCCACCGCGAAAGAGAAGCTCGTAAGCGAAAACGCGGAGGCGTTTATCGAAGATGGGTTGACGGGCGATGAATTTGGCGTTCATCGAGGTGGCCCAAAATACCAGTAACAGATTCGCATAGACGAAGGGTATAAGCCAAGGAAAGAGTTGTTGAGTAGTAATAGCGACAAAAGAAATGTGAAAGGGAAAGGAGAGAAGCGCGAGGAGAAGACCCACCCTTTGCGGAAACCGCGCAAAGGATGAGGCACCCTCAAGAATTCGAGATCGAGATAATTCGGAAGAGCGGACCGCCTCAGAAGGCGGTTCCTACAAAGGCGCCGCGGTTAGGCGGGGGCGGACATGGAGCTGAGGAACTCAGCGTTGCCCTTGGTCTTGGTGAGACGGCTGAGCAGGAGCTCCATGGCTTCGACGGTGGAGAGCGGGCTCAAAACCTTGCGCAGCACCCAGACGCGGCTGAGTTCGTCGGCGGGAAGGAGTAGTTCGTCCTTACGCGTCCCGGAGCGCTGAATGTCGATCGCGGGGAAGACGCGCTTATCAGCAAGACGGCGGTCGAGGTAGATTTCCATGTTACCGGTACCCTTGAACTCTTCGAAGATGACGTCATCCATGCGGCTACCGGTGTCGATGAGCGCGGTGGCGATGATGGTGAGCGAGCCGCCTTCCTCGACGTGGCGCGCGGCGGCGAAGAAACGGCGCGGGCGCTGAAGCGCATTGGCGTCAATACCGCCGGAGAGAACTTTGCCGGAAGGCGGGGTGACCGCGTTGTACGCGCGCGCAAGACGAGTGATGGAGTCGAGCAGGATGACCACGTCGCGCTTGTGCTCGACGAGACGCTTGGCCTTTTCGAGAACCATTTCTGCGACTTGAATGTGGCGCTGGGGCGGCTCATCGAAGGTGGAGCTGATGACTTCACCTTTGACGGTGCGCTGCATGTCGGTGACTTCTTCGGGGCGCTCGTCGATGAGGAGCACAATGAGCGCGACTTCTGGATGATTGGTGGTGATGGAATTCGCCACGGACTGGAGCATCACGGTCTTACCGGTGCGGGGTGGCGCATTGATCAAGCCGCGCTGACCTTTGCCGATGGGGCAGAGAAGATCGAGCACGCGACCGGTGAGATTTTCCTTGGTAGTTTCCTGCTTGAGTCGGCCCTGAGGATAAAGGGGCGTGAGGTTGTCGAAGAAAATCTTGTTGCGGGCGACTTCGGGATCCTCAAAGTTGACGGCTTCGACTTTGATCAACGCGAAGTAACGCTCGCCGTCCTTGGGCGGGCGGACCTGGCCGGAGACAGTGTCGCCAGTGCGTAAATCGAACTTGCGAATTTGCGAGGGCGAGACGTAGATATCGTCGGGGCCCGGGAGATAGTTATACTCCGGGGCGCGGAGAAAGCCGAAGCCGTCGGGGAGGCATTCGAGGACGCCTTCCGAGAAGATGAGGCCGGACTTTTCCGTCTGCGCGCGAAGGATCTGGAAGATCAGTTCCTGCTTGCGCATGCCGCTGGCGCCAGGGATGTTGAGCTCCTTGGCGATCTTGGCGAGGTCGGTGATGTTCTTTTCTTTCAGCTCAGCAAGGCTGATGCTGATTTGGTTGTTGCCTTCAGTGCTTGTTTCTTTTGCCATATATCCTGACTTTAGTGACTGAGTGGTGATGAACCTTGACCGTGATTTTCCGGAACTGGACGATGTGGTGGTATACCTTCCAGCGGCGAGAAACACCGCCAGCGGGGTCAAACCAACTGCCTGCAACCGGAAGCAGCACCCGAGAACCTTGCAGGCCTGCGGGTGCAGGCCGTACCTCTGGAAAGCTGCCTAGTTGGTCAAACTCGTGTCTTTATCGGCGCCCGTGACGAACGTTTCGGTAACCGCAGGCGCAACCCCAGTGTGTTCTACCGGCACAATCGGCCGTTCCAGCGCAATCTGCAACACTTCATCCATGGTTTCCACGAAGTGCATCTTCAGGCTGGAGAGTATCTCCTGAGGGATTTCCGCAAGGTCTTTCTCATTATCCTTCGGAAGGATGATGGTACGCAAGCCCATTCGGTGGGCGGCCAGGAGCTTCTCTTTGACGCCGCCGATGGGGAGAACCTTGCCGCGAAGAGTGATCTCGCCCGTCATGGCGACGTCGCAGCGCACGGGATTCTTGGTGAGCGCGCTGACGATGGAAGTGCAAATGGTGATACCGGCGGAGGGGCCGTCCTTGGGAATGGCACCTTCGGGCACGTGCACGTGAATGTCGATGGTGCGGTAGAAATCCTTTTCGAGGCCGAGGGCCGAGGTGCGCGAACGGACGTAACTCATGGCGGCTTGCGCGGATTCCTGCATGACTTCACCGAGCTTTCCGGTCGGAGTCATGCGACCCTTGCCTTCCATGATGGTGGCTTCGACGGCCAGAACGGAGCCGCCCACTTCGGTCCAAGCCAAGCCAGTGGCGAGGCCGACTTCGTTCTGCTTTTCGAGCCAGAGTTCGCGAAATTTAAGTACGCCGAGGAAGTCTTTGACGTTGTCGGGGGTGATTTCGACAGTCGTGGCATTGCCTTCGGCAACGACGCGGCGAGCCATCTTGCGGGCGATGTTCTGAATTTCGCGCTCGAGATTGCGGACGCCGGCTTCATGCGTGTAGTGGCGGATTAAGTGCAGCAGGCCGTCGTCGGTAAGGGTGAGATTCTTCTCGCTAAGCCCGGTGGCTTCGCGAGCGCGCTTGACGAGGAAGCGCTTGGCGATTTCGAGCTTTTCCTGTTCCGTGTAGCCGGGCAAGCGCAGGATTTCCATGCGGTCCTGCAGGGGTTGCGGAATGGTGTGAAGAACGTTCGCGGTGCAGACGAACATGACCTTCGAAAGATCGTATTCGACGTCGAGATAGTGATCGGTGAAAGCGTGATTCAGCTCGGGATCGAGGACTTCCATGAGCGCCGCCGACGGATCGCCACGGAAGTCGGTGGACATTTTGTCAACTTCATCCAGGACGAAGATTGGGTTGGTGGTGCCGGCCTTCTTCATCATCTGGATAATCTGGCCGGGCAGCGCGCCGATGTAGGTGCGACGGTGGCCACGAATTTCAGCTTCATCACGCACGCCGCCGAGTGAGACGCGGACGAATTTGCGTCCGGTGGCGTGGCCGATAGACATGGCGAGAGAAGTCTTGCCGACGCCTGGAGGCCCGACGAAGCAGAGGATCGAGCCCTTGGGATTCTTGACCAGTTGGCGAACGGCGAGGAATTCGAGGATGCGCTCTTTCACCTTCTCGAGGCCGTAGTGCTCTTTGTTGAGAATGTCTTCGGCCGCCTTGATATCGCGAATTTCTTTGGAGCGCTTCTTCCAGGGCACGGCGAGGAGCCAGTCGATGTAGTTGCGGCTGACGGTGGACTCAGCGGACATCGGAGGCATAAGCTCGAGGCGCTTGAGTTCGGTGACGGCCTTTTCGTGGACATCTTTGGGCATGCCGGCCGAATCGATTTTTTTCTTCAGTTCCTCGGATTCGTTCTTTTCGCCGCGGCCGAGTTCCTTCTGGATGGCCTTGAGTTTTTCGTTGAGGTAATACTCTTTCTGGGCGCGCTCCATCTGGCGCTTCACGCGGGTGTTGATGTTGCGGTCGACGTTGAGCTTTTCGAGTTCAATTTCAAGGATATCGGCGACGCGGTTGAGGCGCTCAAGCGGGTCGGCGGTTTCGAGGAGGTCCTGCTTTTCGTCGACGGGAAGCTGAAGATTTGCGGCGATCGTGTCGGACAGTCGCGCAGGATCATCGACGCGAGCGGCGGCGATCATCGTGTCGTAATTCAGGCTCTGGGAGAGCTTGATGAACTGCTCATAAAGATTAGTGACCTTCTGGACGAGTTGCTCGACTTGGGGCGTGGACTCGATGCGCCCTGTGAGCAAGCGAATATTGGCGCGGAAGAAGCCTTCCTCGGTGGAGATGGAAAGCGAGCGGGCGCGCTCGACGCCTTCGACCAGGACTTTAATATTGCCGTCCGGAAGTTTGACGCTCTGCACGATATTGGCGAGTGTGCCGACGGCGTAGATCTCTTCGGGTTTGGGATCGTCGATGGAGGCGTCGTGCTGGGTAGACAGAAAAATCTTTTTGTCGCCGGCGAGCGCCTCTTCGAGCGCGCGGACGCTGGCTTCGCGGCCGACGATGAAGGGAGTCATCTGCTGCGGGAAGATGACCATATCGCGCACCGGCATCATGGGCACGCGTTTCATTTCTTGTTTCTCTCGATTAAACATGCAGGTCCCCGAACCCCCAAGTGCGGGCCGCCTGGCTTCTTGCGTCAGCGCAAGCAGAAGACGAGCCCTACAAACCTGCTCTGAAGCAGCCGTCACCCAGCCTTTTCGAGCAAACTCCAGTTGATTTCGCGGCCGCGCACCATGTCAGCGGTGACCACGAAATCGCGTACGCGCTTCTGCATCGGCAGGTGGTACATCAACTCCAGCATGAGGTCTTCGAGGATCATACGCAAGCCGCGAGCGCCGACCTTGCGCTGAAGAGCCAACTCCGCCACGGTATCCAAGGCGTCATCGGTAAAGCGCAGACGAACGTTTTCGAACTCGAAGAGCCGCTGGTACTGCTTAAGGAGGGCATTCTTGGGTTCGGTCAAAATCTTCATCAGCGCGGCCTTATCGAGGTCGCTCATCACCCCGGCGACCGGGAGACGGCCGACAAACTCGGGGATCAGTCCGTAGCGGATCAAATCGCTGGGCTGAACCTGCTCGAGAAGCTCCGTGTTGCGGCGCTGCGCGGAAACCGGCTGGGCGTCCGTATGGAAGCCGAGTGAGCGGTGACCGACGCGGCGCTCGATGATCTTTTCTAAGCCAACGAACGCGCCCCCACAGATAAATAGGATGTTCGTAGTGTCGACAGGGGTAAATTCCTGGTGGGGGTGCTTGCGGCCGCCTTGGGGAGGCACGTTGGCGACGGTGCCCTCGAGAATCTTGAGGAGGGCCTGCTGGACTCCCTCGCCACTGACGTCTCGAGTGATGGAGGGGTTTTCGTCTTTCTTGGCGATCTTGTCGATTTCGTCGATATAGATGATGCCCTGCTGGGTCTTTTGAACATCGCCATCGGCGGCCTGGAGGAGCTTGAGGATGATGTTCTCGACGTCTTCGCCGACGTAGCCCGCTTCGGTAAGGGTGGTGGCGTCGACGATGGCAAAGGGAACGTCGAGCATGCGGGAAAGCGTCTGGGCGAGGAGTGTTTTTCCGGTGCCGGTCGGGCCGATCAGGAGAATATTGGACTTGGAGAGTTCGACTTCACCGGGCTGTTTGTTCAGAAAGATACGCTTGTAGTGATTGTAGACGGCGACTGCGAGCTTTTTCTTGGTGCGATCCTGGCCGATGACGTAGGAATCGAGGAATTGCTTGATTTCTGGGGGCCGGGGCAAGCGGCGGGCCGGAGCGGCGGCTTGTTCGCGCTTTTCGTCCTCGAGGATGGTCTGGCAGACGCCGACGCACTCGTTGCAGATGTAGGCGCGGGGATAGTCGGAAGGCGAGGAAATGAGCTTTTCGACCTGTTCCTGCGTCTTATGGCAGAAAGAGCAACGTAACGGCTCGTCTGGGCTATATTTTTTCACGTGTGAACAGGCCCCTTCTCCAGGCGGTAGCTGGAGCGAATCGGTAATCTCATTGTAGGCCGAAAGTATCCCTGAAAGTAAAGGATATCATGCTTCATGATTGCAAACAGGAACCGCTGTGGAAAGTGTGAACAGGAACGGAAAAGGGGCAAAAAAAACTTGTCCAAGCGGGCAAAGAGCAAAGAGAGATTCCTCACTTCGCAGACTGCGTTCGGAATGACGGATTGGGTTTTATCCGTAACCACAGATACCAGGCTACCGGTGCTTGAAAATGATCTCGTCGATCATGCCGTAATCTTTGGCCTGTTCCGGGTTCATGATGTAGTCACGTTCTACATCCTTTTCGATGCGTTCGATGGACTGACCGGTATGCTTCGAGAGAATGCCGTTGATGGTGGTGCGCATGCGGAGAATTTCTTTGGCGTGAAGATCGATGTCGGTAGCTTGTCCGCCGAGGCCGCTCATCCAAGGCTGGTGAATCAGGATCCGGGAATTCGGCAGGGCGAACCGTTTTTTGGGAGCGCCGCCGGCGAGTAGAACCGCGGCGATGGAAGCCGCCTGGCCAACGCAAGTGGTGACCACGTCCGGCTTGACGAACTGCATGGTGTCATAGATTGCGAAGCCAGCAGTGATCGAGCCGCCCGGGGAATTGATGTAAAGCTGAATGTCCTTCTCCGGATCTTCGGCCTGCAGGAAGAGCATCTGCGCGGTGGCGAGGTTCGCGACGTGGTCGTCGATAGGTGTGCCAATGAAGACAATGTGCTCTTTGAGCAGCCGCGAATAGATGTCGTAGGCGCGTTCGCCCCGGCTGGTTTGCTCCACGACCATGGGAACGAGAGTGGTGGCGCGATACTGCGAATCGTCAAAGTTTTTCATGTGAGAAAGTTTGCCTGTCGAAACGAGGTTGGGTCACTTGGCACTGGCTGCGGCTACCGTTTTGACCCGAGCATTTTGAGCAAGCCAATCGACGGTTTTGTCACTGCGCAGCTTCGCTTTCATCCTATCGAGGGCTCCCTGCTTTGTCAAACGAGCGTGAATTGCTTCCGCGGATTCGCCGGAATGGCTGGCCATGTGCTCGAGTTCGTGCTGCAGTTCTTCCTCGGTGACATCGATTTTCTCTTCTGATGCGATGCGGTCGATCACCAATTCAGCCTTAACGTCATCGCGGGCGCGCTCTTCCTGGCGCTTGCGGAGACTGACCCAATCCACGTTGACGGCGCGGGGATCCACACCCTGCTGCGCCAGGGAGCGGACGACCCGTTCAAGGCGCACATCCATCTGGTGTTCGACGAGGGATTCGGGAACCGGGAAGTCGTGGAGCTTGACCAGTTCACCGATGATTTTCTCGCGCTGGAGATCCTTTTGGCGATGATCGCGCTCGTGCTCGAGGCCTTCGCGAACTTTCTTCTTGAGTTCGTCAAGAGAAGGCGAGTCGCTGACGTCCTTGGCGAAGTCGTCGTTGAGTTCGGGCAGCTTTTTGGTCTTGATGCCGAGCACATCGACGGCATAGTGGAACTTCTTGCCGGCGAGCTTGGCGTCGGGATAGTCGGCGGGATATTCGACGTCGAAATTCTTGTGATCGCCGACAGTGGCGCCGCGAAGATTCTCGTTGAATGGCTCCATGGTTTCTTCGGCTCCGACATGGCAGAGGACGCTTTCGGCCTGAAGGGGATCACCGCCGCTTTCCGGAGTGCCAAGAAGCTTGACTTGGACGAAGTCGTCGTTTTGAACCGGCCGGCCCTCGACCGGAGCGAAGGTGGCGGCGCGCTGTTGCATTTCGGCGAGCGTGTTGGAGACACTCTCGTCATTGATTCTCATCTCGGGCATTTCGATTTCGAGATCCTTGTAATTGGCGAGGGTGAATTCGGGGAGGACTTCAAAGGAGGCGCGGAATTTCAAGGGCTGGCCTTCCTGGAAGTCGAGCTTATCGACCTGAGGCTGAGAGACGGGAGTGAGCTTCTGCTCGGCCACGGCTTTTTCGACGTGCTCGGGAACGAGGGTTTGCAGCACTTCGCCCTTGATGTCGTCGGCGAAACGGCGCTTGATCAGGGAAATCGGAGCCTTGCCAGGGCGAAAGCCGGGGACGCGCGCAACGCGGGCGAGTTCCTTGGCGACTTTTTCGGTAGCCTTGGAAATTTCCTCTGCGGGAATCTCCAGGTCAAGTTCCTTGCGGCAGCTAGTTTCAGCCATGTGACGATCTCCCTTTGACGCAAACACCGAAGCAATACGGAAAACGAGGATTCAAGAGCGCGAGCACTGCGCGAAAAGCAAATCCGATGCGAAAAAATCCCGCTCCCTCTGCGGATTATCAGGAGTTACCCTGGGGCAATTCGGCGGGCAACGCAAAAACCTGCACAAAAAATTATAGGGTAGGCGAGGGGTAGGGTCAACGAAGGGAAGCTGTAGCCGCCAGTCGCGGAGAGGGCAAAAGGTGCCGACGCGCGGAGAATCCTGAAAATTCCAGTATCCCAGGCGACAGAAATGTCATCAGATCATCAGCGCGAGTCCAGATTGTCAGCGGGATTTACAATCTGCAAGGTCTGTCGTGGGGCAATTTTGCTAGGTTTCGTGAAGTCCTTGCGCTAACCTTTTTGACAGACTTAGCGTTTATTTTTGCAAGGAAAAAACTGAGAGGAAGGAATCCGTAATGAAGAATCTGGTTCGACTATTGGCTGTATGCACACTGGTGATTTTCGCTGCCTACGCGGCGGACGATGTGGTTACGGCCGTTCACGGCACGGTGACGAAAGTGGATTCGGGCACGAAGACCCTGGTGGTGAAGGCCAAGGATGGGACAGAGCACACCGTCCACTATACGGAAAAGACCGCGGTCTGGGGCGCAGACAAGACCGCCGCCGGGGCGAAGGATTCGTACAAGGGTGTCGAGGCAGGATCGGAAGTCGTAGTGCACTACACGGAGAAGGGCGGAGAAAAGACCGCGACGGAAGTCGACAAGGTGGGCAAGGACGGGCTGAAGTATGTCGACGGCACCGTGGAGAAGGTTGGAGCGGACGGCAAAACGGTGACGGTGAAAGCCGCCGACGGAACTGAGCACACGTTTGCGGTGGCAGGTAAGGACACCGCGGATGCCGCGAAGGCTGTAGGGAAGGGAACGGAGAAAGGCGCGAAGGCCACGGTGTACTACAGCGAAGAAGGCGGAAAGAAGGTGGCGCACTTCTTCGAGAAGCTGTAGCAAGCGGCATACATATAGAACAAGAGTTGAAAGAGCCGGTGGAGATACTCTCCGGCTCTTTTGTTTTGGACGGCATATTTCTATTTAGCGAACAGGTTTGAAGTAGCACTTTTGGAATCATGCGCTTATGCCACGAACCTGCTGCAGCAGCTCTCGCGTACAATATGGAGCCACTGGAGAAAATCGTGAAGAACAGCGCGATATTGCTGGTGCAATGCCCGGACCGTAAGGGACTGGATGCGACCATCGCCGAGTTCATCTACCGGTATGACGGGAATATTTTGCATTTCGAGCAACACCAAGCGGGGGAAGAGCGGTACTACCTGGCGCGGGTGGAATGGGATCTGACGGATTTCCGGTTGGATCTGAAAGATTTTGACGGAGCCTTTGGGCCGATCGCGCACAAGTTTGGGATGAATTGGGTGCTGCGGTTAGGAAATTACCGGCCGCGTGTGGCGCTGTTCGTGTCCAAGCAGGATCACTGTCTGGTGGATTTGCTGTACCGGCAAAGGATTGGCGAACTGGCATGTGATTTTCCGGTGATGCTCAGTAATCATCCCGACGCGAAACGCCACGCGGACTTCTATGGAATTCCGTTCCATTGCCTGCCGGTGACGAAAGAAAACAAGCCCGAGGTGGAAGCGGAGCAAATCCGGTTGCTGCACGAGAACCAGATCGATCTGGCGGTGCTGGCGCGGTACATGCAGGTTTTGTCGACGGATTTTATTGTGCAGTTTCCCCAGGCGGTCATTAATATTCATCATTCTTTTTTACCGGCGTTTATTGGCGGGAGGCCGCACCACCAGGCGTACGAGCGCGGGGTGAAGTTGATCGGAGCGACGGCGCACTATGTGACGGAAGTGCTGGATGATGGGCCGATTATCGAGCAGGGAGTGACGAGGATTTCGCACCGGGATTCGCTGGAGGATTTGGTGGAGAAGGGGAGGGATTTGGAGAAAGTGGTGCTTTCCCGCGCCGTGCGTTGGCATATTGAAAACAGAATTCTTCTGTACAACAACAAAACAATCATCTTCGAGTGATACGTATAAAGGTGCAAGGGTGTAAGGGTTTAAAGGTGAAAGTCTCCGCTGTTACTTGCGATCGCAGTCCCGCTGTGGGGACGCCTTTGCAGACCTTCTCAGGTAGCTCGCCAAGTTTGAGAGTCCTGCGCTTATTTTCTTGATCCTAAGACAGAAATTCTCACATTCTTTGGATGAAAGGTAGCTCTGATCCGAAGCGATCAGTATCTGCGCGCGAACTTCGCCACACGAACCTTTTGCGAATCTAAGAAAGTGAGCGAATTCGGCTCGCGATCCACGCTCGAAGCCTTCAGCGATGTTGGAAACCACGTACAACCCTGCGCGACGAATTTGATAGGAAAAGACTCGGTCTTTTGAACATGGAGCCGTTCGAGTCAATTTCCAAATGTCAGACGAAAGGCGACGCGCCTCTTGGAATACAAGAAGGTCATCAAACGCCTTTGCCGGCTTTAAAGGCAAATTCAACCGCCGCCACCCTTATACCATTGAACACTTACACCTTTATACTATAGACCGTTAGTCGGCGGCGTTGGCTCGCGTCAGGCTGCGGGTGAGGTCGGAGTAGAGGAGGCGGTGGAAGAGGTGCTCGCCGGCTTCACGGCGGACACTTAGGCGGCCGGCGACGTAGGCGCGGGAGCTGAGACCCCGCTGGACGGAATCGCAGATGGCCATGTCTTCATCCTGAACCTTTTCGCTGACGGCGATGCTGTTGCGGTTGTGGGCCGCGGCCGCGTCGGATATGTCGGCGAAGTAGTAGTCGAAGATAACGGCACATTTGTCGACGCCAAGTGGCAGCACAAGATTGGTGTCCATCACCCCGGAGTAGGCGTTGATCATGAAGTTGGGATAAATCCAAAGGTAGAAGGCGTTACCCTGGCGCGTGGAGCCGATGGTGGGGTCGGCGGCGGTGGAAGAATCGAGCGGGCTCGATTGTAAGCAGGAACGCTCGAAATTCTCGATGGTGTATTTGGTGTATTCGACGACGCTACTGAGGCCTTTGTGGGCATGCGGAACGTGATAGCCCCCGTCGAGGTAGTTATCGACATAGACCTTCCAGTTGCAGTTGAGCGTGTAGATGCGGCGATCAAAGTAATGGAGTTTTTCGGAGAGTTGCGTCGGCGTGACGAGCGAGGGGACCCTGCCCAGAAACTCGTTGAGCGGAGAGGCTTTGCCGTCGAGATTGACGAAGATGAAGTTCTCCCAGGTGGCCACGCGAACGGGAACGAGGCCGTTGTCTTTGCGGTCAAAATTGCACACGCCCTCGAATTCGACCATGCCTTTGAGGGCGCCATCGTTGCCGTAGGTCCAGCCATGATAGGGGCAGCGGAACTGTTTGGCGGAGCCGCACTCGCGAGGCTCCACGGCGGCGGCATGGTGGCGGCAGACGTTGAAGAAAGCGCGCAGTTGGCCGTCGTCAGAGCGTGCGATTACGAGAGGCTCTTCATTGACGTCGATGGTAAAGAATTGGCCCGGCTCTTTGAGCTGATCGAGGCGGCCGACGACCTGCCAGTTGCCGGCGAAAACGGTTTCGCGTTCGAGTTGCGCGATGCGCGTTTCGAAGTACCAGGGGGCGGGAATGGTGGAAGCTTTTTCAAGCGGGTCGGCGGGATTGTAGAGATTGAGGATGTCGCGGACGGTGCGGTCGGTCATCGATGAAGCTCCGTGGTGAGGGCGAGTGACAACTGAGAGTTATTGTGGTGTAGGAGGAGCGGGGTAGGCAAGGGGGCCAGTCGGCAGAGCATCACAGCAATAACAGAGAAGAGCTAACATGAAAGTCAGCTCTACAAAACCACAGAGCAGAGCCAGGAATGGCTGTGCCACCGCTGCACAGCCTATGACCTATGTCGTGGCTGGTTTTTTGAGAGAAACGGCGTTACAAGGACAGAGGGGCAGCATCGAACTGGGCAGCCCGCTCGACCGGGTGCATCCTTTCAAATGAGGTGAACGTGATGGCCGTGAACTATGGTGGGAAGCAGTTAGCAGACGCGTTCCGAACCGTGCGGAAGAACACAATTCAGGTGGCGGAAGACATTCCGGAGGAAAAATATGGTCATGTGGCGGCGGCTGAAGTCCGGAGCGTGGCGGAGATGCTGACCCATGTGGCGATTACGACGGGGTTCTCGAAGCGATTGAATGGCCCAGAGGTGAAAACTCTCGTGGGGTTCGATTTCTTCAAGATTATCGATGAGTTCAAGGCGGAGGAGGCAAAGAAAAGGTCAAAGGCGGAAATTGTGAATCTGCTGAAAACGGAAGGGGAGAAGTTCGCGACATGGGTGGAGACGTTGACGCCAGAGTTTCTGGAGGAGACAGTGACCGATCCGGATGGGAAGACGGAAAAGACGCGGTTTGAGCGGCTGCTAGGCACCAAAGAACACGAGATGCATCATCGGGCGCAGTTGATGTTAGTCGAGAGGCAATTGGGGATCGTGCCGCATCTGACGCGGCAGTTCCAGGAGCGTATGGCGCAGATGAAAGCGGCGAAAGCGCAGGCGTAGAAGGTTCGCCAACACGGCGGTTGGCGTTCCCAGGGAAGACGGGCGGCGAGGAGCCGCCCTCTTCTTTTATGGCAGATTCTGTTGGACGACTCTACCCGTGACATTGGCTTTGTTATCGGTTTCAACGCCCAAGGCCTGGGAGGCGTTTGCCTGATAGAGCGAGAAACCGAATGTAGTGGGTGGCGTGATTCCGGGAATGAAGGAATATGGAGAAACCGCCGCCGCGGGCGGAGTCACTGTGATACTCCCCGTGTAACGGCCAGCATGGGATGCATCAGCAGCAAGACTAGCGGAGAGCGCAGCCCCGAGCATGGGGTTAGAGGATGTCGTGTCGACGCGGTCGTAGTCAGCCAGGCCTGTTGTGCCGCCGGTCAGGATGCCCACAAGGTCAAGCTCCGTCGGAGTAGTGGCAATCGCATTCATAAGGTTCAGAGCATAATTCGCCGAGATGGGTTGAGGGGTCTGTTGAGGCAACAAAACGCCAATGCCGTTGATGGAGGAATCTGTATGCAAGAGCAGCGCACCACCGCCGCCAGCCGAGTTGTTCGGATCAAGAATGCTGATACTGGAATCGACTGGATACAGCTTGAGAGTTGAAGTTGCCGCTGACTCAATAAGCGTAAGAGTAGGGGCGTTGTAAGAACCGGTTGCGGATGCAGCGGTGTTTGGAGTAAGACCGCCACCAGGATTGGAATCGCAGATACCTGCGGAGATTGAACCGCTCGCCAGAGTGAATTGCCCAGCGGCAACGGTGCGACTAGTTGTCGAAGTCCATCCTGAGTGCTGATAGACAAAATTGCCCGAGAAAGAGGGGGCCGAGGCTGGTTGGAGATAGGCACTCCCACCCATATCCGCGAGGCCGTCAGCTTCGATCAAACGCAGGACCTTCGGCGAGACGATGTAGTAGACGAAAGTTCTGGATTGACCCGGACTGGCAACTGCGAAATGAAATTTGCCGCGACCATTCGTATCGGGCGGAGCGTCAAAAGCGCTGCCTCCGTTAGTGGTGTCGGTTTCGATGGGAGACGACCCGTTGTTGATGTCGAGCGAGGCGCTGGTGATATTTGAGTTGCCGTCGGACGCGAACGAGCCGCCAAAAGAAAGATGGGCCGAAGTCACGTCGTCGCTTCCTACCATCGTGAAGGAATACGTGCCGGAGATTTGTGAAGCAGCGAAGCCGCCAGCTGCGGGAGTTTGCAGGTCCAAGGTCCCGCTTCCGGGATTACCTTGACTGGGTGAGCCATCCGCCTCAATCACCTCCGCGTGGGTGGGGGAAGTGAGCACGAAGCTCATCCTTAGAACCTCGCCCAGGCTGGTTGAAATCGTCAGTCGACCGTGGCCGGAAGGGTCGACGGTGTAGCCGGACAGCGAGCCCGTGGCACCTGTGGCCTGGATCTGATCGGCCACATCCCCCAAGATGATTTTGGAGGCGATTTCTTCAACGCCGCCAGTAACATCGCCGGCGCCATCCAGGGCAACGCTCCCAATCCAGGTCGAAACGTTCCGATTGCCAGTAGGAGATTGCACCAGAAAAACATAATGACCTTTCAGAGAAGCGTTTGACGCAGTGGCGGTGATGGCGATGGGCTGAGAGGTCTTGGTGACAGAGGTTTGGGCAACGGAGGTGGCAGTAATGGTGACCGATCCACCCGACGGCACGGTGGACGGCGCGTTGTAGGTGGTGCTGGTTGCAGTTGTGTTTGTGAAGGTGCCGCAGGAGCCAGAAGGTGCACAGGAAAAGGTGACGCCAGCGTTAGTGGTGTCGTTGGTCAGGGACACGGTCACAGGCAGAGTGGCCAATTCCGCGAGGGAAGCTGGGAACGTTGAGGTAAACGAGACGGTAATGGCGGGAGCGGGGTTGTTGATGGTGACATTAGCGGATGCTGATTTGGTGGTGTCTTTTACGGCGGTGGCGGTGATGGTGACGGAGCTGCCAGTGGGTACGGTGGCCGGCGCGTTATAAGTGGCGGACATAGCGGTGACGCTGGTGAAGGTGCCGCAAGAACCGGATGGGAGGCAGGAGAAGGTAACTCCGGAATTCGAGGAGTCATTGGAGACGGTGACCACTAGCGGGGCAGTGAGGCCAACATTCAGCGAGGTGGGAGGGGCGGTGGAGAAGGAGACAGAGATGGCGGGAGGTGGAGGGGGTGGGGTGCTGCTGCCACCACCGCAGGCGGCGAGCAAGATGGAACTGAAAAGCCACAGGGGGGCGAGTTGCCGATTCATCGCGTCTCCAGGTCAAACTAGTTTTGTAGGGGCCCGTTAAAAAGGGTCAGAGACCAAGATACCGAAGGATACTTAAGAAAGTGGATGCGCTTTGTCCGGAAATGGTCAACTGGTAAACGGCATGTAAAGTGAAGATTTGGTGTGTTGGCTGAAGTTTTTCGCTGGGGTCGATAGCGGTGCGTTGAACTGTTGAAATTCTCAACACTAATAAGGAACGTGCCGCGAATTGCGGTTCCTGAGTTTTGCCGTAAGCGGTGAGATTTAGGCCGCGGATCGTTCGACTTGTGGGCGAGGTTTGAGAAGGGACGAGGCGAGGCGGTAGAGAAGGAGGAGGGCGAGGAGGACGGCGTAGAGGAGGGGGAGGCGGTGATCGGACTTGACGAGCCAGTAGTAGTGGATAACGCCGGAGAGGGCGGCCACGTAGATGAGGCGGTGGAGAGCTTGCCAGTTTTTTCCGCCGAGACGGCGAATCCAACCTCTTGTAGAAGTAACGGCCAGCGGAATGAGCAGAACGAACCCGGTGAAGCCGACGGTGATGAAGGGGCGCTTGGCCACGTCTTTCATCATGGCAGCAAAGTCGAAGGCCTGGTCGGGACCAATGTAGGTGAGGAAGTGGAGGGAGACGTAGAAGAAAGCGAAGAGACCGAGCATGCGACGGAAACGGATGAGGTTGGGAAGGTTGAGAAGCTTGCGGAGGGGAGTGATGGAGAGTGTGATGAGGAGGAACCGAAGGGTCCAATCCCCGGTGAAGTGCTGGAGAAATGCCACGGGCTCGGCGCCGACATAAGAAGGTAGGGGTTGCCCCCGCAGATAAGCGAGGACAGCCCATGCAATGTAAGCGAAAGGGATAAGGCAGAGCAGAAAAACAGCGACTTTAGCCCACGGACTGAGCAGAATTTTGCGGAGGGAGTCGCGCACGTCAGTAGTATTTCTTGAGGTCCATGCCGGCGTAGAGGCTGGCTACTTGATCGGAATAGCCGTTAAACATGAGAGTCTTACGCTTGAGGATTTCGCCGAGGCGCCGCTCGGTGGCTTGGCTCCAGCGTGGATGATCGACGTTGGGATTCACGTTCGAATAGAAACCGTACTCGCGGGGCGCGTAGATATTCCAAGTGGTTGACGGTTCGCCTTTGACGAATTTGATCTTGACGATGGATTTGATGCTCTTGAAACCGTATTTCCAGGGAATAACAAGTCGCACGGGCGCGCCGTCCTGATTAGGAAGAGTTTCGCCGTACATTCCTACGCAAAGAAGGGTGAGAGGGTTCATCGCTTCGTCGAGACGAAGCCCTTCGACATAGGGAAGCTCGATGCCGGAGCTGGAGGCCCAAGGCATTTGGCCAGGCTCGTAGAAAGACTGGAAGGCGACATACTTCGCTTTTTCGTTGGGCTCAGCGAGCTTGAGGATAGTGTTAAGCGAGTACCCGATCCATGGAACGACGATGGACCAGCCTTCGACGCAGCGATGGCGGTAAATACGTTCCTCGAGCGGAGCGAGCTTGGGGATGTCGTCCATGGAATACTTGGCGGGCTTTTTGCATTCGCCTTCGACGGAAACGGTCCAGGGAGAGGTTCGGAACTTGCCGGCGTTGCGGGAGGGATCGGTCTTGGCGGTGCCGAATTCGTAGAAATTGTTGTAGTGGGTGACGTCATCGAGGGTGTTTTGTTTTTCCGTGGTGCTGAACGGGCTCTTGACGGAAACATCGAGCTTGGCGCCTGCAGCTACCTTGGCCGGTGGGAACGCGAGGCGTTCGAAAACCTTTGCGCCAACAAGAGTGGCGCCAGCAATGCCCATGGCTCGGAGGATTTGGCGGCGGTTGAAATAGACAGTTTTCGGAGTGACATCCGAATAGGATAGGTCGCCGTCGAACTTGTCCTTCATGACGCCTCCGAAAGAATTTGCAACCCAAGCGGAATCAGTTCCTCAGCGGCTAAAGCCGATCTGAAAGAGGAGACTGTATGTCGGACCTAAAGGTCAGACCCCCAAACGTGACCCAGTTTCCATATCGACAGTATGCGCCGTCTTGCCATGAGATTCGAAGCGGTGAGCAAAGTTACAACTAAAAGGGAAACAGGGCCCGACGAGGACGCCTGCATTGCGAAGAAGACGCGAGGTTTAGCGGTGAGGATGAATTTCCCAGCGACAGGGATCGAAGGGAATGAACTTGACAATCGCGGGAGACGCGTACATCTTAAAGGGCTTTGTGCGCCACTCCAGGTCAAACCGAAGGAAGGTGGGACGTACTCTGAGTTTATGACAAAGGTTCGGCTGTGTTTTCACGACCGCTGCTTTGATGGAACAGCTTCCGCGGCGCTGTTCTACCGCTTCTACCGCGAACACTTCGATGAGAAGGCCGAATTCCATTTAAGCGGGATGACGCACAAGGCCAAGCATCCGTGGGTGGAAGAGCTGTTTGACGGCGACGAGAACGCGATCGTGGATTTCAAGTATTCGAATTCGCCGAAGGTGACCTGGTGGTTCGACCATCATCAGAGCGCGTTTTTGACACCGGCGGACGCGGAGTACTTCAAGAGGTTTCCCGGCAAGAACATGTACTACGAGCCGGACTATAAGTCGTGCACGAAGTTGATTGCGAATGTGACGCACGAAAAGTTCGGATTCAACACCAAGCCAATGGCGGATTTGATCCATTGGGGCGACATCATCGACGGAGCGCAATTTCCGACGCCGGAATCGGCGACGCAGTTGACGGAGCCAGCGACACAACTAGCGCTAGTGATTGAAGCGGCGCCGGATGATGGCGTACCGGCACAACTAATACCGGAGCTGGCCTACCGTCCGTTAGAGGAAATGGTAAAGCTGCCGGTGGTGGAAAAATATCTTGGACCGTTGCTGGAGAGGCACCGGAAATCGATTGAGATTTTGCGGGAGCGGTGCGAATCGAAAGACGGAGTGGTGTTCTTTGACGTGAGCGATCTGGATATGGAAGGCTACAACAAATTTGTGCCGTACTTGTTGCACCCGGAGGCGGTGTACTCGGTGAGCGTGAGCGCATCGCCGGTGCGGACGAAAGTGTCGTTGGGAACGAATCCGTGGAACCAGGCGAAAGCGGATCAGAATCTGGCGACGCTGGCGGAGAAATATGGCGGTGGAGGGCACCAGAGAGTGTCGGCGATTTCCTTTGAGCCAGGGGATTTAGCGCGGGCGAAGCAGGCGGCGCGGGGATTGGTGGCAGTGCTGCGGGCGGCGCAGAAGTAGGCAAAAGATTAACGCAGAGCCGCAGAGGACGCAGAATTTTGATGGCGAGAGAAGATTAGGCTTAGCGGGCGCTGGTCGACAGAAAATTGGGAAGTTTGTATAATTAAGAATTGCCCGTGGACCGGTAGCTCAATGGTAGAGCAGCTGACTCTTAATCAGCGGGTTGGAGGTTCGAGTCCTCCCCGGTTCACCAGTTTTGCGTTTACCCGACTCAAGCACATCAATTTATTGTTCCTGCGAGTTCTCTTGAGATGCTCCTTAAGCCCGACTGGGCCTCAAAAACCCAAACCGACTGCCTGCGGCAGCAGAGCGTGGTACGACTGGTCGCGGAGGTCGAGTTGTTCGTCTGTGGCGGCGACAATCAAAAGGGAATAGACTTGTGCTGTTTCCAGGTACCTTGACTCCTAAGTTTTGTCAGCGTGGTCCTTCGTAGATTCGCACGCAAAGCGCGCGGAAGTGTTGCGTGAAGGAGTGGTCATGAGAAAGAAATCTCTCTGGTCGAGATTCCTCGTACGCTTCACTCGAAATTGTACCGCCGTGTTTTGTTGCGGCTTGCTGGTTCCGGGAGAGTCACTTCTCGCAGCGCAGTCGCAGACTGCGGACAAGCCCGCGGCTCAGCAAGAATCCGCAAAAATACCGCCCGACCAATTAGATTCTCTGGTTGCGCCGATTGCCTTGTATCCCGATCCGATGCTGGCACAAACCCTGGCAGCCTCGACCTATCCTCTCGAGATCATTCAACTACAGCAGTGGTTATCGAAGAATTCGGGCTTGAAGGACAAAGCACTCGCCGATGCGGTTGCCAAGCAGCCCTGGGATCCCAGTGTTCAAGCATTGGCAGGCTTGCCGGAAGTGGTGAAACGCCTGGCCGACGACATTCAGTGGACCACGGATCTGGGGAATGCGTTCCTGGCGCAGCAAAGCGATGTGATGGATGCGGTCCAGCGGATGCGAAAAAAGGCGCAGGACAAGGGCAACCTGAAGACGACGGAGCAGCAGAAAGTGGAAACGAAGGTGGTGGAACAGAAGACTATTATTGTAGTCGAACAGGCCAATCCGCAAATCGTCTACGTTCCCTCGTACGATCCGGTCGTCGTGTACGGCCCGCCGATCTACCCGTATCCTCCGATTTACTATCCGCCGTGGGGTTACTACGCCGCGGGAGTGGCGATCTCTTTTGGAGTTGGAGTGATGATGGGCGCATTTTGGGCTGGCGGGTGGGGTTGGGGTTGCGGCTGGGGAGGCAGCAACGTGAACATCAATATCGACAACAACTTCAACCGCAACTCGAATATAGGAGGCAATCGCCCGTCGCAACTACCGAGCCGCGGCGGAGCTGGCGGCGTTGGTGGTCCCGGCGGCGTTGGCGGCGTTGGTGGGGTTGGTGGCCCCGGCGGTGTTGGTGGTGGTAACCGCGCGTCGACTCTTCCGGCGGGCGGCCGCGGCGGGAATTCGGCTTGGACGCACAATCCGCAGCATAGAGGGGGCGCACCGTACAAAGACCGCGCGACCGCCGACAGGTTTGGTGGGACAACGCGCGGCGACTCACTGTCCAACCGCCAAGCCAGCGCGCGGCAACAAGTCGGCCGTCAGGGCGGGAATCTACCGAGTAACCGGGCTTCTGGTGGCGTCGCAAATCGAGGCGGAGCGGCGGGAGCCGGCAACCGGGCCAGCAGCGGCATCGGCGGAAGCAATCGATCCGGTGCAGCGGGCGCCGATCGAATTGGCAGCCGCGATCTCTCGCGAAGTGGCGGCGGCAATCGAGATGCGTTCGGCGGTGGCTCGAGGGGCTACAACGGTGCAAGTGCGCGCTCGTCGAGCAGTCGGGGCGCTTCCAGCTTTGGCGGTGGAGGTCGCGGCGGGGGCGGCGGCCGACGGAGATGACATCGGCGCACGCAACCCAGAGGAGGACGGGCATGAACACGATCTCGACTGCAAGAATCTTTTCGGGACCCTTACCAGCCATCGGCCGCACTGTTTGTGTGTTGGTATTCGCTTCCTGCGGTCTGGCGGCACAACAATCTGGCGTCCAATCCGGTGCGGCATCCAAGACTCTTCGCGCAGAAACGCCGAAAGCATTTGACAGCCCGCAGCAGGCTGCGGACGTGTTAATCAAGGCGGCTGCCGATTTCGACGTGACCGCACTCGATCAGATTTTTGGTCCGGAAGGAAGGGACATTGTATTTAGCGGCGAATACGCGCAAGACAAGAAGCACGCTGTCGATTTTGCGGCCCAGGCGCACGAAAAAGAAAGTGTCTCGATCGACCCAAAAACTGGAAATCGGGCATTCCTACTGGTCGGTGATGAAGACTGGCCATTCCCTGTACCCCTGGTGAAGAAAGACAGCAAGTGGTCGTTCGATGGAAAGGCCGGACGGCAGGAACTTCTGTACCGGCGCATCGGCGCGAATGAACTCGACGCGGTAGAAATCTGTCACGGGTACGTTGAAGCGCAATACGAATACGCTTACCAGAAGCGCAAAGGCTACGAGGTAAATCAGTACGCGCAACGCATAGTTAGCACGCCCGGAACGGAAGACGGCCTGGCGTGGCAGAATTCAGATGGAACCTGGGGAGGCCCCATCGGTGAGAAAATAGCCCGCGCGATCGAACAAGGGTATTCCCCAGGGGCAGAGCCGTATCACGGCTATTTTTTCAAAATCCTCAAAGGCCAGGGGCCGGCGGCTCCACTGGGTGAGCTGAATTATGTGGTGGAGGGAGTGATGATCGGTGGCTTCGCACTGGTGGCTGCCCCTGCAGAATATGGAATAACAGGCGTGAAGACTCTCATCGTCAGCCAAGATGGTGTGGTCTATCAGAAGGACTTCGGCCCGGAAACTCTAAAAGAATTTGAAAAAATGGAACGCTTCAACCCGGACAAGTCCTGGACGCCGGTTGCGGATGAAGACGAGTAGAAGGATTCGCGTGCCGGTGGAAGGCCAACGGCCTGAGCGATGTCGCACGACGAAAACATGACACTTGCAGCAGCCCTGGCGCACGAGCACAAGTCGGCAAAAGGTTTTTCTATTTGTACAGTAGCTTCACGATGTTTAAACAGGAGCCGCCGGACGCTTCTGGCGGTTGTCAGCCGCCGAATAACCAGAGCCTGACTACAGCCCAAACAAGCAAGCCAGTGGACGCTACAGCTGTCGCCAGCGCCGCGAGGACTCGCGAACCGGAAAGATTGATCTCGCGAGGGCGAGGCTCACGCAGGACAGCGGGGGACAGTTGTGGAAGATTCACCACCGGCTGCAATCGGGCGGCGTCGAGGGCCGTCAGGGAAAACTGGATTTGATTGTTTCGGATTTGATCCGGGTAAAGCATCTCGGCACTCCTTGGTCGGCCGGCTCAATGGCGTCGGCACATTGGAAAAGTTTCGCTCGAAGCACGGATTGGATGGCGGCGCCTGGACCAAAGATTCAGAATTTTTGAGAAACGCCCGCAAATGACCGTGAGCCGAATTCGTGTTGAAGTTGGCAGCCTCTTGGCCCAGGAGTCCCGTCTGGAATAGGGATAACCCAAAATGGGTGGTAGGAAATGCCGCAATCGAGGCTTGTGTGTGTGGAGAAAGGCTCGATACTCAAGGGGCTGAGCGTTCTTTCAGAGCGCGAGCAGGAGGTTGGCACTGCAAAGACTGTTCTCCGCCTTTCCCAGCGGCAGGCCGGGCATCGGGTTGCTTCTGATGCGGACCGCGCTGGGTTGCATTGCCATTGCGCTTGGGACGCTGGAGTTGGCGAGCCTGAGCCAGCACACGCCGGTGGTGTGGATTGTGGGCAGCCTGTTATCCCTGGGTGGCGTGGGCCTGATCGCTGGCTTTGTGACGCCGTTCGCCAGCATGTTGTCAGGCTTCTGCGTGTTGACCATTGCGCTTTCGTGGGTTCCTGGACCGCCAGTTGGGTCTATGGGCGTCACGTTGTTCACACTGCTGACATTGGCTACGGCCATAGGGATCGCTCTGCTAGGCCCAGGGGCGTTTTCGGTTGACGCGGTTCTTTTCGGGCGGCGCGAAATTGTAATTCCCCCGCGCCCCCCGGAACCTTAGGGCTGACAAGGGCTTCCGGGCTCCGTTCTTGGGATGCGCTCCGCTTTTCGACGGCGACTCCAGTTGGCAAGGCCGTGCCTGCGGATTGGGCAGAGAAGGGTTTACACCGAGAAACCAAGAAGTGGTATTCCTCGCCCCCCTTCCGGGGGCGGACAAAAACCCTTCCATTTCGGGATGCGCGGCTCGCAAGAATTTGTCATCTTGCTGCACGCAGGTGAAGAACCTGCTGGAAACAAAATTTACAGATTGAGGAACAAACGATGTTTTCTCTCGCTCCAGAGAATTCCGGTAAACCTGCCCATCCGAACCCTTCCGAGACACAACTACTAAAAGAGGCGAGGCGCGGCCAACGAGAAGCTTTCGAAATGCTCTGCCAAGGTCTGTCGCCACGTCTGTTCAAGACAGCACTTCGAATCACTGGCAACCGCGAGGATGCCGAAGACGCCCTGCAGGACTCGTTAATGAACGCCTTCTTGCACATCGGGAACTTCCAGGGAAACTCGACATTCTCCACGTGGCTCACCCGGATCGTCATGAACTCCGCACTGATGATCCGCCGGAAGAGCCGGACCGTCCTGAAGTTGTCTGCCGATGATTTGGGGCGAAACGGCGAACCGGCATTCCAGATGCAAATCCCGGACCGCGCGCCAAATCCGGAACAGAGTTACATCGAGCATGAACGGAAAAGGATCTTGCGGCGGGCGATCGGCAAACTGCGGCCGAGAATGCGAGCTGTGGTGGAGATCGCGCAACTGCAAGAGCATCCGCTCAGGGAAACCGCAAAGATTCTGGATATTTCGGTCGCAGCAGCGAAGGGACGTTTCTTCCATGCGCGGGCGGCGTTGCGGAAATCCGCGGCGTTGCGAGCAATCGCCCAAGCAAAAACGGAACCCGCGGCGTGAGCTTGCCTCGCCTGTCGGTTTATCGGTGGAAGGAAAAATAAGTTCGGAATTTCAGAAAAGGAGAATCACCATGCCGACAATTACCACGAAAGTTAGCACCTCGATTTACTAAAGAGACTAGGGAAAGGGGCAGCCAATCGTTTTTAGCCATGGCTGGCCTCTTAGCGCGGACGACTGGGACACACAGATGCAATGCCGACCTTTTGACATTCTTTAAGAGCACAACGAGTGCGGCGGCCGGATCGCTCTAGTTCAAGCCGGGTCCCGGTGCGGACTTAATATCTTCTAAGTTTCTGGCGGCGCTCGTATAACGATTCCGTAGCGACCGGACTCTATTTAGGGTGCTGGTCGCGCAGTCTAACCCCGGAATCTAGGCTGCGGGCAACGTTCGTCACTGAAAGGGCCTCTACAGTGGAGAAGTCCGGTGACCGGCAACAAGCTCGAAACGCTCTAACCCGTTGATTACAGCGGGATCTAATTTGACATACGGAACCGGCCATGGGGGGACCATGAACACTCTGATGAAATACAAGTATTGGATTGGAGGCGCTTTCTGTCTCTTCGTAATCGGTTTGATTATCGGAGCGATACGGCCAAAAGGCGTTTCGGGGGCGCCCTCGGCCCCCCCACCGGAGGTTCAGGTCGTGACGGTGGAGCAGAAGGATGTGCCCATTTACGGTGAGTGGATCGGAACGCTCGACGGCCTGGTCAACGCGGACGTCCGCGCGCAAGTCACGGGCTATCTGATGCACCAGGAGTACCAGGAGGGAGCGTTCGTCAAAGCTGGTCAGCTCCTCTTCCAAATCGACCCGCGGCCGTTCCAGGCAGTGCTCGATCAGGCCCAAGGCCAACTGGCACAAGCGAAGGCCATGCTCGCCAACGCCCAAGCCGTGCAAACTCGCACACAACTCGACGTAAACCGATACACGCCGCTGGCCAAGGAGCAAGCCGCGAGTCAACAGGACCTCGACAACGCCATCCAGAACAATCTGGCAGCGCTAGCGACGGTGGAAACTGCCAGAGCTCAAATCAAAACGTACGAAGCCGCGGTTGAGACGGCAAGAATCAATCTCGAATTCACCCGGCTTGTCGCTCCGATCGACGGCATCGCGGGTCAAGCCTTACTCCAGGTCGGCGCACTTGTTAGTCCGGCGAGCGGGCCGGTTACCTCCGTATCCACGTTGAATCCCATCAAGGTTTATTTCACAGTCAGCGAGCCGCAGTATCTGGCCTGGCGCAAGCGTTTTCCGACGGAGGAAAGCCGGCTGCAAGCCGATAGGGCGCTCCGCCTGCAGCTGATTCTGGCGGACGGCTCAACGTACGCGCAAGAGGGAACATTCTACTTTGCAGACCGTCAAGTGAATGAGGGCACCGGAGCGATTCGCATCGCGGGACTGTTTCCGAATCCAGCGAACATTCTGCGCCCCGGCGGATATGGCAGAGTTCGCGCTGTCATCCGTACACAAAAAGATGCGCTGCTAGTTCCGCAACGAGCCGTTTCGGAGCTGCAAGGCAGCTACCAAGTAGCGGTAGTCGACGCGGAGGACAAGGTAGCGATCCGCACTGTTACGGTAGGCGACCGTGTGGGCAGCGAGTGGATCATTGCTGACGGTCTACACGCCGGAGACAAAGTTGTGGCGGAGGGAGTGCAGAAGGTGCGCCCCGGCGCGCAAGTCAACGCCAAGCCGTTCGCACAGGCCAAGGGAAACTGAGCATGTCCAAGTTCTTCATCAACCGACCGATTGTGGCGATGGTCATTTCTATCGTTATGGTGCTGGTCGGCACGCTCACGATTCTGACTTTGCCGGTTGCACAATTTCCCAGCATTGCTCCGCCCGAAATCCAAATCCTCGCGACGTACGTCGGCGCAGACGCGCAAACACTCGAGCAAGCTGTTGCCACTCCCCTCGAGCAACAAATGAACGGCGTCGACAACATGAATTACATGTATTCGCTGAATGCCACGGGCAACTCGACGACCAGCCTCATCGTGGACTTCGACGCGAAAACCGATCCGAACAACGATTTCATCCTTGCGCAATCACGCGAGACGCAAGCGGCTTCTCAGCTTCCGGTAGACGTCACCAATTATGGGGTGACCGTTCGAAAAGCAGTAACGGCTCCCCTCATGCTCATCGACGTCTATTCGCCGCGCGGTACTTACGACGCCACGTTTTTGGCCAACTACGCGTACATCAATCTTGTTGATCCATTGCTGCGTTCGCCGGGCATCGGAAACGTCACAGTCTTCGGCGCCGGGCAGTATGCCATGCGCATGTGGGTCAAGCCCGACCAACTCGCGAAGCTGGGCATTACCGTCCCGGATATCATCAGCGCGATTCAGGCTCAGAACACGGTAAATCCAGCGGGAAAAGTCGGTGGTGAACCGGCGCCAAAGGGCACGGAATTCACCTACGCGGTTCTCGCGCAGAGCCGCCTTGTTTCGCCGGAAGAGTTCGGAGCGGTGGTAGTCCGCGAGACGCCAGACGGTGGAACGGTGCGAGTTAGGGATGTGGCGCGCATTGAGTTGGGCTCGCAGGACTATAGCGTCGGGGGGCGTTTCAATGGCAAGCCCAGCGCCGTGATCGCGCTGTATCAACTCCCCGGATCGAATGCGGTGGACGCAGCAGCAGCGGCGAAGAAACTCATGAGTCAAATGAAGCAGCGATTTCCAGCCGACTTGGATTTCGTGGTGGCGTTGGATACCACCCGAGCCGTCACGGAAGGCATGAAGGAAATCCTGGTCACGCTGCTGATTGCTCTCGCACTGGTCATTTTGGTGGTGTACATCTTTCTGCAGGGTTTGCGGGCCACGCTGATTCCGCTCCTGGCGGTTCCTGTCTCGCTGATCGGCACGTTCGTTCTCTTTCCGCTGTTCGGGTTTTCCATCAACACGCTTTCGCTGTTCGGTCTGGTCCTCGCCATCGGTCTCGTCGTGGATGACGCCATCGTGGTCGTTGAAGGGGTGGAACGGCATATCGAAGAAGGCATGACGCCGAAGAATGCGGCGCTGCAGGCGATGGAGGAACTTTCCGGGCCGGTTGTGGGCATTGCGCTGGTTCTTTCCGCCGTGTTCGTACCCACAGCTTTCATTCCCGGAATTACCGGGAAGCTGTACCAACAATTCGCCATTACTATTGCGATTTCCGTGTTGCTTTCGGCGTTCAATGCGCTGACGCTGAGTCCTGCACTTGCAGCCCTGTTGCTCAAGCCAAGGAAGGAGAGCGGCGGATTGCTGAGGAGATTTTTTGATGGATTCAACCGGGTCTTCGATCGCGCGACCGAGGGGTATGTCAGCTGGAGCGCCGTACTTCTGAAGAAAACCGCTGTGGTGGTTGTTTTGCTGCTGGTGTTTGCGGTGGCCGGCGTTTTTTTTGCGAACCGGGTCCCGACCAGTTTTCTACCCGACGAAGATCAGGGCTACGCCTATGTGAACGTGCAGTTGCCCAACGGCGCATCGCTCGAGCGAACCCGCGCGGTGGTCCAGCAGGTCGAAAAGACCATCATGGACACGCCCGGAGTGGAATACTCCACATGTTTTGTCGGCTTCAGCCTGCTCAGTTTCGTGCGCACAACATATAACGCCACGTTTTTCGTGAACTTCAAGCCTTGGGATCAACGCACCACGCGAGCAGAGCAATTTCAGACACTCAAGGCGCATCTCAATCAGCAGCTGAGCCGAGTGCCGAGCGCGGTGGCTTTCGGCTTCTCCCCTCCCGCAATTCCCGGCGTGGGAACAGCGGGCGGATTTACCTTCATACTCGAAGACCGTTCGGGCGGTGACGTGCAGTTTCTCGCCAAGAACCTGAACGCGTTCCTTACCGCCGCGCGTAAACGCCCGGAAATCGCCAGTCTCAGCACGACATTCTTGCCTAACGTGCCGCAGCAGTTCGTCGAGGTGGACCGAGACAAGGTCTTGAAACAAGGGGTCAACCTCAATGACGTTTACCGCACCATTCAATCCTTCATGGGCGGCTACTTCATCAACTATTTCAACCGTTTCGGAAGGCAATGGCAGGTATATATCGAGGCAGAAGGCGAGGACCGTGCGAGGGCCGAGAACGTCGGGCAATTTTATGTCCGCAACAAGAATGGTCAGAACGTTCCGCTGTCGACGCTCACGACCGTGAAGCCGATCGTTGGCCCGGAATTTACGTTGCGTTTCAATGAATACCGATCCGCCCAAATCAACGGGAGCGCGGCTCCGGGTTATAGCGCCGATCAAGCCACAGCCGCTCTCGAAGATGTATTCAAGCAGACGATGCCCCGGGAAATGGGCTTCGACTATTCCGGCATGTCGTTTCAGGAGCAGAAAGCGCGACAGGGAGTGCCGCCTTCGGCGATCTTCGCTCTTTCACTCCTGTTCGTCTTCCTCATTCTGGCCGCGTTGTATGAAAGCTGGTCGCTGCCGTTCAGCGTTTTGCTGAGCACGCCGGTGGCGATCTTCGGTGCGTTTGCGGTGTTATGGCTGCGCCGGTTTCTGGTGAGTGTTTTCTATCCGCCATACCTCGTACAGATCGAGAATGACGTGTACTCGCAAATCGGCTTAGTGATGCTGATTGGGCTGGCCGCCAAGAACGCCATTTTGATCGTGGAATTTGCCAAAGACGAATTTGAGAAGGGTAAGCCGCTGGCAGATGCGGCGCTCGAAGGTGCGCGGCTGCGTCTTCGGCCTATCCTGATGACTTCGTTCGCATTCATTCTCGGTTGCGTGCCGCTATGGACAGCCTCGGGCGCCGGTGCCGTTGCCCGCCAGATTATGGGCACAACAGTAATTGGGGGCATGCTGGCCGCGAGCTTCATCGGAATCTTCTTCGTGCCTGGGGTTTTCTATTTGGTCGAGAAGTGGTCCGGCGCTGGAGCGGAACCGGCCCCGGGAAGTTTGCCTGCCACGACACCAGCTCCTGCTCCGGGAGACTAAAATGAGCCGCCTGAAGAATGGTTTGGTAAGAAGACGCAGACAACTCGGGTTATACGCGGGTGCATTGGAAAGTGCCTTGCTGCTGTGTGGCTGCATGGTCGGCCCGAACTACCACCGGCCAACGGTTGCAACTCCTGCGAACTTTCGCGACCTAAGCAGCAGCCCCCAAGCGCAGGCACAAGCCGCCTCCTATGCGGACCTTCCGTGGTGGCAGGTTTTTCAAGATCCGCAATTGCAAGAGTTGATCCGCACGGCCCTGAAACAGAATTACGACCTGCAGATTGCTACGGAACGCATCAACGCTGGTCGCGCAGAAGTGGCCATCACGCGGTCCCGGTTATTTCCGCAGATTGGCGGTAATGCCTCATTTCAAGGGGGAAAAGAGTACAACTTCCAGAGCATATATAACTTCGGAGTTCTAACCGCTGATGCAGCTTTCCAACTGGACCTGTTCGGCCAGCTGCGCCGCGCCACCGAAGCGTCTCGCGCACAGCTTCTCGCCACCGAAGACGCCCGGCAAACGGTCATTCTGACACTCGTGAGCGACGTGGCGAGCGACTATTTCACGCTGCTGGAACTGGATCTTCAGTTACAGATCACCTACGAGACGATCAAAACGCAGGAAGATTCCGTGAAGCTGACCAAGTTGCGTGTCGATCACGGCGTTGCGACGAAACTGGACGTATTGCAGGCACAACAGACGCTGGATACAGCGAATTCGACAATCCCGGACCTGGAGCGCCAAATCGCGCAAGAGGAAAATGCCATCAATATTCTGCTGGGGAACTATCCTCAATCCGTGGTTCGAGGGCGGCCACTGATCGAACAGCCGATTCCTCCTGAAGTACCCGCGGGGTTGACTTCATCGCTCATCGAGCGGCGCCCGGACATTCGAGAAGCGGAACAGAATCTCGTCGCCGCGAATGCCGAGATCGGCGTGGCGAAGGCGGCATTCTTTCCACAAATTTCGTTGACCGGGTCCGGCGGGGGAGCGTTCGGTCGCAGCAGCGCATTTTCGAGCCTCATGGCCACGCAATTGGGCATCTGGTCCTACGGCGCTCAGGTGACCCAGCCGATCTTCACCGGCGGCGCCCTTCGCGGGAATCTGCATTTGTCCGAGTCGCAATATCAGCAACTTCTGCTGACGTACCGCCGGTCGATTCAACGCGCGTTTGGCGAAGTGTCCGACGCGCTGATCGGCTATCAAAAACTCCACGAAGTACGGCTGCGCCAGGAAGATACGGTCGCGGACTTGCGCGAGTCGGTGCGCCTGTCGGATATGCGTTATCGCGGTGGTACGACGACGTATCTCGAGGTGCTGGACGGGCAGCGCTCTCTGTACTCTGCCGAACTGACGCTGGCCCAGGCTCGCGGCAACGAATACCAAAGCCTCGTGCAGCTTTACCGGTCGCTGGGAGGAGGCTGGCAGCAACAGGAACCTCCGGCGGG
>Ga0207761_1000062_pt1 | contig 30125 bp, 32 predicted proteins | sample LuqExpMetageno34_FD_187792 | JGI IMG/M metagenome (GOLD analysis project Ga0207761, IMG submission 187792) | Tropical forest soil microbial communities from Luquillo Experimental Forest, Puerto Rico - Sample 34 (SPAdes) | ecosystem: Environmental > Terrestrial > Soil > Tropical forest ... | reverse complement strand
CCCCAGCGCTGCTGGATGCCCAGGAGATGCGGAAGCGGAAGGGCGGCGAGGTAGCCTAATGCAGTGGTGAGGATGACGCGGAGGATGGCGAAGCGGAGCGGGGTGCGCGTGTCGCGTAGGGCGTAGTAGCCGGAGGAGTACAGGCGTCCGAGAGTGGAGGCGAGCAGGCCGACGGTGGAACCGGCGAGGATGCCCCAGACGTACATGACGTCGTCGTGGCGAAATTGGCCGGATTGGTAGATGGCGGCGACGATGACGTCGCCGAGCGCGAGGAAGCCGACCACCGACGGAACGACCAGAAAGGTGATTTGGCGAAGGCCGTTGTTGAGGCGGGTGCGGAGAATTTGGGCGACCTCGTCTGCGGCACCCAGCGCGCCGCTCATGACGGGGAGTTCAGCGGCGGACACGGACATGCCGAAGAGGCTGACGGGGAGAGTGTAGAGGGTTTGTGCGTAGGCTAGCGCGGAGACTGCGCCGGTGGGGAGCCAACTGGCGAGGAAGGCGTCGATGTAAGCGCTGATCTGGACGACGCCGCGTCCAATGAAAACGGGAACGAAATTCTTGATGACGGTGCGGACGTTTTCGGCTTGATAAGAAAGAGAAAGTTTGAGGCCGCCGAGAAGTTTGAGGACGGTGGGAAGTTGGACAAGGACTTGCAGCGCACTGCCTACAACAGAAGCCCACGCGGTGATGACGACGAGCGAGTTTTGCGCGCGGCCTGCACCAAAGGCGATCATGCCGGCGATCATGGCGATGTTCCAGAGAACGGGCGCGGTGTAGGAGAGAAAGAATTTTCGGTGGCTGTTGAGGACGCCGAGGCACCAGGCGGAGGCCACGAGGAGTCCTGCGCCGGGGAAAAGGATGCGGACGAGAATGACGGTGAGTTCGCGCTTTTCACCGTGAAAGCCGGGGGCGATGGCGTCGATGAGCCAGGGCGCGGCGAGGACGCCGAGAAGGACGAGGAGGGAAGTGGAAAGCGCAAGAAGAGCAGCGACGGCGCCGGCGGTCTTGCGGGCTTCTTCCTTGTCATCGCGGGCGAGAAGGTTGGCGTAGACGGGGATGAAAGAGGCGGAGAGGACGCCTTCGCCAAAAAGATTCTGCAGGAAATTCGGAATGCGAAAGGCGGCTTTAAACACGTCCGCGGCATCTGAATTGCCAAAGTAGTGGGCGAAAACGCGGTCGCGGATCAGCCCGGCGACGCGAGAGAGAAAGATGCCGGCGGCAACGAGAAAGGCAAAGCGGCGGGAGCTGGCGAGCGGCGCGGGATTAGTGGTGGTCGTGGATGCGGTCACGAAAATGTCCGAAGAAGCGGTCAGTTTGAAGATACATGATTGTTGAACATGGGCGACGGTGGTTTGGATGAACCCGTTCGTGAGAAATACTGGGAATCGGCAGCCGAAGAGGCGCGGAGGACAATTTAGTCTGGTTGCTGATGGTCGACCTCGGGTAGGTCAAGGTCTTGCAGGCGTTGCGCCACCCTCAGCAGTTGGTTCATTGGTGTTCCTGTGAGTCCCATTCGATCAATCTCGATCGACAACAACCGGTCGGCGATATCTTGCTTGCTAGCACCAGCCGTAATTAACGAATGAAGCTGTCCGATGTACATGTCATATTCATCGTCAACGATGTCAGCCACACCGATTGGATCCCAATCGCGGTCGAGGACGGCCCGAATTCGATCCTGAATCGTCAGCCAGACTCGACCGGCGGGCTCGACTTTGAGAAAGTCTCTCCCTGCCACAACCGCGACAAATTTCGAATTGAGTAGTCTTAAGGCGGGTGGCAGCAACTCAGCTGTTACTTCAGCAACGAATTGTTTTGAGCCGCAGCCTAAGGTGACTCTCAATTGCCCAGGCCGACCCGGGCCAACCACAGCTGCCTCAAGCCTTCTTTCAAATGCCATCGTGGTAGTCCTTGGATCCCACTACGAAATATTATCGCACCGGGAAGCAGTCGAGATCGTTGGCGAAGTGGAGAGGGCCGGAGTAACGCTTCTGGATTTCGGATTGGGTTTCGGTTTCCTTGCCTAACGTGCGCAGCATGCGATGAGAAAGGACGAGCTGTTTGACACGGGCGTCCGTGGCAATTTGGCCGATGACGGAGGGGGGCATGTGCAAGCGGCGCTCTACGCCGGTGGCGCCTTCCGGAACCGCGTTGTGGGCGATGAGAAGATCGGCGTTGGCAGCGAGTTGTGGAAGGCCGCCATCGCCGTTGGTGTCGCCGCTGAAGACGATGGACTTGCCGCCGACTTCGACGCGCCAAGCCAGCGCGGGAACGGCGCCATGGACGACGCGAGCGGAGGAAATGGCGAGATCATTGAAATGGAATACGGCCGTGGGCTTTGCGGCGCCAGGGATATTGTGCGGTTGCAGCTTGTAGCTACCCTGCTCGCCAGGCACGAGGAGTTCGCTGAGATAGCGGTATGCACCGCGAGGCTCACCGAAGAAATCGGCGACAAATTCAGTTGTGGAGGGCATGAAGTCGTTGCCCGCAGGGCCGTAGATGGGAAGCGGACGAGCGCGCTCCTCGAACCAGGATGATTTGATGAGCGCGGAGAAATCGGCGCTGTGATCGACATGGAAATGAGAGAAGAGAATCACGTCGAGTTGGGACATTTGCGCACCGCTTTCGCCGAAACGCAAGGCACTGCCTCCGCCGGCGTCGACAAGCACGCGCGCACGGCCATCTTGCCAGATGAGATAACTGCTGGAGGCACGCTTGTCTTGCAATTCGGGTCCGCCGGAGCCGAGGACCTGCACGGCAACGCCGTGCTGGCCGCAGGTTTGGGCAATGATTGGCAGCGATACGCTAGCCGAGAGGCACGCTAGGACTACGATAAAAGAAAGTTTGGGCACGGGTGCACCCCGACAGTTAACACGCGTCATTTTCGCAGAATCGTAAGAGAAGACCCACGCCTAAGAATGAGGGTGGGGTGCCGGCGTGAGAAGTACGGGAAGCGAGGCGGATTGAACGTTTTGATGATTGCGAGGCGTGTTAAATTCATTCGCGATGAGCTATCAGCCCGTTTTCGAGGTTGGTCTTCGCTCTTTCCCTTGGAGCACCCTACTACACCCGATGCCGTTCGTTCTCGTCGGCCTGCTGCTGGTTAAGTTTGGGCGACGAAAGCAGGTCTACCAAATTACTGGGCTTCTCATAGCAGCACTCGCGATCCTCTTCTTCGTTGTTCTAGCGGCACGACTCGTGCCGCACTATATGCAAATCAGACGCGAATACAAGGACGGGCAAGGCTCCGTTGTTGAAGGACGAGTTGAAAGCTTTCGTCCAGCTCCGGCCTTGGGTGCGGCCGTCGAGTCTTTCTCAGTTGGCGGCGTGGATTTCTTTTATAACGTTCTCGAAGCCACACCCTGCTTCCATAACGCTCCTTATCGAAAAGGCCCGATCAAAGCGGATTTGTATGTGCGTGTCACTTACAAGAGTAACTGCATTCAACGCGTTGAGATTCGTCGTTGAGTAAGAACCGACAAGGCGACTTTCACCGTCAGGACATAGCTAGTGATGCGCTGGCTCGGGCCGGGAGCACAACTGGGAGCCGACGAGGATAAACCAGATGGCTTGGGAAAGCCAGACGGCGGCCATGCCGTGGACGTTGAGGTGCAAGTGGCCGGAGGCGATGGCAGCGATGATGAGCACAGAGACGAGGCAACCGTAGATGGCGATGGCGCGGCTGAAGCCGGTGTTGCGTAGGCTCGAGAGGGACCAAAGGATGATGGCGAGGGATGCTCCGACGGAATAGATCCGGCTCATGGCTTGATTGACTTGGAAAATGCCGCTGATGACGATTTGCCAGGGGCGCGGATCGGCGGACGCGTCGCGAGCCATGAGCTTCATGATATCCGGGATGATGAAGCCGCTGACGGTGGCGGCGATAAAGATAGCGACGCAGGCAAATCCGAAGGTCACGAGGGCCGCGAAGGAAAGCCGGTCCGCTGTGGCGATGCTCTGGGCGAGGCCGCAAGCTCCGAGAAACAGAACGACGACGCTGACGAGCGCGATGGAGTGCGCAACGGCTGAGACCAGCGCGAGGTGCGTCACTTGCTCGAGGGCCAAGTGGCCTCCGGCCGTAGGATGGATGGCCATGGTGAGAATGCCGCCGAGAGACCCGGCGATGAGAGCAAATCCAGCTTTGCGATTGTCAGTCATGCTGTCACTCTAGACAGGAATTTTTCGTGGGGGATAGCGGTATTTACGAAAATGACGAGATGCGGAACAAAACGGGCGGATGTGTCCCGAAACGAGGGCTGGTGAAGGCACAGAAGGCAAAACATGCGGCGGTGAAATCGCCCCGACGGAAAACGGATCGACGCATTCTCCGAACGCGCAACATGCTGGGCGACGCGCTCATAGCGCTGCTGCAGGAACGAGAATTCGACGACATCACGGTGCAGGATGTGCTGGACCGCGCGCGAGTGGGCCGATCGACGTTCTACGCACATTATCGCGACAAGCAGGATTTGTTCCTGAGCGACGTAGAGGAATTTTTTGAGCGGATCTGTTCTGCATTGATGCGACAAAAGGCCAGCCCGAAACGGCTGCTCCCTGTGCAAGAGGTCTTCGCGCATATCCGGGAGATGCACGAGTTTTATGAGGGAGTGGCGCGGTCGGGAAAGATGAACGATGTGCACGCGCTGGGACGGGGACATTTTGCGCGGTCGATTGAAGAGAGACTTCAGCTGGCGGGAGTGAAGATGGAACCGGCGCTGCGTTCCGCGCAAGCGTATGCGCTGGCGGGGAGTTTTTTCTCGCTGCTGGACTGGTGGGTGGATAAAGGGATGAAGGGCGACCCGAAGGAGATGGACGCACTGTTTCACCGCATGGCGTGGACAGGGCTGACGGAGGGATGAGTGGGCGCGATCGCGGCTGACACCTGAACCATTTCTTCAGGGGCTGAAGCCCATTTCTACTCAACCGCCTCATGTCGGAGCTAAAGCTCCGACCTCCTAAAAACGCGCTTTCATGCCTTTCCTAAACGAGAAGTTCGGCGAATATAATCCCTGTTGAGCGATCAGATTCAAGAAGTCGTCGAAGGAGACAGAAATGATGCGAGGCGGATTTATTCTGCTGCTAGGTGCGCTGGTGGTGTGCGGGACGGCGCGGGGGCAGTTGGTGGAGAAGTATGAGCCGGCGAAGGCGGGATGCTGTTTGGCGTCGCAGGCGAAGAGGCTGGCGGACCAGCTGCAGGATTGGAACCAGCTCGGACGCTATCACGATGCGAATGAAGAGTTGAAGGAACAACCGGCGGACGCAAAGCGGGTGGTGTTCATGGGCGACTCGATAACGGATGGATGGAAACTCGGCGACTCGTTTCCGGGAAAGCCGTATGTGAATCGCGGGATCGGCGGGCAAACGACGGCGCAGATGCTGGTGCGGATGTATCCGGATGTGATCGATCTGAAGCCGGCGGCGGTGATCATCCTGGCGGGAACGAACGACATCGCGCAAAACACCGGGCCGGAGACGGTCACGATGGTGCAAGAGAACCTGATGGCGATCACGGAGCTGGCGCAGAAGCATGGGATTCAGGTGATTCTGTGCTCGCTGCTGCCGATCAGCGATTATGCGCTGATGCCGGTATCGGGGAATCCTTCGCCGGCGGCGGACGCACCGCGAGCAAAACTGATTCGGAGCACGGGGCGGCCACCATCGCAGATCGTGCAGCTGAATGCGTGGATCAAGGACTATGCGGCGAGCGTGGGAGCCACGTACGCGGACTATTATTCGGCGACGGCGGATGAAAAAGGGATGCTGAAGGAAGGTTACTCGGAGGATGGGCTGCACCCGAATGCGAAAGGGTACGCATTGATGGCGCCGGTGGCAGAAGGGGCGATCGCGAAAGTCGTGAAGTAGGAAAACCCTGGTGAAAAAATGGCGCTTGGCGCACCCGGCGTGGGGCACAGAAAAGAAAAACCGTGCAAGGTGAAAAGTATAAGGTACAAGGTGAAAAGGCGGATGAACCCGAGTTCTTCAGGGGCTAAAGCCCAAATCTCGAGCAGCTTAAATGTCGGAGCTAAAGCTCCGACCCCCTAAAAAGAGCAGACATGGAATCGAGCGGCGGTCTGTGGTTAGAGGCCGGCGCAGAGTTCAGTCTGGAATTCTGGATCCTGGGCGGGCTGAACAGTGTGGCCGAATTTCTTTTCCCAGGTGCGGCGGAGTTCTTCACGGCGAGCCAGAACGAACTTTTGCGCTTCTTCGAAGTTCTTATAGACGCGAGTGCCCTTGATCTTGTTGCACGGGCGGCAGCAGGCGACCAGGTTGGACGGATCCTTTTTCCCTTTGTGAGCGCGAGGAACCACGAAATCGACGGAGAGGACGAGAGCATTGTCGAAGCTGGCTTTTCCGTCCAAGCCACAGTAACGGCAGCGGAAGTGGTCGCGTTCGAGGATTTTCCTGGCTTCGGCCTGGCTGACCGGCTTATCGACGATGGATAGAGTGACGATGTTGAACGGCACGGCGCACCTCCGCTGTCTGGATAACATGGCGCGGCACGGGCCGCTGTGCCGATGGTCATGCGGGTATGGGTTGTGGCGCACATCCTGGGAGCGTGGGGGGCGCCGAAGGACGCGCCTTTTCCAGCAAGAAAAACCGTATAAAGTGAAAAGTGCAAGGTGCAACGTTCTGGCAGGCATGATGTATCGCGCCGCTAGGAGTGTCGTGTTTGCCGATTGACGCTGGGACGAGGGATGACGTACGGTGCTGGAATCGATGAGCTTTCCTGTTTATCTGCATATTGGTGCATTGAAAATCCATCCTCATTTTTTGTTTGAGGCGCTGGCGTATGGCGTGGGATTCCGGCTGTACGTGGAGCTGCGAAAGTCGCGCGGAGACTTCCTGGACACGCCGCGGCGGTGGTGGGTGGTGGCAGCGGCGACAACCGGAGCATTCGTAGGTGCATTGTTGCTGGCGATGCTGGAGAATCCAGCGCGCTTGCTGACCCAATGGCGCGAGCCCTGGGCGCTGCTGGCGGGAAAAACGATTGTTGGCGCGCTGATCGGCGGGACGTTTGCGGTGGAGTGGATCAAACGGCGGCTGGATATCAAACACAAGACCGGCGACTTGTTCGCATTGCCGTTGTGCGTGGGAATTGCGATCGGAAGTATTGGATGTTTTTTGACGGGCCTGCCGGATCGGACATATGGAATAGCGAGTTCCCTGCCCTGGGCGGTGGATTTTGGCGACGGAGTGCGGCGACACCCGACGCAGTTGTATGAAGTGATTTTTCTGACGGTGCTGGCAGTGGTGTTGGCCCGTTTATGGCGGCGGCCGTACTTGCGCGGGGATTTGTTCAAGTTGTTCATGGCGTCGTATCTGTCGTTTCGACTGGTGATTGATTTTTTGAAACCAGACCCGCGGTTGCTACTCGGAATGTCGTCGATCCAGTGGGCGTGCGTGGCGATGCTGATCTACTACCGCGCGGATATTGTGAGATGGATAAAGCGGGGCGGTTTGGCGTACGAACGTGTGGAGACAAAAGAAGGGTACGAGGTACGCGATCCCGCACGGGCGAATCGATGAATGATGGGCGAAGGGACGTGGAAGAGACGGAAGGGCGCATCTGGCGACAGGTTCTGATTGCGTTGGCCGGATCGTTGGGATTGGCGGTAGTTTGTTGTGGCGGGGGATTGGCGTTGGAAGGGGCGCGGAACTCCGTGGCGGAGTGGATCGGTAACTTGTTGCAGATCGCCGGGCTTGGCGCGCTGGCGGCCTTTGGAATTGTGCTTGTTCTAGCGATGATCGGAAGTGTCGTGCAAATGGTGGTGCACCTGATTAGACGATGAGCGAACTGCCTGCAAACTGGGAACCGCCGGAAAAGCCGCGAACCGAGGAGGAGCAGCGGCGGCGCGAATCGTTTAGGCCGATTCTCATAACCACCGGAGTAACTTTCACACTACTGCTCGGGTCGCTGACGGGAGTACTTTCGACTTGCGGGAGCGTCACTCAAAAAGCTGATCCGTCGTACGGTTTCTGGTCAGCATGCTGGACCTTGTCGCTGGCCGCTTTTCTGATGTCGATCGCTTGGCTGCTGGTATCGCTGATTATCAGGCTGCTTCAACGCTTCAAGAATAGTGGGTCACGATGAACGAATTGCCAGCGAATTGGACGCCGCCCGAGAAGCCGCGGACCGATGAGGAACTGGAACGACGGAGATCGATCAAGCCGATTCTGATCGTGATGGGAGTGTTATTCGCGCTGCTGGTGGGTTCCGTCCTGGGGGCATTTGCGACTTGCGGATTCATGGAGCCGGGGCCGCACCCGGCGTTTCAGTTTTTTGCAGGCTGCGCGATGTTCTTCTTTGGGGTTTTCGTGCTGTCACTGGCATGGCTGGGCATGTCGCTGATCATCAAAACATTTCAATACCTCAAAGACACGGGATCACGATGAGCGAGCTGCCAGCAAACTGGGCGCCGCCACCGGCGCCGGAAATTCCCAAGGGACAGCGCAAGACAGCGTGGAGGCCGCTGCTGATCACATTAGGGGCCAGCGGTGTGCTTGGGTTCATTACCTGCGCAGGAGGACTGAGCCTTGTAGGCAAAAACAGCGGCATAGGCGGGTTTTTGATTGTGCTGGCGTTGTTGTTGGGACTTTTGTTTATGGGCACGCTTGCCGGCACCGTGGTGTATTTCTTTATCTGGCTATTTGTGGATATGAGGTCGAAATGAGTGACCGGGTCCGGCCGTACATGTTTTATGACGTAGCGCTGACGATTTGTTCGACGTGCTACCGGAAACTTGAGGGCAAGATCGTCTTTCAGGACAAGAAGGTATTTCTGTTGAAGCACTGCCCGGAGCACGGGCGCGAGCGGGTGTTGATCGCGGATGACGTGGACTATTACCGGCGGTGCCGGGAAGTGTTCATCAAGAAACCGGAGATGCCGGTGGTGTACAACACGCCGGTGAAGTGGGGCTGCCCGTACGATTGCGGGCTGTGCACGGATCACGAGCAGCATTCGTGCTTGTCGCTGGTGGAGGTTACGGATTCGTGCAATTTGCGGTGCCCGGTGTGCTATTCGTCGAGCGGGCCGGAACGCTTGGAGCACCGGCCGCTGGAGTTGATCGAAAAAATGCTGGATGCCGTGGTGCGAAACGAAGCGCGGCCGGACGTGGTGCAGATTTCCGGCGGCGAGCCGACGCTGCATCCAGACTTTTTCACGGTACTAAGAATGGCGAAGGCGCGGCCGATCCGGCACCCGATGGTGAACACGAATGGAGTGAAGATCGCGCAGGACGAGGACTTTGTGCGGCGGTTGCGCGACGCCGATCCGGACATTGAGGTCTATTTGCAATTCGATTCCTTCGAGCGCGCGGCACTGCTGGATTTGCGCGGCGGGGATTTGCGGCCGATCCGGGAGAAGGCGCTGGAGAGCCTGAACAAGCACGACATTTCGACGACGCTGGTGGTGACGCTTCGGAAGGGTCTGAACGACGGCGAGATCGGCAAAGTGGTGGAGTACGCGCTGACACAGCCGTGCGTGCGCGGGGTGACGTTCCAGCCGATTCAGAACGCGGGGCGAGTGGAGCGATTCGACCCGGCGGTGGACCGGTTGACGTTGACGGAAGTGCGGCGGAAATTGCTGGAGCAGACGAGCGTGTTCCGCGCGGAAGATGTGATTCCGGTGCCGTGCCATCCGGATTCACTGGCGATGGCCTATGCACTGATGATCGATGGGAAAACGTTTCCGTTGACGCGGTTTGTCGAGCCGGACGTGTTGATCAATGCGGCGGCGAACACGATTGTGTACGAGGAGGAGCCGGGGATTCGGGATTGCCTGTTCAAGCTGTTTGCGACCAACCATTCGCCGGAATCAGGGGCGACGACACTGCGGGAGTTGCTGTGCTGCCTGCCTAAGGTGGCAGCGCCGGTGAACCTAAACTACAAGAATATCTTTCGCGTGTTGATTGTGCATTTTATCGACGCCTATGCGTTTGATGTGCGGTCGGTGAAGAAAACGTGCATACATATTGTGCACCCGGATGGACGGCTGATTCCGTTCGACACGTACAATTTGTTTTATCGCGATGAGTTGGAGCGTACGCGGCTAGGGCCGCTGCGCGGCATGTCGACGCTGGTTCCGTTGACAGTGCGGAATGGAGCGGCAATACTTTGAGGCGATGATCGGACTGCTGCGCGGGCGACTGCTGGAAAAAAGACCGAATCAAGTGATTTTGGATGTGGGCGGCGTGGGATATCTGGTGGCCGTGCCGCTCTCGACGTTTGCCGCGTTGGGCGAATTGCATGGCGAAGTGACGCTGCTGATTCATACGCATGTGCGGGAAGATGCTTTGGCGCTGTACGGATTCTTGTCGGCGCGGGAGAAGCATTTGTTTGAGCTGCTGCTGGGGGCTTCGGGAGTGGGGCCTTCACTGGCGCTGAAAATTCTCTCGGGGATGAATGTGGAGGAGTTGGTTCCGGCGATCCGGACTGGAGATCTGGCGCGGCTGACGAAGATTCCGGGCGTTGGCAGGAAGACGGCAGAGCGCATGGTTGTGGAGTTGAAGGACAAGTTGGAGGCTGTGGCGGCGGAGGCGGAGAAGCCGGCGGCTGCGTCACCCGCAGGAGTCGAGGCGGATGTGCGATCGGCGCTGATTAATTTGGGATATGACGAACGCACGGCGGAGACCGCGGTGAAGGAGGCGAAGGGCCAGGTGGGTGTGGCAAGTTTTGAGAAATTGTTGCGGGCGTCGTTGAACTCCGTGAGTACGCCGCAGAAGCGGTAGCAAGCAACACCCAAGAGAAGACCCACCCTTTGCGCAAAACTCGCGCAAAGGATGGGGCCCCCTCAAGCACGGATGAGTTGGGTAACTGGTATTCTTGAGGCTAAATGGCTGAGTTCAGTCAAAAGAAGGTGATGGCGAGGCGCGGCGGGGAGGATGCGGAGACGCGGGCGCGAATGGTGTCGGGTGCGGCGTGGGATGATGATGCGCGACTCGATGCCAGCGTGCGGCCGAAGACGCTGGCGGAGTATATCGGGCAGCGGCGAGTGAAGGAGAACATCTCGATCGCGCTCGAGGCGGCGCGGAATCGCGAAGAGGCACTGGATCATGTGCTGTTGTACGGGCCGCCGGGACTCGGGAAGACGACGCTGGCACAAATCATCGCGAACGAGTTGAAGGTGCCGATCAAGACGAGCGCGGGGCCATTGCTGGAACGCAAAGGCGATTTGACGGCGATTCTGACTTCGCTGGAAGCACGAGAAGTCTTTTTCCTGGATGAGATTCACCGGCTGCAGCCCGCGGTAGAAGAGGTGCTGTACCCGGCGATGGAAGACTTTCGGGTGGACCTGGTGATCGGGCAAGGGCCGGGCGCGCGGATTCATCCATTTCATCTGAACCACTTCACGCTGGTGGGAGCGACGACGCGGGCGGGCCTGATCACGGCGCCGCTGCGTTCGCGGTTTGGGATTGTGCACCGGCTGGACTTCTACGAGCCGGAAGACCTGCTGATCATCCTGCACCGGTCGGCGAAGATTCTGAACATCCAGATGGACGATGCCGGCGCCGAAGAGATCGCAGGGCGCTGCCGGGGAACGCCGCGCATCGCGAATCGACTGTTGCGGCGGGCGCGCGATTTTGCGGAGGTGCGCGCCGGGGGACGGATCACCCGAGAAGTGGCACAAGAAGCGCTGCAGATGCTGGGCGTGGATAAGCACGGGCTGGATGAAGTTGACAGGAATTTAATGATTGCGCTGCTGGACAAATATGCCGGTGGCCCTGTAGGGTTAGGGACTCTGGCGGCGGCATTAAGTGAAGAAGAAGACGCTATTGAAGAGATATACGAGCCGTACCTGATGCAAATCGGAATGCTTGACCGCACTCCCCGCGGGCGGGTTGCCACACAACGAGCATACGAATACTTCGGCCGGGAGTTGCCAAAGAGGCAGCCGCGGCTGTTCTAGCGAGGTGCCTGTGACCTCTCTAATCAAGGGGAGAAAATTCCAGTTGTGGGAGTACCACGTGAGCCACGGGTCGCTGCTGTTGCGCAGCCTGGAAGGCGTGGGGCATCGCGGGACCGTGGACATCATCTGCACGGGAGTCCAGTACGTGGCAGTACCGCGTCACGTGGGAGAAATTGTGGTGGCGGGCGCCACGGCGGAGGAGCTTGCTGGCGTAGAGAAGATTCTGGGGAAGAAGATCCGGCTGCCCGAACAAATTTATGTGCTGGAAAATTCGCGCGGGCGGTTTCCGTTGGTGGCGGTGAGTCTGAGCATTCAGGAACACCGGGGGAGCGTGTTCAAGAGCCCGTTGTGCTGAAGAGTTTTCGTTTTTTGGAGCGACTCGCGTGAAGGAGCAGTTGAGATCCTTCGCTTCGCTCAGGGTGACAGGCCTTTTTTAGTGGCGCCAAAGGTACCAGTCATTCCAGCTACCGTTATCGGGCCGGTTGAGATTCTTCGGCGCATCCTCATCGGATGCGCTCAGAATGACAACTCTCCCTTGCGGAGCGAGTTCCTGCGCGTCTCTAGTTGTGCTTCAGGAAGTCGCCGGGATGGTTGGTCAGCGAGTTGTAAACAGTCTCGATGAATTGATCGGAGTTGATGAACTCGCCGGACCACTTTTTCCACGGGTCGAGAATCTTTTCCTGCTTCATTTGATCGACAGTCTTGTGTTCGTTCATGGCTTTCTGAACCGCGGCCGTAGTCTCCTTGAGCATCTGAACGAAAGCGCGAACATCGTCGAGATTAGAGAGGTCGCCATGCCCGGGGATGACTTTGACGTCTTTGGGTAATTCGTTGGCGACCTTTTCCATCGCCGCGGTCATCCCTTGAACGCTACCGCCGCTGGCGACGTCGATAAAAGGAAAACCGTAGCGAACGAAGTCGTCACCCATATGGACGACATTGTTTTTGGGGAAGAAGATGACCGCGTCGCCATCGGTGTGGCCGGCTGGAAAATGGAGCGCGCGGATGTCTTCCCCGTTCAAGTGAACGGTGACGTCGTGTTCAAAGGTAATGATGGGAAGCGCGGCCTTGTCGGCGGGCTTGAAGTCCATTTTGACCGAACCGCCGTTGCCAGCGGGACCGCCCGTTTGCAGGCGTTTGCGGACATTGTCCTGGGCGATGACGGTCGAGCCGGAATTGGCGAATGGCACGTTTCCGCCGGTGTGGTCGCCGTGGTAGTGCGTGTTGATGACGAAGCGGACGGGCTTGTCGGTCACACCGAGATTCTTTAGCGCTGCCTGGATTTTGTCGGCGAGCGGAGCGAATTGATCGTCGACGATAACGATGCCGTCTTCGCCGACAGAGGCGGCGATGTTGCCTCCGGCGCCCTGCAGCATATAGATGTTGCCGGAAACCTTAGTGACCTTGATCTGGACCTTAGAGAAGTCCTGCTCTTGCGCACCAGCGCCGGGGAGGAAAAGCGACAGCAAAAAGAAAAAAGAGGCCACCAGGGCACTGCGTTTCAAGACATTGGAAATCGGCATATTCCTCCTCATATTGGAGCGGAGGAATTCTACCATCCCTCCTTGTTTTGCAAGCCTTCGGGCGACCAACGCGGCACGGGAAGCGAATCAGCGGCGGGGGGAACAAATTACACGACCTAGTACGCACAATTCGGAACTCGTCGAGCGGCTGCGAGAGAACTAAACTGCGATTTTGTAGGGGTTTTACGAGACGGCACCGCGTCTGGCACGCAGCATGCTCAGTGTTGCTCGTTCATCATTTTAGGGCAAATCGCGCTTCACTGGCGCGAAGCGGCCTATCAGCGAAACCCGCCCTTGCCAGCCCAGTACACATTTTCCTGTACGTGTGTCTGCAGAAAGTCGAAGGGTGTGATCTCAATGTCTCTCGAAGTAGAAAACCTGACAGAACATGAAGCGCTGAGCAGGGCCCGGCAAGGCGATCCGGTCGCCTTCGAATTTCTGTACCGGCGCCACAACCAACGCGTGTATGCGCTGTGCCTGCGAATGGTCAAGAACCCCTCGTATGCCGAAGACTTGACGCAGGACACATTCGTGGCGGTTTTGCGCGGGATCCGTGAATTCCGCGGCCAATCGGCGTTTTCCACGTGGCTGCATCGCGTCACGCGCAACACGGTGCTGATGAGATTTCGAAAGCGCCGACTGAAGGAGACTTCTCTCGACGAGATTACCGATCCGGAAGCAGACACCGGCCACGCACCGGCAGAATTCGGAGTGTCGGATGCGCGGCTGGAAAATCTTGCGGAACGAATGCTGTTGAGAAACGCGGTTGGCCAACTGTCTCGCGGGTTTCGCGCGACACTTTTGTTGCACGATCTGCACGGCTACGAGCACAGCGAAGTCGCGGCGATGTTGGGATGTGCTACAGGAACGTCAAAATCGCAACTGCACAAGGCGCGGCTCCGTGTTCGCAAGATGCTCAGCAAATGCTTGAGGAAGAGGCCGAAGTCGCGCGCCCCCAGCACGGCTCACCGCGAACCTGAGGAAAGGGCGGAAACTTCCGCCGGTCAGATACCCGCTTGGTGTGTTCCTATCAAATCCGGGCGTTAACTAAGAGAGAGCAGAGCTAGAGGCAGAGAGATAGAGACGCAGAGCGGCTCTAAACGCTCACTGGGAATGAACGTGGGGATTGCCCTCCGATTAACTACTCGTCCGCAGGGGCTACAGCTACTTCTTCTTCGACTTGGGGTGGTGCAGTCAAGTTCACTTGCTTCCGTTTCTGCTCGTACATGGCCACGTCGGCTTGTGACATCAGTTCGCCGAGAGAAATGGCGCGCTTGGGGTCAAATCGCGCGACACCAACGCTAACTGACAGCTTATATCGGGTTTCGCCGGCAGCCGCTTTCCGGATGTTCCGCTCCAGCCTGCGGAGCAAAGTTGCTTCGACGCGGCCTGAAGCCTCGAAGCCCATGACCACAAACTCGTCGCCGCCGATCCGGGCGATGGCGTCGGCTTCACGGAAACTGTGTTCGAGCGCATCGGCGACGCGAATCAGCGCCAAATCGCCTTCGTGATGCCCGAACGAATCGTTGATCTTTTTCAAATTGTCGACATCGCAATAAAACAGGAGACAGTTCTGAGACTTTCGGTGTGCCACCTTCAAGAGTTGCGTGGCGACAGCGAAAAATCCGCGCCGGTTATACAGGCAGGTCAAGTCGTCGGTAAGAGCAAGCAGGCGCAACTCTCGTTCCAACAAGGATTGTTTCACAGCCCCCCAGACGGCAGGGTGCTGGGCGACCCGCAGCGTTTTGATATCGGGAAATTCCCCGCGCAAGTTCTTGGAAATCTCGTCTACCTCATGGAGAATGCGCGCAAGTTCCGAGTCTGAGGCGAGCAGCGCCGACGAGAGCGCCTCTTCCACACCTTCGTCGGCAGGAGTAGCCCGTTGTTTTCTTGAGACGGGTGACCGCCGGTTTGTCGTCGAATTCGTTGCGGCCTGGTGCCCGTTCGCATCACGCATGAATCGCAGCTCTTCCACTTCGATAGACGCCATTTCCGATGCCCCCTTGCTGGCCGCCGAAAACACTTAAGCCAGCACTGCGTTCATCTTGGCTAGGATTGGTCTGCGGAGCAATACAAGGAACGTTGCAGTTTGCTTTACATCCGCTACGGTGAATCTACCTGTCCCTACGGACAGGCGATCATGGAGCGTTACGGTGTTTACCTGAATTGGTGGGAAATGTTTACGGGAATCGCGTTTCCGTTCTTTTTCCTCTAGCTAAGCGTGCCTTGCAGAACTTCTTTCAACAATTCCTGTTTTTGCGGAAGGAGCTTCTTGCCTTGGGAAGTGAGGTAAAAGACGTCGATGGCCTTCTGGCCTTCCGTGTCGATCAACGCGACGTCGATGTTGCATCCCAGGCGAGCCAGCGCCGACCCGATTCCGTACAACAATCCCGGGCGATCCTGCGTGACCACTTCCACCAAAGTGCTGTGATCGGAAGAGCCATCGTCGAAATTGATGGAGGTGGCGACGGCAACCTTGGGCGGTCTGGCCATGCCCGCCGCCAGCCGGCCTTTCAGCATTGGCTCGAGCGGCTGTTTCCCGTTCACCACGTCGCCGACACTCTGCTGGAACCTGGCAACCTCGTCGGGGTTCATCTCCAGCGTCTTGTGCATATCGACGAAGTGGAAGGTGTCGAGCACCACGCCGGCGGCGTTGGCGAACGCGTCGGCCTTCACGATGTTCATGCCCCATGCGGCGAGCGCGCCCGCGATGGTCGCAAAAAGCGCGGGACGGTCTGCTGAAAGCAGCGTGAGGGTAAACGCGTGATGGGTCTTTTTCACGTCGGTCTGCACCGGTTCCGAACCCAGTTTGCGGTACAACGCGAAGTGCGACGCAATTTCGGCCGGTGAGTGCGCAGCCATATAGCGCCGCGGGAAACCTTCGAGGAAGCGTTCGACATCCGATTTCGCGGCACCACCGACTAATTGCCGAACCTGTTCGAGCAACACGGCTTCATCTGAAGCGTGCACGCGGTCGCGGTCGGCCGTGCGGCTGAAGTGATTCGAAGTGGCAACGAAGAGTTGCCAGAGCATCTCGGCTTTCCACGGCGTAAGCGCTTCCGGATTGACCGCATGGATATCGGCATAGGTCATGAGACAGAGCCGCTGCAGCCGTTCATGCGTGGTGACGGTGGCGGCAAAACCCGAAACCGTGGCCGGATCGAAAATATCTCTGCGCTGCACGGTCGCGGACATGTCCAGATGATGCTCGATCAGGAAGTGGACTTCGGCTTTTTCTTCCGGCGTGAGCTTTAGCCGGTCAGAGGCTATTTCGAGAGCCTGCAGACTGCCGGTCACATGGTTCTCGACGGGCATGCCTTTGCCGACGTCGTGGAGCAAGAGCGACAAAATGAGCAAGTCGCGCCGGTCTACTGTTTTCCAAATGGGCGCGAAATGCTTGCCCAGCGAATCCGAAGAATCGCCGAGATCCTGCAAATGCTCGATGGTGCGCAGCGAGTGCTCGTCGACGGTGTACCGGTGATAAAAATCACGGACCACCAGGGAATCAATCGAGCGGAACTCCGGAAGGGCTTCCACCAGCAATCCAAGACGATGCATCGGGCGGAGCGCCACGCCGGGATAGTCCGCATTCAGGATTTCGGAAAGAACCGGCCAACCAATACGCGAATTGCGTTGAGGCAGTTCCGGGTGCGCCATGATGTAGGCGATGCTGCGTTCGGCATCGCGGCTCAAGGGAACGCCGGTCTTGGCAGCTTCGGCCAGCAGCTCGTAGGTAGTGTTGCGGTCCGCGTAAGCCTGCTCGTTGGCGATTTCCAGCAAACCGTCTCTAACGTTAAACAGGCGATTGGTGGGCGCCTCGGATCGAGCTCCGATAGTGGCCGCGAGCAATCTCTGGCGCAGCGACACCGCCACTTGTGCCCGCTGTTCGGTGTATCGAAGCAACTGCCGGTTCAAGGTGCGCGCGTGGCGGAAATACAAACGCATCCATTCGGCGGCGTTGCGGCGCAAATTGTCGTCGATGCCCAGTGACCGCTCGGCAGCCTGCGCCTGCAGCTCGTACGTCAACGTATTGTCGTTTCGTCCGTTGCTGTAATGGAGGAAACAGCGGATGGCGCTGAGGAACTCGACGGCGTTGCGCGTTAACTCATCTTCGTTGACGGGGCTGAACCGGGGGTCGCGCCGATCGCCGGCCAACTGGCGCATCCAAAGCGTTGAATGGAAATCGCGGAGACCGCCCGGCGCGTCTTTCACGTTCGGCTCAAGGTGAAAGATGGTGTTGCCATAACGCCCGAGACGGTCGCGCGTGAGGCGCTGAAGTTCGACCAACAAAAACGGGCGGGCCTGCTTCTCTGCGACGGACAAAACCTTCGTGTCAAGCTTCTCGAAAAGGGATTTATCGCCATCGAGGAAGCGGCGATCCAGCATGGCGAGATGAAATTCGGCATTATCCTGCTCGATCTTCTTGCATTCGTCGATGGTGCGGCCCGCGGAGCTGACCCGGAATCCCAAATCCCAAAGCATGCGGGAGAATTCCGCGATCAGCGGCCGCGATTCTTCCTCGATCTTCTCGTTGGCAAACAGGAAGAGCAGGTCCAGGTCTGAATAGGGGAACAAAACTTCGCGGCCATAGCCACCGAGGGCCAGCAAGGAAAGCCCCTGCGCGCTTTCACTGCGCACCTGTTGGAGTTCGCCGAAGACTTTGCGGATGGTTCCGTCCGCGAGTTCACACAACTGCCGCAGCGTCTCCTGGGCGCTGGCGCCGCTCTCGAATAACTTCTTGATGCGCTCGCGTTGGGCGTCGCATTGGGGACCCAACACCGATAACGGCGTTACCGATTCTTCCATTTTGCTCTTCGGACGAAATGCGGGAACCAGACCTGGCCGGGGTGAGGACATATCCTGCTAGAGAGCGCTTTCGCCCCGTTCCTCATTCCGGATCCGGATGGCCTCTTCGACTCGCGTCAAAAAGATTTTTCCGTCACCTATTTTACCAGTCTTCGCGGTCTTCAGGATTGTCTCGACGGCGCGGTTCACCAGTTGGTCAGCTAACACCAGTTCAATCTTGATCTTCGGGAGCAAATCGACGGTGTATTCCCTGCCGCGATACACCTCGGTGTGCCCTTTCTGCCGGCCGTGCCCACGGACTTCAATCACCGTCATGCCTTCAATGCCAATTTCCAGCAGCGCGTCCTTAACGGATTCGAATCTCGACGGCTGAATGATTGCTTCAATTTTCATCATACGGATCTCTGCTCCCGCCTCGCATTTTCAGTTCCGTCCCAATTTCGGTTATGACTCCAGGTTGTACGCCTCTTCTCCGTGTTGCGTGATGTCCAACCCTTCGACCTCGTGTTCTTCGGTGACGCGTATTCCGGTGGTCACATCGACAATCTTCAGAATCACGATGGTTCCGACCAGGGCGAATCCCCAGGCGCACAGAATGCCGACGAGTTGATTGCCTACCTGGCCCCAATGGCCGTCCAGTCCGCCGACGGGCTTGCCGTCGCCAAAAATAGGATTGATGGCGAAGCGCGCGCAGACGCCCGTCAGCAAGGCGCCAATCGTTCCGCCGGCGCCGTGTACCCCGAAAGCGTCCAGTGAATCGTCGTAGCCGAACATCGCTTTGAATTTGGTGACCATCCAGTAGCAGAAGATTCCGGCGATGAAGCCGATACCGAGCGCCGATCGCGGTCCCACAAATCCGGCTGCCGGAGTAATGGCGACGAGACCCGCTACGGCCCCCGAGATTGCGCCTAACGCACTGGCCCGGCCGTTCTTCACCCATTCCGCCAGGCTCCAGCTTAAGGCCGCAGCAGCGGCGCCGAAATGCGTGGCGATGAAGGCGCTGGTTGCCAGCGGGCTCGATGCCAGCGCGCTGCCCGCGTTGAACCCGAACCAGCCGACCCACAACAAACACGCACCAATGAAGCTCAAAACCATGCTATGCGGCGGCATCGGCTGCTTGGGATAACCCACACGTTTCCCGAGATAAAGAGCGCAGACTAACGCCGATACCCCCGAAGTGATGTGGACCACCGTGCCACCGGCAAAATCGAGCGTCGGAAATTTTCCTCCCAGCGATGCGTTCAGAAACCCGCCCTTGCCCCAGACCATGTGGGCCATCGGCGCGTAAACGATCAGGAACCACAGGGTCATGAAAAGCATGGTGCCGGAAAACTTCATGCGCTCGGCGGTGGCGCCGGTGATTAATGCCGGGGTGATGATCGCGAACATCAGCTGGTACACCATAAACGTGCCTTGCGGAATCGTCGGCGCGTAATCGGCATTCGGGATCGCGCCTACGCCGCGCAGCAGCGCCATCTTGAAATCGCCGATGACCGGACCGCTTCCGCCGAAACACAAACTGTATCCGACCAGCGCCCACAACACTGTGATGAGCGCCATGAGTGCGAAGCTCTGCATCATGATGGCCAGGACGTTCTTCTGACGCACCAATCCGCCGTAGAAGAGAGCCAACCCTGGCCCGGTCATGAGCAGCACCAAAGCCGCGCTCACCAGCATCCACGCATTGTCGGCGGAGGACTGCGCCGCGGCGACTTTCGCTTCCAGGGCGTTCAATTTGTCGGTGACGGCTTGCGGTACTTCAGGAGTGCTTGCACCGGCGGGGGAACTGGCGGGAGGAGCGGGCGTTTGCCCCAACAAAGGTGCGCCCAGCAGAACCATTAATGCCACGCAACAACACAACGTGCCCATGCGCTTCATCGATTTCTCCGGTGCGAATGCGGCAACACTTCACTGTCGCCGCGTCGTTCGCGCTTCACTCTTAGGGGGCTTACCACTGTGTACCCGGATTATACGCACCGCCGCCTCTCACCTCCCACCCCGAATTTTTTCTGCCCCGCATCGGTTTTCCTCATAGCTCGCGGGCTAAGAGCTTTCTTTTAACCACGCCTGCAAAACGATCCGCGTCGCGCGTTGGCCTAGGGATGCGAAAGCCGTCCGTCACGGCCAGGGTCAGCCGAACGGCGGTGTCCAAGCCGACGCGATTGCCCTGGGATACGTAGATCGGCTTAACGCCATCCCGAGTTCTGACCGCGGCACCAATGCGCTCGCCATTTTGGGGATCGATCAGGGATGCCCAATTGCCTTTTTTGTTTCCCAGCTCATCATGCTCGCCGATCAAAATGCTCTTGGCGCACCCGATCGTCGGAAGGTCCAGCCAAACTCCGAGATGGGCGGCGAGGCCGAACCTTCGGGGGTGCGCGTAGCCGTGGCCGTCGCAAAACAACAAGTCCGGCATTTCCTGCAGCTTCGCGAGGGCCGCGAGCAAAGCCGGTATTTCCCGAAAACTCAGCAAGCCCGGGACGTATGGGAACCTGAGTGGCACCACCGCGTACGCGCGCTCAATTTCAACGAGCTCAGGAAAGTGAAACAGCACCGCACACGCAATGGCGCGGTTTGCCTTTCGTAAACGATCCCAGCGGCTAGTTTTCTTATCCAGAGCTTGCGATTCCGTAAGGACGAAGGCGGCATCCAGTCCCGCCAGGGTTTGAATCTCTCCCAAGCGGTCCTGGCCCTCCCACCTTTCTCGCAGTTTTTCCTGGATTTTGCGGGCCTGTTCTGGCGTGACGTCCCAGCGGTGGGGGCCCTCCCGCGTGGCTCGTTTCTTCTTCATATTCTTCATCGTATAATGGCGGCACTGCTTCCGGTGCCACCGCATCTAACGGGCAGTAGCCGTCCAGCTTGTTCTGAGGGGATTGTTGATGACGCTTCACCCACCATTGGAAGTCTCTGCGCGCGAAGCCGCGGGAATTCATTACCTCACGGTGAACGGGCGCTTGACGATTGGCGAACCCGCCGAGCATTTGTCGGATTTTGTGCAGAACCTGCTGCACCAAGGCGCGCGTAAGATGGTGGTGAATCTGAATGATATTCCGCAGATCGACAGTTCGGGGATCTCGGCGTTGGTCAAGCTATCGATTTCGCTAGCGCGCAAAGGCGGCGGGTTGCACCTGATTTGTGGCCCGGGACGCGTGCGCGATGCGCTGACGGTTACGCGGCTGGTGGAAGCGATCCCTACGTTCGACAATGAAGTAGCTGCGACCGCTGGGTTCTAAACAAAACGGCGGAAGGTGTCTCGCTTCTAGGATGTGGGCGATTTCCTGTCCCAACGGCCCCGTTCGGTTGGGATGGTTCAGCGGACTTCCACCAGCCTCGCACCGTTTCCCAAGGCCTCAATAATCTGCGAGAGCAGGTCTTCGAATACTCTCAGGAGCGCGGCTTTTCGGCAGTTTCCAATCCTTACCCACACCACAGACGTGCGAGCATCTTCAGCAGTCGCTCTCCACGAAAAATCGTCATCTTTTGTGATCAATATCATCGAGTTAGCCGACGCATATTCCCAAATGACGTGATCTTTCGCGCCGGCTAACTGAACGTTTAGAACGTGAACAGCTTCGTGCTCATGCGAAGCAAGCCACCGCGCCAATGCCGCGGGCAGCTGGTTATCTACCAAGAATTTCACTTAGATTGCAGTACGATGTGGTCGGTCTGGAGCGCCGCGTATTCTATCGCAGCTAGGATGTCTTCGCGTTGCAAGAACGAATAATCTTGCAGAATCTCGTCAAAAGAGGCACCCGCGCTGAGGAGTTGCAATAGGTCTACAACTCGCATGCGCGTGCCACGGACACACGGGCGACCACCGCACTTGTCGGGCTCGATCGTAATTCTCTGAAGTAATTCGGCCTTGGTCATCACTAATACCTTGTCACAAGAGGACAGCGGCGCACAAGGGAGCGTTCTAGCTGCCCTTTTTCAACTCCGCGAGGACCATCTTGGCTAGTTCTTTCAGGGTTTCGAAGACGCCGTTGCCTTGAATGGCTACGCCTTCGATGATGGGCTCGCCCTTTTTCTGGAGCTGCTTGGTTAATTCCGGCACCGACAGCGCGTTTGGCAGATCGCGTTTGTTGAGTTGGAGAACGTAGGGGATCGTGGAGAAATTGAGGTTGTGTTCTTTCAGGTGTTCCTGCAGGTTTTCCAGGGTTTCGAAGTTGGCGTCGAGGCGTTCTTCCTGGGAATCGGCGACGAACACCACGCCGTCGGCGCCCTTCAGAATCAGTTTGCGGCTGGCCTCGTAAAAGACCTGGCCGGGCACGGTGTAGAGATGGAAGCGCGTTTTGAAGCCGCGGACGGTCCCAAGGTCCAGCGGCAGAAAATCGAAAAACAGGGTGCGGTCGGTTTCTGTGGCAAGGGAAACCATCTTCCCTTTCTGATTTTGGCCGGTATGGTCGTAAATCCACTGCAGATTCGCGGTCTTTCCGCCAAGACCGGGACCGTAGTACACGAGCTTGCAATTGATTTCGCGCGCAGGAAAATTGATGAAAGGCACGAGTCTTTAACCTGAGTTCAAACTTGAACTTATAACACACGCCTCTCGGGCGGGCCACCGTCCCGGGTGCGTCATCCGTCTTGAAGTACGCTTCTAGTTTCAGGGAGGAGGGCGTTTCCTCGCTAAACTATTTTTACACATGAGGCGACTCGGTAAAGACTATCCAACTCAGCACTTTCCACAGGCTGTGCCATTCCGTTGACGGAATCCCGCGCCTTTGTTAGCATTCGCCCGATATGGCGAAACCCCAGAAATCCCACTCCTCTCGGGCCAAATCCGCGGCTCATTCCAAGGCTAAGCCCAAGAAAAAGAACAATATACCTGCCGCCCCGCCGCAACGCGGGGGGGTCGAACTGGTCGATCCGCTGGTCCAGGCACAGATGAAAACGTATGAAGAGGCCATGGCGCTGTTTCACCAGCAGAAGTTCCAGCGAGCCAAACAGGAACTGGAGAAGGTCATTGCCGGGCCCAGTAAAGAGCTGGCGGACCGCGCGCGGACGCACCTTCGGATCACCGAACAGCGCATGAAGCCGTCCTCGGAGCAGAATCCCAAGTCGCCCGAGGAGCATTACCAGCGGGGAGTGGCAATGATGAACCTTGGCCGGTGGGATGAAGCGCGGGAAAGCCTGGAGAAGGCCCGCAAGCTTGCCCCGAAAGCCGACCACATCCACTACGCGCTGGCCGCGCTGGATTGTCTGACGGGGGAAGCCGATTCCGCGCTCGCCAACCTGAAAATCGCCATTGAGCTGCGCAGCGCCAACCGTTACCACGCGCGAAACGACGAGGACTTCAACTTTCTACAGGAAGATCCGCGCTTCACTGAGTTGCTTTATCCCGAGAAGGAAGGCTATTCAGGCTGAAGGTGCCGGCGGAAGAAAGATCCATCGCCCGGAAGGCTGCGCGATGGCGCAGAGTTCCCCGCTCCGCTCGGAATAACGGAAAAACCCGTATAGCTGCACCTCTCCGGGGGGGCGTTTTATTCAGATGCCGCTCCGCATCTATAATCCATGTAGACACTTCTCTTGTGAAGAAACGGCGTCCAACTCAACGCGCTCCTCGTCCCTTCAGCGTGGTGGCACTCGGGGGAGGCACGGGGCTTTCCGCACTGCTTCGCGGACTGAAAAATCATGTAGTCCGGCGGAGCGATAAAGAGCCGACGCTGGCGCGGCCGATCACCGACCTCGCCGCGATTGTCACCGTGACGGACGATGGAGGAAGCTCGGGCCGGTTGCGGCGGGAGAATCGCGTACTGCCACCCGGCGACATTCGCAACTGTATGGTTGCGCTCTCCAAGGACGAAGCGTTACTCAGCCGGCTGTTTCAATACCGGTTCCAGGCGGGACGCGGCTTACGCGGGCACAATTTCGGAAATCTGTTTTTGGCGGCACTCACCCACGTGACGGGTGATTTCGCGGAAGCGGTGCGGGTGTCGGCAAAGGTACTGGCGATCCGCGGGCGCATTTTTCCGTCGACGACTTCGAACGTGCACCTGGTTGCGACGCTTGTGGATGGCCAGCAAGTTCAGGGTGAGACGAAAATTTCGCGGAGCACCGTGGCGATCCGCAAGCTGCGCCTGGTGCCGCGCCGGGTGCGCCCCCTTTCCGCCGCAGTCGACGCTATCCAAAACGCCGACCTGGTTTTGATGGGACCTGGTTCGCTCTATACGAGTGTTCTGCCCAACCTTCTGATTCCAGAAATTGCGCGGGCGATTGCGCACTCAAAAGCACCCCGCGTCTACATTGCCAACCTAATGACGCAGCCAGGCGAAACCACGCATTACACGCTGAGCGAACACATCGGCGCGATCCAGGAGCATGTGGGCAACAATCTCATCGACTCTGTTGTCGCGAATCGCAAGCCAGTGTCTCCGGAGGTGGCTGCGCGCTACAGAGCACAAGGCGCCGAGCAAGTGCGTATTGACCCCAAAAATGTGGCGAAACTGCGAGTGAAACTGATCACCGGGAATCTGCTGGAGGAACACGGCGTGATCCGTCACGATTCGTCTCAGTTGGCACGGCTGCTGGTGGAGCACTTCCTGCTATCTCGCAAACCGTAGCCCGCTGCAAAAGCCGGCACGCCTCAGTGCATGCAACTATTTCAGCGCCTTGGTCGTATACTCTCCTGCAAAGGCACTCCACGAACAGGTGTTCCCATGAAACGAAGCTTACTGGTCCTCACGTTGGTATTTCTCGGTCTTGCAACGGCCAGCCATGCGCAAAAGGATGTTGACCTCTCGCAATCGCAGATGCCGTCGGTGGTCACCGTTCCGCTGGAAGCGCAACTGTCGGACCACTTTTCCGCGGACGCGGCGACGGAAGCATATCTTGCGCAAATTCCAGCATCGGCGCGGGCGCGAAGCGATGCTTATTTTGAGGGCAGCTATTGGCTGATCTTGTGGGATTTTCTGATGGGCGTGGCGATCTACTGGGCAACGCTGCGATTCGGATGGTCCGCGAAGATGCGCGATGTGGCCAAGCGAGTTTCGCGCTTTGCGTTCCTGCAAGACTGGATCTACTGGATTCAGTTTTTAATTTTGATCACGTTGCTTGGCGCACCTCTGGGCATTTATGAAGGCTATTTCCGCGAACATAAGTATGGACTCGCCAACCAGACGTTCGGTCCATGGCTCGGCGATCAATTCAAGGACCTGGCGGTGAATTTGATTTTGGGCGGATTGTTGATCGCGGTGTTGTTCTGGATCGTTCGCAGGCTTCCGAAAACCTGGCACCTCTGGGGAGCCGGCGTAACTATCGCCTTCCTGGTAGCCGGGATCATGATCGCGCCGGTTTTTATTTTTCCACTCTTCAATGCGTTCAAACGCCTGGACGATCCCAAAGTGACGGCGCCGATCCTTTCGATGGCCCGCGCCAACGGGATTCCCGCCCATGATGTTTATGAGGTGGATGCTTCACGGCAATCCAAGCGCATGAGCGCGAACGTGAGTGGTTTCGGAAAAACGATGCGCATCACGCTGAACGACAACCTGCTGAATCGAGGCACGCCGGAGGAGATCAAGGCGGTGATGGGTCATGAAATGGGGCACTATGTGCTGAACCACATCCCGAAAGACATTCTGTTTTTCTCGGTGGTGTTTGTGATTTTCTTTGCGATCCTGCGCTGGGGCCTGGATTGGTCACTGGCACGTTTTGGCGCCGGTTGGCACATCTCGAGGATCGACGATGTGGCGGTACTCCCGCTGGCGTTCCTGATCATTACTACGTACTTCTTCGTGCTGACTCCTGTGCTAAACACTCATATCCGAACCAGCGAGCACGAAGCTGACATGTTTGGCGTGAACGCGAGCCGGCAACCTGATGGGATGGCGCAAGCGGCGATTCATTTGGGCGAGTACCGGAAGATGTCGCCGGGGCAGATCGAGGAATGGGTTTTCTACGATCACCCGTCAGGACGGCGGCGGATTCACGACGCGATGCAATGGAAGGCAGAGAATCTGGAGCTGTTCGCGCACTAGTCTTCGCGATGTAAGGCGCCAAATGGGAATCGCCAAATTACTTGAGATTTCGTCAAGACACAGCGGTTGAGATCCTTCGTTGCCAAGAACGCTCCTCAGGATGACAACCTGACGAATCGTGTCCACCTTGGGAACTGCTATGGCTGAGACGGTCGCATCCTGATGTGATACCGGGCACTGTTGATCACCGGTAATCGCGTTAACTTGATAAGTGCGGTATTTTGGCCAACTGGCACTTCTGGAGGCGCCCACTTGATCCACGATCTCCGCTACGCGCTACGCATGCTCGCAAAGTCTCCGAGTTTCACGGGCATTGCTGTGTTCACGCTCGCGCTGGGAATTGCCGCGAATTCCACGGTGCTCAGTTGGATGAGCGGCACACTGCTCAACCCGGTTCCCGGAGCGACGCACACCAGCGATCTAGTCACGGTAATGAGGGGAGAGCGCAGCGACCATCCGAGCCCGCCGTTCTCGTATCCCGATCTGCGGGATCTGCGCGAACGGACGCGCACGTTTTCCGGGTTAGCCGGCTATCACGACGACTACATATCGCTCACGAGTGTGGCAAAACCCGAGCGCATCTACGGCGCACTCGCAACGGTCAACTACTTCGACGTGCTCGGGGTGCACCCGATCCTGGGCCGCGGCTTCCTGCCAGAAGAGGAACGCAACGGCACCGGGGTTGCGGTCATCAGCTACGCGGTTTGGCAGAATCATTTTTCCCTGGATCCGCAGGTTCTCGGCAAGACCATTCAACTCAACCGGCATCCCTACTCGGTTATAGGGGTGACGCCGCGAGATTTTCACGGGTGCAAGACCGGCCTGCACACGGACCTCTGGATTCCCTTGGCGAAGGACCGCGATGTTTGGGGTTCGAACCGGCCGGAGAGCCGTGGCACTTTCTGGTTGAACGTAATCGGGCGGCTGCGGCCGGGCGTTGCGAATGCTCGAGCACAAGCCGAGCTGAACCTAATCATGCAAGGAATCGCCGAGCGTTTTCCCGGCGAACACCGCGACAGTCCGAACCAGATCAGCCTCGACCCGCTGTGGCGCTCGCCGTTCGGAGTGAACGGCTATCTCTACAAAATTTTCCCCATGCTGCTTGGGCTGGCCGCGGTTCTACTCCTGCTGGCCTGCGCCAATGTTGCGAATCTGCTGCTGGTGCGCTCCGTGGCACGCCGGCGGGAAATCGCGATTCGCCTGGCGATGGGCGCTTCGCGCGTCAAACTGATTCAGCAATTCTTGATTGAGAGCCTGATTCTGGGCCTGCTCGGCGGCGCCGTGGCCATCGTACTGACGGTATGGACTTCCCGGAGCCTCGCCGCTTTCTTTCCTCCCACCACGCTGCCGCTCACTCATGATGCGGGCGTCGACCAGCGGGTGCTGTTCGTCACGACGGCCGTATCCGTGCTGGCGGCGCTCATCTTTGGGATACTTCCGGCGGTTCGGTCGTCGCGTTTGCCGGTGCAAGCGGTGCTGAAGGAAGAGGCAGGCAGCGTATCGATCGGGATCCAGAAAACGCGCCTGTCGAGCAGCCTGGTCGTCGCACAGATCTCGTTGTCGCTGCTTCTTCTGGTTTGCGCGGGACTCTTCACGCGGAGCTTGCAGAAAGCGCAGCAATCTGATCCGGGCTTCGATCCGGCGCACGTTTTGGTTGCGTCGTACGAGCTTTCGCCCGCCGGCTATAATAGAGCTGCCAGCATGGCGTTTGATCGCCAGATCCTTGCCAAGATTGCAGCTCTTCCCGGCGTGGAGTCGGTCACGGTCGCCGATTTTTCCCCGCTCAGCTTTTCTATCCACTCGGATTATTTGCAACTGGAAGGCTATGTCCCGCAGCCGCACGAATCGATGGAGATCAGCCGGGGCATCGTGGCGCCGAACTATTTCCGCACACTTCGGACGGCATTGATTGCGGGGCGCGAGTTCACGGAGGGCGACACGATGGATTCGCAGCGCGTGGCGATCGTCAACCAGGCTTTGGTGGATCGCTACTGGCCGGGCGAGAATGCCATCGGCAAGCAAGTGGAGGATGACGGCGACCGGTTCGTGGTGGTTGGGGTTGCACGCAACGCGAAATATAGACTGCTCACGTATGCACCAGAGCCTGTGATTTACTTGCCGATCTACCAGGCCTATCGGAGCACGCAGGACACCGCGATCCACGTGCGAGCCTACGGCGATCCACGCAGTCTGGCGCCGGCGGTAGAGCAAGCGGTCCACGAGCTGAATCCCGAATTGCCGCTGTTCAACGTGAACCCACTTACTACAACGATGCGGATGGGCACGATATTTGATCGGGTCGCGGCCACCTTCGCGGGTTCGTTCGGGTTTCTGGCGATGCTGCTGGCGGCGGTTGGGATTTATGGCGTGGTTTCCTACACGACGCGGCAACGCACGCGAGAAATCGGCATTCGTATGGCGTTAGGCGCGGAAAGATTGCAGATCTATCGCCTGGTACTGCGCCAGGGATTTTTCTTGACGCTGATGGGCCTGGTGTTTGGCACGGCGCTCTCGCTTGGGTTTACGCGTTTCCTGAAGGCTCGCCTTTTCGGAGTGAGCGAAACGGATGCGCTGACGTTCGCGTCGGTCGGGCTGCTGCTGGCCGCGGTGGCGCTGGTTGCTTGCCATATACCAGCTCAGCGGGCAACCCGAGTCGAACCCACCATTGCCCTCAGGACGGAATAAGTAGGTCCGTTCCAGCTTCCGCAAACTTTTGCAGCTTACCATTGCTGGCCAGTCTAAAGACTGGCCACTACCCAACAGGCTCGGTTTTGCCATGCGCCGATTCAACGCTCCCGGTCATCCAACCGTGACGCAACGCAGCTCACGAAAAGGAGCGGTCATGCCCACAAAGAAAACGCAAACGAAGAAGGTAACTGTAGACGCAAACGCCTTCCGCAAAGAAATTGTTTCACATCTGACCGAGGGACATGCTCACGCCAGTTTCGATGCAGTGGTCAAAGACTTCTCCGCCGATCTTCGCGGCAGCCGGCCGAACGACTTGCCTTACTCGGCGTGGCAACTCATCGAGCACCTTCGAATCGCGCAGTGGGACATCATCGAGTACGCGCTGAATCCCAAACACAAATCGCCGGATTTCCCGGATGGCTACTGGCCCAAATCTCCCGAACCACCCGACGGCAGAGCCTGGGACAAATCGATTGCCGGGTTTCGCGCGGACCGCAAGAGACTGGTCGCAGCGCTGGAGAAGGCTGACATCCTGGCACCGATAAAACACGCCAACAACCAGTCACTCGCTTCGAAAGCCATCCTGGTGATCGACCACAATGCCTATCACCTGGGGCAACTCATTCTGCTTCGGCGGCTGCTGAATATCTGGCAGCACTAGGCCAAACATGATCCGGCGCTGCACTGAAAAAGATTTCGATGCCATCTGGGAGATCATCAACGATGGCGCGCAGGCCTATCGGGGCGTAATCCCTGCCGACTACAGGAAGGAACCCTACATGTCGCGCGAGGAACTGAACCACGAAATACGCGAAGGAGTGGACTTTTGGGGGTTCGAAGAGGAAGGCGAACTCAGCGGCGTCATGGGAATTCAGCCGGTGAAAGATGTGACTCTCATCCGCCACGCCTACGTGCGCACGGAGCGGCAGAAAGCCGGAATCGGTGCGCAACTGCTCGGGCATCTCCGCAAACTCACTACGCGTCCGGTATTGATCGGGACCTGGGCCGACGCATCATGGGCTATCCGCTTCTATCAGAAGCATGGGTTTCAACTGGTCTCGCCGGAAGAAAAGACTCAGCTACTCAACACTTATTGGAATATCCCGCAAGGGCAAGTGGTCACGTCTGTGGTGTTGGCTGATCAGAACTATGTGAGAAAAACCGGAGCTACCTCCACATGATGCGCAACCCGCCACGGACAAATACTGGCGGGCCGACAGTGTA
>Ga0207761_1000060_pt1 | contig 30321 bp, 28 predicted proteins | sample LuqExpMetageno34_FD_187792 | JGI IMG/M metagenome (GOLD analysis project Ga0207761, IMG submission 187792) | Tropical forest soil microbial communities from Luquillo Experimental Forest, Puerto Rico - Sample 34 (SPAdes) | ecosystem: Environmental > Terrestrial > Soil > Tropical forest ... | reverse complement strand
CATGGTGTACAAGATGACGAAGATCACCAGGATAGTTACGGGGAGCACCACCAACAAGCGCCGCTCGGAACGCTTTTGGCTCTCGTATTCGCCGGCCCAATCGAACGTATATCCCGATGGAAGCTTCACGTCTGCATTGACCTTCCGAATCGCTTCTTCCACGGTTCCACCAAGATCCCTGCCGCGGACACTGTACTTGATCGCGACGTACCGGGAATTCGCTTCGCGATATATTTCGGAGCCGCCGTCCTTCACGCTGATCTTCGTGAGCTGGGCGAGAGAGACGCGCTCACCCGTGGGCGCCAGCAGGCGTATTTTCTCGATGGCTTCGCGGGTGTCCCGATATTCTGGCAGGTAGCGAAGAACCAGGTCATATCTCTGCTCACCGATGAGAACCTGATTAAGAGCGTTGCCCCCGACCGCCGTCTGGACGGCGTCCTGGACATCGGACACGCTGATCCCAAACCGCGCAGCCTCATCGCGGTCGACTTCGAAATTGAGATTCGGCTGCCCGAGCACGCGGAAAAGCCCGAGATCCTCCACGCCCCGAATGTTTCGCATCACCGCGACCACTTGATCGCCCTTTTCTTCCAAAGTCTTCAGATCGTCGCCGTAAATTTTAACGGCTAAGGCGCCCTTTACGCCGCTGACCGCCTCTTCCAAGTTGTCGGAAATTGGCTGAGAAAAGTTCCAAATGACTCCGGGAATCTTTTCGAGCTCCCGGTTCATGGCCTCGATCAGTAACTCCTTGTTCTGATGGAAGACCGGACGCCATTTCTCTTTGGGAAGCAAATCGACAAAGTACTCGGTGTCGAAAAAGCCCGTTGTGTCGGTGCCGTCGTCGGGCCTCCCGACCTGGTCAACGACTTGGGGAACTTCGGGAAAAGAACAGAGAATCTGGCGGGCGCGCTCGGCGACGCGCGCGCCTTCCGTGGGCCCGGTGCTTGGAGCCAAAGTGCCACGCACCCAGATCGCCCCTTCATCGAGGTGCGGCAGGAATTCGGATCCAATGACTCCCCCGAATGCCAGATAAACGGTAAACGCAAATGAAACCAGCGCGGCCCCGATGGTGAGGCGACGGTTCTGAATGGCCCAGTTCACCGCTTTTCTGTAATGCACGGTCAAATGTTCCATTACCGGATTGCGCCACTCTTTCATCCCGCTGCGGAACAAGAAACTAGCAAGGGCCGGCGCAATCAGCATGGAGAAGATCAGCGCGCCGAGCAGCGCGAACGCCACAGTCCACGCCATTGGCTTGAACAGTTTTCCTTCGACGCGTTGCAACGTGAAGATCGGCAGGTACGCCGTAATGATGATTCCGATGGCGTAGAAGACAGGCCGCTGCACCTCGTGAGCGGCTTCGCGAATTTTGTCTATAGGTCGAAGAGAATTCTTGGCCGGCTGGTTCAGATGGCGAACGATATTTTCCACCATGACCACGGCGCCATCGACGACCATGCCGAAATCGAGCGCTCCGAGCGAAAGGAGATTGGCCGAAATATGCCGCAGGTTCAGACAAATCGCGGCAAACAGAAGAGAGAATGGAATGGTGAGCGCCACGATGGCGGCTGCGCGCACGTTTCCCAGAAAGATGAACAGGACGATCACCACAAGAATCATCCCTTCGGTCAGGTTGTGCATGACCGTATGGGTCGTGTATTCGACCAGATCGTCGCGATCCAGGTAAGGAACAATCTTCACGCCGGGCGGGAGAATTTCCTCGTTGAGCCTGCGCACCATCGCGTGGATTCCTTCCAGCGTGGTGGCCGTGTCCGCGCCCTTGCGCATGAAGACGATGCCCTCGACCACATCGTTGTCGTCCACAACGACGCCGTCGGATCGATGGATAGCCTTACCGATTTGTCCTAAACGGATCTTGGGGCCCTGAGTGACAACCGCGATGTCCCGGATCCGCAGCGGTGTGCCGTTCTGTGTCTTGATCACGGTCTTGTCAATATCCTGAACGTTACGGACCAAGCCCACTGCGCGGACGTTGATCTGCTGCGCCCCCTGCTCGATGAAGCTTCCGCCGGCATTTGCATTGGCGTTGGTCAGTTGCTGCTCGACCTGAGCGAGGCTCAGCCCATAGGACACCAACTTGTCCGGATCGAGTCGAATCTGGTATTCGCGGGTGATACCGCCGAAGGAAGAATCATCGACGACATCCGGCACGGATTTGACGTATTTGGCGACCACCCAATCCTGCAAGGATTTCAGTTCCATCACGCCGTAGTTTGGGTTGTCACTCTTGAGCGTGTACCAATAGATCGATCCGATCGGACTGAAATCCGGGCCGATTTGGGCGGTGACGCCCGGTGGCAGCGTCACCTGCCCCAGGCGCTCGTTCACCTTCTCGCGATCCCAATCGTTATCTGAGTCGTCTTCGAAAATCAGGTTCACGACCGACAACCCAGCCAAAGAAGCCGACCGGACGTGTTGTACGTGTGGCATCCCGTTCATCTGGATTTCGATCGGCACGGTCACCTGCTGCTCCACCTCTTCAGCGGCGCGTCCTGGCCATTGCGTAATCACCTGGACCCAGGTGTTGGCTACATCCGGGTAGGCTTCCACGGGAAGGGCCTTGAACGCGATGATGCCCCACACGAAGAGGAGCACGGCCAGGCTGAGGACAATAAAGCGGCTGTTCAGCGCAAAGTCGACCAGATTGCGAATCATTACTGTTGCACCGTGTTTTGAAATTCCAGGGCGTTCGATACCACTGGCTGTCCCACCGAAATTCCCGACAGAATTTCTTGCATATTGCCGGACAACATCGCACCGCCCTTGACTTCGACTCGCCTTAGGCTCTTTTCACCAGCGGGGATATATACCCAGTCGCGATCCTGCAGATGCAGAATGGCCGTGGAAGGGAGCGCCGCACGCGTTTCCTTCTTGTGCCCGTGGAAGGTTGCAAGCACAAACATTCCCGGGCGCATCAGCCCCGGATTGCGAACTTCGAGGCGCACCTTCGAGGTGCGGATATTGGGGTCGAGAACGGGCCCGATGTTGTTGATGGTTCCACTGAAAACCTGATCGGGATAAGCGTTCAAGCGGATGTCGGCTTTCTCCCCAAGGTGCACATTCGAGAGGTCGTTCTCGTAGACATCGCAGATGATCCACACATAGCTGAGGTCCGAAATCGTAAACGGGTTGGGAGAACCGAGTCCGGCAACCCCGGCGGCGTTAGTGACCTGCTGGTCGGTGATGACGCCGGACACGGGAGCCCGGATTTCGACGATGCCGGAGGGTTGATCAAGGTTGGGGTTGCCCAGGACGCGGAGCTTTTCAGCAGTCGTTTTTACATCCACCTTGGCTTTGGCGTCGGTGTCCTCGGCTACCTGCAAATCGTTGAGGGAAATCACGCCTTTGTCGTATAAAAGCTGTGCGCGCTCCAACTGCGTCCGTGAGAGTTTCTCGTCCGCCACCGCCTTTTGATAATCGGAAAAGGCGCTTGCGATGTCCGCGCTTTGCACGCGCAACAGCAGCTGGCCCTTCTGCACGACATCTCCGAGGCGAGCCTTGATTTCCAGGACACGGCCGGTGGCGATCGAAATGACCGGCACCGTGCGGCTGATGTCCGGACTGACGGTTCCGGTGGCCCGCAATTCAGAGGTGGCGATGTGCTCGACGGCTTTCGTGAGCGGAAACCGGTCGGGGTGCTCCACCCGAAAGAGATTCCGGTCTTCGACGCTCTCGACCTTCAATGCCGGCGGAGCTCCTTCGTTTGAGCCAAGCTTCTGTTCACCGCAGCCCGCGAGGAGTAGGCCCAGCCACAAAGACACCAGCAGTACGGCGCACGTAGATTGCTTCATTGGATGACCTCGCGTCCCACGGCCAAATTCAATTGGCCGGCCGCCATCAGATAAGAACCGATCAGATTCAGATAGCTGACCTGCACGCTGCGATACTCGGCTTGCGCGTTCAGGTAATCGAGAAGCGATGCGGCTCCGTGCTCGTATGCAAACTCGATGGAGTCACGGACCTCCGTGGCTTGTCGCAGGTAGTGATCCTTATACGGTTTCAAAAGAAGAATAGTGCTGTTCACCGTGGCGTGGGCCGAGTCCACATCGCTCAGAACCTGGGCCTTAGCCGCATCGGTTAGCCTCTGGTTGCGATCCATGTCGATCTGCGTGCGGAGCTTTTCCCCCTGGTTTCGGTCGAAGATTCGCAAGGGAATACTGACGCTGAACCCGATGTACTGGTCGATGGGAGGATTGCGGCCAACGTCGAAGGCGAAAGTGGGGTCCGTCGAACCGTTGGCAACCGCCAGCTGATGGTCCGTCTTGGCCTTAGTGACCGCCTGAAGGGCGGCGCGAAGGTCCGGCCGGGTGTCGAGGGCCGCCAGACGCACGTCGTCGCGCGGGGGAATATGGGTGGCAAAATCAAACGGCCCGATCACATCGAACTGCTCGGGATTGCTGCTGTCGTTGATAAGCAGAAGGAGTTGCACTTTCGAAGTGACTAGATTGACCTCGGCCGTTTGCAGGTCCGACTCGTACTGGACACGTTGCAATTCGAGGCGTTCCATATCGATCTTTGCCATGCCCCCAGCCTTGTAACGCTCGCGATTTAACTCCAGGACGTGGTCGTAATACTTGAGGTTTTCTTTGGACAAGTCCAGAACAGCCTTGGACTGCAACGTTTGAATGAACGCGCCGCGCAATTCGAACAACAGCGTCCGCTCCAAGTCGGCCCGGCCCGAAACCGTGATATCCGTGGTTTCCTTCGCACTCTCGAGGCGCAGCTCCCGTTTGTGCCGCCGCTCGTGCAGGTAACTGACGGTCGCGGAGGTCAACAAGAAGGCGAACGCGCCGTGCGAAGGCCCGCCAGGAAACGGATCGATCTGGTCGGCCAAGAACGTCGCCGTCGGATTCGGCCGTAAGTAGGCGGTGATCTGGTTGGCCTTCGATTCATCTATTCCGAGCTGGCCGGCGCGCAAATTCGGATTGTTGGCTTCAAAACGCTGCCGGACCTCTTCCCAGCTCAGCGGCCGCTGCGCAAAGCTTACGCGCGCACACACTGTGGCCAGCAAAACGCCACAGCAGACGAATCGAAACAGCCTTCCCATGTATCCTCCTTGACGATCGGCAACGCTTCGCTTCGGATCGCGAGCAGCGTAAGCAAACGTACCCACCTGCTCTGCACCGCGATGCGTCCGGCCACGACCGCGGCTCGGAGCTCACCAGCGGAGCAGACGGGTTCGCGCCCAGACAAAGAAGTGAGTATTTGGCGTCGACATTACAGAACTGTTACGGCGCCCGTTCCATCTCCCCGAGTTGCGAAAACTTCTCTTCGACCCCCGCGATGAAGTCAGGCGTGAAACAGTGACACCAAAACAAGCAGAATGGGACAGCAGACTCTAAAGCGGGAATCACTTGCAATGGGCGAGCGCTTGGTGCGACAGTCACTTCAGTAGTTTATCCTCGAACGTTAACGTAAACGGAACGGAGTGCTGGCGGCATGCGAATCCCTTCGCGTTTTCTTGCCTTTGCTCTTCTCCCAATGAGTCTGTTCTTTTCGCCCGATGTTTCAGCACAATGGCTGCCGCTCAATTCGCTCAAAAGCGTGGAGCCGCAACCCGACGGCGTTTTGCTCGTTTTGGATAACGGCTTCCTGCAATTCCGCGTCTGCACCGATGCGATGGTGCGCGTCACTTATTCCTTGGAGCGGACACCTTCGGAGCACCCGGATTTTCTGGTGGTCAAGAATTCCTGGCCAAAGGCAAGCTTTTCGATTGAGACCAACGATCCGAAGGTGGTGGCCCTGTCCACTGCGCTGGTTCGAATCGCGATCGCCAGGAATGACAGCTCGATCATTTTTTATGATTCTCACGGAAACAAACTGACGCAGGAAAATACGCGGACGCTGACGCCCGTCGAAGTGAACGGCGAGAAGACTTTACACTCCGAGCGGTTCACAAACATGTGGGACACGCAAGAAGCATTCTACGGGCTGGGCCAGCACCAGGCCGGTGTGCTGAACTATCGCGGCGAGTCGGTCGACCTGGGGCAGGACAACACGAACATTTCGACGCCCATGCTGCTATCCAGCAATGGCTACGGAATTTTCTGGAACAACGGCTCGCGCACGCATCTCAACAACCGCTTTGTCCATGCGCTGTATATCAGCTCGGAAGTCGCGGATTCCATCGACTACTACTTTCTGTACGGGCCGGACTTCGACAAAATTATTGCCAGCTACCGCGAGTTAACGGGACGAGCGCCCTTGTTTGGCAAATGGGCATATGGCTACTGGCAATGTAAGAACCGGTACGATTCGCAGCAGGAGCTGGAAGCGATTGCCGCCAAATATCGGGAGCTGCACATTCCCCTCGACAATATTGTGCAGGACTGGTTCTGGTGGAACGTGATGGGCGAGCCGGTGTTCAACAAGAACTATCCTGATCCCAAAGGATTGATGAATACGCTGCACAAAGAGCACGTGCACATCATGTTTTCAGTGTGGCCGTACTTTCGACCGGGGTCGCCCGTTTATGACGATATGGACAAAAAGGGATTCTTCATCGACAAGACGAAGGTGAGCGGATTTCATCCCGCAGGAATGGCGTTGTACGACGCGTTCAACCCGGAGGCGCGGAAATACTATTGGAAATTGATGGATGGCGCGCTTTTCAAGATTGGGGCGGACGCGTGGTGGCTGGACACTACGGAGCCCGAAACCGAAGGACTGGAGACGAACCTGTTGGTCACGCATAAAGTGGCGCTGGGGAACGGGGCGCGCTACGCGAATGAATTTCCGCTGTTGACGACGACTGGAGTGTACCAGGGGCAGCGATCAGAGTCGGAACAGAAGCGCGTTTTCATCTTGTCGCGCTCCGGTTTCGCCGGGATTCAACGCAATTCGGTTTCGGTGTGGTCAGGCGATGTGGACCCGAACTGGGAGACCTTCCGGCGGCAGATTCCAGCCGGGCTGAATTTGTCCGTTGCCGGAATTCCGTACTGGACGACAGACATTGGCGGATTCGTTGTGGCGGATCCTGACGACCCGAAGTATCGAGAACTGTACATCCGGTGGTTCCAGTTCGGCGCGTTTTCGCCGATCTTCCGCGCACATGGAACGCGAAAGACCAATCAAAATGAGATTTGGTCGTATGGACTGGAAGCGCAGAAAGTCCTGACGGATTACGACAAGCTGCGCTACCGGCTGATGCCGTACATTTATTCGCTGGCGTGGAAAACAACGAACGACGGCTACTCGATTATGCGGCCGTTGGTGATGGATTTCCGCGAAGACACTCGCGCGCAAAACATCACTGATCAGTTTTTGTTCGGGCCGGCGCTGCTGGTGAATCCGGTGATCGAGCCCGGCGCGACGTCGCGGAGAGTATATCTGCCGGACGCAACCTGGTACGACTTCTGGACGGGCGGCAAGACACAGGGAGCGAAGTCCGCGGATGTTGCCGCGCCGATGGAACGGCTGCCGCTATTTGTGCGGGCGGGATCGATTCTGCCGCTGGGCCCGGATATCGAGTATGCCAGCGAAAAACCAGCTGATCCGCTGGAGATCCGCGTGTATCGAGGTGCGAACGGATCATTCACGCTGTATGAAGACGAAGGTGATAGCTACAACTACGAGCATGGAGCACATGCAACAATCCCGTTCACGTGGGACGAAGCATCACACGCACTCACGATTGGCGACCGCGAAGGAAAGTTCCCCGGGATGGTAGAAACGCGGACGTTTCGGGTGGTTTTCGTCGGTGAGGGTCACGGCACCGGCGGTGGCCTTACCGCGGACGCTGACAAGTCTGTGACCTATACCGGGAAAAAGATCGACGTTACTCCCTGATTCGCTCCAAAAAGCAGGTTGAGGCTGGAGGGCAACATGGTTTCTGCACGTATGGGCTCTTTCTGGTGCGCAGTTCTGGTGATTCTGGCGGCTTCCCTTTTGATCCCGACGTCGTTTGCCGATTCTTCTCAACAGGCTCCGCCGACTCAGCTGCCTGGTCGCAATGCGCTGCTGATGGGCACGGATTGGTATCCGGAGCAATGGCCGGAAGAACGGTGGGAAACGGATTTGCAGATGATGGGAGCGGCACATCTGAATGTGGCGCGGCTGGCGGAGTTTGCGTGGAGCAAGATGGAGCCCGAACAGGGACGCTTCCAATTCGATTGGCTGGAACGAGCGATTCGGGCCGCGGAGAAACATCATATTGCGATCGTTCTAGGAACGCCGACCGCGGCGCCTCCAGCCTGGCTCACGCAAAAATATCCCGAGACATTACGGGTAGACGAGAACGGAAGAAGAGCGGTGCATGGTAACCGAGCGCATGGTTCGGTGACGTCATTCAAATACCGTGAGCTGTGCCACCGGATTGCTGAGGAAATGGCGAAGCGCTTCGGCCACGATCCGAACGTGGTGGGCTGGCAGATCGACAACGAATACGGCTACTCGCTGATGTCGCACAACGACGAAGCGCGGCAGCAGTTTCAGCAATGGCTCAAGGCGAAATACAAGATGCTCGACGCGCTGAACGAGCACTGGACGACTTCGTACTGGAGCCAGACCTATGACAACTGGGAAGAGATTCCGATCCCGCTCGGGGAAAACAATCCCGGATTGATGCTGGAGTGGCAGCGATTCGTAACGTATGCGTGGACGTCCTACCAGCAAAACCAGATTGATGCCATTCGGGCGCACGCGGATGAGCGGCAGTTCATTACCGGGAATTTCATGGGCTACGGCTTCGATCCATTCGATCACTTCGTGATTACGAAACCGCTGACGTTTGTCGCGTGGGATGACTATGTGGGGACCGGTCATCTCGATCCAGACACGAACGGAATCAGCCATGACGCGATGCGCGGACTGAAACGTGAGAATTTCTGGGTCATCGAGACACAGCCGGGATTCGTGAACTGGGCACCCGTGAACAATTCGCTGAATAAGGGCGAAGTACGGGCCATGGCGTGGCACGACGTGGGCCATGGGGCGGATGAAGTGAGTTACTGGCAGTGGCGCAGCGCGTTGAACGGACAAGAAGAGATTCACGGAACCTTGGTAGCGCCGGATGGAAAGCCGGTACCTTTGCGGGAAGAGGTGGCGCGAACAGCGAAAGAGTTCGCGGACCTGCAGGCGGCGTTTCGCGACACGCGTGTCGTTTCAGAGGTGGCGCTGCTACAGGATTACGAAAGCCGGTGGGCGATCAATTGGCAGAAACACACCGACAAATACGATCAGTTTGCGGTTCTGAAAAGCTGGTACCACGCGCTGCGGAAGATTTCGCAATCGATCGATATTGTGAGTCCAGACGTTCCGCTGGAACGATACAAGCTGGTGGTAGCGCCGGATTTGTATCTGATCCCAAAGGAACGCGCAGGGCATTTGGCGGAGTATGTGAAGAACGGCGGGCATTTGGTGTTGGGCCCGCGATCGGGACTGAAGGACGAATTCAATGCGCTGCTAACGACTCGCCAGCCAGGATATCTGGGGGAGCCGCTAGGCGCGCAGGTAGAACAGTATTACGCGTTGGAAAAAGCGATACCGGCGAGCGGGACGCTGGGCTCGGGTGACGTTTCGGTATGGGCGGAACTTCTGAAGACGGCAGCTCCAGACGCGGAAGTGCTGTTGAAGTATGGAAAGAGCAATGGATGGCTGGATGGCCAGCCGGCAGTCGTAACGCGCAAGGTTGGACGCGGGCGGATTACGTATGTTGGCGGAGTGCTAAGCGACGGATTGGTGGAAGGCGCGGCGCTGTGGATGACCAAGGCCAGTGGCGTTGCGGCCGCGTTCGGGCCGGTTCCCGACGGGATCGAAGCGAGCCACCGTGTTGGGCCAAATGGAACTGTGTTTGTGTTGGTCAACTTTGGAGCGGAGACGCAGACGGTGGCCCTGCCACGCGAAATGCAGTCGCTGCTGGACCAGCGTAAAACGAAGGAAGTGCAACTCCCGCAGTATGGCGTCGCGATTTTGAGCGACAGCAAGAAGCCGTAAACGAGCCGCGCCAGCGCCACTTCAGTTGGAAGGCAGTTCGTGGTGCTGGTGAGTGAGGAAGCTGCGGCCGTGCTCCTCGGCACCTGACCATAAGAGGAGCGTCAGCGCGAGAATGGTGACGACCTCGAAGCCAGCGAGCGCCCAACTGTACCCGAAGCGTTCGCGCAACGCGTATTGAATCGAATTCGTGGGCGAAGCAAACAGAATTCCGAGCTGATAAGCAAAGCCGGGCATGAGGCTTCGCGCTGCGTCAGCCGCCAATTCGTTCAGATGAACGGGAATCACGCCCCAGGCGCCCTGCACACCCATTTGCATCAATACCGCGCCGACAACTACAACGGCAAGCGTTCCTCCAAATGCCCAAGCCGGAATGACCAGCAAACAAAGCGCGAGGGCCGCGATCATTCCCTTTCGCCGGCCGACGCGCTGTGAGAGCGCGCCGAAGATCATTGCGCCTACGATCGCGCCAACGTTGTAGACGATCGCGATGGTTGCAATTGTTGACGGGAGAACTTTATGCACTTCGTGCAGAAAGTCGGGATAGAGATCCTGCGTGCCGTGCGAGAGGAACATCATGAAGGTCATCAACACGGCAAGATAAAGAAACCGCCGCCAGTGTTGAAAGGCGACACGAATCACCTGGCCGGTGCTGGCCACGCGGTGCTGCTTCCAGGCTTCCGATTCGGGCACTTTGGTGCGGATGTAAAGTGCCAGTAGCGCGGGCAAAACACCCAGCCAGAACATCCAGCGCCAGCCGAGAGAAGGCAACACAAAACGTGCGGCGATCGCGGCTAGCAGATAGCCGCTCGAGTATCCACTCTGAAGGATTCCACTGAGAATGCCGCGCCATTTTGGAGGCGCGGCTTCCATGGCCAGGGATGCGCCTACGCCCCATTCGCCTCCCATGCCGATGCCGAAAAGCGCGCGGAGAATGAGAAAGGTTGTGTAATTGGGTGCGAAACCGCAAGAAAGTTCGATCAAAGAGAAGTAGATTACGTTGGCCATCAGAGGAGCGCGGCGGCCATAGCGATCGGCGAGGAGACCGAAAAGAAGCGCTCCGACGGGGCGGAGAGCGAGAGTGGCGGCGGTGGTAAAGACAATGGCCTTTTTGGTGACGCCAAATTCACGAGCGAGCGTGTCGTAGAGAAAGACGATGACGAAGAAATCGAAGGCGTCGAGGGTCCAGCCGAGGTAGCCGGCGACCAGCGCGTGGTGCATGCCCTTTTGGGGAACGAACGGAGCTGGCTCAGGCACGATGACTCAACCGAGGAATGCGCATGGCGGATACAATGCCACAGGGCGAGCGGAAAATGCTAATTGGTCGGTTTGTTTGTCCAGTTAGAATGCGAGGGAACCCGCACAGGCTAAAGCCTATGCTACGTCTTTGCCCCTTCGAAGTGGGCTTCGATTTCTTCGAGGGTTTTGCCTTTGGTCTCGGGCAGGAAGAATGCAGCGGTCACAAAGTAAATCACCGTCCCAGCCGCAAACGCAAAGAACATCGTGGCGTAGCCGTGCTTGCCAACAGTCGGCAAGAAAATCGCCGCAATGGTTGTCGACACTCCCTGGTTAAGCAGCAGCGCGATGCTCATGCCATTCGAACGAATCCGCGTGGGCATCAATTCCGAAAGCGCCAGCCAAACGACCACACCTGGTCCGATGGCGTAGAACGCGACAAACACATACAACGTGAGCGCAACGAGCCAGCCGTTTCCAGGATTCGGCACAGGAGTAACCCAGGCGTTGTCGATCGTCAGCGGAGCCACCCGCGCGGCATCCAGATTCGCGAATGGGTTAGAGAAAAACGCGGCTACCTTGGTTCCCGGCAACGTGCCTTCACGAGTAATTTCCACGGGCTTTGCGGCAACGTCATCGGAACGAACAACCTTGGAAGCGGCCCGGAAATCACCATAAGAATAGATCACGCTGAGCGAAGTGGCTTTCGATAGCACATCGTTTTCCTTCTGGTTTGGACCAAGCAAACTTCGGGCCGTGTTCCCGTCGTATTGGAGTGAAAGCGTTTGGTCCGGTTTAACCATCGCTTGAACGGCACTTCGCGCATCTACCCGCAGCACTTCCGTCCTGCGAAAAAGAAATCCCGTGCACGATAGCGCGACGATGATCCCCGCGGTTCCAAGAGAAAGCAGGAACTTCCTCCCTTTTCGATCGACCAGTTGCATGGCGCCGATGGTGAAGAGGAAATTCATAAACGTGAACAAAACGTAGCCCCAATGAGCGAACACATCCGACAATCCGCTTTGCAGCAGAATATTCGTATTGAATCCAATGATGGAATTGATGCCTGTGGCCTGATTGCATGCCAAAATCACGCAGGCCAGGATGAAAGGAATAACGTATTTCCGTCGCAGCAGCGATTCCTTAGCCTTTCCAGCAGCGGATCCCTTTGCCGTTTCGGCCGCGGACACTTCCTCCATTTCACGCATTTCGGATTCTGCCTGCGCAGTCGACCGAGATCGCAATAACGCAGCCTGCGCAGCCTCTGGCTTTCCTCGCCGGAATAGCCAGCGCGGCGATTCCGCAACCATAAAGCTGCCAATCACGAATAGGATCCCCGGTGGCAGCGATACCCAAAAAATGCTCCGCCATGCCACGTTCTTGAACGCGTAGAGTTTGCCCGGATCACCCAGCTTCGCGACTTCATCGACCCGAAAGCTGAAGTACATCCCAACCAGCGCCGCAGCAAAGATGCCGAGTGTCAGCAGCCACTGGAAAATTCCGGTGCCCTTACCCCGCGCCGATGCCGCCAAACATTCTGCGAGATACAGCGGCACAACAACGCCGATCAGACCCGCACTGACGCCTTGTAGAAGGCGGCCAAGTACCAAAAGACCGTAGCCTTGAGACAACGCAATTACTGGAATGCTGACCACAAACATCAGTCCACTCAAAATCATCAGCCGCTTTCGGCCCATGGAGTCTGCCAGCACTCCGGCAAACAGTGTGGAAATGACGCTTCCCAACAACACTGCGGCGACAACGATGGAGAGCTGCCCGGCATTCAGCTTCGAGGTGGCTTCCAAATAGGGCAAGGCGCCCGCGATGATGCCCACATCGACGCCGTAGAGGAGGCCGCCGAGGCCTGCCACGAGCAAGAGAAAACGGTTGTAGCCCGCTTTGCTACTCGCAGAATCTGTCATGGTCCCGCCTTCGATCGAGGATGGAAGTGCAGCTCACATCCGCACGCGGAGAGCGAAGAATCCGCGGCAAATCCACGTCACAGTTTCCCTGATTTGGAGTGGATTGGGCTCAGTTTCGCCGCGTTTAGGGCGGAAGTCAAAGCCTTTCTAAACCGTTTCAATAGGGACAATTCCGACAGCCGGAAAATAAGAACCCCGACTCGCCGGGGGGAGCGAGCCGGGGTGGGGGTGGCTCAGAGGGGGGCCTGAGGAAGCTCGTTCAGTGCGTGACCGCGTGTTCCTGAGTCGCGAACGCACAAATCTTCTGCAATTCTTCGTAGGTAAAGAACCACTCTTCGATGTTGCCCGCGCGTTCCAGGTGGCCGATCCCGTTTTCGTGCGAGATACGGGAGAGCTCTTCGACCGGCAGTCCGAGCAAGTAAGCGGCACGTGCTTGCGTTACGTATTTGGGTATCTGGTTCTCCATGATTTCTCCCTCACGCCGGCATGAGCGCCAGGCCGTCTTCTTCGACCTTCAAAATCATGTTCTTGTAGATGTCCACGTCCCAGCCGTCGCCGATGCGCATGCGAACGGTGTCACCACTCTCTTTCAGGAGCTTTCCCCGCAGAGGCACCTGAATATCGCCGAGTGCAACTTGCAGAACTACAGCGTGTCCCAGCCAGACGTTGTAACCGGTTTGCATATTCTCCCCTGAGCCAGACAGAGTTCCGTATGCCAAGGAGAGAATCGCGGAATGGGGTGTGAGCCACAATGGTACAGCGAGGGTACCGGTCTAGTATTTCAGTACTGCTGGACAGGCCTTTGTCTTTTTGGAACAGGGGCTTAGCGGGGTACGTTGGTACTGCGCTTGCGGAACGGCTGTCCCATCGCGTCAGCCTGCGGGTCGATGGGATTCTGTGAATCGTGACGGCGGACCTCTATTCACGGTTCAAATTTGTCGAAAAGCCGCGTTTGCCGCAAGGCATTGGCCTGGCGCTGGGCGGGGGTTTTGCGCGCGGGTACGCGCATTTAGGGGCATTGAAGGTATTCGAAGAGCAGAAGATTCCCATTGCATGTATCACTGGGAGCAGCATCGGCAGCATTATCGGCGCCGCGTACGCCAGCGGAACTCCGCTGGGCCGCATCATTGGCAAGTGCCGTGAGATCCGGTTCCGCGACTTCGCGCGTTGGCGCGTATCGCGTTTTGGGTTAGCCAGTAATGACCGGCTCGAGGAACTCCTTCACCGCTTCTTTGACACGAGACAATTCGAGCATCTGGAGATCCCCATGGCGGTTGTAGCGACCGACCTGGATACCGGCGATCCAGTCGTGTTTAAGCAGGGCAGGTTGGCCGAAGCGATTCGGGCAAGCTGCGCGTTTCCTGGGCTATTCGAGCCGGTACAAATCGGGACACGCTTTTTGGCTGACGGCGGCTTGGTCGCCCCTGTGCCAACGCGTGCGGCGCGGGAGTTGGGAGCTGAGATTGTGGTGGGCGTGTCAGTTGGGCTGCACGATGGAAGACGCGGGGCCCCAGGAAACATCTTCCAGGTAGTCAGCCGCGCTGTGAGTGCGGCACAGAAGCATCAACTCGAAGTGTGGGAGCGCTACGCGGATCTAGTGTTACGTCCGGCGGTTCCATCCATCGCGTGGGATGACTTTCAGCGAATCGACGAAGCGATGGAAGCAGGCGAATCCGTGGCACGCAATGCCCTGCCGCAAATCCGGAAGCTGCTGGCGGTCCAAGCTGAGTTCACTCAAGAACCAGGAAAACAGGGCGAGTACCTGATAGCGGAGTCGCTGGGATGAAGAACTCGAATTGGTGGATGCATCCGGTCTGCAGTGCGATCACGAGATGGCAGGAGAGTGGCGAGAATCCGATAGTGTTCTGTTATCTTATTGTCTGGGGATTTGCGGCGAACCTGCGACCCCCTGAAGCGAAAACCTCGCCCGTACGTGAAAGGCTTAAACCGGCTTGCTGGATTCCATCCTCCACTTTCTCCGTTTGCTCTACAACTCAGAGGGACTTCGCGAATTAATCCGCTGGGGAGGGGCCCCCCTGGTGTGCCTGATCGTGTTTGTGGAGACGGGACTCTTCGTGGGTTTCTTTCTCCCTGGCGACTCCCTCCTGGTAACCGCAGGCATTTTCTCTGGCCAGGATGTGATCCCGTTGCGCTGGCTGCTGTTCCCCGGGATTCTTTGCGCCATCGCGGGCGACCAATTGGGGTATTGGATTGGCCGGTCAGCAGGTCCGGCGCTGTACAAGCGTGAGGATTCGTTCTTTTTCCGGCGCAGCCACTTGCAGCGGGCGCATGAATTCTACGAAAAGTATGGGGGACGGGCGGTCATTCTGGCGCGCTTCGTCCCGATTGTGCGGACGTTCTGCCCACCGGTCGCGGGCGCGGCACGAATGACGTATTCGACGTACCTGATCTATGACGTCTGTGGTGGAACGCTGTGGATTGGCAGCATGGTGTTGGGTGGCTACATTGCGGGGTCGCGGATCCCGAACATCGGGCAATATCTGCACTACATTATCGGGACGATTATCCTGCTGTCGATCCTGCCGCCGGTTATCAGCATTCTGCGTGCGTGGAGAAAGGCTCGGGCCGCAACGCCGTCGTCGACAAGGCAAACGGCAATGACCGAGGGTGAGGGGAAGTAAACCGTGGCTGGGAAAATTCGGGCGATCATTTTCGACATCGGGCGAGTCCTGGTGCGCGTGGACATCAAGCGGGCGCAGCAAGGACTGGCGAAGGGATTGAACCTGACGCCCGAGGAATTGTGGTCGGCGATCGAGAAAGATCCGCGCTGGATGGATTGGCAAGAAGGTCGAATGTCCGCACGGGACTGGCACCAGAACCTGGGCAACCGCTTGGGCATGAAGATGAGCTATGACGAGTTCAAGGACGTTTGGAACTCGGCGCTCGACCCAGAGCCAATACACTCCAACTCGCTGTTCGAATCGCTGGGAAAGTCCTACACCCTTGGACTGCTTTCGAATACCGACCCAATTCATGTCGCGCACTTGGAGGCGACCTACAAGTTCTTCGACTACTTTCCGAAGCCGGTGCGAACCTATTCCTGCGCGGCAGGGTCAAGCAAACCGAATCCACTCATCTTCCGCGAGGCGCTGCGAGCCTGCAAAGTGCGTGCAGATCAGGCGGTATACATCGACGACATCGGCACGTATGTAGAGGCGGCCAAGAGCCTTGGGATGACGGGAATCCAGTTCCACTCGCGGGAGCAACTTCTGCAGGATTTCCGAGGATTGGGCATATCGAGTCCGGTAGAAAGCACCGCGTAGGAATTTAACGTTTGCATTCACATGTGAGTAAAGATTGCCGGAACTAGTACTCGACATCCTGTAGCGGATTTTCCGCAATCATCTTATTTTCATATAGATACGGCCCCTGTTCGGATGGCCAGCTGCGGCCCGCCGTTTGCACTTGTCTGGGTACAGTGTCACAGCGGCGGCGTAGGCGCTGCCCAGAGACCGATTTGTACCCCTGAGGGGTGAGGAGAACCGTTTCACCATGGCTGAAGAATATGTCGTTCAAGAAAACCGGACGAGTCCGGCTTGGCAATTGCCTGCTATCGTGCTTCTGGCGCTGATTGCGCTAGGTGCTCTCGGCTTCGCTTGGAGCAATTCCTCGAAGCTCGATGCGACCAAGCAGACAGTTGCCGACCAGTTGAAGGCGGCCCAACAGACGTATCAGCAAGATATCAGCACGCTCAAGGACCGTTTGGCGGTAGATGAAAAAGCCAACACCGACCTTCAGGGCGACCTGAAGGTGGTTACCGACAAGCTCAAGATCACGCAAGGCCAGCTGAAGAAGGCCCGTAAGGATGCGGAAGACCAGAACGCGCAAACGACGGAAATGGTCAAGACGCTGGACAGCTCGGTGCACACCGAACTGGCGACCAAGGCAACTAACGATGACGTGAAGACTGTCGACACCAAGGTGACGAGCGTCAGCACGGATCTCGACAAGACCAAAAACGACCTGAATATGGCACGGAGCGAACTGGGCACACTGATCGCGCGTAACCACGATGAAATCGACGTCCTGCGCCGCCAGGGTGAACGCGAATACATCGAATTCACTATCACTGGCAAGAATCAGCCGCAAAAGGTCGGCAACACCACGATCGAGCTGAAGGGCGTGAACGACAAGAAGAACCGTTCGAACATCGTCTATACCGTCGAAGACAAGAAGTACGAAGCGAAGAACGCGAACATCAACGCACCCATTTTCTTTTACCAGTCCGGAACCCACTTGCCCGAAGAGATCGTGATCAACAAGGTTGGCAAGAACACGATCAGCGGCTACCTGAGCGTACCGAAGGCGAATTCGCAGCCGGTAACCGCGGCAACGAAGTCCGGCCGGTAAGACTCCAGATTTCCCTCTCGTCGAGCGGCGGAAGGTACTTCCCTTCCGCCGTTTCTTTTTTTTCGCACTCGAATTTGGCTACAATCTAGCCCCAAGGCCATCCAATTGCGTGCTCACACGACCGTTGTCTTCTGCGCAATCGACGACTTCATACCGATTTCGGGCAAGCCGCTGCTGGGTTTCCCCGAGTTTCTGGACGGCCTGGCAGACGCCAGAATTCCCTGCGTGTGGGTCACGTCGAGAAGCCGCCACCAACTGGACTCCTCGCTGCGGCGGCTCGGGCATGCGGCACCGTTCATTGCCGAGGGTGGATCGGGCGTCTACCTGCCGGAAGATTACTTTCACTTGAAGCCTGAGAAGACGGTGCGATTGGGCAGGTTTACTTGCATCCCGGTGGCGACGGGAAAGCCGGCCGCGAAGCAAGCTTTGGAAAGCATAGCCGAGGCAACGGGCCTGGAGGTGGTGAGCTTGAGTAGTCTGTCTCCCCGCGAATTGACGCAGAACACCGGCTTGTCTAGAGAAGCGGCCGAACAAATGCGGCAACGAGACTTCGACGAGCTCTTCTTTTTTGCAGGGGCGACGGAGGCAGACGTAAGAAAATTCCATGAGGAAGCCGGGCGCGAGAAGCTTGTGATGCGGCAGCAGGGGATGTTATGGTCGCTCGCCGTTGGTGCCAGTCTGAGCGGCTGCTTCAAGCATCTGCGGAAGCTATATGACCGCTCGCTGCATGCACATGCTTTTTCGGTGGCTCTGGCCCCAAGACACGACAGCAAGGAATTGTTGACAAACTGCGACCGCGGGATCGTATTAACCAGCCGCAACACCGAGCCTGAAATCCCGACAGTACCTGGGTCGCCGGCGCCGAAAGTGTTGCCGCTTTTCGCGTCGGATACCTGGCAACTGGCGCTCGAGAGCATCGAAAATCGCCAGTTTTCCTGAGGGAAAACCAGGGGACAAAGTGTGAGCGAGATTTACCTGGGCGGGATGAATGGAACTTGAGGCGGAACAACAAAGCGAAAAAAGCCGCATAAATCGCGGCTACAGGAGTACTAGAACGGCATGAAAAGATTGGACTTGGGATTGCTCTGACAGAGTGATGAATCTGTCTTCGGAGGGAACATCCATGGAATGGATCCGCCGGGTGATGAAGTTGCCAGCGACCGAAACCCAGATGGGAATTGTGTTAGCGTTCTGCATTTTCGCAATGAGCGTGATGTCGATCGTGTTGGTGTGGCAGGCTCAGATCATCGCCAAGCAGAACGCGGTAATCCGAATGTTTGAATCTCGCTTCGGAAGCTAAGAATCATCAGCTTAAGAGGTAGGTATCTCCAGGATTAGTCGATTTGTAATAGAAAAGGGCCTCGGCAAAGTCGAGGCCCTTTTTGCTTTTTGCTGGTCGCGTGCTGAGCAGCGTGTGCTGCTTCGTTGTTCAGCCGCGACGCGCACCGCGTGCGCGGTGTGTTCAGCGTTGTAGTGCTTTTAAGCCCGGTGGAGTCATTCATTCCCCTCCGGAGCTTTGCAGCTCACAGCTTGCTTCTACGCCCGTGGGAAGCGCACTGCAAGAGAATTCTAGGACAGTGGCGAGGAAGTACCGTATCTCTTGGCTGCTCAGCAAATTAGACTGTGGATATCCGATTTACTTGATAAAGAGGGATTCGCGCAACTGGTCGCGGCCCACGTAAGACTTCATAGTCCGGTAGCGGCCAAACATCTCCTGGATTTCCCGGTTCTGATAGACCTTCTGCGCAGGAACGATGGGCTTGGACCCCAACACTTGCAGGGTAGTTGTGTCCATGACGCGATAACGATGAAACACGTCGGGTTTCTTGCTGTGGAACATCGCAAAGACCACACCGCCCGGCCGCAACATTTCAGTCAATGTCGCGACCGCCTGCTTCGCCAAGGCTGGCTCGAGGTAGTCCAACACATCCCATAAGAGCAGCGCATCGAAGGTATTTACGGGGTATTCCATATTCTCCGACAGAAATTTCTTCGCCAGCGCTTCCGGGGTGCGCGCTGCATAATCCTCAGCAACCAAGGGCTGGGCTTTCAGGAGCGTCTCTTGCTCGCTCAGGAAATTTCCCCAGGAGTGAAGCAGATCGTCGGAGGTGACGCGAAATCCGCGTTCTATGAAGAAACTGAGAGTGGTCTGCCATGCGGGACCAAGGTCGAGGAGAGTTCCATGGCCGAGACCGTCCAGATTCCAGAGGAAATCCTTGAGCCCGTTGGAAACTCGCGTAGTCTCCTGCATCGCAGGTTCGCGGTGAGCACCCGTAGCAGGGCTGCCGTTGTGCCGATGATTTCCATTCCTTGCTTCCGGCAGAGATGAGTTCCGGTTTTCCCTTGGAGTGTGCGTACCGATCGCGATTCCCAGCTTGTTCAGTAGCCCCATGATTAATCCGCTCCCGCCGTGGCTGCGCCGGAAGCGGTTTTCTGGTCACCGGCAGTATCTTTGGGCTTGTTCGCGTCGGACTTCTTCTGGTTGACCATGTCAGCCAGTGGCGCGGAATTCGAGATTTTTCCCGCTTCGAGTTTGCCGTGGAGCTCGGCACCCTCTTCGATCGAAATGCGTTCGGCCTTGAGGTCGCCCTGGACGCGCGCAGTGCTCCAGATCTGAATCCGCTCGGTGGCGATCAACTTCCCTTCCATGCGCCCGCGAATGACCAACTCCCGCGAGGTAATCTCCGCCTTTACAGTGGCGTTGGGGCCAACGGTCAGAATCGAGTTAGCGAGATTGATTTTTCCGTCGATGATGCCGTCGATGAAGAGATCTTCGCTTCCGGTCACTTCGCCCTTAATCTTGATTCCCTGACTGACGCAAGCGGCCGCTTTGCCAGAAACGGGGGGAGCAGTAGAGCCACTCTTACCGGCAGTTGCGGAATTGGCCACGCCTGAAGAAGCTTCCGGAGACGCCTGCGGATTCCCATCCTCTTTACGCCACATGGGGACACCTCGAGCAAACTGTTTAATTTTCAAAGCCGCATGTCGAGGCTGGTTGAGCGTCGCGACTTAGAATGTTCATGATAGTAGAGCACTTAAGGGATGTAAAGGGCAAGCAAACTTTTTTGCCCAAATGTGCCCATTAGGTCCATAGCGGAGGCCGACTTGGGGCTTCTGAGGATTGGTTCCGTCCGAAGCGGGAGCTTCTTTTTTGTCTTCCCCGCGCAATTCCCACATCGCCACCGCCATACCAGCGAGTTCGCGGACGAACAACTTTACGGATTTGCGCTTTTCCCACCAGCGCTGGGGATCGAAATCAGCGTCGCGCGCGCTGGCGACGCTCACTGTTCCCGGGAAAACATGTTCAAAAATGTAACGCGCTCGACGCGTGTGATAGTTTGACGTGACAACGAGCACACTGTTCCAGTGACGTTCGGCGGCCAATTTTGCAAGGTATTCCGCCTCTTCTCTTGTGCCATCTGCGTCATGAGAAAACCGCACGATCTTTTCTTTGGGGACGCCGCGCTCGATCAAATCATGTTCAATCAGTTCGGCGATTCCGGCATTCGGCCGAATTCTCCTGCCACTGGCGACAACAACGGGAGCAACCTGCTGGCGAGACAGTTCCGCGGCGCGCGTGGCGCGATCCGCGTAGAAGTTGTCGTCGCCGAGCACAATGATTGCGTCCGCACGTGATGCTGGTTCATCAATGATCCAGGATTCCGCGGCAAAGCGCATGATGGGATGGCGTGCGAAATAGATAATCGCGCACAAAAGCGCGAAGCACAGCACGGTGATGAGGCTGCCCACGATTCCCCCGTGTTCGGAACGGCGGTGGGCAATGCGGCTCATGGATTGGGATCGATAGAGCGGAGTTGCTCGGCGGCTTGTTCAGGTGGCACAGAGTTGAAATACACTTCCTTGATGCTGTAGGACTTGCTGCGCTTTTCGACGATGGGCATAATTTCGATGTGCCAGTGATAGTCGTCGGCCAGGGTCTTCCAATACCCTGCCAGCTCGCCCTTTTTGTTTCTCGTGTTCGGCGCGGTGTGCACGACGAGATGAAAAGCGGGCGCCAGCTTGTCCAGTCTGCGAAGCACGCGGCCAAGAAGCGCGGCCAATTGGCGGCGGTTGGAACCGGGACGTGGTTGTTCGAATAGATGATTGTGGCGCCGGTGCATCAACCAAACTTCGTAGGGAACACGAGAGGCGTATGGGCAAAGCGCGTAATAGTCGCCCTGCACATCGACGATGCGCTTGCCTTGCTTCTCTTCCTGGCGGACGATGTCACAGAAAACGCAGCGCTCGCGATCCTTGTACCACTCGTGGGCCGAGGTCAGCTCATATTTAATGCGCCGCGGCACGAAAATGGTGGCGGTCACTTCAGAATGGGCGTGGGTCCATTCGTCACCAGCCAGCGCGCCTTGATTCTTGAAAACGCTTACGTACTTAAACCGGGCGTCTTTCTTGAGGTCGGCGATACGGGCGGCCCAAACCCAGAGAACCCGGTCGATTTCGTCGTCGCTAAGCTGCGCCAGCTTTTTGTCGTGCTGGCGTGACTCGATCACGATTTCGTGGGCGCCCAAGGGTCCCATTTTGTCGTAGATCCCCTCCGCCGATCTCCCGGGATCGTTCTCGAGGGTATAAAGCGGATTTGGATGGGGAATGACGCGGACCTGCCAGATGCCTTCCGGCGGCCAGGTGAGGATGCTCTTGGTTTGATCGACGACTTCGGGATCAAAGGGACACGGGACTTCCGCTTCCACAACGGAGTCGCGTTGGCCAGATACAATCCAACTCTGCGATACGGGATCTCTGCGGATCTGCATGGAGGCGATTACCGCGTATAGCGAGTCGGCGTGCAGCCTTCTTCGAGGCGGTGCCGATCCCAGATGGCGCCCTCGCGGCTGTAATAAGCCATCTCAAAATCCTGCGTCAACTCCAGCGCGTCGGTGGGGCAGGCGTCTTCGCAGAGGCCGCAAAACATGCAGCGTGACGTGTCGTAGGTGAAAGTAGTGAGAACCTTGCGCCGAGTCGCATCGTCGCGTTCCCAGCCAACGACGATCAAGTTTTCGGGACATGCCAGAGCACAGAGGTTGCAACCAATGCAAAGGGTTTCACCGGTTTCGGGATTCTTGTTGAGCCGGGGAGCCCCGCGAAACCGTTCGGCAACCATCGGCCGTTCCAGTGGGTACTGCTCCGTGTAAATGTTCTGGGGAAACTGCGTGCGGAAGGTGACACGCATGCCCTTCAGGAAATCAGCCTGGAAGATTCTTTCCACGAGTTCTTTCATAGTCTCAGTCTCATTGGTGGGGGCTTGGCTTGTCAAGGACTGTTGCCACGCGTGCTGTGCGCAAGCCTTGCAAAGTTATGGGCAGTCCTTGCAAGCTTGTTAGCCATGCCTGAATTACCGGACATTTCCGCTTACCTCACGGCGCTCGAAGCGCGCGTTTTAGGGCAGCGCCTCGAACGGGTGCGCATCGCCAGTCCTTTCCTTTTGCGCACAGCCCAGCCGCCGGTTGCCGAGGCGGAAGGCAAAGAAGTGCGCGAACTGCGGCGGATCGGCAAGCGCATCGCAATTGGATTGGGCAACGAGCTGTGGTTAGTCCTGCACCTGATGATTGCAGGGCGACTACATTGGCGGCCTGCCGGCGCCAAGCTCGGCGGGCGAACCAATCTTGCGGCGTTTGATTTTGCGCATGGATCGCTGGTGCTGACGGAGGCAGGTTCAAAGAAGCGGGCGTCGCTACACGTCGTGCAAGGCGAGCAGGAGCTTCAAATGATGAATCCCGGCGGGATCGAAGTGTTCGAGAGCGATCTCGATGCCTTTCGTGCCGCGCTATCGACTGAGAATCGAACGTTGAAGCGCGCGCTCACCGATCCGCGGATGATCAGCGGGGTCGGGAATGCGTATTCGGATGAAATCTTGCACGCGGCGCAATTGTCGCCCATCGCCCAGACTCACAAGTTGAGCGCGGACGATTGGGAACGGTTGTTCCAGGCGACGCGATCGGTCCTGACGTTCTGGATGGAGCGCTTTCGGAAGGAGGCGCAGCGGCACTTTCCGGAAAAGGTGACGGCGTTTCGAGACGGGATGGCGGTGCACGGCCGCTATGGCCAACCTTGCCCACGTTGCGGGGAGAAGGTGCTGCGCATCCGCTACGCGGAGAACGAAACGAACTACTGCGCACGCTGTCAGACGAATGGGAGGGTGCTGGCCGACAGGGCTTTATCCCGCCTGCTGGGGTCGGACTGGCCGCGAACTCTGGAGGAGCTGGAAGCTCTGAAACGGCGTTGAGTGGAGTGGAGCGCTTGCGGCGATTGGTTGGCGAGGCGTGCTATTCTCGGGAACCAATGGCAAACGATGCGGAGTTCATGAGGCTCGCCCTGGAAGAAGCTCGCGCTGCGGCGGAGGCGGGAGAGATCCCGATAGGAGCGGTGATGGTGTGCGAGGGAGCCGTACTGGCGCGTTCCGGCAACAGGACGATTCGAGACAACGACCCGACGGCGCACGCGGAGATCGTCGTAATTAGAGAAACGGCGAGGGTTTTAAGGAATTACCGGCTGGCGGGCACTGCTCTTTACGTCACGCTGGAACCCTGCGCGATGTGTGCCGGTGCGATTGTGCAGGCGCGGGTTCCCCGGCTGGTGTATGGAGCGGACGATCCCAAGGGCGGAGCGTTTCGCTCTTGCTTCAATATTCTAGCCAATGCGCAACTGAACCATTCCGTAGACGTAACGCCGGGAGTGTTAGCCAGCGAGGCCGCTTCCCTGCTACAGCTGTTCTTTGCGGCCCGGCGATAGCCGCGGACGTGTCCTGGACATCGACTGGGAAACTGTCAGACCGAGCCCGTAGCTAAGGGTGCGAGCAGTTTGCTAAAATAGAGGCACTGACCACTGCGGAGAGGTGACTGAGTGGTTGAAAGTACTCGCCTCGAAAGCGAGCGTGCGGGAAACCGTACCGTGGGTTCGAATCCCACCCTCTCCGCCACATAAATCTTGCCGTAACGAACGCAGCTAGCGACGAGTCCTGTGTTACCCGCTTCAGACGAGCCGAGAAACCTTTGCGAAGTCGAAAATTAGGGCATTACCCGAGTTAGTGGTTCTTCTGTTTAAGTTCGCAGCTATTTCGATTGCCTCTCTTGTTTACCCCTTCTTTGCAGCTTAGATCCTTTTTCACGTTCACGACGTGCACGACGTTCACGTCGTGCGGCAGCCTTCGCCTTCTCGATGTCCAAAAGACTAGGAAAGGCGACGCCGCTCGATCCCAAATTATTGAGCGCCTTGCAGAATTCGCAATTCTTATAGCTCAGTGCGAAATTAAGATTTGATTTGTAAGTCCTCGCCAGCAGGTGTACTCGCTCTCTTGCTTGGCGATCCAGATTTAGGACGTAACCGGCATTTGTGCGCGTACGGCTTGTCAAATTGAAGGAAGTCAAAATGCTGCCGACCTTGCGTTCGGACAACGAAGAAAGCTCGCCCACGTTGCACAAGGCTTTATTAGCGTTCCTCGTCAAATCAGATATCGCGTAACTGGACGCTCCAGGAAAGGTGTGAAGCGCGTGGTACACCACGTCGAGGACCGCTGCAGAATGCCGTGGAAGCGATTCCCTCGATGACTCTTTCGCCTTCACAAGTGAGAAAAGAGCATCGCGGACTTCTTTGAGCTTCCGCACCGGCCACAGGAGCGATTGGTACAGATCCCTGGATCGGGGCGGCAGGTAATCAACTTCTCCCAACTCCACAGGTTCCGGATTCGTGAGATTCATCAGGCGAAACGCAAGCATCGCATTCGCAAGCCGTTTGGCTGCACGCAGTATCGTCGGGTCCGTAGGCGAGCTGAGTTTTCTTCCTGTGCAGCATTTCATCGAAATAACCACAAATCGGCTATTAAGCGCTGGGTCGTTCGGCAGCTCGGGAAACGCCACTACCCGCGCGCCAAACGTTTTGTAAGCTCTCCCCCCTCGCAGCGAAAATATACCTTGGGCCGAACCTGCCCGCAGCAGATGCAGTAACTCGCATTTGTTCTGCATGCTCGCACTCTCGTCAATCAGAAGGGTTGGGTTCCAGCGATCAGTCAGCTGGCAAAATGCGGCGGAACTGATGTCGGCGGCAATAACGGCTCTACGACAAAGCAAGCTCAACACCCGTAACGCCGTGGTCTTGCCGGTGCCCGGCGGCCCCACGAGCGCCAAATAAGGGGCCGCTGGGAGCCTTTCGACCAGCCAGGTAGCGATCACAAAACAAGAGGCCAGAATGTAGTCGGCAGGCTCGAGTTCGATGGTCTCATAAAGCAATTTCATGACGAATGCAAATATCTCTTTTAACGACAATGACGTATCTGCAGCAGAGGGAAACGTCAGATGACGCAGGAATTCCGTCTGACGCGACGGCGGGATTAAAGTCTCATCTGGCGTCGCGATTTGCCGTTTGTATTGAATGTTATTCTTCCTCAGCACAGCGAAAAGATAGTCTCCAGGTTTGTCTTGGTTCTCGATCAAATCCGCGATGGTCCCGTCTGGACCGGTCCAGAAATCTACCTCCCGCTGCGCGCTCCCGTCACTCTTTTGTTCCTCAGCGTTTACCACAGCAGCTACAGGTGCCAGTGAGGAATTTCGCGAAAGCAAGGGGCGACGCCGACGAATGTAACCGCGTACACGGTTCCTCGGTCGCATACAACCTCCATCAATTGTTTGAATTCAGTGTCGGCGTGCAGGATTGGCCGAACGGCAGGCCAACATACCGTGACCGCATCCTAGAGGACTTCACACTTAGTCTACAGTTAACTTCGAGAAACTACAAGCAAAATCCGATTTCCCAACCGAACGTCAACTTCGGGAGAACGCCAAACCCCGGTTACGTTAAATTACATCGCGTGGTTTCTTTTCCTGGCCTGTAAGCAACCACTCGATCGACTTACCGAATTCCTGGCTGATTGCTAGCAAAACTTCAGCACCCATCTCATTCTTTCCGCGTTCTACGGCAGATAAAAAACTCTGACTAACGTTGATACGCTTCGAGAAGTCCTCCTGCGTAACATCGAACCCTCTCAGTTGCCTGATTCGCTTACCCACCGCTTGCCAATCGATAGATCCACGTTTTGAACCTGAAGATCGACTTGACATTATAGTTGTATATAGCTAAAATAGCTGCATGGAACTTTAACGCAATAGTTTAGAGACTGCGCGTCACTCCTGTTTTACCCGCTATACGCAATCGGTGGCAAGTGAAACAGCATGACCGAGTCTGGCTAGTTCCACGCGTTTGCCATTCCGATTCACCGAGGAATGCCATGAAAAGAGAAATAATCAGTTACTCCCAGAATATAAGGGTCGCCCTCTGGGGAAGGCTTCCATCATGCGTTGGTCGATCACTTCGATATTTAACCGAGAAATACTCGGTAGCCATAGCCGGCGGTGATCTTCAGCTTCTGAATGGTCGCTGGTACATAACGCATTCCGGCCTTCTGAAGATCGCGCACCGTCAACGATGCGCCAGCATCAAAACGAGCTTGCAGAAGTCTCTTTCCGACGCTACTGAGAGCCGTTGGGTATTCAGGGCAACTGTTTATCCGACGGCTCGGTCAAAAGGATTTGTGGGGTACGGCGACGCGGATCCGACAAATGTTTCGTCGTTAGTTCATGGCGCCGAGATGCGAGTCGCCGAGACCCGCGCCGTCAACCGCGCGCTTCGGAAAGCATACGGCATCGGCGTTTGCTCCGTCGAGGAGTTGGCCGCGTTTTCCGGCTCTTCTAATTCGTCTCGTAGTTATGAACGATCAACTACTCCTCCGTCCTCAAACGGCGCGAACCACAGCAACGGTCAGCCTCGCCTGAAAGACAAACTCTGCCTCCTCATCCGGCAGCACAACCTTGACTCCACTCAGGTCAAAGCCTATGCCGCTGAGTTCTGTGGCACGGAGACTCTCCGCGGTGCCAGCCGAGAGCTCGTCGAGGCCTTCATCGCTCAACTCGAGAAAGAAGCCCGCGAAGACCGCAATCGTTTGGTGTGCAAACTGAATTCTTTTTCTCGTCCAGTGGAGGTTCCATCATGAAACGTCAAATTCCAGGGCTCAATTCCGGGGAACGCCTTCACGAAGGGCCACTGACCGGAGCATTTCTCGTGCGCGTCGCAAAGGTGTCTTATCGCTGGCATCCGCAGAAACCGTTCCTTATCGTGCAGTTTTCCATTCTCGAACCGACGGCTCACGAGGGCCGTGCGTTTTCCGGGCGGTTATATTGCTCTTCGAAGGCACTGTGGAAACTCAGCTGGTTTCTTCGTGACTTTGGTTATGACACTGATTTGCTCGGCCGGGATGAAGTCGACGAAAAGGCGCTCCTCGATCTGCGCGGTATCGTTCGCACTCTGCCCATTAGCCTTAATGGCCATTCCTATCAAAGTCTCGAAGCATTCGCTCCAGCCAGTGAATGGGACACGTTGTATTGCGAGGCTCCGGAGGAACAACGCAATGGTATTCAGCTACACCCAGATCGCTAGCTACTTACGCTGCCCACGCAGCTATCGGCTCCGTTATCTTGATGGCTGGCGGGAGAAGGACACCCGTGCTGGGATGGTCTTTGGCCGGTGCTTCGAGCAGGCTCTGACTGCTCTTTTCTGCAAGCAGGATCCTGAAGCTCGGCTATTCCAGGAGTGGGGAGCTTACAAGGACACGTCCTTTATCTATAGGAATGGAGAATGCTGGGACCGACTGCTCCATCAGGGAGTTAATCTTCTACAGAGGTTCGCTCAGGACAATCGGGTCCGCATTCGTCAGCCAAAGCAGAACCTGCAGGTGAAGGTGCTTCGCGCACTCCCCGGCGGACACCAGTTTGTGTCGTATCTCGATGCCATTGGAACCCTCGATGGCACGCCTTGCATTTTGGACTGGAAGACCACAACGAGTCGCTATCCCGAAGGGCCTCATGACATTCTCTCTTTGGATCCTCAACTCACGTCCTATTCCTGGGTGAGCGGCATTGCTGACGTCGCTATTGTTGCCTTCGTACGCAAACAACGACCTGAGATCCAGTATCTCAAAGCCTCTATTTCGGAAGAACAACGGCAGGAATTCGGCCGGTTGGTCGAATGCACGGTGAACCAAATCGAGAACGGGCTGTTCCCTTCACACACCGGTATTCGCTTTCCTCAAAGCAACTGCTTGGGCTGCTCTCATCTGGGCCTGTGCCTGAATGATAAGGGCTTAATCGAAACGAATTTGGTTCGGAAAGCAGGAGCGAGCGACCTTGATTGGCTTGACGAACTTGTGGATTAACGGACGGTCCGTGATGCAGCCCGAACTCAAAATCAAACGGGCGGTCTTCGTCCTCGGCAAGATCGATGAAATTCTTGCCTGGGACAAGAGCCAGAGTCATGAACGGGATCTACGGTTTGTGGATCTGGGAAGGTATCTGTGTGAAGCGCGGGCGGGTCAGTACTGGCGGATCGAAAGGATGAAGTCGCTTGATGATTTCTTGGAAAAGCGATTTCCCAACAGCCGCCGGATGGCCTACTACATCATGGCGATCCACGAACATCTGCCTCGCGTTCCAAAACAACAGCTGAGGGAGATGGGCTGGACGAAGGCCCGCGAACTCGCCAAGGTCGCGCGCAGGGAGGGGGAGCGCTTCGAGAGTGCACCCTGGGTGCACAAGGCTCGGGAGCTACCCAAGGAGGCATTCAAGCGGGAGGTCGAAAAACACCTGACCGGACGGGAGACGGAAGCTTGGGAACTGCTTTATTTCAAGTTATACAAGAGCCAGCTGACGGTGGTGGAACAAGCATTGGAAACCGCGGCCCTGATGCTTGGTTCAGACAAATCACGTGGCTACTGCCTGGAAATGATCTGCGCGGATTTTCTGGCAGGAGCGAATCTGGGAGCCCCGAACCCGGAGGTCCTGCTTCTGTCCGTGAAACGGCTAGTTGCAATGCTTCTTCCTGAACAACGGCAACACGTCTTGGAACAGGTCGATTCACAATGAAAAAGGCCTTACCAAGGACTCGTTCAGCACGTCTAAAATCAGCGGACTTCAATGAGCTGCGACTCGAGATTCTACGTAGAGACGGCTGGCGCTGTCAGTTTTGCGGCGAACGCAAGAATCTCGAAGTTCACCACATTCAGTTCCGAAGTCACTTAGGAGCGGATTGCGAAGCGAATTTGGTTACTCTCTGTGCATCCTGCCACATGTCGATCCACCAAAGAAGAGGCTGGGGAGATGTTTTGTAACGGCGCCAAACCTCAAGTCGCATAGTGCTGCTCAAAATGACGTCCACCATTCCCCACTGCGAGCGTCCCTAAACCGGTCTGAATTTGTGTACCACCGAATAGTGTCCGCCAAGCCGTTTTCGAACTCACAGGCTGGAGCACCAGCCGAGTTCGTTCTTCAGCTTCGTGCCGCGTATCGGCAGTCTTGGGCAAGACGATCGTCACAGAGCGTACCAGGTTCTCGGAACGATCCATCGTCGCCAGGATCATCCTGGCCACCGTGATGTTTTCGATTCGTACTCACCACCTATGTCGCAATTCTCACCCTCGATTCCTCTTCGCAGGATGCCCTCTATCGCGTGGTAGAGGTCCAAGACGTAGATCCAGTCACGAACATTAAGGACCAAGGCACTCAGTCGTCCCCGGCCACAGCCCTGAAGTGCTTTCCCGAACGGTCCGTGATTCGACTACTGCTCGAGGTCTTAGTCACGGAGATATATTCGGGGACAATCTCGTTGACCTTGGTGCGAACTGGATCCGCTCCATCGACACACAGTGAGATACGAAGTTCTTCCAAATGGCGGCAAAGATCGGGCCACAGCGTTAAAGCAGCCCTTGTTCGTTTGATCTTTTCGCACGAGGTCGGGAATACTCCCTCGTGTTCATAAAACATCTCTTCTTTCAGCTTTTCCCCTTCGC
>Ga0207761_1000059_pt1 | contig 30650 bp, 20 predicted proteins | sample LuqExpMetageno34_FD_187792 | JGI IMG/M metagenome (GOLD analysis project Ga0207761, IMG submission 187792) | Tropical forest soil microbial communities from Luquillo Experimental Forest, Puerto Rico - Sample 34 (SPAdes) | ecosystem: Environmental > Terrestrial > Soil > Tropical forest ... | reverse complement strand
GACCGGAGCCGAAGTGGCAATCGTACTCCAATGGGTTTATCGCCAAGCTCTACCAGATGGAGGCTCAAAAGGAAGCCACACAGGACGCCGCGGTGGCCGCCTTTCAAAGGCATGTCGCCGACGTCATTAATGGCGTCACGGCAAACGCCATGCGCGGTGCGAACAATAGTGCCTTCGCATTCGACCAGAACATCCGTGGTGTGCAGACCTTCCGGGATCCCACGACGGGCAACACCATGGAACTGAGCAATCTGTACGATCACGCCTGGTTGAACGGCTCCAATGAGTACATCATGAGCGACGATCCGAACTTCAACCCGAATGGCGTGCTGAATGGAAACTGGAACCAGTTGCAGGTGGTGCGGCCAGCACCCTAGCTACTTTGCTCTTGGTGTCACATTTATGAGTTATGCTGAGGGCTGGGCCAAGGGACGCAGTCGAACCCGCCGGACCGCACGCGACATGGGCTGATCTGGCCTCCGCTAGACTGGCGTGGATACCAATCCAATATCGAAGCCGTTTGACGAGCTCTGGGCTCTGCGAGAGCGGGCGAAGGAACTTCGGTGTTTGTATACGGTCATTTCAGCTTTGTCGCGGCGTGAGGAATCTCCACCCGTAGTGTTCAACTGGATTCTGGGAGCGATTCCCCCGGCATGGCAGTATCCGGAAGATACGACCGCTCGCATCGAATATTTCGGCCGAAGCTATGCGCTGGATGACTTCGTGGAAACGCCCTGGAGGATGCGCTCCACAATTTCAATTTGGCGCACACAAGTCGGCGTGATCGAAGTGCACTACAAAAGGGAGAAACCGACGGCGTGGGAGGGACCGTTCCTGAAAGAAGAGCAGGAGCTCCTGGATAACATCGCCCATCGCATCGGCGAGTACCTGGAGTGGAAGCAGCGGGAGCTGAGTGGCGAGCGCTTGGGTTCAGCGCCGGAACACTGGCGATGGCGGCAACGCTTCGCTGAGCGGATTGCCGCATCTGTCGACCCGGCCAGATTTGGAGTACAAGGCATGTACCTCTATGGCAGCACTGAACTCGGCAATGCGGGCGTGGGAAGCGACATCGATTTGATCGTGGTTTGCGAAGACGATGTTCAGAAACAGAGGAATCTCCGCAATTGGTTGGACGGTTGGAGCCTGTGCCTCGCGGAGGTCAGCTTTCAATTGTACGGCTTGCCGAGCGGCGGTCTGCTGGACATTCGATTGCTGACTCCCGAACAGGCTAAGTCCGAGCTCCTCTCGTTCGCCGCTGCGGGTAAGACCTTGCAAGCCCTGCCAGTCGGAATCGCGCCACCGCGCTGACGGACGCGTTTTTCTTCCAGAGTCGCTGCCTGCCGGAGATGTCAGGTTCCCCGCTTATCAGGGCTGGTCCAGCGGCTGCATTGAGATATCACCGCAACGCCGCGTAGAGTACGTAAAAGAGCCAAGTGAGACAGCCGAGCATGACGGCCGCGAGACACCAGAACAATCCTGACAAATCCAAGTGTTGCGTTGCCACAGGTGGGACGGTTTTTCTCATGGTGCGCCTCCCACAAACAGAGTCGATTCAGAAGTCGCCCGGCAGGTCTGGATTGCGCCGCCGTACTTCTCCCCGGGTGGATTTCTGCTCCACAATTAATCGATAAACTCACGTCGGGAGCGTTGCTGTGCGTCTCGTCACACAAGTCTCCGGAGAGGACCGGTACCCAAGTCATCGCTCTGCCCCACGTACCGGCACTGAGGCCACTGTGATTTTCGTCATAGCCTTCGAAGCAGCCCGCAGTGTATTCAGACTATTATGCGACCGCCCTCGCGTTCCCTCATTGCCCTGTCCCTGGCCTCTCTTTTGTATGTGCCTGCAGCCCGTTCTCAAACGAACCCGGCCGCTCCCATCGTCGCTCCTACGCAGGCCAAGAGTTGGACTGGCGACCTCGACGTTCTCCTCAAGCATCGATTTATCCGTGTCGCAGTCCCGTATTCGAAAACGTTCTATTACACGGTCAAAGGCGTGCAGTGGGGCGTCGCGTACGAAGGCGGCAAAGCTTTTGAAGCGTACTTAAACAAGAAATACCCGCAGAAAAACAAAAACATCAAGATTCACGTCATGTTTTTCGTCACTCCGCGTGACAAGGTCATTCAGAATCTCAACGACGGTCTCGTCGACCTGGCTATCGCCGGACTTACCATCACTCCCGACCGCCAGAAACTCGTCGATTTCTCCGATCCCACCGTCAGCAACGTCAACGAAATCGTCGTCACCGGACCGGCCGGTCCGCAGCTTTCCTCGCTCGACGACCTCGCTGGAAAGGAGGTCTTCGTACGCAAAACCTCCAGTTATTGGGAACACCTAGAAGCTCTGAATGACCGCTTCAAAAAGGACAACAAGCCGTCGGCAAAATTGATCGCCGTTCCCGAGGATCTCGGGGATGAGGACCTTCTCGAAATGGTCAACGCTGGTCTGCTCCCCACGACTGTAGTCAATGACTGGACCGCAAAACTGTGGGACAAACTGCTGACCAAAATCCAAGTGCATTCCAACGTCGCTATTACCTCCGGCGAATCCCTGGGCTGGGCTGTGCGCAAGGACTCTCCCAAGTTCCTCGCCGACATCAACGATTTCGTGAAGAAAAATCGGCAGGGCACCAAATTCGGCAACGAACTGATTGCCCGCTACACCGGCTCTACCTACATGCTGAAACAAGCCACGTCACCCGAGAGCATGAGGCGATTCGAGGAGACCGCTGTGATTTTCCGGAAGTATGGTGCGAAGTACAACGTTGACTATCTTCTAATGATGGCCAAGGGCTATCAGGAATCAGGCCTCAATCAAGACGCCAAAAGCCCTGTAGGCGCGATCGGCGTGATGCAACTCATGCCCGCAACAGGTAAAGACATGAATGTCGGCGACATCAGTAAGGAAGAGCCGAATATTCAGGCAGGGATCAAGTATTCCGACCTGATGATGGAGAAGTATTACGGCAAGGAACCCATGGATGACCTCAACAAAATCCTCTTCTCCTTTGCCGCTTACAACTGTGGTCCCGCCCGTGTAAAACAGCTCCGTGCCGAAGCGGTCCAAAAGGGACTTGACCCCAACGTTTGGATCAACAATGTCGAAGTCATCGCCGCCGTTCGCATGGGCGCCGAAACCGTCAACTACGTGTCCAACATTTACAAGTATTACGTCGCCTATAAATTAATCGCGGTACAGGAAGAGCAACGTCAGAAAGCCAGGCAATCTCTAGAAAACAAAACTGCGCCCTGATCGCTCCGAGATTGGCATCCAGATCGCACAGCGTGGTACTAGACGGACAGTCCGTTTGCCACGTTATCTGGAGTTGACAACCCGGAAACGCGGACGTAGCGTGAACGCTGTCGTACATCCATCCCGCCCATCCTTTGTTCAACTGTTTTCCCAGAAGTGCAAGAAACCCGGCCCAGAAAGAGAAGCAGCATGACCCCGGAAGAACTCAATAACATCGCCAGTGAATTAAAACGGCTCGGCGGTGAGCTGAACCTGTCGGACCAGCAGAAAGACCAGCTGAGGACCTTTCTCACCGAGAAATACGAGCAACTGCAGGAATACAAAAAGCACAACCCAAACATCACGAAAGAAGACGTCGCTCAATACATCGCCAAGAATCGAGCGGCGGGACGAGAGAAAATCGAGAGATTCCTGACGCCGGAACAGCTGAAAATATGGGACGCAGAAGTCGCGAAGGCCAAGGATTTTCTCAGCCAGCGGGCGGCGACCGCGTAACGCAAACTTGATTTGAGTCACTACTGACAATCACCAGGGGCGACTATGTGGATAGTCGCCCTTTTTCGGGGGCACTTTGGTAATCTGCAGCGAGGCATTTGTCCTAAAGTGCGTCGACCGGCATCACGGATAAAAGGCGGCAAGCACGGTGAGAAAGCTCAATCCGCTCGTCTTCTTGGCGTGGGCGCTGCATCTGGCTGCTTGGTTTCTTCCGGTATTGAAAGGAAACGATGTCCACCGAGTTGTGTTGGGCTGGAAGGCATTCCGCTACGCCGCGTGTGGGGTTTGGCCTTGCGAGGGCATCGAATTCCAGACTCTGCACCATGCCGTCCTGGCAACCTTAAGCGTGTTGACGACGCTGTTCTTCATCGCGTGTTCGCTGTGGCTCGGGCTGCGCGGCGCTCGATCACTTCGGAAGCCCTTCGCGTGGACTGCGGCCGCTGCCTTCGCGTTAAACGCTCACTGGATTGTAATCTTTGGTTCGGAGTGGCCCACACTAACGATTGGATATTATCTGTGGTGGTGGTCGTTTCTCTTCCTCGCCCTTGGTTTGTTCCTCTCTCACGACCAAGCGGGGGAAAAAGCCGCACCCGCGGTGGCACATCATCGTGGAGTCGCGTAGTCCGCCGCAAGAACTTCTACCTGTTTGCAATCCGCTGAGTGTTTTTGGCCACCAAGGAATTTTGCCGCAAGCAGCGCAACGCAAAGAGTGGCAATTGTAGTTACGTCACGGACTGCCTGGTCTTCCGAGTGCAATCCGGAGCTCGCGTCAATGTTCCAACGGCCGAGACGGACGATGCCCGATCGCGTGTATTTGTAGAGTTGTGCCCCCCAGAGGTTCTTAAGGCTTTCAAAAAACGGATCCGCACTGTAGGCGGCCTCGATTTCTTTTGCCATTTCTGGAATGCTGAGTGGGAACTCGTCGTCCGCTTCAACTCGGAGAATTTGTTCTTCGGTCGCCGGGGAATTGATCCACAAACCATAACGCATGCCCTTAACAACGTCTCTCGCTAAGGCGTAAGACGAATCAACGGCCCCGGATTTCAGTAACTGCAGAATGCTCCGGTGATGTTCTGTGATCGTCGCAAGCAGTCCTCTGATCATGACGGTGCGCGTGTCGCCGGGATATTGATGCGACGACACAATCCGGTCAATTTCCGTAACTGTGTCCCTAGCCTTGTCCAGATGTTTCGCTAATTCTGGCGTCATTTAGTTCGTGACTCTATAACGACACCCTTGCGGCTTCAAGTGCCGGTAACCGAGGAAACGCTTCGGGAGGGCACTGGGAAGTCCTAGAGTGCTATAGGCCCGCCCCCTTTACGCACGCTACTCCGAGCGCAGCGCCTGCATGACATCGACGCGCGCCGCTCGTGCTGCGGGCAGTACCGACGCGACGATCGCGACCGCCATTAACACGAATGCGGCAGCCACCACCGGCAAGGCGCCCGGCATTCTGACTTCCGCAACAAATCTACCCGCCAACCGCGCCAGCACAAACCCTGCCGCCGCGCCCACAATTACGCCAACGCCCGCCATGGCCGCTCCCTCGGCGATCACGCGGGTCAAGAGGTGCCGAGGCTGCGAACCGATGGCCAGGCGGATGCCGAACTCGCGGGTGCGCGCACTGACCGAAAACGCCAGCACGCCCGCGACACCCACAATGGCGATCGCCAAAGCAACCGCCGCAAATCCGCCAAACACAATGGTGTTCAGCCGATCGGGGGTCAGCACTTCAGCCCGGATGTCCTCGAGTGTCGCAGCGTGCTCCACCGGTTGCTCAACCGACATCTCTCGTACGATGCGCGTGACCGGTGTGACCAGCGCGTAGGGATCCATGCGCGTGTGCACGAATAGCCGCCCGCCAAAGATGCTCACGCCGTTGTCGGACAGATTGTCCGGCACCTGTCCGAACGGATGATAGATCGTGAGTGCCGCGGCAGGCACGATGTGTTCATCGTCCACGTCCGCCGCGACGCCGACAATCCGGCGTGGTCCTTTGCTCATGCTGATGAAGTCCATCACCGGGTCGGTCCACATAACGTGCCGGTTGAGGGCGTCCTGGCCGGGAAACATCCGTTGCGCCAGGCTCTGGCTGACAATCACTACGGGCTCGCCGCCCCGCCGGTCATCATCGTTGAAGTCGCGTCCTTCGACGATGGGCACGCCGAGCGCCGCGAAAAATCCCGGCGTGACCGCGCGGAATTGCGCCAGAGGATCCTCTTCGTGATTGCCCTTCACATGACCTTCGCCCGTGAAGGCAAATCCCGGACCAAATCCATTGGCGTCTCGCCATGGCACGCTGGTTCCCTCCGCGACTCCGTCTACTCCCGGTAGTTCCTTAATGCGGCGGATGGCTTCGCGATAGAAATTGATGATCTGATCCGGAGTCTTGCCGTACGACATCACCGGCATGTCCATCGCCAGCACGCGATGTGTGTCAAAGCCGGTCTGCGTGGCTTGCAGTGTGAGCAACGTCTTGATTAGCATGCTTGCTCCGGCTAGGAGCATGAACGAGGCAGCGATCTGAGTGACCGCGAAGAGGCGCAGCCGCCGGCCGGTGCCACCGGTGATGCGCACTCCACTGCTCGCAAGGCCGAACCCTTGCGACGTGTTCGCGGAAGGCAACCGGGGAACGTAAGCCAGCAGCACCGCCGCCAAAATCGCGAGGCCAGCGCCAAGCCACAGCATGCTCCAGTCAACCTTTAAATCCAGTGCGCGCACCGAGAACCGCGAAGCGTAGCGAGCGAGGACTCTCACCATCGGGCTTGCGGTGACCACTCCCAGAATCGCTCCCGCGCCACAGAGCACCAGGCTTTCCGCCAGCAGCAGGCGGCGCAATGTACCTGTGGTTGCACCGAGCGCGGTACGCACCGCCAATTCCCCTTCGCGACGCACCGTCCTAGCCAGAATCAGATTCGCCACGTTGCAGCACGCGATAATGAACACCAGGGCAGAGGCTGCCAGCAGCACCAGCAGCACGGTGCGGGCGCCCGAGGTGATTTCATCGCGTAGGAACTTCGCTTCAATATTGAATTGCCCGGTCGCGGGATACGCTTCGGGGTGCTCGCTCTTCATCGCCGCGTATGCCGAACGCAACTCCGCTCGTGCTTGTTCGAGAGAAGCTCCCGGAGCCAGCCGCCCAAACAATTCCGTCATCCGATGAACGCGGCCAGTGACCATGGTTGCGGAGAGATGATGCGGGCTGGTTACCACGTTGGCGATGAGCTCGGTGTCCGCAGGGTAGGGAACTGAAGGCTCGAGCACTCCGACGATGGTGGCGGTGCGCGTGTCGAAGCGCACTTGCTTTCCGATCACTGAAGGATCGCTGTGCAGCGCGGTGGTCCAGAAGCGGTAGGTCAGGACCGCGGCGCCTGCGGCGTTGGGGCCGTCGTCGTGCTTGTCCAACAGCCGGCCGAGCACAGGGCGTAACCCCATCACCTCGAAGTACGAGCCGCCTACCACGCCGGCGCGAACTTCTCGCGGCTCACCCAGCCCAATTACGGTGAACCCAATCGTCGAGAAGTCGCCAAACTCGCTGACCGATTTCACGCTGCTTCGAAGATCTTGAATCTCGGGTACCGAGAAACGGTCGTTCTCCGCTCCGATACCGGGCGCACTCTGTCGGATGTAAATCAGGCGATCTTCGCCGCGGTTTACCAGCGGTCGCAAAAGCACGCCGCGCACCAGCGTAAAGATCGCCGCATTCGCCCCGATGCCCAGCGCGAGCGTGAGGATGACGGCCCAGGCGAGGCCTGGAGTGCGCCTCAACGACTGAACTGCATATTTCAGGTCGCGGACGAACGACATGCTTTCACCCCTATTCCGCCAAATTGGCCGCTACCAATTTTAGGCGTCACATTTTACGGCACTTGAGGGCGTTGAGGTAGTACCCGTGCGCAGGTCAGGCCACTGAGTGCCCGCTCCAGCTCACGAGTTCTCCCCCTGCGCCTTCCGGACGGCCTGAGCCATCCTTACGAGTTAATCGTTTGGTGTCCGTTCTTTTCGACACGCCTTTCAAGAATTCTCACCACAGCTCCCGATGTTTCGGCCGCTGGTGCTTCGCCTCGACGAGTACTGATTAGGGAGCTGACCGGGTCCACCCTGGGTGAGCCGACTGGCCGCTGACGCGCAACCAGCACCAGAACAGTTGAATACGCCACAACGGTCGTGCCATCCTATCGCGACCTTGGTGAAGGGGATTCGCTCCGATGGACTCGTCCAAACCCTCAGATGCTCCGCGCATCGTTCCGCAACCCGTCGCTGCGCCGTTGACTCGCGCCGCTATCTTCGTGGTGCTCAAGCTCAACTCCGGGCCTGCTCATCGCGATTCCATCCTTTCATTCTGCGCTGATCTCTCCGCGATTTTTCGCGCCGTTGAGTTCCGGGATATCGAGGCTGGCTTGTCCTGCGTCATGGGCTTTGGCTCCGACGCGTGGGACGAACTCTTTGGCGTTCCTCGCCCCGCGGAATTGCATCCCTTCCGGGAGATTCGTGCCGGCGTGCGCCACGCCGTCTCCACACCCGGCGACTTGCTCTTCCACATCCGCGCCAAACGCATGGATCTCTGCTTTGAACTTGCCACGCAAATCATGGCGCGCATCGGTCCCGCGGTGACTCCCGTCGACGAAGTATCCGGATTCCGCTACTTCGACAATCGCGACCTCCTCGGTTTTGTCGACGGCACAGAAAACCCGCGAGACGAAGCGGCCGTCAACGCTGTCCTCGTAGGCAACGAAGATCCCCCCTTCACCTGCGGCAGCTACGTCATTATCCAGAAGTATCTGCACGACCTCGACGCGTGGAACGCGCTGCCCACCGAAGCGCAGGAACACATCATTGGCCGCACCAAGCTGTCGGACATCGAGTTGGATGATTCCGTGAAACCAAGCTCCGCGCACAATGCTCTAACGGTGGTCGAGGAAAATGGAGTGGAAGTGAAGATTCTCCGCGACAATATGCCTTTCGGACGGCCCGCTCACGGCGAGTTCGGCACCTATTTCATCGGATACAGCCGCTCTCCTCGCACCACCGAACAGATGCTCGAAAACATGTTCATTGGCAAGCCGCCCGGCAATTACGATCGTTTGCTCGACTTCAGCCGCGCCGTCACCGGGAACCTGTTCTTTGTTCCCTCGGCAACTTTCCTCGACGCCGTGAGTGTTGGCGAACAGGCTGCGGCAGCCGGTTCGACGGTGACGGAAACGTCAGCTACCGACTCTTCGAACTCCGAGCCATCGAACAGCGACGGCTCCCTGCGCATTGGCTCGCTCAAAGGAGATACCTCCCATGAATAACCTGCATCGCGAACTCGCTCCCATTTCTGACGCGGCGTGGGCTCAAATCGAAGAGGAGGTCGCTCGTACGTTCAAACGCTATCTGGCGGCGCGCCGGGTTGTGGATGTGGAGGGGCCTTCCGGCACACCGTTCTCCGCCGTGGGAACGGGACACCTACGCTCCATCGCGGCGTCAAAGGAAGGAATCTTGGCGAGACAGCGCGAGGTGAAGCCTCTGGTCGAATTGCGCGTCACCTTTGAGTTGAGCCGCCAGGACATCGACGACGTCGAGCGGGGCGCTGACGATTCCGATTGGCAGCCGGCGAAAGACGCGGCCCGCCAGATCGCCTTCGCCGAAGACGGCGCCGTGTTTCACGGCTACGACGCAGCCGGCATCGTCGGCATTCGCCAGGGCACGAGCAATCCCAAAACGTCGCTGCCCGCAGATGTACGGCAGTATCCCGACGCGATTGCCCAGGGCCTGAGTCAATTGCGGCTCGTTGGCGTCAACGGTCCTTATGCGGTCTTATTGGGGGCGGAAGCTTACACTGCGCTTGCGGAGACCAGCGACCACGGATATCCAGTGCTGGAGCACGTGAAGCGGCTGGTGGACGACAAAATTATTTGGGCGCCAGCGACGGATGGGGCTTTTGTGTTAACGACGCGGGGAGGCGACTTCGAGCTTCATCTTGGCCAGGATCTGTCCATCGGTTATCTCAGCCACACGGATTCGGCTGTCCGTCTTTATCTGCAGGAGACGTTCACGTTTCTGCTGCTGACTTCAGAAGCTTCCGTTGCACTTCTCGCACCATCGAAGTCGTAAAACGCGGCTCGGACAGATTCAGCTATGCGGCGGTCTCAGCGATTCTGTGTGACCGCCTGCGGGCGAGTATCCTTGACTGCAAAATCCCGGACGAGCATGAACACAAAAATTCCTAGGAAAACTGCGACGATGAGCAAAGGTCCGACTGGATTCTGCCGCCTGGATGCCATTTGGTTTGACCCCGTAAGAAAGAATAAACGCCGGGCCCATCATGTGGGATTTCATCTCGATTGTTAAGCTGGCCTTGAGGACAATTTCCGGTCAGGTTCTCGCGATGCACTTCAAGGGTGGAGAAATGACCTAGCCTTCGAGCTCGGCATTATCGATTGATTGCGCGGAGTTGGCGTACGGTTCTACGTGGCTTTCGGCGCTTTGCTGCTGCAGGAAAAACTCCAAATTTCCGCGCATCACCAGATGCGGAGACAGAGTCAAATGATCCGGCGGGCGGGCGTCTTTTACCAGGAATTCGTGGAGAACGCGAAAAGCCATTCGCCCCTGCGTGTAAGGACGCTGGTAAATGGTGGCCAGCACGCGTCCGGCGCGAATGTGCTCGACCAGGGCAGGGAAAAGGTCCGTGGTGATGATGGACAGACCTGGCAGCATGCCGGAGTCTCGCGCCGCTTCAATCACCGGCAACGAAACCTCCGTACACACGTAAATTCCGACCAGATCCGGGTGCTCCGCGAAGAGCGTTCGGCACTTGTCGTAGGCCTCCGCGTTGATCTCATGGTCCTCAATCGTTTCAACAACGGACATGCCCGGATAATACCTTTGCAGCGTCTCGATAAATGTCCGCCGCTTTTCCGCATGTTCGTTAATCATGAAATCAAACAGCGTAACCGCAACTTTGCCGCTGCCCTTCAGCACGCGTCCGAGTAAATCGGCAGCGAGTGCGCCGCTAATCAGGGTATTGATGGAAACCACCGCGAGACGGCCTGTGCCGGGAGCATCGGTGGTCACACAAATCACCGGGATGTGCGCGCGCATGGCACGTTGCATCCAACTCTTCATCAGTTCAGGACGGCTCGGGAATGCGATGATCCCGTTTACGCGGGAGTCTACGGCCTCTTCGAAAGCTTCCGCTTCACCCTCGCGGATGGCCGGATATGTCCGGAACTCCAACTGAACGGAGCCCATGCTCAAGGCGTGCACTTCTTTTTGGATACCTGCGCGGACATCATCCCAGTACGATTCGGTGCCCTTCGGCGTGTTTACCGAGATGCGCAGCTCCTCGCCTCGGGATAGATAACGAGCCGCAAGGTTCGGCCGATAGCCCATGGACTTCGCTAACTGGAGGACGCGTACCCTGGTAGCGGGGCTGACTCCGGGATGATCGTGCAGCGCCCTATGGACCGTGCCAGTCGAAACGCCCAAAGCCGCCGCCAGATCAAGCAGCGTGACTTTCCGCACGAATTGGTTCACAGAAGAATGCACCGGGTGGTCTCACTCTAGGGTTGCGGCGTTCAAATTGTCAATGTTAATCCGATTTATCGCGCTGAAGATTGCAGTTGCGCAAGCGTTCGCAGTGGTTTCCCTTCCGTAATCTCATAGATCGCGTCTGCGCGTACCTGCGTAAACTCCTGTTGTAAACCGCTAGGCCAAAGGACTTCCAGCGACGAGATGACCGCGTCGTTTCCAAGTCCGAAATGGAGGCGCGAGTCGTTCGTGGAATTGTAGCTGCCTCCGGCGCGAAGCTCGTCGATCTGCGACATGGTTTGCGTGGTAACGCGAACACGTGCGCCGACAGCTCCGCGGTTGCTCTTGGTTCCGATCAGCCGAAGCAGCACGCGGTGATTGGCATTGCTCGTTTCGTTGAGGAAAACCGAGGGAGGCCCGGCGACGTTGAACACCGCCAGGTCCAGGTTTCCATCATTGTTGATGTCACCCAAGGCCGTGCCGCGACGAGATTGCAGCCCTCCCGCGTTCAAGCCCGCGACGTCTCCCACTTCTTCGAACGTGCCATTACCACGATTCCGAAACAATTGAAGAGGTTCCGCGTAGCGCACTTCATTCGGCAGCGCATCCAGCAGGGAAGAGAAGTTTCCGTTGGCAACCACAAGATCGGGCCAACCGTCGTTGTCAAAATCACCAAAGGCGGTTCCCCATTTCACCATGGCCGTGGTATTCGAGCGCAGTCCGGCCTTCTCGGTGATATCGACAAAATGATCTCCGACATTGCGGTACAGACTCGCCGGCTGATTCCCAAAGCGCGTGACAAATAGATCCAGCTTTCCATCGCGATCGAAATCGCCGAAGTCTGCCGCCATATTGCCGTACGTCTGGCCGAAGGGGCCGAGTCCCGTGCCCGTCTGGATGCCGACGTCCTCGAAAGTGCCATTCCCGCGGTTGTGGTAGAGGTAGCTCCACCCGCCATCATTCGTTACGTATAAATCGGGCCATCCATCGCCGTCATAGTCTCCCCACACCACTCCCATGCCATGCAGTTTCGCCGGATCATTCACTCCCGCTTTCACGGAAACTTCCTCGAACGTGCCATCCCCGCGATTGTGATACAGCAGGTCGGTCTCCCCCTCCATCGCATCCGGCAACTCGACCAGCACACCTTTGTAACCACCGAAACTGCGCGAGGGATTAGGCAAGTGATTCACGTCCGTCTTGACGTAGCGCGCTACGAAAAGATCGAGGTTCCCGTCGCGATCGTAGTCGGCCCATGCGGCACCTTCGCTGAAGCCCCCTCCCCCTACCCCGGCCTTGGCGGTCACGTCCTCAAACTTGCAGTTCCCGAGGTTGTGGTAGAGCACGTTGTGGCCATAGCCGGTTATGTAGAGGTCAGGCAGGCCATCGTTGTCGAAGTCGCCGACGGCGATGCCGGTGCCCCAGCCTTTTGCCGTCAGCCCCGCGAACTTGGTGATATCGGAGAAATGAATCGCGGGGGGTTGGCCATCCTGGTGGTAAAGCGTCACCAGCGGATCGCCGCCATTCTTGTAACGTTCTACAGTTGAGTCGTTTACCACCGCGATGTCGAGCTTGCCGTCGTTGTCGCAATCGAACAGCGCAATGCCCCCACCGCTCATGGTCTCGATGACATAGCGCCGGTCCGCCCGGGAATTCGGTCGCGTCGTGACCCCAGCTTCGGGCGCTATGTCCCGGAATGAAAGGGAATTGTGGGCCTGAGAAGGCCTGTCGGACGGGAGAAAGGGGGACAACAGTACGGGACAAAGAGCAAAACCGGCGACAGCGCAGACAGGTAGTAGCCGCATAGGAGTGGGCGAATAAAGAAAGTAGCTGATTTCAGGCTGTGCTGCCAGGGATTCATGCTCAAAAACCGCAGGAATCGCCAGAAATATCGATATAGTAAAGAAAAGTATTAGAAAGTCCTTGACAGTGTCCCATCGGAGTAGTAGATAAACATTATTCGTGTAACCGATTACGGCGGGTTTCCGCGGTACCGTAAACGTTTACATTCCTACCATTTGGGGTGTTAGGAGCAGTTTTTCAACTTACGGGGTGTTCACGATGGCTAATCCCTGCAAAAGCTACGTCAATCGCATTAAGAATATCGATTTTGTAAAGGACTTGCGGCTTGTTGTGCTGGCCGCTGCGGTCCTCGTTCTCCTCCTGGGAATGCAACCCTTGGTTTGGGCCCAGTCGATGTTTGCCACGCTCGGCGGCGTCGTTACGGACCCAAGTGGCGCGGTCGTCGTCGGCGCGCAGATCACTGTCAAGCCGATGGATTCGACGGAAACTCGAAAATCAGTCACCAACCAGGAAGGATTTTTCAGTGTTCCGACACTGCCGGCTGGAAGGTACGAAGTAACCGTTGAAATGAAAGGGTTCCAGAAGTGGAACGGCAGAGACATTACGCTAAACGGCGCGGACAGCCGCCTCATGAAGATTACCCTTCAGGTGGGCTCGACGTCGGAAGTCGTCACTGTCGAAGGCACAGTGACGGAATTGGCGCCGACGGATTCGGGCGACAAGTCCGCGCTGATTTCCTCGGAGGATTTAGAGAATCTTTCGTTGGTTGGCCGCAACGCCACGGAGTATTTGAAGATTCTCCCCGGCGCGGCCCTCTCGGCGAACAATCTGCTGAATAAACCGGCCTTCAGTGGCCAGGTCGTCGGCATTAACGGATTCTGTGCCGGAAATGGCTGCAACGCTGGCGGCCTTTCGGCGGTCACCGTCAACGGGCAACAGGCCAACATTACCCAGGATGGCCAGAATACATTTGACCCAGGCGCGTTCGGCGCAGCGACACCGGTGAATCCCAACCCCGACATGATCTCGGAAGTGAAGATCATGAGTTCCAACTTTTCCGCCGAGAACGCCAAGGGACCGGTAGTGGTCAACACCAACACGAAAAGCGGCACCAGTGTGTTCCACGGCGAGGGTTATTTTTATGCGCGCAATTCCGCGATGAATGCGAACGACCATTTGAGCAATCAGTTTAAGCTGCCAAAGCCAAACGAATACTACTATTATCCAGGGGCCAACCTCAGTGGCCCGATCTACATTCCGGGGACGGGATTCAACAAGAGCCACCAGAAGTTGTTCTTTTTTGAAGGATTCGAATACTACAAGCAGAACCTGTTCGGCGGGGTGGATCGCGCGTATGTTCCAACACCTGCCAACCTGAACGGCGACTTTAGCGCCTATAACGGAACGTCGCCGGGTGGTGGGCACGGAGTTCTGCAAGCGCCGATTTCCGCGCCCGCCGCAGGCAAGTGGGCCGGCTTCGACACGCGAGCGGCCGCAGGTTGCACGATTTCTGCCGGAGTGATGTCAAGCCAGTGCATCGACCCTAACGCCTTGGCCTATTTGAAGGCTACTCTTCCTGCAGCGAATGCCGATCCGGCTACCAATCAAGGGTTCAACTATGTGCAACAGTTCCTCGCTCCCCAAAATTCCTGGCAGAACGTGGTCAAAGGGGACTGGAACATCAGCGACAACACGAGGGTCTATGTCAAGTGGAGCCGCCAGCGGGAAACCGCCAACATGCCGACCGGTTTGTGGGTGGGCGCTGGCGACTGGGCCGTGCCGGTGCCGAGCGCGACAATCGGGTCGAACGGTTCCGATTCGACGACAGCAGATTTTGTCCACACCTTCTCTCCCACAATGACTCTTGAGGCGCGCTTCGGCTACACCTACATCAACTTCCCTAGTGCGCCCGCCGATGTCTCAAAATACCTGAAGAGCCAAGTGGGGTATAACCTGAATGGTATCTTCAACCAATCGAATATTCCGGCAACAGTCACTTGGGGCGACAGCGCTCCGAACTTCGGCGACGTGGGGCACGACTTCCATCCCACCATGATCGCGCAGAAGGGCATCCCCAGCACATCCGCCGACCTTACCAAGGTCATGGGCACACACACCACCAAATGGGGTTTCTTCTACGAACACGTGTACAACAAGCAGGACAACTGGGGCCAGTTCATGGGCGTGTATCAGTACGCTTCGTGGGCCGGTTCTGCGACAGGAAACGAATACGCCGACATGCTGATGGGCATTGGCCAGGCCGGCTATTTCGAGCAATACCTGCCCCCGCCGTCGAATATCGCGCAGAACGTCGCCGCTTGGTACGGGCAGGATACGTGGAAGTTGAATCGCCGGATCACGGTGAACTACGGCTTGCGCTTTGAGCACTATGCGAAACCGTATAACCCCGATTTGGGCATGGCAGTTTTTAATCCTGCCAAATACAACCCCGGTGCGACCGATCCCACGAACACAGGCGTTTCGTGGTACGCCAACAATTCGCTTGACCCGCGCTCTGGCAGTCCAAGCCGCTTCCTGTTCTTCTCTCCACGCGTCGGTGCGGCCATAGATGTGTTCGGCCACGGAAAGACGATCCTGCGTGGAGGCTGGGGTAAATACCGCGCTTACGATTCAGTGCAGAGCAACAACTATGTCGGACCGGCGCAGACGGCGCTAGGTTCTGTAAGTTGGTCCTGCGGCAGTAACGACAAACTCTGTCCCACCTGGGAAGCTATTGACCAGCACGCATTCACGCCTGTGCTCGGGCACCCGGTATTGAACGGCACGGGATTTGCCGCGTCAGATCCAAATAACGACGAGCAGCCGCTGACGACCAGCTACAGCCTGACGATTGATCAACAATTGCCCGGAAAGTTCCTGTTAGAGACGTCCTACGTTGGGAACTATACGCAGTTCTTGCAGGGAAATCCCAACTTTAACGCAGTGCCTTGGGGAGCGTTGAATGCGCCCGGGGCCACTTGTCCAGGCGGCGGGGCAGTTGGAAGCGCACCCAGCCCATCGTGTCAACAGGCGTTCCGGCCCTATTCGCTGTACCAGGGCATCACCTACAGCGTTACTGCCGGCGGAGCCCAATACGACGCATTCCAAGCTAGCATCCTTCGCAATTTCTCCTGGTTGAACTTGCAGGCCAACTACACCTTCTCAAAGGCGTTAGGCATAGCCGCGCAGGGGAATAACGGTGGGTTGACTGGAGTTCTCCCCAACTACGGTACTCACTGGCTGTGGGGTATTCTGCCGTTCGATCGTGCCCACGTATTCAGCGCGTCTTACGTTTTCACATTGCCTAACGTCAAAAATGGAAGCGCCTTCGTCCGTGGACTGGGGAGTGGCTGGCAAATCTCCGGCATTACACAGATCGAAAGCGGAGCGCAGCTCACCGCTCAGGGCGGGGTCAACACCAACTTCGCGCTCACTACGCCAAGCAACGTGAGCAACATCACGCTCTACGGTACGCCGGATATTACGGTCTATCCTTTGCTCACCTGCAATCCGCGCAGCAACCTTGGGAAGAACCAATTCGCGAACCCGAACTGCTTCACCATGCCGGGGCCGGGCGTGCTCGGAAATGGTGGCATGCCATATCTACCTGGCCCGATGTACTGGAACAGTGACGTCGCGGTGACCAAGAACTTCCGGTTCAAAGAGCGGCAGAATCTGCAGTTCCGCTTCTCCGCCTTTAACTTCATGAATCACGGCTTGCAATCGTTCAACAACAACGACAGCAACCTGAAACTGACATTCAGCCAGATCGGTGGCACGACGACAAATGCTTCCAGCTTTGGAGTCGCGGACTACCACACCGGCAATCGCGTCCTCGAACTTGGCGCGAAATATAGCTTCTAACCTGTAGTCACCGAAACGTGGGGTGGCTCGTCGAGGGCCACCCCATGTAACATCTTCCTCATGCTTTCGGTTCTCCTGTTGGCCTCTTTGATTTCGGTCCCGCACACTCCATCTCCTTCTGAAGCGCCGAAAAGCTTTCAAACTATCGCCAGCGAAGCCGACAAAGCTCGCGAATCCGAGCGCCTGAGCGACGCACTGAAGCTCTACTCGCAGGGCGTTAAATTGCGGCCGACGTGGGTCGAGGGCTGGTGGTGGCTCGGAACGATCTTCTACGACCAGGAGCGCTTCGCTGAAGCTGCCACTCCCTTCGAGAAGTTCATCGCGCTTTCGCCAAAACCCTTTCCCGCTTATGCTTTTCTGGCGCTCTGCGAATTCGAGACCGGGGAGTACGACAAAGCGCTCCACAACTTTCAGCTGTGGGCCAAGAACGGCTCCCCCGGCAATGACGCCCTGCTCGATGTGGCGGGCTATCACTGGGCGCTCCTGATGACCCGCCAGGGCCGCTTCAATCAATCGCTCTTTCTTCTGGCGGCGAAGACGCAAAAACTTGGCCCCACTCCGAATCTGACCGAAGCGATGGGGCTGGCTTCTCTGCGAATTGCTGCACTGCCGCAAGATGGCCCGCCCGAGAAGCGTGAAGCGGTGTGGCTGGCCGGATCGGCGGCAGCGTATTCCGCTCTCAACGAGGCAGAGCGATCCGCAGACTATGCAAACAGGCTTGTGGGTCACTATGGAAACGAGCCCAACGTTCACTACTTCCGTGGGACGCTCTACAGCTTCCAATCCAACTGGGATTCAGCGGCCGGCGAATACGAAAAGGAGCTGCAGCTTTCTCCCGAACACGTGCCCGCCCTGGTGGAGTTGGCCGTGGCGCGCTTGGAGGGGCTGCAGCCAAGCGAAGCGCTGGAGCCGGCCAAGCGGGCCGTGACGTTGGATCCGGAGAATGCCCGGGCACGTTACATCCTCGGCCGAGCGCTGCAAGAAAGTGGCTCCTGGGCCGAAAGCATTCCTGAACTAGAGAAAGCCCGCACATTGGCACCGGACAGCGCGCGTGTCCGATTCTCCCTGTTTACGGCTTACAAGCATGTAGGGCGCGCAGTCGATGCGAAACGAGAACAGACAGCGTTTCTCGCCCTGAAGGACAAAGAAGAGGTACTCGCGCCACTCGACGAGAAACTGAAAGCGCCAGCGAAGCCGGGTAGCGCGCAATGAAACGAGCTCGCATAGGGTTGTGCTTGCTATTGGTCTTCACCTGCTCGTCAGGAGTTTTCGGCGGTACCTCTGCGCAGACATCCACCCGCCGCACCGCCAGCGCATCGCAGCCTACTTCTACGGTTTCCCACAAAGAATCGTTCGAAGAAATCTCCGCGGCGGCGAGCAAGGCAAAGGACGAGAATCGCGACGACGAGGCGATCGCATTATACGAACGGGCACTTCAGTTTCGTCCCGACTGGAGCGAAGGCCTGTGGTTCGACGGCGTGTTGCAGTTCGGCAAGTCCAAATACCCGGAAACGCGCGATCTGATGCGAAGATTGATCACACAGCAACCCAACGCGGGGCCGGCCGCTGCGCTGCTTGGGATGAGCGAATTTCAAATCAGGGACTATTCGCGTGCGCTGGAGCATCTTCAGCGTGCACGCGAATTGGGCGTGGGCGATCGAAAGGAATTGGCCCAGTCGGTCTACTACTATAGTTCCGTGTTGCTCACGCGCTTTCAACGCTACGACGACGCCACCACGTTGCTGTTCGCCATGGCCAGAAGCGGGTATCCCACTGAGGCCCTGGTCGAGCCAGTCGGCTTGGCCGTGCTCCGCTACCCATTTCTTCCGGCAGAGATTCCTCCGGACCGCCGCGATATGTTCCGGACGGCAGGACAAGCCACACTGGCTGTCGAGGCGCAGCGCCGGGACGAGGCCGAAAAACTTTTGTCCTCGCTGGTCTCCGCTTATGGGCAAGAACCGGGAGTTCATTTTCTCTATGGCGTGTTCCTGCTGGACGTGCGGCCTGAAGATGGCGTGAAAGAGCTGAAAGAAGAGCTGAACGTCGCGCCGTTCAACCTGACCGCAAAGCTTCGCCTGGCGGAGGAGTACCTGAAGGAAGAAAAGCCCGACGACGCGCTGCGCCTCGCGGACGAAGTGATCAAAGTCGATCTCAACTATTCGAGCGCCTACCTGGTTCGCGGCGAAGCCTTGGTCGCAAAGGATGATCTTGCGAAGGGGATTGCCGCGCTCGAAACCTCTCGCAAGCTGAAGCCGGATGTTGTCCGCACCCATTGGGATCTCCTGCGGGCTTACACGGCGGCCGGGAGGAGCGAGGATGCGCTGCGCGAGAAGCAGGAAATTGAGCGACTGCGTCGCCCGGAGGCTCCATGATGGTTCCATCTTATGAAGCGACTTTGTAATCGCGTGCGCGGCCCAAGATTGCTGGCGTTACTGCTGGCGGCCTTCGTGCTTGCGTTCCCGCTAACGCCCGCGGGGCAGAATCCTCCGTCGCCGATTCATTTTCAGTCGCGAGCCATTCCTTTCGTGCTCGAAAGTTGCGAAACTCCCCAGCGCCATGCGCCCGAGACCATGGCGGGCGGCGTCGCCATCTTTGATTACGACAACGACGGCAACCTGGACATTTTTTTCACCAACGGCGCGGACATCACGACGCTAAAGAAGGATTCTCCGAAGTATTCGAACCACCTGTTTCGCAACAATGGCGACGGCACGTTCACGGATGTAACGGAGAAGGCCGGCCTGAAGGGAACGGGCTACGATGTGGGCGTGGCCATCGGCGATTACGACAACGACGGCTACCAGGACATTTTTGTTTCCGGTGTCTATCGCAACACGTTGTATCACAACAACGGCGACGGCACGTTTACCGACGTGACCGAGAAAGCGGGATTGGCGCAGCCGCCGGATAAGCAGTTCGGACCCTCGTGGTCGGTCGGCGCGGCCTGGGTCGATGTAGATAATGACGGCCTGCTCGACCTGTTTGTCTTGAATTATCTCCAGTGGGATGTGCACAAGGAGCCGACTTGTTCGTTCGATGGAAAGCCGGATTATTGCCACCCGAAACTCTATGGAGCTACGCCTAATCAGTTGTTCTTGAACAAGGGAAACGGAAAATTCGTGGACGTCTCCGAGGCTGCGGGTATTCGCCAGCATCCTGGAAAGGCCATGGGCGTGGGCGTGGCGGACTACGATCACGACGGCCGGCCGGATCTGTTCGTCACCAACGACAAGCTGTTCAATTCGCTCTTTCATAACCAGGGCAACGCGAAATTCGAAGAAGTGGCGTTTGAGACTGGGGTCGCCCTGCCGGAACACGGCAATCTGATCTCTGGCATGGGGCTGGATTTTCGCGATGTGAATAACGATGGCTACCCGGATATTTTTCTAGTTGCTCTCGACACCGAAACGTTTCCCCTCTACCAGAACGACAAGAAAGGCGGTTTTGTGGAGGTTACCGGAAAGTCCGGAATGTCCGTTTTGAGCAACGCCATGTCGGGCTATAGCGCCAACATCGCCGATTTCGACAATGACGGTTGGAAGGACCTTTTTGTGAGCCGGGGCGACGTGCAATCGATCAACATGAAAGACCGGAGGCACGTCGATCAGCCCAATACCGTTTTCCGGAATTTGGCGAATGGGAAATGGGCAGCACTGACGGAGGAGGCCGGGTTCACGGCTTTGCCGCCGCAGCGGCATCGCGGCGCCGCGTATGGGGACCTGAATCACGATGGCAAGCTCGATCTGGTGGTCACCGCGCTCGGCGCGCCGGCGGAGATTTGGATCAACGATAGTCCGGAACACAATCACTGGCTGGAGTTGGTGCTTCAGGGCACTAAGAGCAACCGTAACGGAATCGGGGCGAGGATCAAGGTTACCGCTGGCGGACTTGCGCAGTTTTGGGACGTGAGCACCGCCTCGGGCTACGCCTCCAGCAGCGCGGGTCCCGTCCATTTCGGTCTGGGCGCGGCAAAAACCGCCGACGAAATCGAAATTCGCTGGCCTTCCGGTACGGTTCAAGTATTGAAGAACGTGGAGGCCGACCGCATCGTGCCTGTAGTCGAGCCGAAGTAGCGTGAACTATTGCTTCGGGTTTGCTTCGCGTTCCTTCTCGTTGAGCTTTAGCACGATCTCGCGCTCGCGCTCACTTTCCTGCTTCAGATTCATGCGTGCGTAGAGCTTCGCAAGCTGCAGGTGGACTTCCAGGAAGTCCGGGTATTCCTGCTCCAACTGCTCAAAGGTTTTGCGCGCCGGTTCCAGCTTGCCGGTGGCGGCATCGAGCGCCGCGACCTGGAAGCGCGTCTCAGGTGAGTTGGGCCGCAGGCGCGACGCTCGCTCGACGTACGGGGCGGCTTCGTCGGCGTTGCCCTGGCCTCGCAGTAAGCTTCCCATGTACAGATTCGCTTCGTAATTGTTGGGGTCTTGCTTCAGGGCGTTAGCGAAGGCCGCCTTTGCGCCTTCGGAGTCATCGTTGTGCAACAGCGCTCGCCCGTAGAGCGACCACGCCTCGGGAATGTTCAAATTTAGCTCTGTTGCGCGGCGCAGCGTTTCTGCCGCTTTCTTGTAGTCGCCTGCGCTGAATTGGGCCTCACCAAGGAGCAGGTTAGCTTCCGCCGAATCACCCTTTTTGAGGATGCGATCGATCACCACCTCGCCATCGTGGATTCGGCCTTGCCGGAGCAGCGCGGTTCCTAATGCATAGTCGACCGCCAGGTCTTCCGGATTGCGGTCGTGAACGGGCTGAAGAAGAGAGATAACCTCGCCATTTTGCCCGAGGCGCAGGTAGCAATCTGCAAGTAGATACAGCGCCTGAGAATTGCCGGGTTGGTCCCGGTGGAGTGATTCGAGTTGACTCGCGGCTTTTGCAAACTCACCCTGCTTGTACCATGCCAGCGCCAGGTCCAGTCGCGCGACGGAATTGCCAGGATCGCGGCGGAGAATTTCCTCATATTGCGCGATGCCTTCGCTGTAGCGGCCCTCGTGGACCAGAGCGACGCCCAGATCGACACGTGCTTGCAGGAGCGACGGCTGCAGCTTCAAAAGCTGTTCGTAAAGAGAGATGGCCTTCGCGATTTCGCCGCGGTCGTACGCGTTCGATGCCTGTTGGTAGAGCTGATCGGGCGATTGTTGCCCCGCAGACACAAGGGCAGTGCCGAGCAGCAGAACCGCAAGCCTCATTTTGGAATTCCTAGCGATGGGAAAACCTCTTCGACAATGATTGCCAATCTTAGCTCGGAAATCTACTCTGTCGAAGCCACCCAGGAGGCCTTCCAGCCAGTCGGATACAGGGCATCCCCCAATCTTTTCTGTAACGCTTTTCAATTTGCGGGCCGTCTAAGACCTAGGCGTGGTCGCCCCAGCAGGGCAAATGTGTGTTTGCCTGCCAGCGTGCTTCCCCGAGCGTCAGGTCTTCCAGGAGAGATTGTCGGATGGTTTTTGAGCGGAGTGCGCGTAGTGTAAGGATGCATAAGGTCCTATTCGTCGCGCTGTTGGTTGCGGGCCTCAGCGGTGTCCCTTCCAGAATCAACGCCCAGGAGAGCGGCGCCGGTGTACAAAAGGCTGCGCCTGCCCTCGGCACCATCCAGGCAATCACCGACAAGACGCTAACATTGAAAACAGACGCTGGCGCTGTGTTGAACGTTCAATTCTCTGCCGCGATGAAAGTTCTCCGCGTTGAGCCCGGCTCCAAAACCCTGAAGGACGCGGTTGCCATTCCGTTGACGGACCTTGCCGTAGGTGACCGTATCTTAGTGCGGGGCGAAATCAGCGCTGAGCCGAGTGGCATGACCGCCACTACGATCGTCGCGATGAAGAAAGAAGACATCGCCAAAAAGCAGGCCCGTGAGCGCGAAGAGTGGCAGCGCCGGGGCATTGGTGGTTTGGTGAAGAACAGCGATCCCGGCAAGGAAACCATCATCATTAGCACCATGAGCGCCACCGGATCGAAAGACGTGACCATTCACGCGCCGGTGGGAACAATCCTCCGCCGCTACGCCCCCGGTTCCGTTAATTTCGACGACGCCAAACTTGCCCCACTTACCGAAATTCAGCCGGGCGACCAGCTCCGCGCACGTGGCAGCCGCAGTGCCGACGGCGCCGAATTCACTGCCGACGAAATTGTCTCTGGCACGTTCCACAATATCTCCGGAACAATTTCTTCGATTGACGCAGGGAAGTCCACGCTTACGGTCGCTGACCTGGCAACCAAGAAAACTGTTGAGTTGAGCGTCAGTCCGGATTCCCAGATGCGCAAGCTCCCCGCGCCAATAGCCCAGCGAATCGCCATGCGCTTGAAGGGCATCTCGCCCGATGCTGGCGGTCCAAGCGCCGCCTCTTCTGGCGGCCCTCCTGCGCAAGGAGCGGCAGCGTCTGCGGGGCAGGGAAGCGCGTCAGCACCTGGGGCAGGACCCGGTGGCCAGGGCGCTTCGGGCGCTGGCCCGCGCGGTGGCGGCGATATGCAACAGATGCTCAGTCGTCTGCCCGTCAGTCCGTTGGCCGATTTTCAAAAGGGTGACGCGGTGATGATCGTGGCGGCATCAGGTGGAACCAGCGGACGTGCTACGGTTATTACGCTCCTCGGCGGTGTCGAGCCCATTCTGCAGTCGGCCCCGCAAGGTCAGGCTTCTTCGATTCTGACGCCATGGAGTTTGAATTCGGGCGGCGGTGGCGATGCCGGTACGCAGTGACGCAAACGAAGTTCAATTCTCGATTCGCTTAGAGAGAGAATAACGACTGATGAAGATCCCGCCCTATAACCTTACGGTGCGCCCGCTTTTTGTGGCCGCTGTACTCGTATTTATGTTGTCAGGTCTAGCCCTGGCTCAGGCGCAATCTCCAGCGGGGACAATTCGAGGCCAGGTCACCGACCCATCCGGGGCCGCCATTTCCGGAGCAACAATCCTACTGACCACGCCATCCGGCGCTTCCGTGGAAACGACCAGCAACAAGGACGGCGTATTCGAGTGCAAGGACTTGGCGCCGGGCGATTACCAGATCAAAGCTGTGGCCCAGGGCTTCGCGCTGTTTGCAAAGGACGGCATTTCCGTTACTGCTGGGCAAATCACGCGCGCGAATGTCTCTCTCTCCATCGAAGTTGAAAAAGAAAAAGTGGAAGTGAGTTCCTCGACCACGCAGGTGGACGTCAATCCTTCCAATAACGCGAATACCATCACCTTGCAGGGCAAGGACCTCGAAGCGCTTTCCGATGATCCCGACGAGTTGCAGTCCGAATTGCAGGCGCTTGCCGGTCCTTCCGCGGGTCCGAACGGCGGTCAGATTTATATCGACGGTTTCACCGCCGGGCAGTTGCCGCCGAAGGCCTCCATCCGCGAAATCCGCATCAACCAGAATCCCTTTTCTTCGGAGTACGACAAGCTGGGCTACGGCCGGGTCGAAATTTTCACCAAGCCCGGCACCGACAAATTGCACGGCCAGTTGATGCTGAGCGGCAACGCTTCGGCGTTTAATTCCCGAAATCCTTTCGCGGTGTTCCCTGAAGGGACGCAGCCGCCCTCCTATCACACCACTTTTTTCAGTGGAAGTGTGGGCGGCGCCATCAATAAAAAAACGTCCTTCTCTTTCAACATTGAGAATCGCGACATTCAGAATCTGGGCATCGTCAGCGCGACGATTCTCGTTCCAACGACGACCTCAAACCCCACTTGCAGCGACGCCGTCTTTACGCCTGCCCCGGCATTACAGGCCGTTTCCTGCAGTGCCTCGGTCGCCAATCCCGAACACCGCGTGAACCTCAGCCCACGAATTGACTACCAACTGACACCAACGAATACGCTCACCGGCCGTTACCAATATTGGCGGAATACCGAGACCAACGGCGAGGTCGGCCAACTCAATCTGGACGGCACTGGCACTGTGGATCTGGAAACCGAGCAGACCTTTCAGCTCAGCGACACGCAGTCTATCGGCAGCCACATGATCAACGAAGTCCGTTTCCAATACGTTCATGAGATTCAGCAAAACACGCCCACCAACACCTCAACACAGGTGAGTGTCGGTGGCGCCTTCACAGGAAACGGAATCGGCGGTGGCAACACAACGGACACGCAGAATCGCTACGAGCTTCAGAACACGACGTACATGAATTACGGGAAACATTCCTGGAAGTTTGGCGGCCGTCTCCGCTCCATAAGCGATACCAACGGAACGCTTAGCAATTACAACGGCCAGTTTTTCTTTAACAACATTCAGCAATACCAACAGTTTTTGGAGGGTTTGGGCGGCTCGCCTTCGATTTATACGCAGGCCGGGGGCAAGTCTTCTTTTTCCGTGAACATGATTGACGCGGGAGTGTTCGTTCAGGACGACTGGAAACTTCGGCCCACCTTCACCGTTAGTTACGGCTTGCGCTTTGAAACGCAGAACGAGTTCAGCGATAAGACCGATTTTGCGCCCCGCCTCGGTATCGCATGGGGGATCGACGGAAACGCAAAGAAACCGCCCAAGACTATCTTGCGGGCCGGTTTTGGCATGTTCTACGATCGATTTACCTCCAATCAGATCCTGGAACAGGAACGCTTCGGTGGCTTGGATCCCGCACTCTATCAGATTAAATTTCAAATCCTGAATCCGGCCTTCTACTTGAGTGGCGCTCCGCTTTCTCCAAACCAACTGCCTCCGGCTACCACTCCGACCATTTATCAAACGAATGGGAATCTGCACGCGCCGTATACCATTCAGACCGGCGTCACTGTAGAACGCCAGCTCACCAAGAGCGCGAACATCGCCGTGACTTATCTCAACTCCCGCGGTGTACACCAGTTCTACACGAACAACCTGAATCCATTCGATCCGGTGTCCGGCACGCGGCCTGACGGCCTCGATCAAAACGTATTTCAGTATCAGTCCGAGGGAACCTTCAAGCAGAGGCAGTTGATTATCAACGGCAGCGTCCGCGTGGGCACGAAGCTTTCGCTGTTCGGCTATTACACCCTCAACTACGCCAACAGCGATACCTCCGGGCCAAACAGCTTTCCGTCCAATCCCTACGACCTGCAACAGGATTACGGCAGGGCCAGCTTCGATGTCCGCAACCGCCTGTTCATGGGTGGAACGATCGGCCTGCCGCGCGGCTTCCGGCTCAGTCCGTTCCTGGTGGCCAGTTCTGGTCCGCCATTTAACATCACCACCGGCACCGATCCATACCAGGGGAATTTGTATAACGTGCGGCCGGAATTTGGCTCGTGCCCTCCGGGCCAGTCGACCAAATACGGCTGTTTTGTGACTCCTCCCTCTACAGAGTTCCCGTCATATATTCCGATTCCGATTAACTTCTCCGAAGGGCCCAGCCGATTCGCGCTGAACTTCCGGCTGAGCAAAACGTTCGGGTTTGGACCGGTGATGGAAAGCGCTGCGAGTGGTGGCGGTGGAATGGGCGGTGGCACTTTTGGACGAGGCCCCGGCGGGGGACCAGGGCGTGGAGGACCACCGATGGGGCGCGGAATGGATGCTGGCGCTACTAACCGGCGGTTCGGTCTGACTTTCAGCGCCAACGTCCGAAACGCCTTCAACAACGTTAACCTGGGAACGCCCATCGGCAACCTGCAATCGCCGCAATTTGGGGAGTCCAATTCGCTTGCGGGAGGCCCGTACAACAGCCAATCCGCCAACCGCCGGATCGATCTACAAGTTTCATTCAGCTTCTAACGCGACACATCGTCCCGGAAAAGAAAAAGGCCCCCGCGTGGCATACGCGAAGGCCTTGTACGCCGATTAGTGGAAGTTAGTCGTCGTCGCGGCCGAACAGGTCCGACATTACCGCCACGCCTTTGTCGCAAGCATGATTCAGGCAGGGAAGCCCGAAGCCTGCTTCGAGCGAACGCAGCAGCGAGAAGCTGCTGTAGAACTTGCCGCTCTGCACGCCTTGCTGGCCATGATTGGTTTCTACCGTGAGCACAACTCTGTTCTGATTCTGCGATGGGAACGGCGTGCCCGCAGGAAGGGCGTTCGTGATGCCGCTGTAGTCGTTCTCATCCCAAACGATGACGATCGCGTTGCGGCCTTCGTGCCATGCGGGAGAAGCTTCGATCGCTCCGACGAGGCGTTCGATGGTTACATCGCCCTGCTGAATCAGCCCGGGGTTCAGACCTGCTGTGAGGCCGTCCGAGCCTGGATCGCCCGCGCAGTACGCGCTTTCGCCGCCCTTGCCGTGCTGGTCATTGCACTGGTTCGGGGCGATGAAGGCAAGCGAAGGAATATCGCCGGTGGCGAGGTCGGCATAGAGACCGCGCGGACCATCGAAACCAACGATGTTGCTGGTGCTGTTGTTGCGTGGATCGCCGTCCTGCACGCTCTTGAAGTAAACGAATGGGTTGTGTTTCACGGCATACAGCGCCGTATAGGATGTCAGTGGCTTGGGCAGGTAAGTGAAGTCACTCAGATTACTCACCGTTCCGTTGCTGTTGTCCACTCCGTAAGCCCCGCCGACCGGAAGGCTTTCCTCGTAGCTCTTCCAGCTCAAGCCGACATGCGTAAGCTGGTCGGCGATCGACTTACCTACGGTCGTAGCCGAGGGCACCGACTTTACCCCGTCGATATCCGCGAGAAAGTTGTACGGATTGACTTCGTTCCAATCGTCGACCGCCGGCGTGTCCGCGTCTTTACCGACACCGGAAATCGGACAGATCACCGAGCTGGTGTCGAGCGTCACGTTTGCCGGTGGATTGGGATAACCCGCATAGGGACCGTCAGCGTTTACCGTTCCGGCCACAATATTAGGGGAGCAGGACTTGTTGCCCCAATCCGGGGAGTTGTCGCTGCGGACTCCGAAGTTCGAGCCGCCGACGATCTCCAGGTAATTGGTAAGGCTCGGATGCCCAACGGCGAAGTAATTGGTTGCGAAATTCACTTTCTTATTTGCAATCAGGCTATTCAAATAGGGTTCGTTCGGGTTGTTGACGATCTGTTGGTATCCATGATTTTCCATCATGACTACGAAGACGTGGTCCAGGTGTCCCACGCCTTTAGGAACATTTCCTTCTTGCGCGATGGCCGAACCTGCCAACAAGGTGGCAAGACATGCTACTCCCACTGCTTTTTTGAGCATTCCATTCATCCTTTGCTGCTATATGAAGAGTGTCGGCCTCGGGGCTGGCACGACCCGTGGTACTCTCAACGAGTAATGTTGCGGGACTGTTACTTCCCGGCAAAAACTTGACGAACGGACTGCTGCTTGGACGCTTGACCGATTAAGTGCTAACGGACGTACGTCAAGATTTGATGTGCTTTGTTAGGCTCAGTCAGGAGTTTTCCACAGGAGGTTGTGTGTCGGGACACGACAGTGATCGTGATTTGGGGATGCATAAACCTATCAGCCGACGCGACTTCCTCAACGGTATGAGCGTTGGCCTCGGTGCCAATCTGGTGGCCTCAGGCACATTCTGGTCCGGCGTGCTGGCAGCGGAAGGGAAACCCTATGCCCCGGAAAAGGACCCGAACTACTATCCGCCCGCAAAAGTTGGTATGCGGGGCGGCCACGACGGTTCCTGGGAAGTAGCGCATTCCCTGAGGGACGGGAAGCAGTGGAGCGATCCGGTCGCCGACTCCGAAACGTTCGACTTGATCGTTGTCGGTGCGGGAATCAGTGGTTTGTCGGCCGCGTATTTCTACCGTCAACAAACTGGCCCGGACGCGCGGATTCTGATCCTCGACAATCACGATGATTTTGGCGGCCACGCCAAGAGAAACGAATTTCGCAGCGGTGACCGCGTCATCATCGCCTATGGCGGAACGCAAACGATAACCTGCCCGAATCTCTACAGTGCGCAGGCCAAGCAACTGCTCAACGATCTCGGCGTGGAAGTGAAAAAGTTCGAGAACTACTACGATCGCAATTTTTATAAATCGCGCGGCATGGGGCAGGGAATCTTCTTTGATAGAGAGACGTTTGGCGAAGACCGGCTGGTTTCCGGAGCGTACCAGGCTCCCTGGCCCGAATTTCTCGCGAAAACTCCGCTGCCGGCCGCCGCGCAGAAGGATTTGGCGCGCTTGTACACCGATAAGGTCGATTACCTTGCTGGAATGAGCGCACAAGAAAAAAAGGACTATCTCGCGCACACCAGTTATCAGGATTACTTGCTGAAGAACGTGAAGGTTGTTCCTGAGGTGATTCCGTTTCTGTTCACTTCGATGTATGGACTGTACGGTGTTGGCATCGACGCGGTTCCCGCCGGGGATATGGCCGGATTGGGTGAATTACCGGGCTTTAGCGGCTTGGGTATTACCGATACCGACGGCCCGGGTATCGGCTGGGAAGTGACGCGGCAGGATCACGAGCCTTACATCTACCATTTCCCGGATGGCATCGGTTCGGTTCCGCGTCTGCTGGTTCGCGCGATGATTCCGGAGGTCGCTCCCGGTCACACGATGGAAGATGTGGTGGTCGCAAAATTCGACTACGCGAAGCTGGACGTCGAGAAGGCGCCCGTGCGCGTGCGGCTCAATTCCACCGTGGTTCACGTGGAAAACCAGAAGAGCGGTTCGCATGGCAGCGTAGCGGTGACCTACGTGCGAGGCGGAGAAGCTCGCCGTGTCAAAGGTTCGGCTTGCATCCTGGCATGCTGGAACATGGTGATCCCTTACCTGTGCCCCGACATGCCAGCAAAACAGAAAGAAGCGCTTGCCTATAACGTCAAGGTGCCACTCGCCTACACCAACGTGCAGATCCGGACTTGGAAGTCTTTCGAAAAGCTGAAAATACATTCAATTCGCTGCCCTGGATCGTTCTTCAGTTCCGTGGACATGGATTTCCCCGTCAGCATCGGCGACTACAAATTCACGCAGAGTCCGGACGAGTCCTGCGTTCTACATCTCCAATATGTGCCGGTTGGTCCGGGCAATATCGCGCGCGAGAAACAGCGGACCGGAAGAATGAAGATGCTCGCGACCAGTTTTGAGACCTTCGAGCGCAACATTCGCAGTCAGTTGAATCGTGTTCTCGGTGGCGGAGGCTTTGACGCGGGGAATGACATCCAGGCCATTACGGTCAATCGCTGGCCCCACGGCTATGCGTACGAATACAACTCGCTCTATGATCCCGTCTGGGCACCGGGGCAAGCGCCGCACGAAATTGGCAGGCAGCCATTCGGCAAAATTCATATCGCCAATTCCGACGCAGGCGCTTTTGCCTATACGAACGAGGCGATCGACCAGGGCTACCGAGCGGTGCGGGAAATCGTGGCAGTTAAGGCGTAACAATGAAGCGGCGTAAGAAAAAACTGGACAAAGGCGCGGAGGCGCGCAGGCGTGCGCGCAAATCCGGATTGACGCCATCGGCCACCCGGGTTATCGCCGACAAACGCGGCCGCCCCCCGAAGCACAAAGGTGACCTAATTCGCGATGCGGATGAGATTTAGTTTCTCCTGCAGGTCCGGACCGGACCTAGTTTTTTGACCCTCACCCAGGTTTGTAAGTGGGAATCACTTCGTCGGCACGAAATAACGGCGCGGCTGGCAATTTCGACTGCGCTTCCAGGTCCGCAGTGATTTTTTCGAGAGCCGCCTTGTCGAAACCAGTGCACTCGGTCTTGATTTTACCGTCGGGTTCGATCAGGAAAACGGTCGGCACGTTTGTCAAGCCGTACGCGTTCGAAACGGGATAGCCCGACTCGTCGAGCAGAACCGGAAATGTCACGCCATATTCCTGGCAAAAGTCCTTTGTGTCTCGGGCATCATCTTGTGAAACACCGATTACTGCGGCGTTGCTTTTCGCAA
>Ga0207761_1000057_pt1 | contig 30777 bp, 24 predicted proteins | sample LuqExpMetageno34_FD_187792 | JGI IMG/M metagenome (GOLD analysis project Ga0207761, IMG submission 187792) | Tropical forest soil microbial communities from Luquillo Experimental Forest, Puerto Rico - Sample 34 (SPAdes) | ecosystem: Environmental > Terrestrial > Soil > Tropical forest ... | reverse complement strand
GACGTCGCCTTTGAGCGAGGTCCAGATCAGCAGCGCGCGGCCGGCCTCGTTGAAGGCGCGGATAGTCATGAGCACGCGGCGCACGTCCGGGTGCACGATGATCGCATCGGCGATTTTGTCGGGATATTTGGCGCCGGTGAGCGCGCGGCCCTGCAAGCGCTCTTTAGCGTAAGTCGCGGCATTCTGATAGGCAACCTCGGAGAGCGCGAGACCCTGCACACCGACTCCGAGCCGCGCCTCGTTCATCATCGTAAACATGGCGTTGAGCCCGCGGTTCTCCTCGCCGACCAACCATCCGACGGCGCTATCGTAATTCATCACGCAAGTTGAATTGGCGTGGATACCCATCTTCTCTTCGATCGAGCCGCAGCTCACGCCATTCGGTCCGCCGAGCGAACCGCCGTCATTGACCTTGAGCTTCGGCACCACGAACAGCGAGACACCCTTGACGCCGGCCGGCGCGCCTTCTATCCGCGCCAGCACGAGATGCACGATGTTTTCCGCAAGATCGTGCTCCCCGGCCGAAATGAAGATTTTGGTGCCGGTGATCTCGTAGCTGCCGTCGCCTCTTTTTATCGCCTTGGTGCGCAGTAGTCCGAGATCTGTGCCGCAATGCGGCTCGGTGAGATTCATCGTGCCGGTCCACGTGCCCTCCACCATCTTCGGCAGATATTTTGCCTTCAGCTCCGGCCCGGCATGCACGAGCAACGCGGCGATGGCACCCTGTGTGAGCCCGGCATACATGGCGAAGGCCATATTGGACGAGCAGAGGAATTCGTTGACGATCGTCGTCATGGTGGCCGGCAGGCCCTGGCCGCCGAACTCGGCCGGCGCCGAGATGCCGATCCAGCCGCCCTCAACCAGTTGCCCGAAGGCTTCCTTGAATCCGGTCGGCGTGGTCACAGGGCCGTCGGGCGCACGCTTGCAGCCTTCCTTGTCGCCGACACGGTTAAGAGGTGTGAGCACCTTTTCGGCGAACTTGCCCGCCTCGCGCAATATCGCCTCCACAACGTCGGGCGACGCATCGGCGAAGCCGGGCAGATTGCTGTACCGGTCGAAGTGGAAGACGTCGTTGAGCAGGAACAGTGCATCGTCGACGGGTGCTCGGTAGGTCGGCATGAAAAGTCTCCCGGGAGACCGGCAGGGCAATCGCGGTTAACGAATCGTTAACTAGTAGACGCTTGCGACCGAATTAAGAAGGGCAGCAACGCTACTCGGCGCCGCCACACATAACCCAACCGTGACTGATCGGGCTTTCAGCCGCGTTAAGCTGCGCCTCACGCCGAAGCCCCCGGCAATATCTGAGACATCTGTCAAACGTTAACGGCCTGTTTACCGCAACCAGGAAAAAGTCGGTGTGTGGACAGAGAACCGCGCACGTATCCACCTGCCGTTAACACGTGCCGGTTCCACGAGAGTCAATCCAGGCTCTTTGCGCCTCCACCTCAAATGCGGGTGTGAGCATGAAATTCGGCGTCCCGTGGAGTGTGAAAGGCATCCAGCCGGAAGCCCGCGAGACGGAGGGTGAAGCCGTCCGCCAAGCGGGCATGTCGCTGGACGACTGGCTGAACCCCGTCACCCTACCTCAAGCAGCCGAAAACGGCGCGCAAGCGCCCGCGCACAACTACGATGATGACAAACTCGCCAACGTGCATCAACGGCTCGACCAGTTCGTCAACAACTCAAGTTCGCTGGCGGCGGCGCCGATGCCGAGCGCGCCGTTGTCACCCGCGCTCGACCGAGCGGTTGCAGAGATAACCGCCCGCCAACGCGTGCTCAACAACCAGCCGGGTACGACGCGGCAAATGCCGCCGACGCGCATGCCGTCACCGTCGATGACGCCGGCCGCCTTTGCGTCGCCTGCCTCGGTACTGACGCCGGCACCGATGCAGGACATCTCTGGCCTCAAAGACCAACTACGACGGATTACTGATCAGATCGAGACGCTGCGCAAGCCAGGTATTGAGGAAGCGATCAACGCCCTGCGCGCCGAGGTCGGCGACATCGGCCGCGCACTTAATGACGCCGTGCCGCGCCGCGCCATCGAAGCGATCGAGAAGCAGATCGCGGGCCTCACCCAGCGCATCGCGGAGGGCCGCCAAGCCGGCATCGGCGACATCGCGCTCACCGGCATCGAACGCGGGCTTGCCGAGGTACGCGACGCGGTGCGTTCGCTGACGCCGGCGGAAAACCTAGTCGGATTCAACAATGCGGTGGCCGGGCTCGCGCACAAAATTGATCTGGTCGTGTCCCAGAAGGATCCGACGACGCTGAAGCAACTCGAGCACTCCATCAACGCGTTGCGCGAGATGACGGCGCATGTCGCCTCCGAGGACGCCGTCGCGCATCTGGCGAACCAGGTGCAGACGTTGTCCGATAAGGTCAACCATTTGGCGGCCACCGGCGGCACCGCCAGCGCGCTTAACAACCTGGAACACCGTATCGCGGCGCTGGCCGATGCCCTCGAACGGCGCGCACAGAGCAGCGGCGATGTACCGCCGATGCTGGACGCGCAGATGCATTCGCTCTCTCACAAAATCGATCTGATCCAGCAGTCTCGCGGAGACAATCTGGCGCTCGGGCATCTCGAGGACCGCATCGTCAAGCTGATGGAGCGGCTGGACGCCTCCGACTCGCGGCTCGGTCATTTGGAGGCGATTGAACGCGGCCTAGCCGACCTGTTGGTGCATGTCGAAAACATGCACGCCAACAAGGAGGTCGGCGGCCCACGTGCGGAGTCGGAGCCCAGCGTCGATGCGCTCAAGAATAACATTGCGCGCACCCAGGATGCGCTCGAACAGGTACATGGCACGCTCGGCCATGTCGTCGACCGCCTAGCCTCGATCGAAAAGGACATCCGCAGTGCCAGGCGCTCGCGCCCGGTGAGCGATGAAGAATTCGCTGAAATACAGCAGCCGGTTGGAAATGTCGCAGTCCGCAGGGTGACCGATTATCGGCCTGCGCCGCCCAAGCAGCCGCCGTCAGTCAGCGTGCTGCCGAACCATCCCAACCTGTCGCCGGATGAGCCGCTCGAGCCGGGCTTCGGGCCGCCGCCGCTGCGCGCCGGCGCCCGCATCGCCGCCGACGCCACGTCGGCCGTCTACTCCAGAGCCAGCGGCGGCGCCGGCAAATCCAGTTTCATCGCTGCCGCGCGACGCGCCGCGCAGGCTGCGGCGCAGGCTACGCCCGCACGGATGCCGGTTACCGAGCCTACGGTCGACAGCGAGGACCGCGACGCGCCATCGCTGGGCGCGAAAATGGCAAAAAGGGTCAAGTCGCTGTTCATCGCGGCCAGCATCATCGCCGTGGCGGTGGGTTCGGTGCAGATAGCCGGCAATTATTTCAACTTCGGCAGCCCGGCCGATATCAAGACCGCCGAGGCACTGGACCCGATCGCAAGCGAAAACGAACCCGCGGACGCCGACGAGCCGCAGGACATCGCCTCGACCCCGGCGGTCAATCCGATTGAGCTGCCGAAGCAGGCTGTGGCCGCGCCGCTGATCATTGCACCGCTCGCGCTGCCGTCCGCCAATCCCACCGCGTCCGTCACGCCGCTATCGACATTGACTGCACCGACGCTCGCGGTCGCGGCGACGCCATCAGCCGCGCCGCCGCTGCTGAGCCCACCGCTGCTGAACGCACCGCATTATGGCAAGACTGACATCACCGGATCGGTCGGGCCAAATGCCCCGCCCGTCCCTCCACCGCTCGCGACCGCCGGGGACCAGCTGCCGATCGCCATCGGCGGGACTCGCCTGCGCAACGCCGCCATGGCTGGCGACCCAGCCGCCGCCTTCGAAATCGCGGTGCGCTTCGCGGAAGGTCGCGGCGTGCCGGTTGACCTTGAAGAGGCCGCGCGCTGGTACGAGCGGGCAGCCAATAGGGGGCTGGCGCCAGCACAATTCCGTTACGCGAGCCTGTTGGAAAAGGGTCAAGGCGTGCGCAAGAACCTCGCCCAAGCCCGCCGGCTGTATCTCGCTGCCGCTGCTAAGGGTAATGGCAAGGCCATGCATAATCTTGCCGTGCTCTACGCGGAGGGCATCGACGGCAAGCCGGATTACACCACCGCTGTGCTGTGGTTCCGCAAAGCGGCGCAGCACGGTATTGCGGACAGCCAATACAATCTCGCTGTACTATGCGCGCGCGGCTTCGGTACCACCAAGAGCTACGATGAATCATACAAATGGTTCGCGCTAGCGGCCGCCCAGGGCGACCGTGAAGCCGGCAAAAAACGCGACGAGGTCGCCAATCACCTAATCCCGGAGGCGCTGGCCGCCGCTCAGCAGGCGGTCAAAGCCTTCGCGCCCGAGCCGCAGCCGGACGAGGCTACCGTGGTCGCCGAACCGGCTGGCGGTTGGGATCGCGCCTCCACCACGCCAGCTGCACATCCGAAGCCGCGGCTCGCCCCGCCGATGTCGCTCGGCGCCCTCGAGGTCGGCGAGCGCTGACCCGCGGCCCCGGTGTGTAACGCCAAGCTTATTCTTCTGTTTTGCTGACGATTCAGCACACATTGGTGATAACTGTTGTGTCAACCGCCGGCCGCGCTGACCGGCGGCGGACGCATGTGAACAATCGGGCGAACGTCGCTTGCAGATCTACCTTCCGATCGCCGACCTGCCAGTCAACATCTTCCTGATTTTCGGGATGGGGCTGGCGGTCGGCTTTATTTCCGGAATGTTCGGCATTGGCGGCGGCTTCCTGATGACGCCGCTCCTGATCTTCATCGGCATCTCGCCGGCGGTGGCTGTGGCGAGCGTGTCGAGCCACATCGCCGCCTCCTCGTTCACCGGTGCAATGACCTATTGGCGCAAACGCGCCATCGATATCGCGCTTGCCCTGATGCTCTTAAGCGCCGGCATCGTCGGCACTGCGACCGGCGTCTGGCTGTTCACCTTCCTGCGCGCGGTCGACCAACTCGACCTGATGATCGGCCTCTCCTACGTCACACTGCTTACTGTGGTCGGCGCGCTTATGATCTATGAGAGTCTGCAGGCCGAACTGCGCACGCTCAAAGGGATGCCGGCAATGCTGCGGCGGCCAGGCAGCCATACTTGGCTGCACCGACTGCCGTTCAAAGTGCGTTTCAAACGTTCAAAGATCTACGTGTCCGCGATCCCGGTGTGGGCAATCGGTTTCATCATCGGCTTCGTCGGCGCCATTATGGGCATCGGCGGCGGCTTCCTGCTAGTGCCGATGCTGATCTACTTCCTGCGGGTCCCGACCGCGACCGTGATTGGCACCTCCATGGTGCTCACACTAGTCACCATGGCCGCGGCGACGGTGATGCATGCGTCCACCAACCACCTGGTCGACGCGGTACTGGCGCTGATCCTGATGGTTGGCGGCGTGATCGGCGCGCAGTTCGGCGCGCGCACCGGACAGCGCATGCGCGGCGAGCGGCTGCGGCTGCTGCTCGGCCTCCTGGTGTTCGCAGTTGGCCTGCGCTTCGCCTATGAGCTGGTGGTGCAGCCGGACGATCTATTCTCGCTCCGCCACGTGAGGAGAGAATGATGCGGCGACTCTCGCTCATCTTCATGCTCGTCCTGCTGGCCTGCTGCATCCGGCCCGCAGCTGCCGAAAGGGTAGTGGTGTCGCTGTCCAATCATCGGGTGGCGGTTACCTCAAGCTTCGTCGGGGAGGACCTGGTGCTGTTCGGTACCATCGAGCCCAACCAGCCGAGAGCCGCGTTGCGGCCACCATACAACCTAGTGGTCACGGTAACCGGCCCACGCGAGACGCTGCGCACGCGGCGCAAACAGCGTGTACTTGGTATCTGGGTCAACGTCGATTCGCGCGAATTCGTGCGGGTGCCGTCCTATCTCAGCGTTCTGAGCAATCTGCCGATCGCCGAGATCGCCGCACCCGACGTGCTGCGACGCTTGCAGATTGGGCTCAACAACTTCCTGCTACCGCAACGGATAGGGCCCGACATCGCTGACACCGTACCGGAGGATCCGTTCCGCGTCGCGTTCACGCGGCTAGAAACGCAATCCGGCCTCTATCGCGAATCTGCCACGGCCGTGACATTCCTGACACCGACAGTGTTCCGCGCCGCCATTCCGGTGCCGGCAAATGTGCCGACAGGGAACTACCTTATCGACGTGATGCTGTTTTCCGACGGTGCGCTAGTCGCGCGTACCAATTCGGCGCTAGAGGTCACCAAGACCGGTTTCGAACAATACGTTGCCGACTCCGCGCGCGACTATGGCCTGCTCTATGGCCTAGTAACCACGCTGATGGCGCTGCTCACCGGTTGGTTCGCCAGCGTGGTATTCGCGCGGGATTAGTCACGCCTCGCTCACTCCGGCCCAAGCGAAAATTCAGAGCCGATTTCGCATTTTAAATTGTGCTGGGTTCCCGCCTTCGCGGGAATGAACGGATGAGGAGAGTTAATCTGACAAGCAGTATTTCGCCGAAAATGAATAAAGCCGATGCTCGCCTAGCAGATGCGCAGTGAAGGCCAGCGTGCCGAATAGATCGGCAAAGGCTTCGTCGCGCACATTGAGCCCGCCGGCGAAAGCGCCGAAGGCCGGCATCACGATCCGCGCTGCGTCAACCGCAAAGCAGCGCCGGCTGACAGTACGGCCGCGATGAGCGATGCGGGCCACTGGATGCAAATGGCCAGCAATCTCGCCAGCAGCGTCGGTCGGCAGATGGCGGAATATGAGCGCGCCCGTTTGCAAAGCATCATGAAAGTCGCCGCCGATATTCGAGGTCGGCTCAGGATCGTGATTGCCAGCGATCCATATCCAATCGCGGCCGCGCTGCAGGCCCCGCAAGGTTTGGCGGTCCTCGTCCGCCAGCCGCGTTGGGCCGGTGTCATCGTGGAAGCTGTCGCCGAGTGCCAATACGTAGCGTGGCGCATAATGCACGATCAGGCGGGCGAGCCGTGCCAGCGTCGCGGCAGTGTCGTAGGGCGGCAGCAGTTGCCCGCGTGCGGCGAAGCTCGAGCCTTTTTCCAGATGCAAATCGGCAACTGCGAGCAAGCCCTGCTCCGGCCAATAGAGCGCGCCGGCGGGGTCGAGGTGCAAGTTGACGCCGGCGAGCACAATAATGTGCTCCGCTCGTCCCCGCGAAATCGGCGACATAGCTGCTCCTGGATTCCTGGCTACGCGGGAATGAGCGGCAGAAATCACTTCATCGCCTCCTTCACGAGTTCATCAGCGGCTTCCGCCAACAGCATGTCCGACGCCTCGCCATAGACGGTCTCGCGCCCAATCTCCAGCAGCACCGGAACGGCGAGCGGCGAGACGTAGTCGAGCGCTTTATGGATGATTCGGCCTTTGATGCGCGAGAGCATTTCGCCAAGCCGTTTTATATCGAGCAGCCCGGTGGCGGCATCGGTGCGCGCCGCCCGCAGCAAGATATGGTCGGCCTCGTGATTGTGCAGCACGTCGTAGACCAGGTCGGTGGAGATGGTGAGCTGGCGGCGCGACTTCTCCTCGCCGGGAAAACGTCGCTCGATCAGCCCGGCGATGATTGCGCAGTTGCGAAAGCTTCGCTTCATAAGCGCAGATTCGGCGAGCCACGCCTCCAGATCGTCGCCCAGCATGTCCTCGTCGAACAACGCCGCGAGCGACAACTCGCCGCGAGCGATGCGCAGCCCCAAGTCTCCGAGACCCCACACGGCCAGCGCATATTCATTGGCGACGAAACCGAGCGGCTTCGTCCGTGCGCGCTCGAGCCGGCGCGTCAGCAGCATGCCGAGCGTCTGGTGTGCGAGCCGGCCTTCGAACGGATAGCAGACCAGATAATATTTGGCGGTGCGCGGGAAGGTTTCCACCAGGAGATCGCCTGGCTTAGGTAGCAGCGAGCGCCGACGCTGAATCTCCAGCCATTCGCGGACTTGATCAGGCAGCGCGCGCCAGGCCTCTGACTTTGCCAGCAAGGCACGCACGCGTGCGGCGAGATAAGTCGATAGCGGGAATTTGCCGCCCTCATAGGCCGGCACCTTCGGATCGGTCGCGTTGGAGCGCGAAACATAGACCTCGTCCTCAACCAGCGCTTCGTATTTCAATATTTCGCCAGCGAACACGAAGGTATCACCTTGGCTGAGTGTCTCGATAAAATATTCTTCGACCTCGCCGAGCAGCCGCCCGCCGCGCGGAATGAAGACGCGGCTGGTGCGCGAGCGCACCAGCCGCACCTTCAACATGTTGGCTTCCACGATGGTGCCGACGTTCATGCGGTAGCGCTGCGCCACGCGCGGATGGGTAATGCGCCAGCGCCCATCCTTGCCCTGCCTGATCTTAGCGAAACGCTCATAAGCCTTCAGCGCATAGCCGCCGGTGGCGACGAAATCGAGTGCGGCGCTGAAATCGGCGCGCGCCATGCCGGCATACGGCGCGGCGGCGCACACTTCGTCGTAAAGCTCGTCAGCCAGAAACGGCGCGCCGCAAGCGCGGCCGAGGATGTGCTGCGCCAGCACGTCTAACGCGCCGGTGCGCGGCGGCGGCGTGTCTTGCACATTCTCGGCCACCGCGTCGATGGCGGCGCGGCATTCCAGCACTTCGAACCGGTTGGCCGGCACCAGCACGGCCTCCGACGGCTCATCCAACCGGTGGTTGGAACGGCCAACGCGCTGCATCAGACGCGAGGAGCCCTTCGGCGCGCCGATATTGATGACGAGGTCGACATCACCCCAATCGACGCCAAGATCGAGCGAGGAGGTGCACACCACCGCACGCAATTTGCCGCTCGCCATAGCGTCCTCAACCTTGCGGCGCTGCGCGACATCGAGCGAGCCGTGATGCAGCGCTATGGCGAGATTGTCGTCGTTCGCGCGCCAAAGCTCCTGAAATGTAAATTCAGCCTGGCTGCGGGTGTTGACGAAGACCAGCGTGGTCTTGTGGCGCTTAATCAGATCGTAAATTTCGCGAAGTGCGTGGCTCGCGGAATGACCGGCCCAGGGAAGATGCTCCTTGGTGTCGAGCATGATGACGTTCGGCTGCGCACCGGCTTGCGCCACCACCAGATCGGCGCGCGCTTGCCCTCTGAACGGCTGCGGCACCAGGAAGCGGCACAGCTCGTCGGGTCCGGCCACGGTCGCAGAAAGGCCGACCGCGGTGAGTTGCGGCGCCAGCGTATAGAGGCGCACAAGGTCGAGCGAGAGCAGATCGCCGCGCTTGGAGGTGACAAGCGAATGCAACTCGTCGAGTACCACTCGGCGAAGGCTGCCGAAGAGATGTGGCGCATCGGCGGAAGCGAGCAGCAGCGCGAGTTGCTCCGGGGTGGTGAGCAGGATATCGGGCGGATCGCGACGCTGGCGCTGACGCTTGGAAGCGGGCGTGTCGCCGGTTCGGGTTTCAAGCCGCACCGGTAATCCCATCTCGTTGACAGGGATTTCCAGGTTGCGCGCTATATCCACGGCCAGCGCCTTGAGCGGCGAGATGTAGAGCGTGTGCAGACCATGGCTGCGTATGAGTGCGCGGCCGGTTGATTTCAGAGTGCGCGAAGGCGCACTGCGCTCGTGCAGCTCCACCAGTGTTGGCAGAAATCCGGCAAGCGTTTTGCCGCCGCCGGTCGGCGCGATCAGCAGCACCGAGTGCTTGCGCTTCGCTTTGTCCAGCAGCTCGAGCTGATGCGCCCGCGGCTGCCAGTCGCGGCCGGCGAACCAGCGGGCGAAGACATCCGGCAGCAGGGCGGCGGCGGTGATGTCGCGCGCGGGTTCCATGGCGCGTGATCTTATCCGAAAACCGGGTTCCACTTATCGGGATAGCGCGCCGAGCGCGAACCAGGCTGCCGCATAGTCAGGCGCGAGTTCGAGCGCCTGCACCAGCAGATCGGCGGCGCTGGCAAGATCACCCTTGGCCTCGAGATCGCGCGCCCATTCGAAGCGGCGGTCGGCAATCAGGTTGCCGGACGACAAGGGAAGCAGTTGCGGCTTCAAGAACGTAACCTCATGGGATGGCACCGGAAATTCTAGAGCATATGTTGGGGATGGTCGCGAGAATGGGAGGCCGGCGTCCCGGGAAAGATCATGCTGTTACGAATGATAACGCCGGGAAATCGTGGTAACATTCAAATAATCCGACGAGAATTGAGGAAGGCATGGCCAACAATACGATGACGAAATTTTTCGGCGGCTCGCCGCCGGCGGTGTTTGTCCGCCTGATCCTGGTCTCGATCCTCGTCGGCGTCATCCTGTCGGCGCTGGGCCTCGACCCGTACGATATAGTGCGATCGATCCGGCGACTCTTTCAAACGATTTGGGACATGGGCTTCGACGCATTCCGCTGGCTGTGGCGTTATTTCCTGCTCGGCGCGGCGCTGGTGATCCCGATCTGGCTGATTATGCGCCTCGTCAATGTGCCGCGCGGCAAATAGGTCACTCCGGCCAGCTCTCCGCCGTCATGTCGGCAGCATCACTGCCGATCATCGATGCCAATGAGTCGCGGTGGCCCTGCTTGAGCGCCATCACCAGATCGGCCTTGATTTCTCCCACTACCCCAATGCCGCGATAGACTAGCCCGCTATAGAGCTGCACCAGCGTGGCGCCAGCCTTGATCTTGGCGATCGCCGTTGGGCCGGAGTCGATGCCGCCAACCCCGATCAGTGGGAATGCGCTCTCCGCGCGCACGAACGTTTCCGCCAGCATGCGGGTCGACAATTTAAACAAGGGCCGGCCGGACAGACCGCCGGCCTCGCGCGCCTTGTCGCGTTCGCGCAGCGCGCCCGGCCGCGAAATCGTGGTGTTGCCGACGATCATTCCATCGACGCGATGCTTGCGCGCGATGCCGACCACGTCGTCGAGATCGGACAGCGTGAGGTCTGGTGCGATCTTGAGCAGTACCGGCGTTGGGCCGCTGCTCGGCTGCATCCGTTCTCGTGCGTCGATCACGCGCGCCAAGAGGTCATCGAGCGCCCGCGCCTGCTGCAGGTCCCGCAGACCGGGCGTGTTGGGCGACGATACATTGACGGTGAAATAGCTCGCCACCATGGCGAAGGTCTCGATCAGCCGGACATAGTCTCCGGCGAGGTCGGGTGAATCGCGGTTGGCGCCGATATTCACGCCGACGATGCCGCCCGCGCCGGTACGCTCGGCTAGCCGCGCCAGCACTACCGCCGCGCCGGCATTGTTGAAACCGAGGCGGTTGATCACCCCCTGGTCGGCCTCCAGCCGGAACAGGCGCGGCCGAGGATTGCCGGCCTGCGGCCGTGGGGTGACCGTGCCCACTTCGACGAAGCCGAAGCCGAGCTTGAGCAGGGCGTCCGGCGCCTGGGCATTTTTGTCGAAGCCGGCTGCAAGGCCGACCGGATTGGGAAAATTGAGCCCGAAGGCGCGAACGGCGAGTTCCCGAGGATCGGCACCTAGGCGCGGCAGCGGCATGAACCGCAGCGCCTTGATGGCCAGCCCATGCGCATCCTCGGGGTCGAGCGCTCGCATTAAAGGACGCGACAGGCGGTCGAGCAGACCGATCACGATTGGGAACTCCGGGGACGGCTGTGTTCAATCATGGAAGCAAACAATCGCAAAAGGGGGGCGACTCACGGCTATAATTCCTATAATTATACGCCAATGTCTCGATCCAAACCCAAGGTGGCAACGGGCTTTGCCATGCTGACTCATAATCAAATCTGGACTGCACTCGACCGGTTGGCAGCACGCGCCAAGCTCACGGCCTCCGGTCTCGCGAAAAAGTCCGGACTTGATCCGACTACCTTCAACAAATCCAAGCGCATCACGCCGGAAGGCCGACCGCGCTGGCCGTCGACTGAATCGGTGGCCAAGGCGTTGGCGGCAACCAATACTAAGGTGGAAACCTTCGTCAGCCTGATCACGGACAGTGTCAAGCCGGCGATCCACGCCGTGCCGGTGATCGGCTTCGCCGAAGCCGGCGGCGGCTATTTCGACGACGGTGGCTTCCCAGTTGGCAAGGGCTGGGACGAGATCGCTGTACCGTCAATCACCGACGAGCACGCCTATGCGCTGGAAATTTCCGGCGACTCGATGAAGCCGACCTATCGCGACGGCGACATCATCATCGTCTCGCCGGCGGCGCAGGTGCGCAAGGGCGACCGCGTGGTGGTTAAGACCAAGGACGAGCAATTCATGGTCAACGAGCTCAAGCGCAAAACCACCAAGAGCATCGAACTCAAGTCGCTCAACGCTGAGAACCGCGACCAGACGCTGCCGATGTCCGAGGTATTGTGGGTCGCACGTGTCATCTGGGCGAGCCAATAAGGTCGCCGCTCTAGCGCCAAACTTTGCCATCATGCCCCGCAAAAGTGGGGCATTTAGCCTGTACAATGTGATACCTGCGAGTGTTACGCGCTCCTTGCCAGCGCGCCGTCGACCATGTCGACCGTATTCTGCAAGCCGTAGATGGCGACGAACGATCCGAAGCGTGGCCCCTTGTCCTGGCCGAGAAGCACTTGGTAGAGCATGTTGAACCAGTCGAGCGAAACGCCCGGCTTGCCGTCCTTAGCCTGCTTTTTTTGGTCGAGGAACGGCTCGCGCCGGCCAACTTCATAGACCACGTCCTGGATTTCTTCCGCCGCCGCATTCACCGAGAGATTCGACAATGCGTCGCGCAGGTCGGTGAGCGCCTTGCGCTCGATTTCGGTCGGCTGACGGAACTTCTTAGCCGGCTGCACGAAGTCGCGGAAATAGTGGATGGCGTATTCGACCAGAGCGTTGAGCTTGGGATGCGTCTGCGGCGTCACGCCCGGCCGGTAGCGGCCGATGAAGCCCCACAACGTCCCGGCGTTCTCGGCATTGGACGATGAAACCAAAGTGAGCAGCATCGAAAACGAGATCGGCATGTCCACCTTGGGCGGATCGCCCTGGTGGATGTGCCAGACCGGGTTAGACAGCCGCTGCTTGCCGTCCTGCCGCTGATAGCCGTCGAGGAACTGCTGGTATTCGTCGACTGTGCGCGGGATCACGTCGAAATAAAGCCGCTTGGCTGCTTTCGGCTCGCGATACATGAACAATGACAGACTCTCCGGTGACGCGTAGCGCAGCCACTCGTCGATGGTGAGTCCGTTGCCTTTCGACTTAGATATCTTCTGACCGTTCTCATCGAGGAACAGCTCGTAGTTGAAACCTTCCGGCGCCCGACCCCCGAGCGCACGGCATATCTCGCCCGACAGCTTCACCGAATCGATCAAGTCCTTGCCAGCCATCTCGTAGTCGACGCCGAGCGCGACCCAGCGCATGGCCCAATCGGGCTTCCATTGCAGCTTGCAGCGGCCGCCCGTTACCGGCGTGGTTACCGGCTGTTTGGTATCGGGGTCCTCATAAGTAATGGTGCCGGCCTTCGCGTCGTGCCCAGTGACCGGCACTTGCAACACGATGCCGCTCTTCGGATCAACCGGCAGGTATGGGGAATAGGTCGCTGCGCGTTCGTTGCGCAGAGACGGCAACATGATCGCCATTACCTGATCGAAGCGCTCTAACAGCTTTAGTAACGCGGCATCGAATCGACCCGCGGTGTAGCATTCGGTTGACGACATGAACTCATAGTCGAAGCTGAAATGGTCGAGGAAGGCGCGCAGGCGCGCATTGTTGTGTTCGCCGAAACTCGGATGGGTGCCGAACGGATCCGGCACCATGGTCAACGGCTTGCCGAGATGCTTTTCCAATAGCTCCCTGTTCGGCACGTTGTCCGGCACCTTGCGCAAACCGTCCATGTCGTCGGAGAAGGCGATCAGCCGAGTCTTGATCTTGTCGCTCGTCAGCACGCGGAAGGCGTGCCGCACCATGGTAGTGCGCGCTACTTCGCCGAAGGTGCCAATATGTGGCAGGCCGGACGGGCCGTAGCCGGTCTCGAAGATCACCTCGTCCTTCGGCTGCTTCTTCAGCCGCGCGACGATCTTCCGCGCCTCCTCGAACGGCCAAGCGCCGGATTGCTCGGCAAGCTCACGTAAATGTGCGGCAGATTCAGTAGCGGACATCATGATCTCCGGACGCAGACACTAAAAATGCCGCGCGGCAACGTCAAATATAGAGCTCAAAAGGGACTGATCGGGAAATATCGCAGCCACAGGTCGGTGAAACGGCCCTTCTCCCAAAGCCGGAACAGCGCCCAGTTGAACGCCTGGCGCAGCGCGTCGTTGCCGCGCTTGACCGCGATGCCCACGCCCTCGCCAAAGAAGCGGCTCTCGAGATAAGGCCCGCCGCGAAATACGCAGCAGCCGCTGGAGTCGGTGCCGTTTAGCCAGAATGCCAGCGAAATGCCGTCGCCGAACAGCAGGTCAACTTCGCCCTTCTTGAGAGCAAAGCGGGCAGCGTCCTCATTGGGATAGGGCTTGAGCTCGGCTTCGGTGAACAGTGTCTTGAGATACGCCTCGTGCGCGGTGCCGACGACGACGGCGATCTTCTTGCCCTCGAGCAGCTTCGGCTGCACGTCGTCGATTGTATTGTCGCGCCGCGACACGAAACGCGCCGGCGTACGGTAATAGGGATCGCTAAAATCGACCTGTTTGCGCATCTCCGGCGTCTCGGCGATCGAGGCGATCACCGCGTCGCCGTTGTTGGAATTAAGTCCGCCGATTAGCGTGTCGAACCGTCGCATCTGCATTGTGCAGGCGACCTTGATCTCCTCGCAGATCAGTCGCGCCAGATCCACATTGAAGCCGGCGAGCGCGCCGTCCGCGCCAGCATAGTTGAAGGGCGGATAATCGGTCTCGGTTAGAAAGCGGATGATGTTGATGCGCGAGAGGTCCGGCCGTTCCGGCCGCCGCCGCGGATCCCAGAAGCTGGGGACCGCCAGCGGGTCCGCGCTCGCCGCTGGCCGCGGGCTGGCAGGCGCAGGCGGATTAGCCGGCTGCGCGGCACCCGCACCGATCGTGAGCGTAGCCAACAGGGCGGCGAGCACGATCCGAAATCGGCCGCGCGCATAGTGACCGCTGGTTAAGAACATTGCCTGACCTCGCCGGAATCGCGGGCGAACATAGCCATCGCCGTAGCGGCGGGCCAGTCATAATCGCAAAAGCGCAGCGTTAGGTGAGGCTCTCTCGCGTTTAGGCGCCGGTTAGCTGCTTCTCGATTCTGTCCACCGGATGCTTGACTAGGTCCTTGTCGAGTTCTACGCGCACCGCGTTTTGCAGCGCGTGCGAGTAGGCTGGACGAAGCATGCCGAGCGCGCGTGGCGGCGCGACCATGATCATTGACTTGGCCTTGCCGGCGGCGATCGCCGCATCGAGATGCTTGATGAGCTGCAAGAGAAAAGCCCGTTCGGCCTGGTCATGCCAGTCGGTTTGTTCGATGGTGCCGCGGCCACCATGAGCTGCAGGACTGTAGGCCCGACCCGGCTCGTCGGCGCCGAGATCGTGGGTCGCCAGGTCCTTCTGCTCGAATACTTCAATGGTCTTGAGATTGGGAAACTTAGCGTCGCCGGCATTCTCCAGCACCAGTGCTTTGGCGCCATCGCAGACCACCACCCATTCTCCATGCTGGATCATCAATGCTGACATGACCGACCTCCTCAACTTTTGAAAGCCTAGGTCAATTGCGATGAACAGACATTGCTTTGGATCAAACGCCTGGAACTGCCATTTCGTTGCTTGGCCCGTCAGTTGGTGCCGTCGAGCAGCCGGCGGGCAATAACCTGCGCCTGGATCTCGGCGGCGCCTTCGAAAATATTCAGGATGCGGGCGTCGCACAGGATGCGTGAAGCCGGAAATTCTAGCGCGAAGCCGTTGCCGCCATGCACCTGCACCGCATTGTCGGCGGCGGCCCAAGCCACACGGGCGGCGAGCAGTTTGGCCATGCCGGCTTCCAGGTCGCAGCGGCGACCGGAATCTTTCTCGCGCGCGGCGTGATAAGTGAGCTGGCGCGCGATCATGATCTCCGCCGCCATCATCGCGATTTTGTCGGCGACGCGCGGAAAGCCGATGATCGGCGTGCCGAACTGCACTCGGTTCTGCGCATAGTTGAGCGCCTGCTCCATCGCCGCCTGCGCCACGCCAATGGCTCTGGCGGCAGTCTGAATCCGTGCCGATTCGAAGGTCTGCATCAATTGCTTGAAGCCTAATCCTTCGATCCCACCCAGCAGATTCTCCGCCTTCACCTCGAAGCCGTCGAAGGCGATCTCATATTCCTTCATGCCGCGATAGCCGAGCACCTCGATCTCGGTGCCGCTCATGCCAGACGCCGGAAATGGGTTCTTGTCATCACCGCGCGGCTTTTCGGCCAACAGCATCGACAGGCCCCGGTGGCCAGCTTCTTTTGGATTGGTGCGCACCAGGAGCGTCATCAGGTCGGCGCGCACCGGATGGGTGATCCAGGTCTTGTTGCCATAGATCTTGTAGTCATTCCCCTCGCGTACCGCGCGTGTCTTGATCGAAGCAAGATCGGAGCCGATGTTCGGCTCGGTGAACACTGCGGTCGGCAGCACTTCGCCGGATGCAATCTTCGGCAACCATTTTTGCTTCTGCTCGCTGGTGCCGCTGCCAAGGATCAACTCGGCGGCAATCTCCGACCGCGTACCGAGCGAGCCGACGCCGATATAGCCGCGCGATAGCTCCTCGGAGACCACGCACATCGACTCCTTACCCAAGCCCATGCCACCGAACTGTTCCGGAATCGTGAGCCCGAAAACGCCAAGCTCCGACATCTGCGAGATCACCTCCAACGGGATGTAGCTGTTGGTGCGATGCCAGCCTTGTGCCTCACCGATCACTTCGCTATCGGCGAAACGGCGCATTTGCTCGCGAATCGATTCCAACGTTTGGTCGAGCCCACACCACCCAACGGTGGCGTGATGGCTGGCGCGCATCAATTCGACCAGGCGGGCGCGGCGTTCCGCAATATTGCCATTGGCGATCAGACTTTCGACCCTCGAATTGATACGGGTGGCCACCTGCGCAGACGAAAGGCCGAGATCGCTCGGCCGTACTACCTCGCCTTGGCTCATCGGAATGCCGCCGACGATCTGGGCGAGATACTCGCCAAGACCGATGCGCACCAGATGCTCTTCCAGCGCGCCGAAGCTATCATTGAGAACCATACGTTCGGTGTAGGCGGTCAGCTGGCGCACCGCCTCTACGTAGGTGGCAAGCCAAGCGAGGCCATGGGTCGCGCGCTGCTCGCGATCGAACAGGCGGTTGACCGGCTGGTCCTCCACGACCACCCGTTCGCGCACCTTGGCGACGGCGTCCGCCAGCAGCGCACCGAGCGCCTCGCTTGCCTCGCGGCTGAGTTCGACCAAGTCATGTTCGATGGCGGAACGGGAGGCGGCGATCGGCATGGAAACCTCAGGCTACGGACGGCCGGCAGCGACATGCCGGATGTTCGACGAACACTACGCGTGCGGCGCACACAAGCAAAGTAGCCCGTGGAAATGTCAAGTTTTGTGCGTTTAGAGGGCAAATTGCTGCAAAATTAACCATTTCGCGGTCTTCTTGCGGCCGCACTGCCGCATCATGACCAACGCCAGCGGCGAGACCTGAGCCCGGCTTGATGCGCCTCATCCAAATTTTGTCGCCGGTCAAACAGCTCAAGCAGTTGCTCGCCTTGTTTTCGGTGCGCACCCGCATCGTCGTGTTGGCGCTTATCCCGGTGGCGGGCTTCATCGCCAACGACTTCACTTATGTTGCTGGCGAGCGCTATGTCGGCACCGCCTTCGATACCGTCTAGCGCGCTGGCGCGTTGGCCGACGCCAGCCGCGACTTCAAGATCGCGATCGCGGCAATGCGGATCGCCGTCAGGGATTTCACCGCAAACCCGTCAAACGATCTGGTCATCGCTTACGAGCAGGCGAATAGCCTCGATTCCATCGAGAGCGGATTGAATCGCCGCAATAGCGACGCTATCGCAACGCTGCACAACAAGGTCTTAGGTCTCAAGAGACGTTCAAGGATCTTGTGCACGAACAGGACGCGCTCGGCTTCGACGAATCCACCGGTCTGCGTCGCAACCTGCGCAAAGCCGGCAATGCGGTTGAGCGCATAATCAACGAGAACATGACCTGGCTAAGTCCGCTGACATCGTTTCCGCGGAAGCGCATACCGCCGAACAGCGCGTCATTGCCGCCTCCGAAAACGTCAGCTCAGCGCAAATTCGGTCGAGGAGCTGGCCGCCTCGATCGGTGAAATCTCTTCGCAAGCCGCGAAGTATACGGACGTGGCGAAACTTGCGGTGTCGGAAGCCGAACTCACCGTCGCCAAGATGGCACAACTCGACAATGCTGCTACCCGCATCGGCGAGGTGGTGGGGCTTATCCAGGCGATCGCAAGCCAGACCAACTTGCTTGCGCTGAACGCCACCATCGACGCTGCCCGCGCAGGTGATTCTGGCAAAGGCTTCGCGGTGGTGGCGGCCGAGGTAAAATCGTTGGCCGGACAGACCGCGAAGGCGACCTCCGAGGCGATGAGCCGAGTTGCCGGTGTCACCACTGACGCGCGCGCCACCGCCTCCGACGTGAAGAAGCTCGCCGACGCGGCGGCGGTCGAAGCCGAAGGCTTAGAAGCGGAAGTCCGTCAGTTCCTCACCGACGTGCAGGCGGCGTAGGCCCCTTCGCGCATTCCCGCGATAGTGAGAATCCAGCTAAGATAACTTTATTTAGTCCTCGCCTGTGCGGGGACGGGCGGGCTCCGAGGCATCGGCTTTGCGCACTCTCAAATTGTCTTTGCGGATCATGGTCGACGCGTTCCGGCATTTTCACGAGGACGACGGCTGGGCAATCGCCAGCCACATCGCGCTGTCCACTCTGATGGCGATGTTCCCGTTTTTGATCGTGGTCACCGCGCTGGCTGGCTTCTTCTTCGGCTCCAAGCAGTTGGCCGATAATGCCGTCCAGATCCTGCTGGAAGTCTGGCCGCAGCAAGTGGCCGGCCCAATCGCGCTCGATATAGCAAGCGTGCTCACCGACACCCGTACTGACGTGTTGACCTTCGGCATCTTGTTTGCGCTGTATTTTGCTTCCAGCGGCGTGGAAAGCCTACGCATCGGCTTAAACCGTGCCTACGACGCATCGGAGTCGCGATCATGGTGGCTGCTGCGGCTGGAATCGATCGGCTATGTGCTAATGGGCGCGGTCTCGATCCTGGTGTTTTCGTTCCTGGTGGTGCTAGCGCCATTGATCTGGGACAAGGTCTTGACTTACGTGCCGAATTACGTGCCCACGCTGGAACCGTTGAGCAATCTGATCACTTTTGCACGTTATGCCGTGGCGGTGGTGGTTCTGGTAACGGCGCTGCTGATCGTGCACTTGTGGCTGCCAGCCGGGCGGCGAAAGGTTGCCGAGATCGCGCCAGGCATCTTCGCCACAATGATCTTGTGGCTGATCACCGGTGCCGCCTTCGGCCGCTATCTTGCCGAATACGCCTTCGCCTATGTCTCGATGTATGCCGGGCTGGCGTCGGCGATGATCGCCTTGGTTTTTCTCTACCTCTGCGCGTCGATCTTCGTCTATGGCGGCGAATTGAATTCGGTGATCGCCAAAGAGCGCGTGAAAGCCGGTAAGCAATAAGATTAGCCGCCCGCCGCTTCGATCGCGTCTTCCAGCGTCTTCAAGCCTAGGCGCGGAGCACTTACCATCACCGCCATATTGCCGGGCGGATGCAGGTTCTTCCACATGTTCATGTGCGCGAGCGGGATCTTCTCCCACGGGAACACTTCGCTCATGCAGGGATCGATGCGCTGTTCAAGCACAAAGCGGTTTGCCATCGAGGCTTGCTTCAGATGCGCGAAGTGCGAGCCCTGGATCCGCTTCTGCCGCATCCAGACGTAACGCGCGTCGAATGTGATGTTGTAGCCGGTGGTGCCGGCGCAGAACACGACCATGCCGCCGCGCTTGACCACCAGGCAGGACACCGGGAAGGTCGCCTCGCCTGGATGCTCGAATACAATGTCGACGTCGCGCTTACCGGTGATATCCCAGATCGCCTTGCCAAAACGGCGCGCCTCCTTGGTCCATTCAGCGTACTCGGGCGTGTTAACCATAGGCATCTGACCCCAGCACTTGAAGTCCTTGCGGTTGATCACACCCTTGGCGCCGAGGTTGAGCACGTATTCCGCTTTCGACTCGTCGGACACAACTGCAATGGCGTTGGCGCCAGAGGCCGCCACCAACTGCACGCCGAATACGCCGAGGCCGCCGGAGGCACCCCACACCAGAACGTTGTCGCCCGGCTTAAGCGTGTGCGGCGAATGGCCGAACAGCATGCGATAGGCGGTGGCGAGGGTGAGCGTGTAGCAGGCCGACTCTTCCCATGAGAGATGGTTCGGCTTGTGCATCAATTGCCGCGATTGCACCCGGCAGAATTGCGCGAACGAACCGTCCGGCGTCTCGTAGCCCCAGATACGCTGCGAGGGCGACAGCAGGGGATCGCCACCATTGCAGTCCTCGTCGTCGCCGTCGTCCTGATTGCAGTGGACGATGACCTCGTCGCCGACCTGCCAGCGACGCACTTTGCTGCCGATCGCCCAGACGATACCGGCGGCGTCGGAGCCAGCGATGTGGAACGGATGCTTGTGCACGTCGAGGGTCGACACCGGCTGGCCGAGCGCGGCCCAAATGCCGTTGTAGTTGACGCCCGCCGCCATCACGAGCACCAACACCTCGTCCTCGCCGATCAGCCAAGTGGGCACCACTTCGAGCTGCATCGACTGATCGGGCGGCCCGTGGCGCTCTTTGCGAATTACCCAGGCATGCATCTTTTCCGGCACGTGGCCGAGCGGCGGAATCTCGCCGATCTCATAGAGGTCCTTGAGCGGAGCAATGCTCTTCATCTTGGCGACGGCTGGCATCGGAATTCTCCCTGCCCGTTTGTTGGGCCTTTGCTAACAGTCTGGCGCAAGAAATGTTGCAGCGCAATATGGATAATAGCAGCGACCGCAGCATCGAAAGGCTGCGATTTCGGCTAGGGCCAACTGCCACGTATGCGCCGTCATTCTTGTCCTTGTCGTCTTTATTCTTGATTTTTATTCTTGATTTTTGCGTCACACTCAGCGCTGTGCAAAGAAAGTGACGTACGGTTTCGACGAAGTCGCGCACCTGTATTACTACTATTGTGCATCTCCAACACACTGAAGAGAGCTGGCCTATTCTTGAAGACATGCTGATTTCCAAGACGGCATTGGGCCCAGGGCTGACGGGTTTTTCCATCCTGAGCGATTGATGTCCGCGGCGCGAGATTGATGTTGCAATGCAGCAAGAAAGGCGCCAGCCTGTCGCGGTAGCCAGGATGGCGACATGACGCGCGACACCCCAAAACGCGATAAGCCTTGGATCTTCCGCACTTACGCCGGTCACTCGACCGCGGCGGCCTCTAACGAACTTTACCGCAAGAATTTGGCCAAAGGGCAGACCGGCCTGTCGATCGCCTTCGATCTACCGACGCAGACTGGCTATGACAGCGACCATGTGCTGGCCAAGGGCGAGGTCGGCAAGGTCGGTGTGCCGATCTGCCATCTCGGCGACATGCGCGCGCTGTTCGATGGCATCCCGCTCGCCTCGATGAACACCTCGATGACCATCAACGCTACCGCGGCGTGGCTAATGGCGCTCTACATCGCGGTAGCCGACGAGCAGGGCGCGCCGCGCGCGGCGCTCACCGGCACCATCCAAAATGACATTATCAAGGAATATCTGTCGCGCGGCACTTACGTGTTCCCACCGGCGCCGTCGATGCGGCTGATCAAGGATGTGGCGATTTTCAGCACTTTCGAACTGCCGAAGTGGAATCCGATGAACATCTGCTCCTACCACCTCCAGGAGGCCGGAGCGACGCCGGTGCAGGAACTCGCCTTCGCTCTGGCGGCCGCGATCGCGGTGCTCGATACTGTCAAAGCGTCGGGCGAGGTCAGCCAGAAGAAATTCGGCGAGGTGGTCGGACGCATCTCGTTCTTCGTGAATGCCGGGTTACGCTTCGTCACCGAGATGTGCAAGATGCGCGCCTTCGTCGAGTTGTGGGACGAGATCACGCGCGAGCGCTACGACATCACCGATCCCAAGCAGCGGCTGTTCCGTTACGGCGTGCAGGTCAATTCGCTCGGGTTGACCGAGCCGCAGCCAGAAAACAACGTTGCGCGAATTCTCATTGAAATGCTGGCAGTGACGCTGTCGAAGAATGCGCGCGCCCGCGCGGTGCAGTTGCCGGCCTGGAACGAAGCACTCGGCCTGCCGCGGCCTTGGGACCAGCAGTGGTCGCTGCGCATGCAGCAGATCCTCGCCTACGAGACCGACCTGCTCGACTACGGCGACATCTTCGACGGCTCGGAGGAGATCGAACGCAAGGTCGACGACCTCAAGCTACAGGCTAAAGAAGTGCTCAAGCGCATTGAGGATATAGGCGGTGCAGTGGCCGCGGTCGAAAGCGGTTATATGAAGCAGCAATTGGTCGAGGCCAACACAGCGCGGCTGGAAGCGATCGAGCGCGGCGAGCAGGTGGTGGTCGGCGTCAACAAATATCTGGAGAGCGAGCCGTCGCCGCTCACCGGCGGCGTCGAATCGATCTTGACGGTGTCAGAGGAGGCCGAGCGCAATCAGCTCGAACGACTGAAAGCCTGGCGCGCGGCGCGCAACACCGCTGCGGTGCAGACAGCATTACAGGAACTTAAGTACGCCGCTACGACCGGCAAGAACATCATGCTGGCTTCGATCCGGTGCGCCAAAGCAGGCGTCACCACCGGCGAATGGGGCTGGACGCTGCGCGAGACCTTCGGCGAATATCGCGCGCCTACGGGGGTGGGCCGCGCCATGCGCAACGACGTCAGCGGGCTCGACGACATCCGCGGCGAGGTCGATCGAGTGTCAAGGAAGCTTGGGCGAAGGCTCACCTTTCTGGTCGGCAAGCCTGGCCTCGACGGCCATTCTAACGGCGCCGAGCAGATCGCAGTGCGCGCGCGCGATGCCGGCATGCAGGTGGTCTACGAAGGCATAAGGCTGACCCCGGAGGAGATCGTCGACGCCGCGCGCAAGCAAAAGGCGCATGTGATCGGCCTGTCGGTGCTCTCGGGTAGCCATCTACCGTTGGTGACGGACATAGTCGGCCGCATGAAGCAAGCCGGCATTGACGTTCCGGTGGTGGTCGGCGGCATCATTCCACCCGAAGACGCGGCCAAGCTGGAGAAGGTCGGCGTCGCCGCCGTCTACACACCGAAGGATTTTGAATTGAACCGCATCATGTCGGAGGTGGTGCGGATCGTGGATCGTGCGAACAGCGCCGGCCACGTGTGACTCTGCTGCAATGTTTTTCCTGCGACGTCGCTATTGATGCGCGCAGTCGCACAGCGTGTGCTCAATCGGCACGGCCCTCTACGCTATCGCTGGGGCTATGGAAGCTCTTTTTATTTTCGGTCACCGCCGCCTCCTTCACCGCCACGCGGTATCGACCTAGGTGTGCGTGGAATGCGGAACAAAAGGTTCAAATTTGCTGAACTTCACGATGGCCTCGCGTCGAAATATCGTCTGACCGCATCGTCACTTTATACCGGCCAGCGCCTGCGCCAGCTTGCCTGGGCTCACCGGCTTGATGAAATAGCCATTCATACCAGCCGTGCGAGCGGCCGCTTCGTTGCTGCTTTCGCTGCGGTCAGAAGTGCCGAACACCGGCACTTGGCCGCGTTTGCCTGGTAGCGCGCGGATGCAGCTCGTCGCCTCGATGCCGTCAACGCCGGGCAGCGCGACATCCATCAGCACGGCATCGTAGCCGCCGCGTTCAACCGCCGCCACCGCCGCCGCTCCGGTCTCGACGAAATCGATGCGGTGGCCGAGCGCACGCAGGATCGTGTTCATCACCACGCGGCCATACGGATTATGCTCGGCGCAGAGGATCGAAAGCGAGCGCGCTGGCGCTGCGCGTGCGTCGCGGTGGTGGCTTGCCGAACGATGCTCCACGCGATCAACCAATACCGAGAGCTTGAAGGTGCTGCCACTGCCCGGTTTGCTGGTGACCTTGAGATCTCCGCCCATCGCCTTGGCAACGCGCTTTATCAACACCAGCCCGAGCCCGGCACCGCCATAGAGCCTGGAAATCCGCTCGTTAGCCTGAGCGAAGGGGCGGAACAGAAGCTTCAATTCGCTGCGGCTGATGCCGATGCCGGTATCGGTGATGGTGAAGTTAAGACGCACCCGGCCGCGCGCGGCCGGCTCGGCCGCCGCGCTGAGACGGACCGTGCCCTGCTCAGTGAACTTCGTCGCATTGTCAACCAGGTTTTCCAGGGCGGCACGCAGTCGTAACGCGTCGCCCGACACCATCGCCGGCAAATCAGGTGCGATCGCGATCTCTATCTTGACGTTCTCGTTGCGGGCGCGGGCGGCGAGCGCGGTACCGACCGCGTCGGCAAGAGCGCGCGGCGCGAATGGCTCGTGGCGCAGCACGATACCGACGGCTTTAGCGCGGGCCGCATCGACGATCAGACTAGTGAGGGCGGCGACGTGATCGGCGCCAGTCTTGATGGCGTTTGCCCATTCGCGCTCGCGTGTGTGCAGGTCCGAAGAGGCGAGCAGTTCGGCCAGCGCCACTATGCCCGTGAGCGGTGTGCGAATATCGTGTGCGATACTGGCGAGTGCGGCCTCGATCGCGGCCGACGTCGCCGCCCTGCTCTGACGAGCACGCACTCGCGGCGGCCGCTTGCGCGGCCGTTTGCCGGATTTACGTTTGGCCATGCATCCCCCGCTTCCATCGCGGACCATGCCACGGAAGCGGACCTCAATCGAGCCCGACTAGGGCCCGGATGTCGGCCGCGGAAGCCCCGCCCGCGCGCAACTCGCGCAAGCCGGTGGCTAGTGTAGATTTCGACAGCTTGCGGCCTTCGGCATCGAGAATGAGCCGGTGGTGGTGGTAGCGGGGGGCGACCAAGCCGAGCAGTGCCTGCAACAGCCGGTGGACGCCGGTCCCCTGGAATAGGTCGCAGCCCCGCACCACATCGGTAACGCCTTGCTCGGCATCGTCCACCACCACCGCCAAGTGATAGCTGGTCGGCATTTCCTTGCGCGCCAAGACCACGTCACCCCAGGCGGCGGGGTTAGCTGCGATCGTGCCGGTCTCGCCGGACGGCCCCGCGCCGGATTCTTTCCAGCTGAGCGGCCCAACACGCGCAAGTGCCGCCTGCATGTCGAGGCGCAGCGCGTAGGGCTCGGCCGCTCGCATACGCCGCACGCGCTCAGCCGGCGTCATCGATTTGGCGTCGCCGGGATAAAGTGGCGCGCCGTCCGGATCGCGCGGCCAAGGTTCGCGCGCAGCGACTAGGCGTGCGATTTCGGCACGGCTCTCAAAGCTCGGATAGGCTAGGCTGAGGCTCTCGAGTTTTCCGAGCGCCGTGCGGTAATAATTGTAGTGCTCGGACTGCCGACGCACCGGCTGCTCCCAACGCAAGCCCAGCCAAGCAAGGTCCTCGTAGATCGCGGCCTCAAACTCCGGCCGACAGCGCGTTTCGTCGATATCCTCAATCCGCAACAGCAACTGCCCGCCGGCGGCGCGCGCCATCTCCGCATTGAGCAACGCCGACAGCGCATGACCGAGATGCAGATAGCCGTTCGGCGAGGGCGCGAAGCGGAAAACGGGTGGCATGGCTTTTCTATCTATCGTCCTGCTTGCTACATGGATACCTTATGACCCACGTCCTCGATAGCGACGCCGATCTGCGGGCAGGCCTCGCACAACTGCTCCTCACCGATCCGCGGCTGCAGCCGATCGCGGAGAAGGCAGGTAGCTTCGGCCTGCGCCGGCGCGAGGCTGGCTTTGCCGGCCTGTGCGCGATTGTATGCGGCCAACAACTGTCAACCGCGAGTGCAGCCGCGATTCGCGCTCGCCTGTTCGCGGCGTTTGAGCCATTTCACCATGATGCGGTGCGGCGCGCGCGCACTGACAAGCTCAAACGGCTAGGTCTCTCCGCGCCCAAGATCAAATCGATCCGCGAGATCAGTAAGGCAGTAGCCAAGGGCCGTATTGATCTTGACCGTATCGGCAATATGGACGCCGACGCCGCACACACTGCACTCACCGCGCTGCATGGCGTTGGGCCTTGGACCGCCGATATCTATCTGTTGTTCTGTCTCGGTCACGCCGACGCATTCCCGACGGGCGACCTCGCGGTGCAGGAATCGGCGCGCATCGCTTTCGGCCTGCGTAAGCGGCCAAACGCCAAGACGCTCGCGAAAATGGCGGAGGCCTGGCGACCGTGGCGCGGTGTGGCAGCGCATCTGTTGTGGGCCTATTATCACGCGGTGAAGAAGCGCGACGTTGTCCCGGTTCAGCCGGCAGCGAAGAAGAAACCGGCACGGAACGAAGCACCAAAGAGGAAATCTGCAAATGGCTGAACTCGACGGCCCGCGTATTGAGCCACGCTCGGGCGATGCAAAGCAACTCGTTGTCTTCCTGCACGGCTACGGCGCCGACGGCAACGATCTGATCGACATCGGCCGCGCTTGGACCAATCTCTTGCCCGACGCGGCGTTCGTGTCGCCGCACGCCCCGCGTCCGTGTGGACAGGCGCCGGTCGGCCGCGAGTGGTTTCAATTAACGTTCCGCGATCCCAACGAACGCTGGACCGGCGTAAACGCGGCCGCGCCCGCCCTCGAAGCATTTCTCGACGCCGAGCTCACACGCCACAATCTGCCGCGGCAGGCTTTGGCGCTAGTTGGCTTCAGCCAAGGCACAATGATGTCGCTGCATGTCGGTCTACGCCGTGTGGTGGCACCGGTGGCGATCGTCGGCTATTCCGGCATGCTGGTGGTTCCCGAAGACGTCGACACCGATGCCTTCGCCGCCGAGATCCGATCGCGCCCGCCGGTATTGTTGATCCATGGCCATGAGGACCAGCTCATTCCGGTGCAGGCAATCTTTCACGCCGCGCAAGGCTTGGCCGCGCTGGATGTGCCGGTGCAGTGGCACATTTCATCCGGTATCGGCCACGGCATCGATCAGGAAGGCCTGCGCCACGGCGGGGAATTTCTCGCCCGCCAGTTCGCTCACGGGCGCTAGCACGTCGTTTGGTGGTAACGCCCCACATCTACTTCACATTCCCGTCACGCTGCCCTATTAATAGGTGGTTCGCTGCGTTACGGCAGCGAGCCCCAAGGAGGTGAGGAGCGGCGGTTGAACGTGCACGTTTCCCCGAGCGGTTTTCCCGCCCTGGTGCTCAACGCGGATTTCAGGCCGTTGAGCTATTATCCGCTGTCGCTGTGGTCCTGGCAGGACACGATCAAAGCGGTGTTTCTCGACCGTGTGAACATTGTCGCCAACTACGACCGCGCAGTGCATAGCCCCAGCCTGGAGATGAAGCTGCCGAGCGTCGTCTCGCTCAAGACCTACGTGAAGCCGTCGACTCATCCGGCATTCACCCGCTTCAACGTGTTCCTGCGCGACCGCTTCTCGTGCCAATATTGCGGCACCCGCGACGACCTCACCTTCGATCATCTGCTGCCGCGCTCACGCGGCGGGCACACCACCTGGGACAACGTCGTCGCCGCCTGCTCGGCCTGTAACCTGCGCAAGGGCAGTCTGACTACTAACGAAGCCAAAATGTGGCCGACGCAGATGCCGTTCCAGCCGACAGTGCACCGCCTGCACCGCAACGGGCGGCTGTTCCCACCGAACTATCTGCACGAAAGCTGGCTCGACTATCTGTACTGGGACACCGAGTTGGAACCGTAAACCCTGCGCTTCTGCTGCCGCCGATCCTTTTGAATTTCCACGATTTTGATGCGTGTCAATGGCTTCGCCGGCCATTCCGCTAGCGTCTCCATGGGGCGCGAAGCGGAGTTTGACAATGAACAAACCCGTGGCGAGGGGAATCGACGTTCCGACACCGGCCGCGCTCATCCCGAAACTCGACGCAGTGGCTCGTTCATCCTTTCGGAAAGTCGGCCTAATTGTGGCGCTGCTTGTGCTGCCGCTAGCCGCAGGCGCCGCCTGGTGGATGCTTGGCAGCGCCGGCCCGGTTCAGTATTCGACCGCGCCTGTCACGCGCGGCGCCGTCACGCGCGCCGTGACGGCGACCGGAACCGTCAATCCCGAACTCACCATCATCGTCGGAACCTACGTATCCGGCGTCATCCAGCAGCTGTACTGCGACTACAACACGCAGGTGAAGAAAGGTCAGGTATGCGCCCGCATCGACCCGCGCCCGTATCAGGCCATCGTCGACCAGAACAAGGCCAATCTCGCGGTCGCCAAGGCCCAACTCGAGAAGGACAAGGCGAACCTCGCCTACACCAACATCGCCTTTGAGCGCGCCAGCCGGCTGGCACAGAGCAACGCAGTCTCACAGGACACGCTCGACACCGCCAGGAGCGCTTACGCGCAAGCCCAAGCGCAGATCATGTTCGACGAGGCCACTATCCAGCAGCGCCAGGCTGCGCTCGACGCCGCGCAAGTCAATCTCGACTACACGAACATCGTTTCACCGGTGGACGGCACCGTGGTTTCGCGCGCCGTGACCATGGGACAGACGGTGGCAGCGAGCTTTCAGACGCCGACGTTGTTTCTGATCGCGACCGACCTCACCAAGATGCAGGTGGATACCAATGTCAGCGAAAGCGACATCGGCGGCATCAAGGACGGCGCTCGGGCTTTGTTCACTGTCGATGCCTTCCCGAAACGCACCTTCGAAGGCGTAGTCACGCAAGTACGGCAATCGCCGCAGACCGTGCAGAACGTCGTGACCTACGATGTGGTGGTCAGTGTCGGCAATGTCGACCTGGCGCTCAAGCCCGGCATGACTGCAGCCAACCGCATTATCACCGACCAACGCGCCGACGTTCTGCGCGTGCCAAGCCAGGCGCTGCGTTATGCACCCACGACCGCCGATGGAACGCGGCGAAGCGGCACGTCCGGCCGAACACGGCCGGCCGAGCAAGCCAGGGTCTGGGTATTGCGCGACGGCAAGCCAGTTCGGGTCGTGGTGACTGCCGGTCTTGACGACGACACCTACACCGAAATCGTCAAGGGTGAGCTCAACCCAGGCGACCAAGTCATCATCGCCGAGCAACGCAGCAGCAGCGGCGGGGCGGCGGCGCCGCGTCTGCGGTAACGCGGCCAACGGCCGGCGCAACGACCATGACGGAACCGATCATTAGGCTCGAGCACGTCACGCGGACATACCATGCCGGCGACGTCGACGTGCACGCGCTGCGAGACGTGAGCCTCACCATCAACAGCGGCGAATTCGTCGCAATCATGGGCTCGTCCGGGTCCGGCAAGTCAACGCTCATGGCAGTGCTCGGCTGTCTCGACCGGCCGAGCAGCGGGCATTATTATTTTGAGGACACCGACGTCGCCGGATTGAGCGAGCCCGAGCGCGCACGGCTGCGCAGCGAACGCCTGGGTTTCGTGTTCCAGAGCTTCAATCTTTTGTCCCGCACCAGCGCGCTCGAGAACGTGGCGCTGCCGTTGTTCTACTCCGCGGCCGGGCCAGCGAGCACCAGCTCACGCGTCGAGCGGGCTCGGGCGGCGCTCAAGCTGCTCGGCTTGAGCGACCGCGAGCGCAACACCCCCGGCCAGCTCTCGGGTGGCCAGCAGCAGCGGGTGGCGATCGCGCGGGCCCTGATCAACTCGCCGGGCCTGCTGCTCGCCGACGAGCCGACCGGTAACCTCGACACCCGCAATTCACACGACATCATGGAGACGCTGACGCTGCTCAATAGGGAGCAAGGCGTCACCATCATCGTTGTCACCCACGAGGCCGACATCGGCGCCTATGCCGACCGCGTGTTGACCATGCGCGATGGGCAGGTGATCGCGGACACGCGCAATCCGAAGCCGGCGAAAACCGGCATACCGCCGCGCCCCGGCGTGCTGGGCGAAGGCTTGCCGACTGCGCAAGCGCAGCAGCCGTTGCTCGCTGCCGCACGGCGCGCCAGTCCCATTTGGAGCTTCGGGCGAATGATAATGGCGGCCGCCATGCAGGCGCTCTGGCGCAACATGATGCGCTCGACCTTGACCATGCTGGGTGTCTTCATCGGCGTCGCCGCTTTGATCGCCATGGTCGCCGTCGGCCAAGGCGCCAATGAAGCGGTGCGCAAGCAGATCGAGCGGCTCGGCACCAATCTCGTGGTAGTGGTGCCGGGCGCGCAAACGGTGGGCGGCATGCGCGCCGGCTCCGGCAGCGCATCCACTCTCACTGCCAACGACGCGCAGGCGATCCGGCGCGAGACCACCGCTGTGACCGAGGTCAGCTATCTCATCCGCCAGTCCGGACAGGTGGAGGCCGGCAATCAGAATTGGACCACGCAAATCCAAGGTATCAGTTCGAATTATCCGCCGATGACCAACTGGCGGATCGATGCTGGACGCGAGATTTCGCCCGACGACGAGGCCTCCGCGGCGCTGGTGGTGGTGATCGGGCAGACCGTGTTGAAGCAGTTATTCGGCGAATCGCGGTCACCGATCGGCGCATTGATGCAGGTGAAGGGTGTGCCGTTGCGGGTGATCGGCGTACTCGAGCCCAAGGGCCAGACGCCATTCGGCCAAGACCAGGACGACGTAGTGATGATCCCATTCACGACCGCAGAACGCAAAGTACTTGGCGTGGCCGCGCCGAGCCAACAGCAGGTGCCGCTCAACTGGAACTATCCGAGCCCGCCCAATCCTTATGGGCTGCAGCCGCACCTGACCGGCTACGTCAATCAGATCTACGTGCAGGCCGCTAATTCGGCGGAGGTGCAAATCGCAATCCGCGAGGTGACCGATATCCTCGTGCGCCGCCACCGTATAAAACCCGGCGACCTCAATGATTTTTCCGTGCGCAACCTCAGCCAGATCGCTGAGACCGCCGAGAGCAGCAGCCGCATCATGGCCCTCCTGCTCGCCGCCGTGGCCTCGATCTCGCTCGTCGTTGGCGGCATTGGCATCATGAACATCCTGTTGGTATCGGTTACCGAG
>Ga0207761_1000056_pt1 | contig 30814 bp, 24 predicted proteins | sample LuqExpMetageno34_FD_187792 | JGI IMG/M metagenome (GOLD analysis project Ga0207761, IMG submission 187792) | Tropical forest soil microbial communities from Luquillo Experimental Forest, Puerto Rico - Sample 34 (SPAdes) | ecosystem: Environmental > Terrestrial > Soil > Tropical forest ... | reverse complement strand
CTTTCTTTTGGGCGTTGTTTATTATGTTTATCCTTCCGTTGGTTTGGGCCGCGGAATATTTCTGATTGGCCTGCTTCTAGTTGCGTTGCTGCTTTTCCTCTCGCGGCGTTTGTTTTTGACCCTGAACACTCTGTCCCAGTTTGCCGAGAGAGCGTTGATCCTCGGCGAGGGTGAGCTTGCGGAGTCACTTGTATCGGAATTGCAATTACGCAATGAACTGGGTGTTCGCGTTGTCGGACACATTAAGAGCTTTGAAGGGAGGAGTGAAGGGCTGAACTTAGCTCCTAATGGAGGAGAGTTCGATGAGATTTTGCAGTCGATCGTGCTTTATCGGCCCGACCGTATCATCGTGGCGATGGAAGACCGGAGAGGTAAACTGCCCGTAGAGGATTTACTCAAACTCAAAAGCCGCGGTGTCGCTATTGAAGATGGCGCTGAAGTGTACGAGGCGGTACTGGGAAAGATCCCAATCCAATCGCTGCGTCTAAGCTGGCTGTTGTTTTCTCCCGGTTTTCGCGTTGCTAGGCCGTTGCTGACATACAAGCGTATTTGTTCGATACTGTTTTCCGCTTTCGCGCTCATTTTGACCTTGCCACTGATGATTCTGATCAGTTTGGTGATTCGGGCAGACTCAGAAGGCCCAGCAATCTTTCAGCAAAAGCGCATTGGAAAGGATGGCAAGGTCTTCACGTTATTTAAGTTTCGCACCATGGTCGACGGCGCCGATCAGCACGCTAACCATCGACCGGCGGCGAGAACCGATAGTCGCTTCACTCGTGTCGGCAGGGTACTGCGAAGGACTCGTTTAGATGAGCTGCCGCAGCTTTTCAACATTCTTCGCGGGGATATGTATTTCGTGGGACCACGCCCTTTTGTTCCCGATCAGGAAGATGAGTTCATACAAAAGATCCCACATTACCGACATCGCTGGGTCGTCAAACCAGGAGCAACGGGTTGGGCGCAGGTGAACCGGGGATACAACGTAACAGTTGAAGATAATGCGGATAAGCTCGCTTACGACCTCTTTTATATCAAGAACATCTCGATTGGACTGGATTTGCTGATCCTGTTTAAGACAGCGAAGATCCTACTGCTTGGCCGTGGTTCGCAGTGAACATCATGACGCACCTTGCGGTGATTGTTTTTTGGCTATGCTGCAGCCTGCTTTGCTACACCTACTTTGTGTACCCGTCCATTTTGTTCGTGTGTTACGCGTTTGTTCAGCTGTGTAGTGACTTACGATTTCTATTGGGCCGTCGCGAGCGACGAGTAACACCGGTCGGCTCAAATGATATTCCTGGGATCAGCTTCGTTATCGCTGCGTATAACGAAGAACGCAATCTTGCAGCAAAGCTCACCAATCTAAGGCAAATGACATACCCGGCCGAGAAACTTCAAATCATCTTCGTGTCCGACGGTTCGACCGACGGCACGAATAAGCTCCTAGAATCGGTCTCCGACGCCTTCGTGGAAACGATTTTCCGCCCCGAGCGCTCGGGTAAGCCGCTGGCTTTGAATTGCGGCGTGGAGCATGCCCGATATGACATTTTGGTGTTCTCTGATGCCAGTACATTGTTTGCTCCGGAGGCAATTGCAAATATGGTCCGACACTTCCGTGACCCGAGAATTGGCGCCGTTTGTGGCTCGTTACAATTGTTAGGAAACGACGAGTCGGAGCGCACTGAAGGAACTTACTGGCAATTTGAGCGCGTCCTTCGACTGATGGAATCTCGGCTGGGTGCGACAGTGAATGCCAGCGGGGCAATCTACGCGCTGCGTAGGAAATGTTTTGTTCCACTAGTGGCCGGTGATCTGCTTGATGATCTTCTGATTCCCATGAAGGCTCGAAAACTCGGCTACAAAGTGATGGAAGATCCAGAGGCAGGCGCGACCGATTGTTCTGCCGATACAGTGAAAGGCGAATTTACCCGCCGCACGAGAATAGCTGTGGGGAGTTTCCGGGCGTTGCGAAGAATGGACTTCGCGGCCTTGCGTGGCTTCACCGGATTTGCGTTTGTTTCGCACAAACTCCTGCGATGGCTGCTTCCGTTTTTCTTGATCTTTATGCTGGTGAGTAACGCGTTTCTTATGCGGAAGTCGTTCTACGGAGCAGCCTTCGTAGCGCAGGCAGCCTTTTACTTGTGGGCATCGTTAGGTTTTCTTTTCCACAAGCGGATGAAGCAGACTAGGATCGTTTTGCTCCCGTATTTCCTTTTGACGGTTCATCTGGCTTTTCTGGTGGGATTCTGGCGCTGTTGTTTTGGTGAGTACCAAGCCACTTGGGAACGGGTTAGTTAGGATCCACCGTCTAGGTCCAGAACGAGCACTTTTGCAGGCACCCAAGCCGTAACGAATTGCCGCGCGGCCAATCGGTAAAACTATGGACTCTCGAAGAGTTCTACTGACACTGATAGTCGTGGCCATTCTTGGAACGAGGACTGGGGCAAAATGTACAAAACCAAGCATATCGAACGTAAGCGTCACGCCAGGCAGTGACGGCCAGGAGATCACGATTGCATGGACAACGGATGTCCCGGCGGACTCGCTTGTTGGCTATGGTGTCTTGAACCCCGGCACATTTACTGCAGTGACCGATACGGCTGGTGTGACTAGTCATTCGGTAACTGTTACAGGTTTGCAGCCTTCTACACAGTATGCTTGGGGAATACGTTCTCAGGCTATCGATGAAGGGGCAGGATGTGGCGCAGGATACTATGCCTATCGCACAGGAGAGACGGTTAGGACGCACGCGCCGCCAGCCGGGCCGTTCACATACAAGATCATTCCTGTCGGCCCCACCTATGTGACCCAGGGCTATGGCATCTACATTCAGATTAGGCTTGTTCCGCTCACTGGGACCTATACCCCGCATTCTCTCAGAATGATTTTGATCGGCCTCCCGGAACATGCCATTGTCCGTTGGAGCGACGACCAACTTTGGAACAATGACGGGGACACACTTTCAATCACAACGGTTCCTGAAGATACGATGTCGATCAATACCTTTGACTATAAGGAACTGTATATTCGGACGAACGCAGGCGGCACTACTCGCCCCGGAAAATACACCATTACAGTTACGGTCAGCGGAGATGGTGGTCCGACCGAAGTGGTCAGTTGGCCGCTCAACGTTGTTCCCATTTCTATTCCCTTTAGCGGCGTTGCCTTTCCTTCCGGGACTCCTACTGCCTACCCGCCGATCCCCAACCTCTCGACGTATCTAGATTCAGCCAATACGTATGGTGTCCAAAATTGCGCTCAGGACCAAGACTCCAGCCCTCGCACGATACGAGCAAACAACCCATCGAATCTGACTCCGGTTGCCGCGTGCTGCACTTATGGCTCCTGGTTCTACGACGGCGTATTGGTCTATTACAACGTCGAGAATCTTTTGAAGAATGGGAAGAACTGGGAGCAATGTCGAACCAATGTGAAGCAGGTCTATAGAGACAGATATGCCCTCGTCAAGCCTATTCAGACGTACATGATGTTTAGCCGTGGGTACTACTTGGACTATCTCAAGACCTCTGACCACGTCGACCTGGAGCTCATCAACAAATTCAATGGCCAGCTTCAATATTTTCAGCATGGGTCGTACGTGGACGTCTCTTACCTCCAGCGTGAAGTGGCCTACGTGTTGAGGAATGAAATCTACGGCGTCGCTCTGGGACAAAACGTTCCCGTGCTTGGACAAACGTCGGCTTTCATGCGGGACTACGCAGAGGAGCACGTTCTCGGCATGATTGATGAGATTTGCCTAAGCAGAAACGCCCAATACTGGGAAAATTTTATGGCTGGGCTTCAAGCTGAAGCACTCATCGAATACTATGACTTGGTCACCAAAGACCCGCGCATCCCTCCGGCCATCGCATGTCTGGCCGATTACCTCTACGCCAATCAATGGCGGGCCATCGACGCCGGCTCATTCCCTTACGACAAATATCAGTGGAAGATGGATTTCAGTAATGCGAATGGCAACACGAGCTGTATGAACACGCTGAACAACCTGATCTCTCCGATGTACGCGTGGCTGTTCATGATGACCGGAAAATCTGAGTATCAAACGGAAGGAGACGCGATCTTCAGCCACGGTGCGTTGTTCGATTGCCCGGGATCGGGATCATCTGGCCCTTCTGCCTTCTTGACGTTTCCATTCGGCAGCGACGGAAAGTTCTTCTCTCAGCAGTATTATTGGGGGACGAGTTACGTTACCTGGCGAAGCGCACCCACAACCACCAAATCGGAACGCGTGCTCCCTCCTTCCGGAGAATCGGCAACAGTACACTAAATCCGGTCCAACTGATGCAAGAGGCCCCGACGGTTCTAAAGCGGGCTTCTATCGGGCTTTTAAGAGCTGATCCGCTTAATCGACGCCTTGATCCACCGTACGAATCTTCGAATGGCAGGTTTCAGTCCTGTGATCTCTGCTTTTTTTGACTGCACCACTAATTCGACCGCATGTTTCTGCTCTGGTGTCAAATCAAGCTTGTCGGACAGCCTCTCATATAATTGTATTCTCCGACGAATCTCCTGATCTGGGGAGCACTCGGCTGTCAGGCTACCCGCTCTCTTCCGATAGCGCACGAGTGGCTGGGAATACGGAAGGAATTTGTAACCACCGTGGGCAATTCGGAGCCACAGATCCAAATCTTCAGCGTAGCGAAGGTCTTGGTCAAATCCGCCCACCTGCAGCAGAACTTCTCTCCTCACGATGCAGCTGATGACAAATACCCAAGCTCTGCTGAATAGGATCGATTCAAAGGTAATCTCCTCTTGAGGGGGGAACAGATTCATCAGCGTTTGTCCCAGGGAATCGGTAAGGCCGAAGAGAACGGCGTCCGAGTAGACAACGTCAGTACCCGGGTTTTTCTCAAACAGGCCCACCAATACTTGAAGAAAAGTGGGTTCCCAGACGTCGTCAGAATCAAGCAGAGCGATCAGCTCTCCGCGCGAAGCCTGGATACCATTGTTGCGAGCTACGGAGAGCCCGCAGTGTTCGGTATGGACATACGTGATCTTGTCCCGCCAAGGTGCCAAGGCCTGTTCGAGTTCGGGCGTATCGGGAGATCCGTCGTTCACAACGACGACTTCGTAGTCCCTGTAAGTTTGGGAAAACACAGATTCCACGGCCTCGGCTACGAATCTGGCTGTGTTGTAGCAGGGAATGACGACGCTGACGCGAGGGCTGCGCGCATCGTCCCGCTTTACGGGATGGTTTTCAGCCACATGGTCAGCCGATTCCATCAAAATAGTTTATCCCACCAAATGATTTCCAGCTGGGAGAATGGAGGCTATACACTAAAATATTTGGATAACAGTTTGAGCGATTTTCCTTATAGCGAATCCAGTTTGGAAAATCTCTATTTGAACCCCACGTCGTCTCGGGAGTGCTCCCAATCTAGCCGAGCGCGCCTGCGGCTAACGCCCTAATGGGTTTCCTCTTGCTGTCCAAGTCGTTCCTTAGCATTTCATAGGCTGCCCTGCTGGCGGCTAGTTGAGAACTGGCGGCATCCAGCAATCGAGGGCGCACCTGTTCGGCAGAATTCCAAGCGGCGAGAATCGCCGACCTCAGGCGCTCCTGGACGTTGCCCTCGTCGAGAGTCAACACTTCGCATCCGGCCCCAAACTGGTTAGCTAGCCCGTACAGTTTAGCAGCGAAATATTTCGATTTCAGCCAGGCAACAACTGGAATGCCCTGTGCCAGCGCAAATACCGCACCGTGATAGCTGGTCGTAATGACAACCCGGCAGCGGCCAATTTCCTTAATCATGCCTTCGACCAGCGTCAGGTCGTGAGCCGGCTCGGAGACGGTCTCATAGCCTTCGAACAGATAACCGCACACTGCGGAATCGTCTTCCTCGGGATGGCGCGAGATCGGGATCTGAATCAACGGGGCTCCGACTTCCCTCGCAATCGCCTGCAGTGGTTTGCGTAACGTACTGAGCATTTCGATGGGAATCTCGGAATATCGGGCCATGCGCAGATTTACGCCAATTGCATTGCCCAGTCGGGTGGGACGATAAGAATACACCGTGTCGATGGAATCATCTCCAGTGACGACGACATGTTCGCGCGGAACATGTAGCTGATCTAGGAGACGCAGGCTGGTAATAGTCTCTCGAACGCAAATCAAGTTCACTCGGGGGAGGACCTTGGCAGCGCGAGTATGCAAGCACGCATCATCAATGGGCCCGACCCCTTGACCGAAAATGGCCGTCGGAATTCCGTGCCGCATGGCCATCTCCAACGTATTAAGAATCAGTGTTGCGTGCAGGCCGAAACTAGTAGTGATGTGGCCGGCTCCGCTGGCGACCACCAGATCGCAACTCTGCACGAGATCTAGAAAGCCTCGAACTTTGGACATGTTGGGTTCGTCACTACGAGGCGCAAGCAGTTTCTCGACCGCTGCCGGCCAATGTTGACGCCAGCTAACGTCGAGCTCGGATAGGGCCGGCATCGACAAACGTCGTCCAAGGCGAGTCAGGATCGCTGCCGTCGTGTAGTACGCTTGTCGCCCCGTCGAGGGCACCCGTTTAGCGGTCGGACAGTGGAGCTCGAGCAGCTCCTGGGCCTCATTGAACACGCAGATTTCGGCATCTGGCCAGAACTCACGAAATCGCCTGACGGTGACCTGCAGCATTGCAACATCGCCGAGATTCAGACAGTGGATCGAACTAGGATCGACAAGAATACGCATACGCGGATGATCCAATTCGAGAGCAGCCAGAAGGCCGGGCAAGGCGCGAACTAATCGATAGATATCATCCCACAATTACTGCCGGACGATGAGCACGGTGTCCTACCATTGAATTTCCTTGGAAAGGCAATTCGCAAAATTCGAGTGATAGGGAAGTTGCCGTTCAATCTTGATCCGCGTGACCGGCAGACTTGGGCAAGTGGCGAGATTCTCTTTCAGACTGACCGCGAACATCCCGAGAAACAGTGGATCCTCCATCCCGTGTACCAGGATCCTGCTGAGCTCTCATTCGTCAACGGAAACATCAATTTTCATGTGAAAGCGGCAACCCATGATGAGTGGGCTTATGTGTACATCGATCCCAGTCAATGCCCGTGGAGCGACTATTCTTGGCAAACCAAATTTCGTCGGATGACCACATTCCAGGAGTACGCCTTCAACTTTAGATACGTAGATTTCGATAATCGTTATCGTTACCGTTTCGAGGACGACTTGCTATTCTTCGATTCCAAGATTCGCGGCAGATGGTGGGCGCACGCAAGGATGCCGTTCCCCATGGCACTGGGTGCGTGGTATGACCTTCGTATCGATACGCGAGGAGACCGGCACCGCTGCTACGTGAACGGAATGCTGATGATGGACAACCGTGAGCCGTCGATCGGCAATGGCTCAATCTCGATTATCTTGTGGGAAATTGACAATGCGACGGACGCTGTCGCTGAGGTTGGTCCTTCCACTGTTCGCCGGCTTCTCTAGTGGATCATTACGCTGGAGCTGCGACAGCTCTCGGGAAAGAAGCACATGCAAAGAAACCTCTGGCGTCATCCGGTTCTCATCGGGAAGAAGGCAGTTGGGAGACTGCGGCGTCGATTCGCGAAAATTCCAGATACCGCGCTCATCGGTACCATAAACGGAAGCGTGCGCTTTGAACATCGATGGCTGAATTTTCTGCACGAAGATGATTTTCGCGCAATGCTTACTGAATCGTACGACATCATTCTGTGCGAATACCTGCGAAAGCATTTATCTCCGGGAGATATTGTTCTCGATGTCGGCGCCAATGTTGGCTATATTTCAGCGGTCGCCTCATCCTATGTGGGTACTTCGGGCGAGGTTCATGGATTCGAGCCGTTGCGCGAATGCTACGCTCGGTTAGAGAGGCTGCGTGAGTTAAACCCCCAGCTCCACCTCGTTTTCCGCAACGTCGCACTCGGAGAAGAAGAGGGGCTAATGCCAATCGCATTTAGTCTTCAGGGAGATTCAAGAAACGCAAGCTTGGTTCCGGGTAAGGAAGCCGCTGAACGTCGCGACGTGCTGGTCTGGCGGCTGGATGACTACATCTTTCGTAGCATTCCCACTCCGGAGCGCATCAGGATCATTAAGATCGATGTCGAAGGTTTTGAATTTGCGGTGCTGAGGGGCCTCAATCGGTTTCTGGCGGGAACGCCCAATCGGCCGCTGATAGTTTGCGAGATTAAGCCGTGGGAGGTCCCTAATCTTGGAGCCACCCTATCTGAGTTCGAACAGTTTATGAATAAATACGACTATCGGACCTACCTCATCACGAATGAAGACAATCCAGTTAGGCTGTCTGCGTTGACGGAAATGGAAGTGGTCGTTTTCAGCGCTGGCTGAACTGCCGAATTGCGAGCAACGTTCCTTCTTCAGTCGCAATTTCGCCGACCGCTAGGCTCTCATCTCAGCCGAGGAGAGTGGAGATTCTGTCAGCTACACCTCGATAGGTACATCACCTTTTCGGAGAGATTTCATGTTGCGGAAGAGCCTTGCAACTCGATCGCGATGAAAGACAAGGAGTGCTCCAACGTAAGTAGCCGCGCCGGCGATAACCGTTAACAAGAGATTCGGTAGCGGGCGCATGGTGGGGGAAAACACAAACCGACTTGCCAAAATGCATATCGCCATAATGGCTGTAGCACTCAGTGCCGGCATGATTGCGGACAGATAGTCTTTCAGCTGTATCTCCAATCGAGTGAACGTCTGGATGTAGAGTGGAATCAACATCACCGGATAGACCGTCATCCAGGCGGTGGCAATCCCGTTTATCCCCCAGTGGCTGCCGGCAAAGAAAGCGATGGGCATAACAACCGCCAATCGGGTCGTGAACCACATAACGAATCTGGCTTCTCCGATGGAGGTGAGCAGAGTAGAAAGCAGGGTTGCTACTGATCGTACCGCTACAAAGACGCTCAACAACCTGAGAGGCCCTATCGCATCCTTCCACTTAGGGCCCAGAAGAAGTAATACCAGGGAATCGGCCACCAGCGCGAGACCAATGCTTGCCGGAATGGTGACCAATGACAGCGCCTCCGTGAGTCGAAGCAAGTACCGCCGAAGTTCGGGCTTGTTGTTCTGAATCGCAGAGAAGAAAGCGGGAGTCACTCCCGTAAAGAGAGAAGAAATCTTATCTACCGGAACAGAGGCGATACCCCAGCCGATCGAGTAGGCACCAAGCTGCACAGGTCCTAGGACGCGCCCGGCGACCGCAAAATCAGCATTTGCATATACATATCCCGCGATCCCGGAAAACATCACCCGACGCGCATATCTGACCTCCTGACGCAAGCCTGCAAGGTGGGGTTTGGCGAATTCATGACGCATCCAGTACAGAGTCAACAATGAGTTGATGAGACTTCCCGTGATGCTTCCAAGCACAAGGCTCCAATAACGAAACTGCAACAATGCCAATGTGACGCAACAGAGGGCTTGGCAGAAAAAGCGCGTGGTCTCGATGGTTGAAAGCAATTTGAAGCGCAGCTCCTTTTGCAACAGAGCCTTGGGCACCACCTGAAACGCATCGATGGAGTAAGTGATACTCGCTACCAGAATTACGGCCCGTAAAGGTGGCGAAGAAAAAAAGCGAGCGAGAGGAGCGGCCAACGCGCATGTGAACGTAGTGAGAAACAGCCCCACAATTATGGAAACGGTGTTCAGTTCCGCGATTTGTCGCCGCTTGAGGTCACGGGCATAAACGACGGTATTTCCAATCCCGGCCTGGCTGACGACAGTGGCGAAAGTCAGATAAACACCCGCCATGCCTACTAATCCATAGTCATATGGTGTAAGGAGGCGGGCAACGACAATAGTCGAGAGCCAGCTGAATGCCTGGGTAAGCGATTTTGCCGCTGTATTCCAAGCCAGGGCGCGGGCCATGGACCGGTCGAGAGAATTTCCCGCTGTCATTTTGTCGTCCCCGGGCAGCTAGCTGCTTCCGCACGAAGTATCGGAGGAATGGCGTCCCGCAAATACCATAACGAGTTCAGGCCATCGACCGTGACTCGGCTTGAAAGGGCAGCGGCGGTTCACCCTTTGCTGGACGCAACCGGCTCTTGTTTCTGCCTCGAAACTTGGCTATTCGATCTGGAGCGAGTCTAGCATTTTCTTAAAGTCTCTGACGTAAGCCACTTCATCGAACTCAGCGAACACCCTGTCGTACCCGCGCTGACCTAGACTTGCTCGCAGTTCTTTGTCGTTTATCAGATGAACTATCTTCGCCGCAAGTTCTTCGATGTTTTCCGGCGAAAAAAGCAGTCCGTTTTCATTATCACGGATGTAGTGGGGTACACCTCCGACGTTTGAGGCTATGATCGGCCTGCCCGCGGCCATCGCTTCCAGGAGAACTCGCCCCATGCTTTCTGTCCGCGATGCCAGCACGTAGATGGTGCACGCAGAGATTACCTTAAGAGCCGCTTCGTGAGGGCGTGCAGCCAGAAATTCGATTCGCGGGTGACTCTCCGCAATTTCCTCCAAAACATTGCGATCGGGGAAGTAGCCCATGAGCTTGAGCTTAAAAACAGGATATTGTTTGGCAACCAGTCTGAAGGCTCGTATCAGGATGTCCACACCCTTCGTGTACCAGGGGTAACCAACGCAAAGGATGAACTGTTCTTTCTCTTCTTGTGCGGATGACACACATCGAACGGGAACAAAATCGTGAAAAACGGCTACCTTCTTCCTTTGCAGGCTGGGATATTCTTTCAACTGAAAGGGATAAAGTAGTTTCAAGCAGTCGGCTGCTCTTCCCACGAATACTAGGAGCACGTTTGCAAGTAAGCGCTTGGCACGTGCTAGCTTGCCAGGAGTTCGGACATCGTAGCGAAACGCATTTTCCGGCACGCCCGGTATTTCCACGATGAGCTTGGCCCCGGTCACCCATTTCAAAATTGTCCCTGCTAGGGCTGGGGTGTTTGTTCCGTAGGTAACGATCACGCCGAACTTCTTCTGACGGTGAAGACGAATGCCGGATGTTATGTACCACAAGAAGGACGCGGGTTTCCGAAAAGCTCGAGGGAACTTATAGAAAGGTAAAAAGTGGTAGCTGAACCTGCCAAGCGCGTAAACAGGGAAACTCCGCTTCAAATGTGGGTCGGCCTGGTTCGGCGAACGCCACCACACGGGAAGAAGCACTTCGCCTTCACAGATCTCTGAGAGGTAATAAAACTTATCTCGAGTGGGGTCGGAAGCCGGCGGTATAAGTCCCGGCAGGATATAAAGCAAACGGGTCATCGGCAGTCAGTGTACATCCGTTTTCCGCGCTCGCAACTTGTGACCTAGCCATCTCAATTCCGGTTGTTTGAGGGTACACAGACCTAGGGTTTGGCCTCAGAGAGCATTTGCCGAAATAGAGTTTCATAACGATCGGAGACCTTGTCGCTGGTGTAATTGTCCACTATGCGCTGGCGGGCTGCCTCTCCCAGACGTAAACGAAGTGAAATGTCCTTGAGGAGGCGGGCTATCGCCACGGATATTGCCTCCGGATCGCCTGCGGGAGTCAAGAATCCTTGCTTCCCCTCATCGATCAATTGACGATTCGCGTGAATATCACTGACAACGCAGGGAAGCCCTGCTGACATCGCTTCCGCCAGCGCACAGGGAAAACCCTCGCTGAATGACACCAGGGCAAAAACATCGGCGACGTTCAGCCAATTGCATACTTCCGTCGGATCAACTTGGCCCACAAACCTGACTTTGTCGTTCAGTTGAAGTTGAGTTGCTTGCATTGTAAGTTCGACCCGAAGCGGGCCATCTCCGACAATGAGTAACAATGCCTCCGGGACTTGCTGTGCGACGATAGCGAAAGCATTCATTAGTCCAGGTAACCCTTTTCCCGCGGCAAGTCGTCCGCAGTAGATCGTTGTAACTGCCGCTGGCGGAATACCAAGCTTTATGCGCAATTCTTTCTTTTTTGTTTCCTCAAACGGCGCGAAATGAGCCGTGTCGATCGGGTTGGGCATCCAATGGAGGTGGTTTGGGGCAAACCCCGCTGCTATAGCCTCCTCACGCATACCGTCATTCAGAATCATTACTCGATAGGCCCATTTCCGCAGCCACCGCAGTTCGAGACGCCCTGATAGTGACTTGGCCATTAACGGAACTACGCCGCTTCCTGCTATTTTCATGAGGATCGGCTTCCCCAGTAAGCGAGCCGTTGGTAGGCCTGCCGCTAGGTGGAGGCCCTGCATTAAGAAATAAACAAATTGGTAGTTCCGGCGCTCCCAGATAAGCATGCCGGAGACCCTGAGCGCAAAAACGATGTCTTTCAGAGTTCCTTTCCAGCGGGCAGCGTAGATCCGCACATTCACTCCTTCGGGGTCAATCCAATCCCGCAAGGGAGGCATCGGCTTACCACCCGCACACACGACAGTAGCGCGATAACCGCGGCGGATAAGGGCTGCGCAAATGCGTTGTGCTTCGAGCTCTGAGCCTCCAATTACGGGAGGATAGGAATGACAGACCAGAAGAAACGAAATGGGTGGGGCACCTTGAAAGTTGTTCATTACTCTACCGGATTACACGGACAGGGTTGGATCCTATCTGCGTATTCCTCCATTTCAGATCCGTGCCCGAAGCGGGAAAGGATCTTCCACCCACTTTCGAGTTTTTGCAGGAATGTTACGTGATTACTGAAGTCACTTTCCAGAGTGCGGCCCACGATCCACACGCCATTCAGTTTCAGGCTCTGGAATGCAGCATTTGAGCCCTGTCTCAATTGGGAATCAGAAAAGTAATCCTTATTGAGAATGTTCATGGTCCGCAGTACATGAACGGGGTTCGGCGTAATTTCAAAAATGGAGCGAGTCCGCAGTTGAAATCGCGGGTTGGTACTAATGAAAGTGAGTACTTCCGGATGAACACAGTTGATTCGGTTAATTTGGTATTCGTGTCCGCGGATGGACTCTATCCGACCATCATTTGGCAAAACATGACGCAAGCGTCGCCGCGCCAGAGCTGCAATTAGTCTGTTGATAGGGAAACGTATAGATTCCTCATGAGCAAGGCTCACAACAAATGGTGGCTTAATGTACTGAAGCGGTTGCCCGTCAGGTTCGAGAATATATCGTTCGCCGCTTGCCAGTGAAAGCTGAACTAGGTAAAGCAGCTTGTCGGAAGCTTCGAACCTCGAATTAGGAAAGGCCTGGAATACTTGCCGGGCCAATTCTACGGATGTCAATCCATGCGACACGGCGCGGTCTTCGACGAGAAGCTCAGCGTCTGATGGGGAGAGTTGTTGGAGTATCGGTATTGTGGCAGCGTCCACATCCAACAGGCGGTTTCGAAAGGTTGTGCGACAGGTACCGCCTGAGGTACGCAACGTAAAGCAAATGTCCTCGAACATCTGAATCTGTTGGCTTGTAGGGCTCTCCCCAAGATTCAAGAGAGTATACGCGACACGCGAACCTGAAAAACGACGACTCTGACCTGCCTTTACGAATTGGTTCCGAGTCCAGATGCCGAATCTTAACATCGAAAAAAAGCGTCAGGGGACAAAGCCAGTGCCGCAAATCTGTGCCTTGGCGCAACATTCGAGATCATACCATCAGATCTAGTTCTGCACCGATGAGGCTAAGAACAGCCCGCTCGACTCAACTGGGGACCTACCCGTGTTTCCCCTCAACCCCTAGCGTGCCGAATTCGGGTCCTTCGTCGGGCCGCTCTGCCGATGTGCTATCAACGTGGGGGCCAGTTTGAGTTCTTGAGACGATCCGCCATATAGCGATGACTAAGCCCGAAATTGCGAGGAACTGAAACCTATATCCGTTGGCAAGAAACAATGAGGCAGCCACGTAACCAGTTAGCCCTACTGTGATGCACGATGCCGCTGTAACGATTTCTTTGTTTTTCATGACTAGGGCCTTTTTTCGAATCTTCCGCAAGGTCCCAAAGGTTGAAACCATCGCAGCGAGAAAGAATATCAATGCGGGTATACCGCATTCACTGGAGATCTGGGTATATGTGTTGTGCGTGGCGTGCCAGTTTCCCCGGCGGTGTTCTGCAATTGCCTCGAGTCCCTCGTAGTTCTGGAACTGCCCAGGCCCAACACCAAAAAAAGGTCTTTTGAATGTCAACTCGATGCTCTTTTTTAACAGGTATTTTCGAGACTCGGCAGACTCGATGGCCACCGTACTGGTCTCCTGACCTTCCGAGAACGATTTCAGACGACTCCAAGTGGGGCCCGGCAGCAATGAAACTACAAAGACAAATATTACTGATGCCGCGATCCCGATTGCGACCTTTTGACGAGTAGGGCTGAACACCAAAAGAAATCCGAGGGTAACGACAAAGGCCACCAAGCCACCCCTTGAGCCGGTTCGGAGAATGAGGAACATTCCGTAAATCATGGCCGCAATCAGGACCAATCGGAGGGCCAGGTGAGTGCGTTTCCTGAGAATGACGAACAGTAGAAAAGGCAAGACGAGTAGTAAATGCGCTGCCAGATCGTTCGGATCCGAGATCATTCCTTTGGATTGTAAGAAGAGTCGATCACTATCGAGGGTTGGAACCATCAGGAGACGGGTTGTGGCTAGATTGAAGAGAGCGGCCAGCGCGATGACGTACATCAGGTATCTGCACTCACCCCAGCTAGCGGCCAGTCCGGCAGTGACCAGCAACATAATGAAGTCTGTTCGCAAATAAGTTTCAACCAGCAGAAAGGAGCCGCCTCTCCATGAGCTAAATGGAACCGCTAGCACCATGCACACGAGAAAGCCGAGCCATAGCTTCCCCGGCGTGTAACGAAGAGTGCGCTTCAGACCGCCAAAGGCGACCACACCTATCAATGCGAGAGGTCCAAAAATGTATAGGACGTAGGTGTTTCTGCCGGTGAAATAAGTAAACGTCTCGGGCAGGTAACTGAAACGCAAAAAGACGAGGACGAGGGCACAAATAAAGGCATAGCGTCGCATAGATCTTTTAGGTACTCATTCGCGAGGATTAGAGAACCATTGTCCCCCAATAGGTGCAAGTACTCGGCCCAAGCGAGTTTCTTGCTTCATGTCATTGTTACTTCACACGCACCTGGAGGCGCTTAGCAGCTGAGCATGAATCTGATAGAGCTTCTCACCTACAAGCGTCCAATCGCAGCGATTGGCGACAAATTCCCGGGCGGCCGAGACCAACCGGGAGCGGATCTGCGGATCAGCTATTTGATCAATGGCTGCAACCATCTCGGCACGATTCTCGGCCAGCAACAAATGGAGACTGGGGGTTGCCCCAATGCCCTCAGCTCCCAACCGAGTAGAGACAACGGGCACTCCAGCAGCCATGGCTTCCAGGATCTTCAGCCGAGTGCCGCCTCCGACTCGCAGGGGTGCTATCACGACCACTGCCGAAGTATAGAAACGTCGCACATCGTCAACGGTCCCGGTCACTCGAATCCGCTGTGACGCTAATGCACGAACTGCAGCGGAAGGACGCCTGCCGACAATGATGAATTCTAATTCGGGATGTCTGGCAGCAATCTCAGGCCAGATTTCGTGAGCAAACCAGGTTACCCCATCGATGTTCGCATGGTAGTCCATCGCGCCGACGAACAAGATACTCGGTTTAAGGGTGCGTGACTTGGCATTTTCTTGCATGTCTGAGATGAGAGACGCTGAGAAGAAATTTGTGTCAACGCCGTTCGGTATCACATTCACACGAGCTGAAGGACACCAGCCGAGCAGTTTCTGCTGTTCGCGATCACTAACAACAGTGTGTGTCTCGCCGCCCCCAAGCAGCATCATCTCTGAGCGCTGCAGTAATATCGCGGTCCTTCGCGCAATTACTCTTTTCGGCCAGAACGTGGCATTTTTCGAATAGCGCCACATCAGTTCGGATTCGATGTTGTGCCAGTCGACAACAATAGACGGGCGGCTGGCCGCAGCCTTAATCACATCCAGATATCCGCTCAGATGGATACCTTCGATTTGCACCGTATCGAACCGCCCCCGCGCAAGTAGGGTGGCGAGTTGATTGGCCGATTTGGTGTCAAAATAATTCAAAACCGCGAAGGGACTAGGTCCTGCCATTCCGCGGAGAATCTTCCCCGGTGTGTAGCTGGGCCTCTTTTTCAGGCTGACGACCTCATCAAAAATGCAATCATTGGGCGGGCTGCTGGGTTCTTCACCCGGATGGTACATCTCCACGAATGTCACGGAAGCGCGTTTGGCTAGCTCTCGGGCGAGGTGATAATCCCTCAGTCGATTTCCGGAAGTGAGGGGCCACATTTGATGGGCAGCGAAATACAGGAGTCTCATCTTGTTGCGGGGCGGTCGGAAAGTATTCACGTGCCAATTCTGTTGCCACTATAGGGTGTGCCACCCTTGGACCTGATTCAATATAACTGAACCGAACTAGGAGTATGCAAGATCTCGAGAACCCTCAGGTATGCCAACCTGCGAATCAGCCCGTGCCGATCAACAGATCGATCAGATTCCTGCCTGATCAGCGGCCTTTCTGCGCGCTTCCAGTGAAGCTATTTTATCGAGACCGGGAAAATGCCAACGAGCCAAATTAAGATCGCCGCCTTGGTGGAGGGGCGTTTTCTGACCGGCCCGGCAAAGAACATTTTGAGCTTTGCTGATGATTGTCGAGACCGAGTGGATCTGACCATTGTCACGTTCCTTAGAACTTCAGGAAGGTACGCAAGTGAAGTACCGAATAATCAGCTCGTGTCGGTAGCTCACAGTTTGAAAATCCCCATCGAGATCGTACAAGAGAGTGGCCCTTTTGACCTGAAGGTTTTGAGCGCACTGCGTGAAATCTTTGAGCGTCATGGGGCGGACATTGTTGAAACGCACGGGATCAAATCTCATTTTCTTGTTTCCCTCATGAGAGGAAAGAAGTTTAGATGGATAGCGTTTCACCATGGGTACACCATGGAAGATCTCAAGGCTAAGTTTTACCAGCACTTCGATAGATGGTCCCTGAGGTTGTGCGATTCTGTCGTTACGGTCTGTTCGGAGTTTGCAACCACGTTGGAGAGTCGAGGAGTTCGCCCAGATCGCATTTCCGTAGTGCAGAATTCGGTGAATACTGATGTTCATCGGTCCCATGAGAAATTATCGGAAAAGGCGCGAGTCAAATGGAACATATTGCCTGGCGAGCGAGTTGTCATTTCTGCTGGCAGATTATCACCCGAAAAGGGGCATACCTATTTGATCGACGCTATCTCGGCGATTGTATCGAAGTCGCCTGAGTTGAAGCTTAAGCTACTGATCGCGGGCGGCGGGCCCTGTGAAAAAACTCTGAAAGAGCAAGTGAGCAGAAGAGGCCTAAATCAATACGTGAAGTTTGTTGGCCAATGTTCGGAGCTGGACGAGCTGTTCTCCATTGGCGACCTTTTTGTGCTGCCGTCCATCTCGGAAGGCTCTCCCAACGTTTTGCTCGAGAGTATGGCTGCTCGTGTTCCGATCGTGGCGACGAAGGTGGGTGGCGTGCCAGAACTTGTTAGAAACGGTGAGTCTGCAATTCTAGTTCCTCCTGCCGATAGTGAATCACTCAAGACTGCAATACTTGAACTAGTTTTACATCGTTCACGGGCGATTCAGCTAGCCAATGTGGCGTTCGAGAACGCACGCTTGTTTTTTAACGCGGCGAGGCGCGATCAGCGCCTCTTGAGTATCTACAACTGCGTGATGCATGAGAGATTGAGTTAGAACAAACTTATATTGAAGAAGGCGCATCGCGAGCAAACCCCACGCAGGCGGTAGGCCGTGGACCTCTCATTCACTCGCAAGGTATTCAGATGACAGTCAGGCGAATCCTTAAGAGGACAGCACAGGGCCTGTCACTCGTTCTTGTTCTTCCCAGCGCTATTTTATGCGCTTTCGGCCGCATTCAAGTCTTCTACGTCTTTTTCGCTCAATGGTTTGCCCTCTTCCCAGGTATCGTCGGTACGTTTGTGCGAGCTGCGTTTTACAAATATACGCTTCGAGAGTGTTCGATCGACACGGCGATTTCGTTCGGCACGGTTTTCTCTAGTCACGATGCTTGTGTTGGAGCAAACGTTTCAATTGGGAGTTTCTGTGTGATCGGGCGCGCTCGAATAGGTAGGGGGACGCAAATCTCTTCGCATGTACAGATCCCGAGTGGCCGATATCAGCACTTCCGTGACGAGAGCGGGCGATTTCTCGATTCCGCGAGCGGAGAGGTCGCAATCGGTTCCGATTGTTGGATTGGGGCTTCCGCGGTCATCATGGCAAATGTGGGGGATCAATCCACCATAGGTGCCGGGAGTGTCGTAGTGAAAGACATACCGGACCATGTGGTTGCAGTTGGGGTGCCGGCAAAACCGATCAAGAACTCAATGGATTTCCAAGACCCGTGCCTCCGCAGGTGATATCGGTGCCTCACCCAGAATGCACGCACTCACGAATGGTGGGGACCAGCGACTAGCAGCACAAGCCAAAGCTCGGCGAGGCTGATCGAAAGTTGCATGGGGACCTCTGTCCAATGACACGATCCACTGGTATGCTCTGGCCCACCGTGAGCACCGCGCAAGTTCAAGCGCTAGACACTTTGCGGGGAGGTCGCGGCCGGATCGTCTGGTCTGCGATTCTCTTGAGCCTTGTCGTCCTGCTGTACGGCTCTGTTCTGAAGGGTATGGTCTTGCAGTGGTTGCACGACCCGGACTATGGTCACGGTTTCTTCGTTCCACTATTTTCCGTTTTCATACTGTGGCAAGAGCGGGAACGATGGCAGACAATTAGGAGTAAACCCACTAATCTCGGTTTTGTCGTGATGCTTGGGGCCGTAGGTCTACTTGTTGTCGGCTCCTTGGGTGCTGAGCTATTTACCAGCCGGTTTTCCCTCCTGCCGATGCTCGCAGGGATGATTCTCTTCCTCTTAGGCTGGAGTGTGCTCCGCGCCGTCTCTTTCCCACTAGGCTTTCTCGTTTTGATGATTCCCATCCCTGTAATCATCTATAACCAGATCACGTTTCCCCTCCAATTGCTTGCATCTCGTTTGGCGTCTTCTTTGTTGGAATTAGCTGGGGTGCCGGTGTTGCGAGACGGCAATATTCTGATGCTCTCCAATTACTCATTGGAAGTCGTGGAAGCGTGCAGTGGCATCAGGTCGCTCATGAGCCTGACTGCTCTAGCAATTGCTTACGGCTACCTCTCAGAACCACGGCGGTGGGTCCGGTATGTGCTTGCCGTCTTGATGGTTCCCATCGCAATCGCCGCCAATGCTATTCGTATAACGGGCGCCGGTGTGTTGGCACACCGTTTTGGACCCACAGCTGCCGAGGGTTTCTTGCACGGATTCTCTGGTTGGGTAATTTTTCTGGCGGCGCTTTTGTTAATGTTCGCCAGTCACCGGATTCTGAAACCCACGGAGAAGATGCAGAAAGAAGAAGCCCATGCTTGACGCCCTCGGTTCGGTTCGTTTGTGGATCACCGCCGGTTTCCTGCTCGGATCCACTGCGCTCATACACAGCCTGCACCATGGAGAGTTGGTTGTTCCTCGCCGACCGCTGAGCGAGCTTCCTTATTCTCTCGGACCCTGGACAGGGGAGGAGCGCCCGCTACAGGCGCGAATCCTGCAAGCAGTGAGCGTGAGCGACTATACAAATCGAGTCTATGTCGGTCAGACGGCTCCTCCCATTCAGCTCTATATCGGGTACTACGCTAGCCAAAGAACCGGAGATTCGATTCATTCGCCGAAGAACTGCCTGCCGGGGGCCGGTTGGGTTCCAATTCGTTCCGGATATGCCACGATTTCCATTCCGGAAGCGCACGAAATTGTCGTTAACGAATATGTGATTCAGCAAGACTTGAATAAACGAATGGTTTTTTACTGGTACCAGAGTCGCGGACGAGTCGTTGCCAGCGAATACGAGGCCAAATTTTGGATGGTGGCAGACGCCATCTCTCGCAACCGCACAGATGCCGCCTTAGTCCGGATCATCACTCCAATGAACGATAGTGAAGCGAGCGCGCGTGCCCGGCTGGTACGGTTTACCCAGCTTCTTTTTCGAAACTTAGACGGCATACTGCCCAATTGAAGTTCAGGGATGTTATAGGTGACGAATGATGAACGCCTCTATCAAACGAACGACGATCGCCTCCGGCCTGGTTTTATTACTTCTGCTTCTCGGTTCGTGTGCCAAAGACCCAGAGAGAGCAAAGGCAAAATATCTTGCCTCGGGTCAGAGCTACATGAAAAAGAGACAGTATGGCGACGCAGCGGTAGAATTCCGGAACGCTCTCCGGATCGATCCACGCTTTGTTGACGCCTACTACCAACTGGCCCAGGCCGACTTGGCCCAACACAATTGGAGAGCGGCATATGCGTCTCTTGAGAAAGCAACCGAGCTCGATCCAAACCGTTTGGACGTGCGGTTGGATCGGGGACGGCTCTACCTTGCCGCAAGAGACTTCACCAACGCCGAAGTAGAAGCGAGCGCGATTCTTAAACATGAACCGAACAACGTCGCTGCTCGCCAACTCCGCGGCGCTGCATTGGTCGGGCAGCAGAAGTCGGACGAAGCACTCGTAGAGTTCTCAAAGATGACCGAGTTGCGCCCGAACGACGCGAGTGCATATGTGAATTTGGCCTTGGTCGAAATCAGTCTGCGCCATTTCGCGGAGGCGGAACGGAACCTGAAGCAAGCCGTTGTCGCCGATCCAAGGTCCTTACAAGCGTGGATGGATCTCGCCAATCTTTACCGGCTGCAGACGCGGCAACCAGAGGCCGAGCAGGTCTTACAGGAAGCGGTTGCTAAGAACCCCGATGGGGCCTCGCTCTATCTCGAGTGGGCATCGACGGTGGCGAGCCAAGGCAGGAAAGAGGATGCGGACGTCGTTCTTGAGAAGCTCCGGAGGCAAGTTCCCAATTCGGCGGATGTTGCACAAGGCATCGGTGACTTCTATTTCCAAATGAAGGAAACGGATCGAGCCCTCGTTGAGTATCGAAGGGGTCTCATGCTTACGCCAAAGAACTTAGAGCTCCAGAAGCGGATGCAGGACCTTTACCTCACAACCAGGCAGACGCAACTGGCGGCTGATTTGGATCGAGAGGTTATGAAGGACGCACCAAAAGATACCGTCGTCCTTGTCAACCATGGGCGGTTGCTTATGGCTCAAGGCAACCCCCAGAGCGCAGTCGTCTTTCTACAAAAGGTTGTCGCGGATGCGGCAGAGTCAGCGCAAGCTCACTATTATTTGGCGATGGCCCATTGGCAAAATGGCGACACTGGACAGGCCCGCACTGCACTGATGGAGGCTCTAAAGATTTCTCCCGACATGCCGCTTGCGCTAGAATCGTTGGTTCGGCTCAGCCTCGATCAGGGAAATGCAGGCGAAGCTCAGAACTATGCGAGGGAACTACGGCGACAGTTTCCGTTTGAGCCAGAGTATCGTCTACTCCTAGCGGAGACGCTAACTCGGCAAGGCCAGCTCGCACCTGCAGAGCAAGAAATCCTCACTGCTAAACAGTTGGCTCCAAACGATCCAGAGGTGAGGCTGTCTCTGGCGCAGGTGTACTCCGCGCAGAAGAAATGGACGGAAGCCCAGAAGGAATTTGAAGCATCTGTTCAGCTCGATCCTCGCAACACCACGGTACTCGGGCAATTCGCAGAATTTCTGGTTGCTCGGGGGCAGGATGCAGCCGCTTTGGCGCTTGTCCGGCAATATGTCGCCGCAAATCCAAGCGACGCCAACGGTCATCAGATTCTGGGTGCACTGTATTTCGGCGCAAAGAACTACGGTGACTCACAAACGGAGCTCGAACGCTCGATCCAACTCGATCCGAATAACATGCAGACTTATCTCAGGCTGGGCAAACTCTTCGAAGCCATCGACAGGAACGACATGGCCATCGCACAGTATCAGAAGGCGCTCGATTTGCATCCAAAACAAGCCCTTTTGGCTACCTTGGTGGGAAACTTATATCTCAAAAAGGGAGAGTTAGGAACGGCACGCAAGTATTATGACCAAGCCCTCGCGGCGGATCCGAATTTCCCGGTTGCAAACGCAAACATGGCTTGGGTTGACGCCCAAGAAGGCAAAAATCTTGATATTGCCTTGGGTATGGCGCAAAAAGCCAAATCTCTGATGCCAGAAGTGCCTTCTATTACGGATACCTTGGGTTGGGTGATGTACAAGCGGGGCAATTATGACAGTGCTATTCCTCTGTTGCGCGAGTGCGTTCAGAAATCTCCCGATTCTGCGAATTTCCACTTTCATCTGGGAATGACTCTTTTAGCGGCCGGACAAAGAGCCAAAGGAAAAGAACAACTCGAGGCGGCTTTGCGAATGAACCTGGGCGCGCCCGATGCCCAAGAGGCTCGTCAAGCGCTCGAGTTGGCAAATTGACTGCGGAAGTATTTGTTTAGGTTATTCTGAAGAATCAGAGCGTAGCTGGCGTGCCGATTAGCCGGATCGGATCAGTGAGAGCGAATATCGATCAGGGAGCCTTCCTCTGCCCGAGGTCGCGCTATCGCTCGTGGTCGCCCTAACGTACACCTCACGCACCGCCCCATATGAGAACTTTAGTCCAAATGGGTTAGTTCTTATTGGTTACTTCATTTCGTCAGGTCCATCTGGAGAATTGCAACAACTCCCGCATATCGCAACAATCTCTTCGGTTTTCATTGCGGCGCCCGCCCACGCAATAGCTTTCAAGTAATAAAGACGTCGGCAGCCGGATTTGGATATCCGGAGTGCGCTATGAGGATGCGAAGACTAGTCGTGCCTGTCGTATTTGTGGGGTTCTGTCTAGCGCTCAGGTGCGTGAGTGTTCAAGCGCAGACGACGTTCACATTGAGCATGGACGGTTGCAGGCTAGGCTGTGGAGGAACGGTCTCATATGCGACTGTGACTTTAACGCAGGAGGGTTCGAATGTTCTCGTGACCGAGACGCTGAGCCCAACCTACACAAACGGGTTTGTCGCAAACCGGGCTGGCCGTTCCCTTGAGTTCAATATCGCGGGCGACCCAATTATCACGATTCTTGCCAATCCCGGCTTGGCGTCTGGTTTCACGATTGGAACCGGTACGTCTCCCGGAGTGTTCAGGGTTGGACCAGCGCCCGCCCATGCTTCGAGTTTCGGCAGGTTCGATTATTCAGTCTCATGCATGGTGCCTTCCGGTTGTGGCCGTGGCAACAGTCACCCGAATTTGGGTCCGCTCTCATTTATCGTTGAAGGCGTCACCATCTCTGACTTCACCGCTAACGGCAGTGGATTTTTCTTCGCATCGGATCTTCAAGGGGTCAACGGCCATGCCGGCTACGTTGCCGACAACGCTGTGGGCTTAGCGGTAGTGACGCCCGAACCCACTTCGATGCTGCTTTTCGGCTCCGGCCTCTTGGCGCTCGGAGCTATTCTTCGTCGACGCAAGAGAGCAGCCATAAGTTCTTGAGTAGTCCAAGGTGGATGTGCCCTTGGCTCAAATTCGGGTGAAGAGGTCGGCTACACATTGGAGCTTAGGGATAAAAAACGAAAGTGAATCTCGGGTCTTCGGGGTTAGTTGCATCGCGGTATTGATAAGCCGGAGAAGAGTCTAATCGCGAGGTGGGGACAGTATGGGGAAGGAAGGGACCACATGATTAAGAACTACGCTGAGGGTACTCACAACCATTGTTTGGCTGCAGAGTTGTTGGGCAGGTCCATGTCGATTTGCATTGCGGCGTTGATATGGCTTCTGTTATCGGCTCCGGGAGCGCAGGCGCAGACGAATGTCGATTTCGAATGTTCGTTAAGCCCGACGACACACTGCACCGGGAACGTCGTGCCGTCAGGATCGAACTTCAGCTCCACCGGTATAAGCGTCTTCAACGACAGCGGGCCGTACACCACCAGTCTAGCTAATCATTTTGTTCTAGCCTTCAATACTCTTACCGGGACAATCAGCCTGGATGGAACGGGCACTTTTGCCGGGCAGAACCTGGTTGGCCACATTGTGTCATTTAATTCGGCGACCGGCGGGACCACCACGACCGTGAATTTCGTTGTCGACTGGCCTACTCTTCCAGCCGCTGTGCAAGCTCAGTTAGGCACTGCGACCGGAAGGGACTCCGGTTTTGTAATTGCACTGACCAGCACCGGGGCGACGCAGAGCGTCGATGTGCTGATCACACCGACCCCTGAGCCGCCGAGTGTCTTCCTTTTCGTGGGCGGGATGGCTTTGGTGGCGATAAAGTTTCTGCGTCTGCGTTAAGTGGAGAGGATCAATCCTCTCTCCGGGACCCTGACCTGGCAAGCGATGTGGTATTTGGAGGCGGATCGCTGCATTTCTAACAGCGGCTGTTGCCGTGGCGATCAGCCCGGCAGTAGCGCTTTCCGAGTACGCGGCTCACTTTTATCGGGAGCGCCACCGTCCTTTGGGGACGCGCGATCAAGAAATGGTCTTTTCTCTAAGGGTTGTTGACCCGTGAATTGTCGCACCCCCACTTTAGGAACTTGGGTTTTTACCCTTGCTCTGTCGATTGGCGCGGTGACTACCTCCGCACAGGACCAGCCACCTTGGCCCGATGATCCCCCTAAACCAGCCGGATCTTCATTTCCCGTGGTAGGGCCGCCAGACGGTGAACTGCCGCCCGACTATACTCCCCTCACGGGCATGCAAAACGTTAGGCTGGGGTTTCCCGAAGGTCGCCATAGTTATTGGGTTCCTGGTCTTCAGTTTAGCTCCAACGTGTTCTCCAATTCCCACGAGCAGCCTGGAAATTCCAATTGGACTGCTGATAATTACTTCATTGGAAACCTTAGTTTAGTCAAAGTCCGGCGACTCTCGATGTTAGCGATCAATTATTCGGGCGGAGGCTATCTTTCGACTGATTCTCGGTGGGGAAGTGGGTATTACCAGCAACTAGCCCTGGCCCAGAATATTCAAACGAAACGCTGGCTCATACAGATCCTCGATCAATTCTCTGCCAACCCGCAAAGCTCTTTTGGCTTCGGCGGTGTTACGAATCTTGGCGTTCCCGGTGTTGGAGGCTCGCTTGGTACAGTCATATCGGGTCTTGGTGGCAACTATTTCCCGAATGTTGGCGTTTACGGTGTCGGAGCATACCGCTACAACCTAGTTGGTCTGCAGGCTACTTATGCGCTCTCCCACCGCGGGTCTGTGACTTTTGCCGGTTCGTACAGTTTTTTGGACTTCCAGGAAGCGGGCAACATCGATTCTCGTACGACAGTCGGAAGCGTCGGCTACAATTATGCGCTGAGCCGTAACGACACAATCGGTTTGGTCTACCGTTTTAGCTCGTACCAATTCCCCGGTGACCCCCAAGCCTATGGTTCTCAGGTGATGAGCTTCGCGTATGGGCGGAAGATTACCAGTCGCCTCGGGTTCCGGCTCTTCATCGGGCCTGAAATCACGAATTACCGCATTCCTGTAGGCTCCTCTTCTCAAAACGTCGGTTTTTCGGCCACTGCGAACACGACTTACGCTTTTCGTCATGGAATACTCACGCTCGCATACATCCACGGCCTAAACGCCAATAGCGGGGTGTTAGTTGGCTCGAACCTAGATGAGGTTGAAGCTACTATTTCCCGCAGGTTGACACCCGTATGGACCGGAAGCGTTCATTCTGGATATTCACGCAACAGCCCGGTGGCGGGGACCACGGTAGGCCACCCGGTCTACGACAATTGGTACGTAGGGGCTGGAGTGAATCGGCCGATTGGCGGGGATTTCAACTTCGGCCTGTCTTATACCGCAATGAACAGCTCTTACCTGCCCGCCTGCATTGGCGCGGTCTGCAACAATTCAAGCACCTACAGCACGATTACGGCAAATTTCCAGTGGCACCCACGTCCCTCTCTTTTAGAATAAGCGGTTGGAACGAAATCTGCCGCTAGATTCAGAGCAGGATCAGCAATGACAGCCGTCCGCTGACTGACAGATGGGAAAACAAAGGCCAGTGCCTGCGTAAATTCTGAGATTCAATTTAACCCGAAGCCCGAAGCCCGAAGCCCGAAGCGCGAGACTCGCGCCTCGGGCTTTTATGTTTTTTGCATTCCGGTTGTCGAATACGTCGTCGAAAAGAGAAAGCTAGAGACCATCAACGATGCCAGGCGGTTCTGACACTACTCGAGGAGGTCGCTAGGACTGGTAGTGGAGTCATCCGTGAATGACGCGAGCTGACTGATACCTAGGTTGCCGGCAGGCGCATTCGGAAGCATGCGTATACCATTAAAGAGTCGGCCTACCCAGTTGCACAAAAAACGCGCTGTCCGCTCCTCTGAGCTAGCACAGCCGTAATTTCATAAGCCGCCGTTTGGGAGCGGCTGCTTATGAAGATCAAAGATAGGGAGCAAAACAAACAGTCATTAACACTCGGCTTTGCGGACCTCGACGTGTCAAAAGCAGCGGTCCTCGCCAGTTTGCGTTCGGCCGGCTCGCGACGTTGCTATGAGCATGCCATCGAGTTCATTAGGTTGTATTGTTCGGAGCCTCGTCTGGGATTCAACAAGGTTGCGGTGACACGTTATCGCTTGCATCTTGAGTCACGTAGGTTGGCTCCGGAAACAATCAATCTCAGACTCGCCGCCATCCGTCGGCTGGCATATGAAGCCGCTGATTCCGGAATGCTAAGCCCAGAGCAAGCGGCTGGGATCCGGCGGGTCAAAGGCGCGAAGAAGCTCGGCGTCCGTGTTGGAAATTGGCTTCCCGCGGATGAGGCCCGGGCATTGTGGGAATTACCCGATGCCAAAACTTTGAAGGGGAAGCGGGACCGGGCCATCTTGTCACTGCTGTTGGCTTGTGGACTTCGCCGTGGTGAGGTTGCCGACTCGGAATTGGGCGATATTCAGCGTCGTGAGGACCACTGGGCCATAGTTGATCTGACGGGAAAAGGTGGACACGTTCGGACCGTGCCTTTTCCTGATTGGGTCACGCGAACGATTGATGAGTGGGTCACCGCAGCGGGCATAAGAGGTGGCAAGTTATTTCGATGTGTTTGTCGAGCTGGCAAGGCCTGGGGCGATGTCATGACTGACCGAGTGATCTGGCACATCGTTAAGAATTATGCCACAAAACTCGGCTTACCTCAGTTGGCGCCACATGATCTCCGCCGTTCTTGTGCGCGTCTATGCCATGTTGCCGGAGGCGAACTGGAACAGATCCAATTTTTGCTTGGGCACGTTTCTGTGCAAACGACTGAGAAGTATCTCGGCTGCAAGCAGCGAATCCGAAACGCAGTCAACGATCGCATCGGCATCGAGCCGTGATCAAGTAAACTAATTGCAGCACAAGAACGGAAAGCTAACATCCTCGGCCAAGTGGCCACGGCGACACTCAATTTCTGAGACCGTTGCGATTCGCAAATGCTCGCGACCATCCTGTGGTACAGTTCTGCAATTACAGGGTGAATATGTGGACGTCTCAGGGCACCTCTAATGAACAAAGCGATTGAGATTCGCTGCTACGACTACGTCAACCATTCGTATGCGACCGTGCGCGATACGCTAACGCGAGACGCACTCGATGTCTTCCGGGCAGCGACGAAAGCGGCCGCTTCTCGAGCTCAAACGGTCGCCGCCGAGCTGCACGTGGACTTGGGCGGTATCGGCGTCAAGGCAGATATCAAGATTTCTGTTAAAGGCATCGAAGAAAAAATTGGAGATCTCACGTCGGGCCCGGCCACCCGGTTGTTGCTCGAATGGGAAGCGGTGACGGCTCCCGCCTTGTTCCCATTCATGAAGGCTGAGCTTTCGATCTATCCGCTGACCAGCACCGAAACCCAATTGGATTTTGGTGGACTTTACGAACCACCCCTTGGTTCCTTGGGGAGGGCCATCAATGCGGTTGCTGGGCATCGCATCGCAGAGGCGTCTGTCCATCGCTTCATCGATGAGGTGGCTGCATATCTCCGCGAAACGCTCTCCGCTACTCGCCAGTGATTGGTTGAAACTCCGGATCCGGCATGGGGCGAATCTCCGGATTCTGCATGAGCACGCGCGCACAGGCGTTCCAACGCAAGATAGCATCGTCGTTTCCGGGGGGCCGGAGTGTCGCAGCTTGCTCGTAGGATTCCATGGCTCGGCGCAGAGCATGATAACTGTTGGCGTGGCTGAGATGCGCTCGTTGACGAATGTGCGCATGCCCTTGCCGCTCCCAGATGAGACCCGCATAGTAGGCACGCTCGTATGCACCTTCGATCCGAAGCAATACCTCTTCTGCCGACTTCATTGTGGCGCCGTAGCCGAACTGATCGGTTCGCGCCAGAAGAAGCGAGATGAGCGCTTGCTGATGGGATGGTGAGACCGCAAGAATGTCCAGACAAATGCTCTCGGCAAGGCTCGGTTCGTTCAACAGCCGGTAACGTTCAATTCTCTCGAGGGCTTTCGGGACACTTTCCAGCGAGATGGATTTCAGATCGAAATGCATACAAACCTCCTAGCGGCGAGAAGCACGGAACACACGAAAGATCTTCGTCAACGGATCGAAGAAGCGATCCACCACACGCTCCTTTAGCGGAATAATGGCGTTGTCGGTGATGGTGATGTTTTCAGGGCACACCTTGGTGCAACATTTCGTAATGTTGCAGAGCCCAATCCCATATTGCCGTCGAAGGGCCGGGACACGGTCTTCCGTGTCCAAAGGGTTCATTTCTAAGGCTGCGATATAGACCAGAAATCGCGGACCGACAAACTGGTCGTGCATATGGTGCTCGCGTAGTACATGGCAAACGTCCTGGCAAAGGTAGCACTCAATGCATTTGCGGAATTCCTGAACGCGATCAGCGTCTTGCTGGGCCATCTGCCAGGTTCCGTCCGGCGCGTCGGGAGGACGCGGCTTGAATTTGGCGATGTTCTTTTTCACACTGTAATTCCACGACACATCCGTCACCAGATCCTTCACGTGAGGGAAGGCTTTCATCGGCTCGATGGTCACGGGCTCTTCTAGAGGCAGCGTGTTCAGGCGCGTCATGCACATGAGCTTAGGCATGCCGTTGATTTCGGCAGAGCATGAGCCGCATTTGCCGGCCTTACAGTTCCAGCGTACCGCAAGATTGTTGGCCTGTTCGGCCTGAATGCGGTGAACGGCGTCGAGCACCACCATTCCGGACGACACCTCGGTGCTATAGTCCTGAAACTTTCCAACGCCTTTTTCGCCGCGCCAAATTCGGAACGTGGCCATGGGCATTACTTCATCTCCTCTATAATCTGTTTCAGTTCTGCCGACATCTCTGGAATCGGCTCGCGTAGGACCTGCATCTCGCCACCCGGTCCTTTGCGGATAACGATGTTGAACGAGCCAAATTTCCCGTCCTTAGTAGGAAAGTCATCTCGGAAATGCGCACCCCGGCTTTCTTTCCTCTCGAGAGCTGCCCGAGTCACCATTTCAGACACGATCAGCAGGTTGTTCAGGTCAACGGCAGTGTGCCAACCGGGATTGTATTCGCGATGGCCCTGGACTCCGACGCGCGCTGCACGCGCCTTGAACTCCTGAATGTGTTCGAGGGCTTGCAGCATCTCTTTCTCTTGACGAACGATGCCAACCAGGTCTTGCATCATGTCTTGCAAGGCATATTGCACTGCGTAAGGCCCCTCGGCGCTGTCACGTTCGAAGGGCGCCAGGGATTGTCTTTCCGCGGCAGCAACTTCCTCGGAATTGATATCACCTGGCGAGTGTTCCTTAGCGTAGGATGCCGCGTATTGACCAGCACGTTTCCCAAAGACCAATAGATCCGAAAGGGAATTCCCTCCGAGTCTGTTTGCACCATGGAGTCCAGCGCCGCATTCTCCCGCGGCAAACAGTCCGGGAACGTCAGACATTTGCGAATCTGGATCAACGCGGACACCACCCATCATGTAGTGCGTCGTTGGTCCGACTTCCATTGCTTCTACCGTGATGTCAATGTCCGCGAGTTGTTTGAACTGGTGATACATGCTTGGGAGTTTCTTTTTGATGTGCTCGGCGGCGTTCGGAATGCGGTCCTTAATCCAGGCGATATCCAGAAACACGCCACCATGAGGGCTCCCGCGGCCTTCGCGCACTTCTCGACGAATGCAGCGAGCCACATGATCGCGTGTAAGGAGTTCCGGCGGCCGGCGCGCGTTCTTGTCTCCCTGGGTGTACCGCCATCCTTCTTCTTCCGTGTTAGAAGTCTGACTGGCGTATGCGGGAGGAATGTCGTCAAACATGAAACGGCGGCCATCCTTGTTCCGCAGTACACCTCCTTCGCCTCGGACTCCTTCGGTGACCAGGATGCCCCGAACACTTGGCGGCCAGATCATCCCGGTGGGATGGAACTGCACGAACTCCATGTCCATCAACGACGCCCCAGCCTGATACGCGAGGGCGTGTCCGTCGCCGGTATACTCCCAACTGTTGCTGGTGATTTTGTAGGCTCGGCCAATTCCCCCCGTTGCAAGCACAATGGCCTTGGCGCGAAAAACATGGAACCTGCCGCGCTCCCGGTCGTATCCGAAGGCACCTGCGATGCGCTGGCCATCCGTCAGCAGCGCAACCACCGTGTATTCCATGAAGACGTCCATGCCGAGATGAATGTCGTGGTCCTGCAAGGTGCGAATCATTTCGAGGCCGGTACGATCGCCCACGTGCGCCAGTCTTGGGTAGCGATGGCCGCCGAAGTTGCGTTGCAAAATGCGTCCGTCCGAAGTCCGATCGAAAACGGCGCCCCATCCTTCCAACTCGCGCACACGTTCGGGAGCCTCCTTGGCATGCAGCTCCGCCATCCGCCAACAGTTCAGGTATTGCCCGCCGCGCATGGTGTCGGCGAAATGAACGCGCCAGGAATCGCGGTCATCCACGTTGGCCAGGGCGGCGGCGATGCCACCTTCCGCCATAACCGTGTGAGCCTTGCCAAGGAGTGATTTCGAGATGATCGCAACTTTGACGCCCGCGCCAGCGGCTTCGGCGG
>Ga0207761_1000055_pt1 | contig 30828 bp, 25 predicted proteins | sample LuqExpMetageno34_FD_187792 | JGI IMG/M metagenome (GOLD analysis project Ga0207761, IMG submission 187792) | Tropical forest soil microbial communities from Luquillo Experimental Forest, Puerto Rico - Sample 34 (SPAdes) | ecosystem: Environmental > Terrestrial > Soil > Tropical forest ... | reverse complement strand
GGGGTGGAACGGTCTTGGCAGCGGCAGCATCTTAGTAGAAGCTAATAGAGTGTCCGCCGACGGCGGGTGCACTGCCCCGGGGTAAGAGTTTTCAGGAGCAAAGCAGGATTTGATGTACGCCGTAGTGCAAATCAAGCGGAACCGGTTTACCAAGACGCTGGCGATGGGCCTGGCGGTTCTGGCGCTGGTCTTTTTCCTGCAAATTACGGCGCACGGGCACAATGATTCGCGGCAGGATAGCGCCTGCCGGGTCTGCCAGTTAGCACATGTTGGAGTAGCGCCGGCGGTCGCGGTGGTAACGCTGACGACGCCGCTCGTTGCCATCGGCCGAGTAACAGCGCAAGTCAGCAAGTCCGAGATTCGTGATTTTTCGTCGCAGTCCTCTCCCCGGGCCCCACCCACCTCGCAAGCCTAATTTCTCGCAAACCCAGGCACAGTAAGCGCGAGCTCTCATTGAGCCGCGCGCCCGCCATCTTCGGCGGTCCTATCCGATCTACAACCATCGCTCCCATTGCGGACCGGAGGAACAATGCGAATCGATTTTCGGAGGTTTTGGTTAGCAGTTACGAGTGTATTGATGTTAGCCGTGGGCGCCGCGGCGCAAGTCGGGAACACGGGGTCCATCGAAGGCACAGTAAAAGACCCGTCGGATGGGGCAGTGGCTGGGGCGCAGGTACAAATTGCGTATGGCGTCAGCGGCTTCACGAAGACGGTGACGACAGGGGCGGATGGAACCTTCCGGATTGCGAGTGTGCCGTTTAATCCGTACCACTTGACCGTGACCGCGCAGGGATTTGCGCCACACAGCCAGGATGTGGAGGTGCGATCGGCGGTGGCAACCAAGGTGGACGTGTCGCTGAAGATCGGGAGCGAGGCGACGACGGTCCTGGTGGAGTCCAACGGGGCCGACCTGATCGAGAACGATTCGCAGTTTCACACCGATGTAGACCGGAATCTTTTCAAGAACGTGCCGCTCGAAACGCCATCGTCATCGTTGAGTTCGCTGGTGACACTGACGACGCCGGGAGTGGCGGCGGACTCGAACGGAAAGTTCCACGGGATCGGCGACCACGCGCAAAATTCATTTTCGTTGGACGGGCAGCCGATCACCGACCAGCAGAGCAAGGAGTTCTCGAACCAGATTCCATCCGAATCGATCCAGTCGATGGAAGTGATTTCGGGTGCGCCGCCGGCGGAGTTTGGAGATAAAACGAGCCTGGTCATCAAGGTGACGACGCGTTCGGGGCTGGGCGTGACGCCCGCGCACGGAAGCGTCATCGCGTCATACGGGAGTTTTGGAACGCCGAGCTTCGGCGGCGATGTCTCTTACGGCGGACAGAAGTGGGGCAACTTCTTTGCGGTAAGCGGCCTGCAATCGGGAAGATTCCTGGACGGGCCGGAAGTGGAAACGTTTCACGACAAAGGGAATCAGCAGAGCGTATTCGATCGCGTCGACTACAAGTTTTCCGACGTGGACTCGGCGCAGTTGAACCTGGCGTACACGCGATCGTGGTTTCAGACACCGAATTCGTATGACGCGCAGTTCGCGACGGGATGGAGCGCACCGTGTGCGCCGGGGCAAGGGACGTCCTGTAGCGGAGTCGGACCGAATGGCGAGCTTGTGGGCCCGCAGGACCAGCGATCGAAGATAGGAACATTCAACCTCGCGCCAACGTTCGTGCATTTGATCGGAACGAAAGCGGTATGGACGATTGGAGCGTTCCTGCGGCAGGACCAGTTCCACTATTACCCGAGCAATGATCCCTTCGCGGACTTCACGCCGGGTCTGCAGAGCGACAGCGTGGCGCAGCAACGGAGGTTGACGAATGTGGGCGCGCGGTCCGACGTGTCGTATGTGAAGGGAATTCACAACGTCAAGGCGGGAATCACGTATTCGCAAACGCTGTTAACGGAGCACGATTCGTTAGGAGTCGTTGATCCGGCATTAGTGCCGTCGTTGACCGACGCGAACGGGAACCCGTGCCAGGTGGGTGGGGTGAACGTGGCGCCGCCGTGCACGACGCTTGCGCCATACGATTTCACGCAAGGCGGGAAGTATTACTACTGGCCGGGACATACGGATGTGAAGGAACTGGCATTGTATGTGCAAGACACCATCACGTTGCACAACTGGTCGTTCAACGCCGGGATTCGCGGCGACATGTACAGCGGCATCACGCACGCGACCCAAGCAGAGCCGCGACTGGGTGTAGCGTATAACATCAAGACGACGAACACAGTGTTGCGGGTTTCGTATGCGCGGACGCTCGAAACGCCGTTCAACGAGAATTTGGTGCTAGCCAGCACGGGTTGCAGCGATCCGGTAGTGAACGCATTGCAAGCGGCGATTCAGGGCTATCCCTGCGTGACGAATCCTCTAAGTCCCGGCTGGCGGAATGAATTTCATGCGGGATTCCAGCAGGCCTTCGGGAAGCATGTGATGGTGGAAGGCGAATACCTGTGGAAGTATACGCACCTAGCGTACGACTTCAGCGTTTTCGGAAACACGCCGATTACTTTTCCGATTGAGTGGACGAGTTCGAAGATCCCAGGGTACATGCTGCGCGCGACGGTGCCGGATTACCACGGATTCTCCGCGTATTTTGTGGCTTCGAGTGTGGCGGCGCGATTCTTCCAACCGCAGGTGAGCGGAATTGGCGTGACACCGGCCGGGCAGGGGGGATCGGGCGTGTTCCGCATCGACCACGACGAAAGCTTCAACCAGACGACGCACTTGCAGTATCAGCCATGGAAACGCGGGCCTTGGATCGGTTGGAACTGGCGATACGACAGCGGACTGGTGGCGGGTGCGGTGCCGTTTGCGACGAGCGGGAATCCTGCCGACCCAGGCTATCAGGTGAATTTGGCGGGATTGACAGCGGACCAGCAAATTCAGGCCGGGCTATTTTGCGGGACCGTTTTTCCGACGTATACGGCTCCCCTGACGAGTTGTCCCGGGAATCTGTACGGGTCGAAATTTGTTCAGATACCGAAACCGGGAACGCAGAACGATGACCACAACCCTGCGCGGATTCAGCCGCGGCACCTGTTCGACATTGCGGTGGGACACGACAACCTGTTTCAGGGCGACCGCTACAAGTGGAGTTTGAAGTTCACGGTAATCAACCTGACGGACAAGACGGCGTTGTACAACTTCTTGTCGACGTTTAGCGGGACGCATTATGTGACGCCGCGAACGGAGACGGTGGAGTTGGGATTCCACTTCTAGAGCGACGTGGGAGTTGACTGAGGCGACGCAACTGAACGCCAGGACAGTTATTGGGCAGGGGCGCAAATGTTAGCGTGATTACAGGCCGCGGGAAAGAAGCGGCCGTGGTCCCAAGATGGGCACCAAAGACTCAGTGAATAGGCATACGCGATCGTGTTTCGTCTGGATTACATTTCGTGCGTTCTTACAGTCTTATCGACCATTCTGATTGGAAGGAAATTCTGGCAAGGTTGGATGGTCGCCGGCGCGAATAGCGTGATCGTCTGCTTCATTGCCGCGCGAACTGCGCAATTTGGATTTATCCCCGCGAATATTTTTTGCCTGGCGCTCTATTCCTACAATGTGTGGAACTGGCGCAGTCCGCGAGAGCGGGTTTCCAAGTAAGTCCTTCAGATTAAGGATCAGGCACCTTCCCATCCAGCCGGCGCAAGTCACGATTGGCGCTGCCGGGCAAATTCTCTGTTAACCTTGGCGGCCGAGGGGGGAGCCATGGGGAACTCGCCGGGTGTGGTGCGGAATATTTCGGATACGGCGCTGTGGGCAGCGTATTTCCGGGCGGAAGAAACGAAGCGGCCGGATGCGCTGTTTCGCGATCCGTACGCGGAGAAACTGGAAGGCGGGCGAGGGACGGAGATCGCGAAGTCCCTTCCGGAGGGGCAGTCCCACCCGTGGGCTTGGGTGACGCGAACGTACCTGTTCGACAAATTCCTGAAGCAAGAGATCGCGAATGGCGCGGACCTAGTGGTGAATTGCGCGGCAGGATTGGACGCGCGGCCGTACCGGTTCGAGTTGCCGGCGGATTTCCAATGGGTGGAATTGGACTTGCCGGAAATCCTGGCGTACAAGGAAGGGATTCTGTCGAATGATAAGCCGCGTTGCAGGCTGGAACGAATCCGGGTGGACTTGTCGAAAGTGGACGAACGGAGAAAAGTGTTCGCGGAAATCGGCACGAGGGGAAAACGGGCGATCATTCTGACAGAGGGGTTGCTGATTTACTTGTTGCCGGAAGAAGTCGGATCGCTGGCAAAAGATTTGGCGGGCGTGGAGTCGTTCCAGCGGTGGATTTCGGACATTCATTCGCCGGGATTGCTGCGCATGATGCAGAAGCGGACGGGGAAAGCACTGGAGAAAGCGGGAGTGCCATTTCGTTTTGGCCCGCCGGAGAGAGCGGGATTCTTCCGGCCGTTTGGGTGGGAACCGGCGCAGGTGCCGGGGCTGCTGAAAACCGCGACACAATTCGGGAGGCCGCCGCTGCTTCTGCGTTGGCTGTCGAAATTGCCGGAATCGACGGACCCGAAAAGCGACCGGCCGTGGTCGGGAGTTTGCTTATTGGAAAAGAAAAAAGTGGGATAGAATCGCGGGTACTTCAGGTCGAAAAAACACCATGACAACTTTGCCTGGGAATGCCGCGCAGAACCAATTGCGCATCGGTATCGATTTGGGCGGAACGAAAATCGAATTCGTGGCGCTGGAGCAAGACGGGCAGGAACTGCACAAGCACCGCGTGTCGACGCCGCGCGGGGATTACGAGGGCACGGTGCGCGCGATTAAGGACGGAGTGGAGACGATCGAGAGCAAGTTGGCGAGGAACGCAACGGTGGGCGTGGGGATTCCCGGGACGGTGTCGGGAATCACGCAGCGGGTGAAGAACGCGAATTCCACGTGGCTGAACGGGCAGCCGTTCGACAAGGATTTGAGCACGGCGCTGAATCGCGAGGTGCGTTGTGCGAATGATGCGAATTGCCTGGCGGTTTCCGAAGCCACGGATGGAGCGGGAGCGGGGAAACGGCTGGTGTTCGCGGTAATTCTGGGGACCGGCGTTGGCGGAGGAATTGCGATCGACGGGCGCGTGCACAACGGGCCGAACGGGGTGGCGGGGGAGTGGGGGCACACGGTGCTGCCGTGGATGCGCGCGGATGAGTTTCCCGGGCGCGAGTGCTACTGCGGTTTTCGGGGATGTATTGAAACATGGATCTCAGGAACGGGGCTCGAAAAGGATTACGAGCGGGCAACGAAAACGAAATTGCTAGGAAAGGAAATTGTGGCGCGAAGCGCAGCGGGAGAAGCGGAGGCGATGGCGTGCCTGGATCGATACGAGGACCGGCTGACGCGAAGCTTGGCGCAGTTGGTGAATATTCTCGACCCGGACGTGATTGTGCTTGGCGGGGGAGTTTCGCAGGTGCCGCGGCTGTACCAGAACGTCCCGAAACGACTGAAGGAATATGTGTTTGGGAGAGAGGCGGACACCCCGGTGCTGGTGGCAAAACATGGGGATGCGAGCGGGGTGAGAGGGGCGGCGTGGTTGTGGCCGCTAGAGGGAAGGTAGGTGTCGGGCGGACTGTTGGGATGTGCTTGCAGCTTGCGTTGAGATCCTTCGTCGCAGGAAACGCTCCTCAGGATGACAAGTTGTCAGGATTGGTTGAACAAGGGAGCGATTTTGCGTGCCGTTGACACCGTGAAAGCGGCGATGAATCGCCGCAGTCCCCAAAAAAAAAGAAGAGCCCCCGGCTGGGCACCGAGGGCTCTTTCTTTAGGAGGAAGAAAGAAAATTAAGCGGCAGCGCGGCGCGTGAAACTGAAGGCTACGAGCGCCAGGAGACCGCAGACGAGAAGCACAAGTGAACCGGGCTCAGGAGTGCGCACAATGAATTCCTGCACTTGGCCGGTAAGGGCCAGGTTGCCGGTGTTGGTGAAAACCGAAAAATCAGCGGCGTTAATCGAGGAGTAGTTGTTGGATGCCTGGCCGAGCCAGTAGGAAACATTCCCATAGGTTGTGGGCTCGGAACCTGGATTCATGATGTCCCACAGCGCGTATTGGAGGCTGACGAGATCGGCCGGATGGCTGGCGAATTGAGTAGTGAGCCAAGCCGCTTCCTCATAAGCGACGGAGGCATTGGAGAAAACCTTCGAGCCGGCGACACCGCCGTAGCGGGTGTTGCCGAAGCCGCCGGTGGTGCTGATGGCGGTGCCGAGGTTGGTGACATTGGCGGTCCACTTCTCACCGATGTACACATCGTTCTTGATGTCGTCACAGAAAAGAACGACGGTTTGACCGTTGGCGGTGCCGGTATAAGGACTGACGTAGTAGATGCCGTCATTGGCACCGTTGACGCCGGTGAAAACCATATTCACCGGACTGCCGTCCGCGTGAGCGAGCGGAACAAGAGAAAGTGCAGCAACGACAAAGGCAAATATCCTAACAAAACGCATTACGATCTCCCGTGAGAGGTCACAGGGACTGCGAGCCCTGTCGAGTAGGGAGTCAGCAAACGAGGGACCAGGACTATGTAGAGGGTAGCTATTAAAAACAAAGGAGTTAGAAAATGAACAGTGTGCAAATGTTTGGATAATAAGAGTTCATTTTGCCAAAGAGTGTCTTTTGTTTTCCCTTATCTGATTGCCAGGCAAAGCTTTAGGGTACCAGCGAACAGCACTAGTACCCTATTTGTTCAAAAGATGGCCCGTTAGGCTTTGGCACCGACTGCCTTGCTCATCTGAGACATCCACGCAGCCGCGCGCTTCTCCATTTCCTGGGGAGCAACATCCTCGACGTGTTGGGCGATACCCCAGGAATGGCCGAAGGGATCGCGAAGCTTGGCGAAGCGATCACCCCAGAACTGATTCTGAAGCGGCGATTCGACCTTGCACCCGGCTTTGACGGCGCGATCGAACATGGCGTCGACGTTCTCGGTGTAGACATGGAGAGCGCTGGAGCGGGGGGAGTCCGGCCCGGGAGCCTCGGCCATGCCCGGAAACTCGTCGCTGAGCATCAAACGGGAGTCACCGATCTGAAGCTCTGCGTGACCAATCGAGCCGTTCGGACCGGTCATTCGCGAAATCTCTTTCGCGCGAAAGACTTCCTTGTAGAATTCGATGGCCCGTGCGGCTCCCTTGCACACAATAGAAGGTGTGACGGCGTGGTAGCCCTCGGGGATAGCGTGAACCGGCATAGTTCTTCCTCCAGAAAGATAGATTGAGCGCAGCCAGGAGAGGGGCCGGGGAGGGCAGGCAAAACAAAACTGCGCAGACATCCTTGATACGCCCGCGAATGGTGGGCGTCAAGCGGGGAGTTGAAGGGGAAACGGATTTTTACCAGCGAAAGAAGGAGAAGGGAGCACACCATGCGCTACGAATTTCTAGTAGAGACTTACGCCACGGAGCGAATCAAGGTGGTGAGCGCGTGGAGCGAATTTCTTGAAGAGGATTTACCAGTCCGGCCGCGGGCGGGCGATGCGAGAGGGAGGAGTGTTCGGGAGCAGATGGTGCACCAGTGTGTGAGCGAGGATTTGTGGTTCCGAACCATGCTGAAGATTGATGTGAGCGCTCCGCCCCTGCCAAAGGAAGAAACGCGGAATGAATTCATCCGGCAATACACCGAGGACAGCGCGAAGCGGCTGAAGGTATTGCAGGGGAAAGATGAAGGGTGGTGGGAAAGCGAGACGATGTTTTTCGACGTGAAGCGCTCGATGGCGTGGGTGATGACCCGGCGCATCGCGCACACGGCGCACCATCGTGGACAGCAGATGGCCATGCTGCGAATGTTGGGGAGAGACCTGCACAGTAATTACGGACCGACGGCGGACACCGGCGGATTGATGCAGAATCATGCGCCGACGATTTATGCGTACGACGGAATGGAGAAGTTGCTGGCGGATTTGGAGAAGGGGACGGGGAAGAGGGCGTTGCCGGGGGGCGGAGGGAAGGCGGTGACGGAGAGGCCGGAGAAGAATTGAGGCGCATGGGTGCTGTGGAATCTGGTTGCTGGCAAGACGCTGTGGTTGAGATCCTTCGCTTCGCTCAGGATGACAAACGACTCTTGGATGATGCTCAACATCGAGACCCTGACACCGACGCCGATCGGGAGATCGGCGTTCCCAGGCCGCAGGGCTCGAAGACTCGCCCTGCGCTACAGCAGCGTCTAGTATTCGCGGTAGAGGTCGGGGAACTGCTTGCGGAAGACGGAGAGTTTGGGCAGGTCGTTGATGACAATGTAGGGATTGTCGGGATGATGCTTCACGTAATCCTGATGATAATTCTCGGCGGGAAAGAATTCGGTCAATGGAACCACTTGGGTGACGATTTTCTGCGAATAGACTTTCGCCGCGTTGAGCTGGGCGATGTAGGCTTCGGCGATTCTCTTCTGCTCCGGGCTGGCATAGAAGAGAACGGAACGATATTGCGTGCCCCAGTCGGGGCCTTGCTTGTTGAGTTGCGTGGGATCGTGGACCACGGAAAAGAAAATCATCAGAATCTCGCCGTAAGTAATCTGGGCGGGATCGAAAGTGACCTTGACGCTCTCGGCGTGGCCAGTATTCCCAGAACCAACCGTCTCGTAATGAGCGGTGCCCGCAGCGCCTCCGGAATAGCCGGAGACGGCGGAGAGGACCCCACGGGTGTGTTCGAAGACGGCTTGCACGCCCCAGAAGCAACCGCCGGAGAGGACTGCTTCCTCATGACCGTGAGAGCGCGCGACGGGGCTATCGACAACGGGCTTGGGGAAGGAGTTGTTGGTGTGAGAAGCGCCGTGCAGTGCAGCCGGGAGCAGAGTCGCTAACAGCAGGGCCGAAAAAACGGGGCGGGCAATCTTACGCATGGGTACCAACCTTACAAGCCACCAACTTCCTCCCACAGGCTCTTTTGGGAAGAAGTATAAGCGTTGGATGCAGCAATACCAGAGGAAGGTTACGAAGCCAGAGGAAAAACTGTAGAGAGAAAGTGTGGGAGAGGTCACACGAGAGGGTTGCCAGGTGGGGTTAAAATTGGCCGCGGGTTTAGGGGCCGATTATGAAAATGCCAGTATTGTTCGTGGGGCACGGTTCTCCGATGAACGCAATTCAGGAGAATGCGTTTACGCGGTGCTTGCGAGAGTTGGGCAAGCGGTTGCCAGAGCCGAAGGCAGTGTGCGTGATATCGGCGCACTGGGTGACGCGAGGGTCGCATGTGCTGGGCGTGGACTGGCCGCGAACGATTCACGACTTCTACGGATTCCCGCGGCCTCTGTACGAAGTGAAATACCCCGCGCCGGGGGCGGCTGCCGAAGCAAAACGGCTGGCGATGGCGCAGCACCTCAAGGTGGATCACGAGTGGGGATTGGATCATGGCGCGTGGAGCGTGTTGCGGCACATGTATCCCGAGGCGGATGTGCCGGTGTTTCAGGTGAGCTTGGACCATGAGAGGACGCTTGCGGAGCATGTGGCGCTGGGGAAAGAGTTGCAGAAACTGCGGGAGCGCGGCGTGTTGATTCTTGGAAGCGGGAATGTTGTGCACAATCTGCACAAAATCAATTGGGAGATGGCGAACGGGGCGTATCCATGGGCGGAGGAGTTTGACGCGAAGGTAAAGAAGGCGATGGCAGGAAGAGATTTGGAAGCCTTGGCGGCTCCCGAGCATTGGGGAGGAGCGCTGCTGGGAGAGGCTCATCCGACTCTGGAGCATTATGTGCCCGTGCTGTATTGCTTGGGGGCAGCCGCGGAAACCGACGAGGTGAGTTTCCCGTATGAGGGGATGGAGTTCGGAACAATCTCGATGAGGATGGCGATGTTCGAGAGCCAGACAGCGTAAGACGTAAGAAAAGATCAACGCAGAGGAACCAAAGGTTAGCAGAGAGCGCGGAGAGTCTGCGGGAAATACAAGGCACGGCAAAGGCTGGCGGCGTAAAGCCGCCTCTAAAAGATGACGGAATGTTAATCGTGGAACCGCGTTGCGTCGCGGGGCATCTACCTTTACAGGAAAGACAGATTGAGATTGCGTGAGGGGAAGCGGATGAGGACTTCAGTCTTCTTTTTTGCGATTTACCTGATTGAATTTGTGCTGCTGGTGCTTCCGGTCGGTGCGCAAGTAACGCATGGACAGAAACCGCAGCTACCAGCGCCGTTTGCGACGAAGTCCGCGGGGAACGGACCTTCGCGGGAGAAGCCGCCGGAAGGGTTCTTGCCTAGCGTGCCGGCGGGATTCCGTGTGAATGTGTTCGCGAAGGATTTTAAGGTGCCGAGATTCCTGATGACGGCGCCAAACGGCGACATTTTTGTGGCGGACACGGGCGCGGGACAAGTGATCATTTTGCGCGATCCGCAGAATACGGGCGGGGCGCAGCGGCGGGAAGTGTTCGCGGAGGGATTGAACCGGCCGTTCGGCATCGCCTTCCACGAGGATTACGTCTACGTGGGAAACACGAACGCGGTGGTGCGTTTTAAATACGATGCGAAGACGTCAAAGCGAACCGGCGAGGCGGAAAAGATTCTGGACGTGCCGGGCGGCGGAGGACATTTCACGCGGACGATTGCATTCAGCAAGGACGGCAGCCGGTTGTACGTGAGCGTGGGTTCGAGCGGGAACCTCGAAATTGAGAAGGATCAGAGGCGGGCGGCCGTGCAGGTATGCGATCCGGATGGAAAGAATGCGCGGCTGTTTGCGACGGGCCTGCGGAATGCGGTGGGGCTGGGAATTGAGCCGTCAACCGGCGCGGTGTGGGTTACCGTGAACGAACGCGACGAGTTGGGAGATAACCTGCCACCAGATTATTTCACGTCGGTCGTGGATGGCGGGTTTTATGGGTGGCCGTATAGCTACATTGGGAGCAACGTCGACCCGCGGGTGAAGCCGCAGAAGCCAGAGCTAGTGGAAAAGGCGATCATTCCGGATGTGCTGCTGGGGCCGCATGTGGCGCCGCTGCAGTTTACGTTTTACACCGGGAGCCAGTTTCCGGAACAGTATCGCGGCGGGGCGTTTGTGGCGGAGCACGGATCGTGGAATCGCGCGGCACGGAATGGATATCAAGTGGCGTTTGTGGGATTCAAGGACGGGAAGGCCAGCGAGGATCCCGTGCCATTTTTGACGGGGTTGATGACCGATCCGAATGGGAAAAATGTGAATGGGCGGCCGGTGGGCGTAGCGGTGGCCCAGGATGGGTCGTTGCTGGTGAGCGATGATGGCGCGGGAGTGATTTACCGGGTTAGTTACGGGAAGTAGGGTGTTCGAAGCCGACAGTCAACAGTCAACGGTCAATAGCTAAAGTCAAAATCCGCATCCTTACAAACCTAAGGGTGCGGCACCTACCCCAAGACCCAGGTTCAAACACCGAACCCAGGGCACCCGCATTTAGCTACTCGAAGATTTCTTCGCCGCAACTGATGCAAAGGATCTTTCGCGAGGTAAGAAATCGCCCAATCTGTACCGCCCAGGGATTTAGGCCAGGTTTCCGCGGGCAGTTGGTGTGATACACAAATCCGACTGGCCCGAGTCCTTTGGGATTCTTCAAGAACCTAAATCCGCAGTGAGGGCAATGAAGTCTGAGTGCGAAAATCAGGTACGTATATCCGCAAAAGACAAAAAGCGCCACGCATCCAAGGAATATGCGAATGGTCGAGGTCGATACACACATCTGGACTGGCAGTCTACCACTGAGAACGCCTACGAAGATGAATAGCATCAGTAAGAGCCAAACCACCAAGAGAAACCAAGCGACCCCTACACACACCGATGCGACCAATACACCGACCTTTGCGGAGTCGGGTAACGACGTGCGCGTCGTATCAGTTTGTGTCTGCACTCCTTCCTCTTTGTCCTAAGTATATGCTAGCGCTTTCTGCGAACCGGAGAACCTGACCGGCGGGGCAGGTATGCAGTGGGTGTCAACGAGTGATTTGTTCGTGAACGCGATGGGCACGCACATTTATTCGTAGCGGAGGCATTCGATGGGGTCTAGGTTAGCGGCTAGGTTGGCGGGGTAGTAGCCGAAGAAGAGGCCGACGCCGACGGAGATGGCGAAGCCGATGGTGATCCAGAGGTAGGAGAGGGTGGCGGGGACGGAGGGGACCAGGGTGCGCACCATGGTGGAAATGCCCGCGCCGATGAGAATGCCTAGCGTGCCGCCGACGAGCGTGAGAACTACCGCTTCGAAGAGAAATTGCAGGCGCACGTCGGCTTTGCGGGCGCCGATGGCTTTGCGGACGCCGATTTCCTGAGTGCGCTCGGTGACGGAGATGAGCATGATGTTCATCACGCCGATGCCGCCGACGAGCAGCCCGATGGAACTGATAGCGGTGGTGAGGATGACCAGCGCGCCGGTGAGCTGGTTCCACAGATTGCTGAGAAAGTCCGGCGAACTCAGCTCGAAATCGTTTTCCTTGTCGACCGGGACGCGTCGCAGGCGGCGCATCGCCTGAATGACCTCGGCCTGGGCCGTTTCTACGTTCGAATTTTTGGGAACGGTGAAGAGCATGATCAGCTCTTTCGCCTCGGGATACTGTTTTTTGAAATTGCTGAGCGGGATGATGGCGAAAATGTCGACGCCGGGGCCGAGAAACAAACCCTGGTCGTGAGTAAAGACACCGATCACTTCATAGGTGGCGCCATTGATGCGGATGGTTTGTCCGAGCGGGTCGGAGTTCGGGAAGAGCGATTCGCTGATGGACGCGCCGAGCACCACGACGGGCCGGGCGTGTTCTTCGTCGAAGACGCTGATGAAACGGCCACGTTCAACGTTGAAGAGCGGAAGGGCGGTAGTGTATTCGGGTTCGGCGCCGCGAATGATGACCTTCTCGACGCTGCGGTCGCCGCTGGTGATCAGATTGGAGTCGCCGAGGAAAAAACCGCGCGTGCCGACGGTGGTTACGTTCTCGACGTCGGGAGCGGCGGTGCGGACGTACTCGGCATAGGTGTACTCGAGATAGCGGCGGGTGCGGATGCGTTCGGGCATGTGCGCGGGATCGGTGCCGGGCGGAAAGCGGGTGAGGAAGTAGGTGCGGGAGCCGAGGGATTCGACGCGGTCCTGCACGAATTTGTTCAACCCTTGAATGATGGCGGCCATGGAGATGACGGAAGAGACGCCAATGACGATGCCGAGGACGGTGAGGGCGGAGCGCACTTTGGAGGAACGCAGCGTGTCCATAGCGGCCAGGAAATTTTCGCGGGCTTGCGCCAGGGTCATCAAAGACATTATTCGGACCTCAAGGCAATCACCGGATCGAGCCGGGACGCGCGCATCGCCGGGTAGATGCCAAAAAAGAGGCCGACGGCGGAACTCATCAATACGCCCATGAGGGCGACCCAGGTCTGCACCGAAGCGGGAAATGGCGAGTAGGTACGGAGGAGCAACGCGACGAGAAATCCCAGCGCGATGCCGGCGATGCCGCCCGCGATGCACTGCAAGATGCTTTCGAGGATGAATTGGCCGAGGATGTCGCGCTGGGTAGCGCCTACGGCTCGCCGCACGCCAATCTCACGTCGGCGCAGCGTTACGCTGACCAGCATTACGTTCATGATGACGATGCCACCGATGACGACAGAAATGGCACTGACCAGGATAAAGACGCCGAAGAACGCGGAACTGATGCTGCGCCAGAGCGCCATGTAGCTTTCCTTGGTGCCGATGAAGAAGTCGTTCTCCATGGTGCCGCTGAGGTGACGGCGCGCGCGAAGGATGAGTTGCGCTTGATCCTGGGCGGTTTCGAATTGGCCCGTTCTGGTCTTCACGTTGATAGTAAGACTTTGGTGTATCCCTTGCAGGCGTAAGAAGACCGGGAGAGGGATGATGACGAAGTTGTCCTGATCCTGGCCGAGGACGCTGCCGATTTTTTCCATAATGCCTATGACAAGAAACTCCTCGTTGCCGACACGGATATTTTTGCCGATGGGATCCATGCCGGGAAACAACCGTTGCACTAAGGTGTCGCCGATGAGGCAGACGTTGGCGGAGTGTTCGGCCTCGGCGATGGTGAGGTAGCGGCCGAATTCCACGGCGCGGGTGTCGATATCGGCCATGCTAGGTGTTTGGCCGTAGAAGTTCACGTCCTGCTGTTCTTTGTCGCCGTATCTGGCGCTCACGGAGGCGCTTGCGGTGGCGCCGACTTCCTGGCAGGCGGGGCATCCTTCCGTGACGGCGCGAACGTCGTCGAGTTCGATTTTCTTGTATTTGAGGGCCTTGATGATGATGTTGAAGTCGGTGACCGCGAATGGGGTGCGTGCGATCTGGAAAACGTTAGTGCCGAGATTGGCGATTTTGCTTTCGACGTAGAAGTTGGCGCCCTGGACGATGGTCATCACGGTGATGAGCGTGGCGACACCCATGGTGAGGCCGAGCATGGTGAGGGAGGTGCGGAGCTTATGAACGCGCAAGGCGCTGGTGCAGAGCAGGAGATTGTCACGAAGCGCAAGCATGGGCGGGTGGGCCCTTCCGTCCGGTTATGTCCATCCTACAGAAACACACGTCGAGGTAGGTAGGGCGACTGCCTTCACTTCTAGTACGAAGGAAGGTGCGGGGTTGTTACGGGACCGCGTGGAATATCTGTGCACTGAGCAGCCGCGGCGTGAAGAAGCCAAAGTCAAAATCCGCACCTTGGAAAGCGGAGGGTGCGGAACCTGGATACGAAACGAGAATTGCAGAAGCCGAGCATCCGCGGAGAAGCAACAGCTTAAGAGCAGACCCACCCTTTGCGCACAAACCGCGCAAAGGATGGGGCACCCTTCGTTCCCTCAAGTATATTTGCGGACCCCAAAAACCGCGCGCAAGATTCACAGTTCTTGCGGACATGGGGTCCAGCGGTGCGGGACCCCTACATGGATAAGTGGGCGCGAAACGAATCAGTTCACGACTAGCGTCAAGACTACCGGAGTCAGCTGCAGGGACTTGGTTGAACCGGTTGGCGCGGCGGCGGCGCTTACGGTGATGGAGTAGGTGCCGGCGGGAGAGCGGAAGCTGAAGGCGACGCTCTGGACGGTGCTGCTGGTGTAGGAAGGTGCGGCGGCCACGGCCTTGATGGTGGCGGCGGAGTTCAGCGAGAACGGGGCGGAGTAAACAGAGGAAGAGGTGGTAGGAGTGGAACCGTCGGTGGTGACCGAAAGCGTGAAAGAAGTGGAGGCGATGGTGTAGCTAGCGAGGGTGCCTCCGGAGATGCCGTAGGTCAGTGCGAGGAAAGTGCCCGTTGGATTGATGGCGAGGGCGCGGGCGTTCTGGCCGACGATCTGGCCGCCGCTGGTATCGAAGGTGGTGATGCCAGTGACCGGATCGAAGGTGATGAGGTAAAGGACGGCATTGGGATTTGCGCCAGATTGCGCATTCTGCTGATTCACGAGGAAAGCGATCCCATGACCGTTGGGATCGACGACGAACGTTCCGGCGCCGATTAAATCCAGTTGCTGGCTCGTGAGCGGAACTAATGTGGGAGTAGCAGAGTCAACCTGGAAAGTATCGAGATACAAATTCTTGGTGAGGGCGCTGGCAGATTCGCTTTGTTTGATGACATACACGAAATGACCAGAACTCTCGGGGATGACGGTTGAGGTGAGGAAACCTTGAAGTTGTGAGGCTGCGAAAGGCGCGTTGGGAACTTCGCTGACGGCGAGCGTGGTTGGATCGAGCGTGTACATCGACGCGCCATCGCCACAGAAGCTATAGAGGAAGCGGCCTTTGGGGTCGATCGCGGAAGGAACGCAGCCGTCACGAAACGTGCTGGCGGAGTTAGGAAGAAGAATTAACGCGCCAGTGGTGTCGCTTCGAAAGAAGGTCAACATCCCGGCATTTGGCTGGGCGGAGGAGGGTGGGGCCTCCACGAAAAGGTAGGGCTGGGCCGTCTGCGCGCAAGACGGCAGCGGGGAAAGAGTCGAAAGGAGAAAAATAGAGGAGAGGAGAGCGAAAAAGGGAGGGCGTTGGCGGAGAGCAGCCAGAGAGTGACCGAGCCACATGAGAGATTCCTTAGTCCGGAAAATCTATCCGGGAAAATTCTGAGAAAAGAGAGAGACCATATATTACTGTAGCTTGAAGTTATAGATTGGTTAATCAAAGAAGAATGAAAAGAAGCTAAGAAAGGGAGAAGTGTTCCCATTTGAAACAGTTTTGAGGAGAACTGGAGTGCGAAAGTCCATGTTAATGGGTGTTAATGTGTACTCCAAAGCTTCCGCGCTATCGTATTAGGCTTATGCCACCGATCACTTTGGATTTGGAGAAAGACGCGAAAAGCGACGGAACTATAACGATTTACCATGCCAAGGGGAAATTGAGCCTGGAGACCGTGAATGGGTTCGTGCAGCAACTGCGGCCGGAGGAATCGGCGACCCTGGTGTTGGACTTGGGCGGAGTGAGTTTTCTGGATTCGGCGGGAGTGGGGGCGCTGGTGTCGCTGTTCGTTAGCCGGCGAAACCAGGGACGGACGCTGGCGCTGGCGGCATTGACGCCACAAGCGAGAGCGGTGGTCATGGTGGCTGGGCTGCATAATATGTTGCCGATTTACGGCACCGTGGATGACGCCGCGGCGGGGAAGAAGAGTTAGAACTGAAACCCGAAGACCCAGGTTCACAATTCGAACCTGGGGCACCCGAGCCAAGAGCAGAACCAAGAGGGTCCCACCCTTTGAAAACCACAAAGGGTAAGCCACCCTCAAGCACGTTTGGGTGTGCCACCCGCGGATGAGATTCTTCGTCGCAAGGGCGCTCCTCAGAATGACAACCTTTTTCAATTGAAAGTAGATTTGTGACTCGGATCAGTGAGGCGACCAGGTGGGGTGGGCGGTGAAGAGGCCGTCGACGAAGCCGATCTGGTAGGCGAGGAAGAGGCCGAAGCCGAAGCTGAGGACACCGGAGCCGGTGATCAGCGCGCGGTTTAAGCCTTTGAAGCGCGTGCCCGCGTAGGAAAACGGTAGAGCGAGCGCGCAGGTGATCAGCATCATTCCAGCGATTGTTCCCAATCCAAAAACCAAAAGATAAAAGACGGCCCAGCGCGGTTCGCGAATCGTGGTGAGCACGAGGAGCGCTACGGCGGCGGAGCCAGCAAGCCCGTGGACGATGCCGATAAAGAGAGGGCGGAGGGTGTGAAACCAGCCGAGCGTGAGCAAAGGCTTTTCAACGGCGCGAGGAGCGGGAAGCGAGTCCGCGTGGTGTTCCTGAGCGGGGGCGTGGGAATGCCAATGGTAGTGGAGATGATGATTGTGCTCGTGAACGTGGGCGTGCTGGCCGGTGACGTGAGGATGCGCGGGGGAGAATTTTTCGCTGAGCCACTTGGTGACGCCGGTGAGGTTGAGAATGCCGAGAAGGATGAGCATGAGGCTGACGGCAAACTCCATGGTGAGGCCAAGGCGCGCCGGGATCACGAGATTGAAAAGGATAATGGCTGCGCCCACGATGACGATAGTGATGGTGTGGCCGAGCCCCCAGAAGGCGCCGATGAGGGAGGCTTTGGAGAGGGAGCGCTCGCGGCTGACGATGGTGGAGACGGCGATGACATGGTCGGGATCGGTAGCATGGCGCATGCCGAGGAAGAAACCGATGGCGAGAATGGCAAGACCGCTGAGCATGGGGGCCGCATCCTTCGGCGGCGCTGAGGTACAGAATAAACGAGATTGAGATGCAGGGCGAGTGAGGTAGGTCACGTTTTGGTGCTGCCGCCCCAAGGCGCTCCTCGATTAGGGACAATTGGTTGGCGACAAGACCCACAGGCTGAGATCCTTCGTCGCAAACTGCGCTCCTCAGGATGACAACCTTTTTTGTTTTGCGCAGAAAAGATCACTTTGCTGGCAAGCATTTACGGTGGCGGCCCGCCTCGGAAGGCGGGCCCTACAAAGACGAAGAACTACTCGACTTTGAGAAGGCGGAGGAACTCGGCGGCGGCGTGGGGGAGGCGGGCGCCGCGACGGGAGATGATGTAGAGATGGCGGGGGATGTTGAGCTGGCGAATCTTGAGCTCTTTCAGGGTGCCGTGGTCGATTTCCCAGGTGACACACATACGGGGGACGATGGCGACGCCCATGCCCATCTGCACGAAGCGCTTAATGCTTTCGATGGTAGGCATTTCCATGGGCATGTTGAGCGGCGTCTTATGGCGCGCGAAAAGCTCGATGACGCGGCGGCGGAAGGGCGATTCGACGATGTGGGCGATAAAGTTTTCCTTGCCAAGCTCCTCGATATCGACCTCCTTCTTCTTGGCGAGGAAATGCTTGGGCGGAACGACGAAAGTGAGTTCGTCCTTGAGAATTTCGGTGGCTTGGAGTTGCGCGTCACGGGGCACAAAGGACACCGCGCCGAGATCGAGCCGGTAGTTCACGACTTCATGGGGAATATCGCGGGAAAACATGCGGTGCAGGCGGACCTGGACGCCGGGATGGGCTTCGCGGAATTTGGCGACGGCAGGAAGGAGAGCGTGGATGGAGCTTTCGTTGACGCCGAGGGAGAGTTCGCCGCGCTTGAGGCCCTCGAGGTCCATCAGGCCTTTCTTGACTTCGTCGCGCAAGTTGAGGAGGCGCTCGGCGTATTCGCGAAGGAGGGTGCCGGCGTCGGTGAGGCGGACGGGGCGCGCGCCGCGGACGAAGAGGGGCTGGCCGAGGGATTCTTCGAGCTTGCGGATGGCCAAGCTGACCGCGGGTTGCGTGCGGTAAAGGCGTTCGGCGGCGCGCGAGAAGCTGCCCTCGCGGGCGACGGTCAGAAAGACTTGGAGTTCAGCGAGATCCATGGATCGTCCCCTGCAAACACTTGCTCGTCGGGTCAGGCGAGTCGGCGATCGGTTGAGATCCTCCGTCGCACAAAACGCTCCTCAGGATGACAAGTTACCGGGGTTGGCACCCAACGTAAGAAACCAAGAAAGAGAGATTCATCGCACAAAAGGCGTGCGATGGCGCAGAGTTCCTCACTTCGTTCGGAATGACGAGTTTGTCTTGCATTTGAACTAAGCGCACCCGACTCCGTTCGGAATGGCGAGCTTTCTTAAGCCTTACGGGCCCCTGAGACCGAACAGGCCAAAACCCATGCTGCGGATAGTATAAGGCAGAATTATCAAATACAGAATGAAGATAAATTGGACTCGAGGGGGCGGGCCGTGCATAACTGGAATAATCCAGTGGAGGGGCTTTTATGAGCCATGTACACATCTTCGACACCACGCTCCGGGATGGCGAGCAGTCGCCCGGCTTTTCGATGAATACCAGCGAGAAGATCCGGATGGCGAAGCAGCTTGCCGAACTGGGTGTGGATATTATTGAGGCGGGATTCCCGATTGCGTCGAAGGGCGACCTGGAGGCGGTGAAGGCGGTGTCGGCGGAAGTGCGCGACGTGCCGATCGCGGCGCTGGCGCGAGCCCGAAAGGAAGATATTCTGGCGGCGGCGGAGGCGTTGAAGGGCGCAAAAGAGCCGCGGATGCACGTGTTTCTTGCGACGTCGGACCTGCACCTGCAGGTGAAACTGCACATGACGCGAGAACAGGCGCTGGAAGCGATCTCGAATTCCATTAAGCTGGCGCGGAATTATGTAGGAGAAGTGGAATTTTCCGCAGAGGACGCCGGACGGACGGATATTGAGTTTCTGTGCAAGGCGTGCCAGGCGGCGGTGGATGCGGGAGCGGATGTGCTGAACCTGCCAGACACGGTCGGGTATGCGGTTCCGGAAGAGTACGGGCAGATGTTCCTGAAGGTGCGGGAGCACATCGGGGATCCGGAGCACATCATCCTGAGCGCGCATTGCCACGATGACTTGGGGCTGGCGGTAGCGAATTCGCTTGCCGCGGTGCGTGCGGGAGTGCGGCAGATCGAGTGCACGGTAAATGGAATCGGCGAGCGCGCGGGGAATGCGGCACTCGAGGAAGTGGCGGTGGCTTTGGCAGTGCGCAAAGAAAGCTTCGGGGTGGCGACTAAGCTGAAGCTGGAGGAGTTGTACAAGTCGAGCCGGCTGCTGACCGAGATTACGGGAGCGCAGGTGGCGCCGAACAAGGCGGTAGTAGGCGCAAATGCGTTCGCACACGAGGCGGGCATTCACCAGGACGGAATCATCAAGAACCCGCTGACCTACGAGATTATTTCGCCGGAGGCGGTGGGAGTGCCGTCGCGGTCGCTGGTGCTGGGTAAACACTCGGGGCGACACGCGCTGAAGGAGTCGTTGAAGGAACTGGGGTATGAGCCCAGTGATAGCGAGTTGGCGGAGTGCTACCGGCGGGTGACAGCGTTTGCGGACAGCGCCAAGCAAGTGAAGGCGCGGGATTTGATGGCGATCGCGCATGAGGTGATTCGGAGGAAAGTGGCGGCGGGCGCGCCGGCGCCAGCGATGAATTGAGGAGTTGGATGGTTTGGAGGCAAGACGCAGCGGTTGAGATCCTTCGTCGCAAACAGCGCTCCTCAGGATGACAGGCTTTTTGTATTTGGCGGGATTTGAGGGCTGACGGATGAAGCTGAAGAAGAGGATTGTGCTGTTGCCCGGGGATGGAATCGGGCCGGAAGTGACGCGCGCGGCAGCAGGCGTGCTGCAGGAGTGCGCACGTGAGTTTCAGCATCAGTTTGAGATGGTAGAGATGCCGGTCGGCGGCGCGGCGATTGACAAGAAGGGCGAGCCATTGCCGAATGAGACGCTGGATGCTTGCCGGAAGGCCGACGCGGTGTTTCTGGGCGCGGTAGGCGGGCCAAAGTGGGATGGGTTACCGGTTGGAAAGAGGTGCGAGACCGGACTGTTGAACTTGCGCAAGGGGCTGGGGCTGTATGTGAACTTGCGGCCCGTGAAGCTGATCGAGCCGTTGCGCGGGATTTCGCCGTTGCGGCCGGAGCGGCTGGGCGATCTGGACATTGAAATTGTGCGCGAGTTGGCTGGAGGGATGTACTTCGGCGAGCGCGGAAACGTGACGGAAGGCGGGGCGGAGCGCGCGTTCGATACCGAGAGTTATTCGACGCCCGAGATTGAGCGGATCGCGACATTTGCTTTTACGCGGGCGGAAGCGCGTTCGCGGAGATTGTGCTCGGTGGACAAGCACAACGTGCTGACCAGTTCGCAGCTGTGGCGGCGGACCGTCACGGCGATGGGAGCCGTCTATCCGGCCGTGAAGCTGGAGCACATGTACGTGGACAATGCGTCGATGCAATTGATGCTGCGGCCGACACAGTTTGACGTGATCCTGAGTACGAACATGTTCGGCGATATATTGAGCGATGAGGCCGCGGCACTGGTCGGGTCGATCGGGTTGATTCCGTCGGCGAGTTTCGGAACCAGCGCGCCGCTGTTTGAGCCGATTCACGGGTCGGCGCCGACGTTGGCGGGAAAAGATGTGGCGAACCCGATCGGATCGATTCTGAGCGCGACGATGATGCTGCGCGATACATTTGGCCTGGGGCTGGAGGCGGATTGGGTGGAGCAGTCGTTGACGCGCGTGCTCGGAGCGGGATACCGCACGGAGGATATCGCCCAGCCGGGCACGAAGAAGGTCAGCACCTCAATGTTTCTGGAGATTCTGCATCAGGAGATGCAGCGGACGTTTGAGCACGCGGAGAAGTACGGCTGGGGCGTGTAGCCCCGTAGGATTGGTCTTCGAAGAGAAAGTCAAAACCCGCACCCTTACAAACCAAAGGGTGCGGCACCCAGACTTCTTTATCTCACGATTTGCCCTACGAGTCAGGGCATCCCATTGGCGGAGCGTGTTTGGTTGGGGCACATACAGGAAGTTCGATATTGCGCTGGGGGCGAGTTGAAATTAGTATGTGCGTACACGGGAAAGGAGGGCGATCCAAAAACAATGAAAAATTCGGATTTAAGTGGTAAACGTGAGGTGGCTGAGGCTTAAGGCGCAAGCTATTAAGTCCTAGCGAAGTTGGATTCGCAAAGGCGTCAGCGCCTTCAGCCAATCCCAGACAGACTACCGGCGGCCCCGTGGGAAACTGCGGGGCCGCTTCTATTTGTGTTTGTGTGCGCGGCAGTCCTTCCGGGGAAGCGGTGAGTGGTCAGTCTTCCTTGGGTTGCTCGGCGTGGTCGATGACCAGAACTTCCAGCAACGCTTTTTGGGGTTCCAGTTTCAAGCCGAGTTGTTGCCGAACCGCGGCCAAGAACGCGGGGTCGGAGCCGGAGGGTCCGGAAGAATCCGACTTCCACTGCAGAGTGAAATCGTAGTTGCCTCGGAGCCCAGTCATGTCGAGAACAGTGCGACCGGTTTGCCAGGACAGCCGCTGAACCAATGTCGACATGGACACAGCTTGAGCGGTCAGCGATGTCGCGCCGTCGGGAGAAGCGCCGCCCGCCATCATTCCCGGCCCAGCCGGCTTGCCGTCTGGAGCCTTGATTCCATCCGAGTAGGTGTTGCCGGGTGTAGCCTCGTGCATTTTTGGTCCACTGTCCGCCACGAGTAGAGCAAAGACGGGGAGATCCTTGGTTTCGCGGTGGACTTTCAAATTAAAACGATCAGCCAAGAGCGTCTGAAGCATGCGACGACGGGCGAAGGAATGCTGATCTGGGGAAAGTTCCTTCAGCTTAGCTTGGGTCTCGGTGTCAATCCTGGCAGTAATGTCATAGAGGTTGGTGGAAAGCCATTCCGGCCCCCCGGACAGGCGATCGTCCTGGACTTCGTAGGCTGCTTGAATGAGCTGGCGCAAGGGAATGTTGGTCATGGTAGCGCCGCTGGAATTACCGAGCATGGTGTGATTGATAGTGGCGCCTTTGCCGGACTTAAGAGCTTCGGTTGAAACCTCGTTGAGTTTGATCGAAACAGATTCGAATGCGAATGATGCGTGCTTGACGTCTTCGGCGCGCGACGCAGCACGGGTGCGAGGGGCACTGGTTAAACCGAGAACGAGCGGAAAAGCCAGGACCGCTAGGGCAGCAGTGACGAGCAAGAGTTTTCTGACGAAATCGAGATTCTTCATTCGATCCTCCTTCATGATTCTGGTGACCCTTCGTTTCAGGTCAGCGCCAGTGACGCCGGAAACACAGGCAAGGGGCGGGGCCGCGCAGAATTCGCAAATCTTGAGAATGCTCTCGGCGTAAATGCGGCGATCGTTGCCGAGTGCGATGACTTCTTCGTCGCAAGCGAGCTCGCGTTCTTCGATGAGGCGAGCGCCGAGCCACCAGACGAGGGGATGAAACCAGAAAAGGGATTCAACGATGGTATGCAATGCCGCCGTGAGATTGTCTCGCCGGCGCACGTGGCAGAGCTCGTGGGCCAGAATCGACTGAAGATGTGAATCGTCCAGGTGAGCGGAGATGGCACCAGGCCAGACCAGCACTGACCGGAACAGGCCGAAGATACCGGGTTCGAGAGCGGCGTTGGTGGAAAGAAGATGGACGGCAACTGGAAGGCCCAGAGTTTGCGTTAAATGTTCGAGGGCGTTGAACTCGCGGCCTCCTCGAAGGGGTGTGGCAGCGCGAACGATCGCGGCGACGCGTTGCCAGCGAAGAAACCAAAAGACAATCAGAAAGGCACAGCCGCAGAACCAAACGGCGAAGAGAGCTGGAATAAGGTCGACGAGATTCAGTAGCGCAGGGTGCTCGGCAGAATGCGGAACGATCGAGGGAGAAGTGGGGGAAAAGGGGAGCCCGACGGAATTCAGCGCAACGAAAAAGGCCTGGGTGTTTTCGAGAGGGTGGGACCACGATAAACGGCTGCCAAGCGAAATCAGCCACGAAAAGGGAAGCAAGAATTTCAACGAAGCAGCCAGCCAGATCCAATAGCGAACCCGAGCATGGTTCTTCCGGAAAGAGAGCGTGAGAAGCGCAGCGGTCGCTAAAAACAGCGTGGATTGCCAGAGGTGATTTCCGATGGCCGCGGCAAATACGGACCAGGTCGCAGGAGCGATGCTCATTTGGATTTCTCCTTGCTCGCGAGATTTCGGAGGAGTTTTTCGGCTTCCTTGACGTCTTCCAGAGTGAGGCTGCCTGACTCGATCATGCGAGCCATCACGGGTTGCGCGCGACCGCCAAAGAGCGCCAGAAGGTCATCGACGAGTTTGCGCTGAGCGGCGTAGCGGGTAACGGTGGCCTCGAAGATGTGGAAATTGCCGACTTTTTTGACGCGACGCACGGCCTTTTTGGCTTCCAGGCGGTACACCGTGGTTTGCACGGTGGTGTAGGCTGGCCGGTCTTTCTCAGGAAAAGACTCCTGGAGTTCGCGAATGGAGGACTGGCCGCGGGTCCAGAGGGCGTCCATGATTTGCAGCTCGAGTTTTGCTAGTTTTGGTTCGGCCATAAAGGTTCCTCTGTTTTGTCTACTACAATAGTAGGTGATATTACTATCGGAGTGTGTGCTGTCAAGAGTTTTTTTTGACCTGCACAAATGGCAGGCCTAACGCGGCCTGTAGGATGCAACTGGTTTACAAATTGCATGTGACAATCGTCACTTTTAAAACGTTTCACTAAAGGGTATAAGGGCGGCAGCTTGTCTCCCCGAAGTGTATTCCCATCCTGGGAGGAAGCGTCCTCGAGACAAGTGCGCGCGCGACTCTGCGGTCGTGCAAACGCGAGCAGCGGCCGGGCGCCGATGACCCTAAGCGAAGGCAAGGGCTTCGCTTGTTCGAGGAGGATTTATGCCAGCGACGACAGTATTATCGAAGTTGAAGGTGCCGTTCTACGGCCATGCGCGGCAGTATCACAGCATCAAGAAGGAAATCGACGACGCGTTTCATGCGGTTCTGGAGAGCGAGGCGTACGTGATGGGGCCGACGCTAACGCGCTTCGAGAAAGAACTCGCGCACTATTTCGGGATAAAACATGCCATTGGGGTGAACTCCGGCACCGATGCGCTGTGGCTGGCGTTCTTTGCGCTGGGGTTGAAGCCCGGCGAAGAGGTAATCACGACAGCGAACACATTTTTCGCGACGGCGGAAGCGATCTGGATCGCGGGCGGAAAGGTGGTGTTTGTTGATAGCGATCCGGTGACGAATAACATCGATCCGACGAAGATCGAAGCGGCAATCACACCGCGGACGGTAGGGATTGTGCCGGTGCATCTCTACGGGCACTGCGCGAACATGAAGGCAATCCAGGCGATTGCCAAGAAACACAATTTGTGGGTGGTGGAGGACAATGCGCAGTCAATCGATGCGCACGGGGACGGATTCAAGCAAGGCGAGCTGAGCGATGCGGTATGCACCAGCTTCATCATTCAGAAGAACCTGGGCACATTTGGGGATGGCGGAGCGCTCATCACCAATCGAGATGATATCGAACAGGCGGTGCGGCGGCTGCGGAACCACGGGTCGGTGAAGCGGTCGGTGCACTCGTTTGGGTTCAACAGCCGGCTGGACGACCTGCACGCGGCATTTCTGAGCGTGAAGCTGAGGCACATCACGAAGTGGACGGACCAGCGTCGCGCGTGGGCGAAGCGGTACACAGATGGGTTGAAGGGAACCAGTTTCAAGCTGCCGAAGGAGATGCCGGGGTACCGTCATGTCTACCACCTGTACGTGATCGAGCACCACAAGCGCGAGCACCTGACCCAGTTCCTGGTGGAGAACGGGATCGATGCCAAGCAGCACTACCCCATCGCCATTCACCAGCAACAAGGCTACCCGTGGGGCAAGCTGGCCGATCCGCACCCGCAGGTGCCGAATGCCGAGCGCAACGCGGCGCAGTGCGTGTCCCTGCCGATGTTTCCAGAGCTGACCGCCGAGGAAGTGGACTACACGATCGAGAAGCTGAAGGAATGGGACGCGAAGTTCGGCTGGTGAGCCGAGGCGCAGAGCGGGAGAAAAAATCATGAGCGACAAAAAGATCTACCGAGTGATGGTTACGGGTGTGGGCAAACGCGGAAAGCATCACATTCAGGCGTTTAAAAGGAATCCCCGATTCGAAGTGGTGGGAATCAGTGATGTGAACGGGGAGCAACTGGCGAAGGCCGCAGCGGAGTTGGGAATCGCGAAGACATCGGTTGATGCGTTGCGCCTTGGGAGGGAAATTCAGCCAGACATTTTTTGTTTTTGTACGCCACCGACGATTCGCTTGGAACTGATTCGGGTTGGCATCGCCGCGGGGGCAAAACTCATCGCTTACGAGAAGCCGATGGCGCTTTCGATGAACGAGGCGATCGAGATTCGCAAGGCGGTGGAGAAAGCGGGAGTGAAGACCGTAGTGTCGCATCAGCACCGGTACGGGCAGCACTACGCGAAGGTGAAAGAAATCGTGGAAAGCGGCACGCTTGGGCGGATTCACACGATTCAGGCGCACGCAGGGGGCTGGTTTCTGCACCTCTTCACGCATTTGGTCGATTACATGCGGTGGTACAACGGCGGAGTCGCGGCGGAATGGGTGATGGCGCAGGCGGCGGGGCGGGGAAAGCTGCCAGACAATCATCCTTCGCCGGATTACATCGGCGGGTTCATCCAGTTCGCGAACGGAGTCCAGGGAATTATTGAATGCGGAGCGGGCGCGCCGGACGTGCCGGAAGTAGATTACTGGTGGCGAAAGAACCGGATCGCGGTGTACGGCACGGAAGGGTTCGCGGAGGTGCTGACCGGAGGAGGGTGGCGAGCGGTGACCGCGAAACAAGCAGGCGTGAGCTCGGGTCCGGGCTGCATGAACTACGATTTGGACATGCAACCGTATGTGGAGGACATGGCGCGTTGGCTAGATGACGAACGATGCGTGCACCCGTGCAATGGCGAGTCGGCATACCAGGGATTTGAAATCAGCATGGCGATGCTTTGGTCGGTGGTGGAGCGTGGGCAGATCGCGCTGCCACTAAGCGCGGGCGAGCCTGAGATTGAAGCACTACGGCGTGTGCTGCCAGAGAGAGCGGTGCTGCTGTCGGGGGAAGCGCACCGCAAAGAATACCCGGGCGGAGTCGTGGTGACCGCGCCGCCCGAGCTGGTGCCGGCGGGGCGGTAGAACTTCAGATTTCGTTGATAATCTGGCGGACTTTTTGCCTAAGTGTTTCGAATCTGAACGGCTTGTGCAGGAAATGAATGCCGGATTCGAGGGTGCCGCTCGGGCTGAGAACATTTTCGGTGTAGCCGGAGACAAAAAGGACTTTGAGTTGAGGGCGTGATTGGCGAAGCTGGTCGGCGAGAGCGCGGCCATTCATGCCGGGGAGGACGGCGTCGGAAACGAGCAGTTGGATGCCATCGGCATGAGCGGAGGCAATTGCGAAGGCGTCAGCGGGACAGGCGGCGGAAAGAACACGGAAGCCGCTCTCGCGAAGCATCTCTTCCATAACCTGGCGCAAGTCGGTCTGGTCTTCGACCAAAAGCACGGTCGCCTTAAGGGAAGTCGAGGACGGACGAACGGGCTGCGCCTGTGGGGGCTGGATGGCGGTTTCGGTGGTGACCGGGAAAAACAGGGAGAAGGTCGAGCCGCGGCCGACCTCACTCTCGACAGAAATATGGCCACCACTCTGTTTGACAATACCGTAGACCGTGGAAAGGCCGAGGCCGGTGCCTTTCGAGCGATCCTTAGTGGTAAAAAACGGTTCGAACATGCGTTGTCGAGTGGCTTCGTCGATACCAGTGCCGCTGTCGGAAACGGAAAGAAGAACATACGGCAGGAGGGCAGGCGAAGCGGGAGGCAGATTGAGCGAAGGGTCATCGTGAGAAACGTTTGCCGTGCGGAGAAGAAGGCGGCCGCCGAGCGGCATGGCATCGCGGGCATTGATGACCAGATTCATGATTACTTGTTCGATCTGTCCAGGGTCGGCTTTGACGAGCTGGAGATCACGTTCGAGAACGAGCTGAAAATCGACATCCTCGCCGATCAAGCGGCGAAGAAGGCTTTCCATTTTAAGAACGACGGAATTGAGATCGAGAATGCAGGGCTCCAAAACCTGCTGGAGGCTGTAGGTTAGAAGTTGCTTGGTGAGGGAAGCGGCGCGTTCGGAAGCGTGCAAGATCTGTTCGGCCATTTGCCGGACGGCCGGATGACCGCCGACACGCCCGAGGATGAGTTCGGCACAGCCGACAATGACGCCGAGCAGGTTATTGAAGTCATGGGCGACACCACCGGCAAGGCGGCCGATGGATTCCAGGCGGCTGCGGTTAGCCTCCTGAAGTTGGTGCTCGCGATCGAAGATCTCCGCTTCCATACGCTCGGTCTGCGTGCGCAGCTGATCGGTGAGTTTCTCTTGCTCTGTGCCGCGCTGTTTCAAGCGGATGAAATCGGTGACGTCTTCGACCCGGTGAATGATGTACTGCAGTTGGCCGTCGCCGGAGAAGACCGGCGAATTGACGGGGCTCCAGTAACGCACCTCGAAGGCGCCGCCCTCCGAAGCAGGCTTGCGGATGTCATATTTCTGCAAGGGCATGGGATCAGAAGCGCAGTGTTGACGCACGCGGATGAGAGAGGCTCGGAGATTGCGCACACCATCGGCGTTAGGGTCGCCCGGGTTATCGGGGAAGATCTCGAAAATGCCGTGGCCGAGGACCTGTTCCCGGGTGGTCATCGTGGCGCGGAGATAGGCGGCACTGGCCGCCACGATGACGAAGTCGGGATCGAGGACCAGATAGAGGCCGGGGGCAGATTCAAAAAGGTTGCGAAAGTCGGGAGATACCTTCGGATTCATGAGCTCCAACATCCAAAAACATACGACAACTGAATCACTAGATTGCTATGTCAAAGGCACAGGTAGAAGTGATCGCGAGCACCAGGCATGAGAGGCGAGGGGAGGGCGTGGCGTTGCACGTGAGCGTCAGATCGGTAACGGCACATAGCAATGGCCTAAGGACTTTACCGGAAGGTGACACCGGCGGGAAGCGGGAAGTTGGTTGCGGAGACGGGTTGGACGGGACAGGGTCTGGGAAATACGCATGATGGGCAGAAGTGACGGACCCAGATATCCAGTGACGCAGTAGACGACCTTTTGGGGTGGTGAAGAGGGATGGTTGCAGTACAATTCCGCTGCATCCATGAACTCGAGAGTGAAGCTCCGGAGCCATCTTGCACGCGGCTGCCTAATAGGGCTTTGGTTTACGCTGTTTTGCCGCGCGCAAAGCCCGACCGCCGGCAGCCCTGGCGAACCGAGAATCTCCGTGACGGTCAACGCCGTGTTGGTTCCCGTGGTGGTGCGTGACCCGCAGGGCAATCCAGTCGGCCATCTGAAGCAGGAGGATTTCGAAGTATTCGAGAAGAACAAGCCGCAGACGATCGTTGGATTCGAGGTACAGCAGCGAACCAGTCTGGCCGCGGCAGTTGCCGAGGGGAAAGAGAACGGAGCCGACCGGCAGAATGCGGGTAGTTCCCACTCAGACGCCAAGGGAACGGCGCCCGTGGAACGATTCGTGGTGTTTCTATTTGACGATGTGCATTTGAGCGCCGGGGATCTGAGCCTGATTCAGAAGGCGGGCACCAAGATCATGTCGGAATCGCTAGCGGATACGGACATGGCCGCGGTGGTGGCGACATCGGGGGTAAGCAGCGGACTGACGCGAGATCGCGCGAAACTGCAGGACGCCATCATGAAGCTGAAGATGGGCGACGTATTCACCCATGCGGGCCGAAGCTGTCCGCAGATGACTTACTACGAAGCGGACAGGATCCTGAACAAGCATGACTTTATGACCCTCGAGACAGCGGTTGAAGATACATTGGCATGTTGCGACTGCAAGCGGGATCTTGCGGAAGTGCTGGCGCAGAACGCAGCGGCGGAGAGCCTGCATATCGGAGATGAAGACGTCCGGCGGTCGCTTGGTTTCATCAAAGACATTGTGAAGAAGATGGGGGCTATGCCCGGCCAGCGGACGCTGGTGCTGATTTCGCCTGGATTTCTGACGGTAACGCCAGACGCGTTGGTGGGAAAATCAGAGATCCTGGATCTGGCGGCGCGATCGAACCTGACGATTAATGCGCTGGATGCGCGGGGGTTGTACTCGACGGCGGTCGAGGCGGGGGAGCAGAACCGAGGAACCGCGGTGGCCGAGAGAAATGCCCAGCAATACCGCGGATACTCCATGACGCTGAACGAAGACGTGATGTCCGAACTGGCGGCCGGAACGGGCGGGACATTTTTCCACAACAGTAACGACCTGGAAGGCGGACTGCAGCGGCTAACGGTGGTGCCGCAATGGGTGTACATGCTCGAACTCTCGCCGAAGGAAATTAAGCAAGACGGCTCGTATCACCCCTTGAAAGTGAAGGTGAAAGAAGCCGGGCTCAAGGTGGAGGCAAGGCGGGGGTATTTCGCAGCGAGGCCAGCGAGCGGCAAGGCCAAGAAATAGGGGTGCGGCCGGCAAAGAGCAGCCGTGGCAGTGGACTCAGGGCGAAGTTTGAGGAGCTGTGTAAGTGTGTTGCGGGAAGGGTCTGGGGATGCTAAGTTTAATGATCTCATACGGTTTGTCCGCCCTTGGAAGTTGAATCTGCGGACAGACGGAGCGCTTCCGGGATAGAAGAAGCGGCGAGAGCCGCCAAGCTGAACAAAGGAATTCAGGGTGTCCCGCGTCCCGAGCGAACGTAAAGACGAAATGCCTCAATCCTCTAGCAAATTGAGTGACGAGACGGGGCCGCGTGTGCCCAGCGTGACGTACTGGCGCGTGGAAGGCTCGTTGTTGGAAATGAGCGCGATGCGCAGCGTGGGGTATTTCCACTGGAACAGCCAAAGTTTTTTGGAACGCTGGGTAAGACGGGCGGGAATGTTAGCGGTGGGCCTGCTGCGGCCGGTGTCGTACATGGCGAGCCGCACGTTTGCGACCCGGTTCCTGCATGGTTTGTTGCGGGGGATTACGCGAGACCGGCTGGATTTGCTGGGTGAGGAGTATTTCCAGTACGAGTTGAAGCCGGGAATGCGGCGGGCAGCTGTGGAGAAGTTGGTGGAGGCGGTACGCAACGGCGAACGAGTCGTGCTTGTGGGGCAGATGCTGGAGCACATCCTACGGCCGATGGCCGAGTACTTCGCCGTGGACGGGTTTATCTCGAACCGGCTGGAATTTCGCGACGGAATGGCGACCGGGCGGTTGCGCG